>Ga0315336_1001154_pt1 | contig 55883 bp, 58 predicted proteins | sample ASW5metaG_FD_204512 | JGI IMG/M metagenome (GOLD analysis project Ga0315336, IMG submission 204512) | Ammonia-oxidizing marine archaeal communities from Monterey Bay, California, United States - ASW #5 | ecosystem: Environmental > Aquatic > Marine > Intertidal zone | place: USA: California...
CTCGACGACATCCATCGTGCCATCCGTATGGATTGTGATCTCGCTATGAAACGAGTGAATTTCTTCGACCGCGAGGGCAGCACCAAGCGGCAGCAAGCAGATGATGGTTGCGATAAAGCGAGATAAGTCGCCTTGCTTCGGGCGCTTTGTCTTCATGGTTGAAAACCCCCGCGGGTGCGAAACCGAACGCGAGCGGACGGGACACTTTGCGCGAATCCGGCAGTTACGCAACGGAAATGGTAGCCGCTACCGAAATAATGTTATTGACGTGCGTCAGATCGCGTACTTTAGGAGACGAAATAGGGTACAGCAGAAGCAGGGGCCAACAAGCCCAACCGGGTTGCAAATCCCGTTTGCTGACGACCGTCAGTTTTGTTTGCTTTATATTCTAAATGCGTGGTTGTTATGTATGCTACACGCTATGCTTAATTCGACAGGGTAAAGTGTTCATACAAACGAAAAGGGCGCGAGTATGCTGTTAGCAACCTTCGGTGCTCTTCCTTTACTTGGCTGTGGCAAAGATACATCAGAGAAAACCGTTGCGTCGGAGTCGATGGACGGCAAATCGATATACAACAACTACTGTGGCGCGTGCCACGACACCGGCGTTGACGACGCCCCCCGGCTAGGTGAACAGGCGGCTTGGGCGGACCGCGCTCCCAAATGGTCCGCACTGCTCAAGGACCACGCCACCAAAGGGTTCATTGATATGAAGCCCATGGGCGGGATGTTGGTTCTATCCGAAGAAGCCGTAGTGGCGGCAGTAGGATATATGGCCGAACAGATAAAGTTAGCAGAATCCGCGGGCGTGCCAGAACCCGACTAAGTTCTGCGCGAGCTAGTTCGTCCAGTCGAGTTTTTCGCAACGCGATGACAAATCTCAATGCCCTATAGGTGCTAAAAGATGGGACCCGCTCGCCGCATAATTGTCACAAGATTGATCCCTGCGTTACAAATTGGGTCAGCGATTCCCGTATTGCTTTATTTGATTGTGGCCGCGATGTCTCCGACCGCAAACCTACGTCTTTATTTGGTCGGAGCCACGATGGCAGGGATCTATGTGGTTGGATTTGTAGGCGGCATCCTGCTCTGGAGAAAACTCAAGCTTGGTATTGCCCTGTCAATCGCCCATCAGATTTTCATGTTGCCCCGGGTCTTCCTCCCCGAAAGCTTCGCGTATCAATTGCAGGATTATCTGTACGTTACTTTGGGGCTTTCATACTATGACTCTACGTCACAGTTCATTTTCGATTTTGGAGGAACAACCGAAGTCGTTCTCTGGGCCGGCAAGAACGACGCGACTGTAGAAATGTATGCGTGCAACTTTTTTGCGCTTTTTGTGATTCAAGCGTTAGTTCGTGCATGGCCGGATTTGTTTTCTCGATCGGATAAGAACATAGAAGGAGCAAAGAGCGAAAGCACAGTCGCATCCTAGTTGAAATTGGGGCGGCTGAGACCTTTTGGCTGTCCACGTTTTAGTCTTTTCGTATCCAATCCTCGGCTAGTTTTTCGGCTTCCGACAGTTCTTCAGGGGTCATCTCAGAGGTCAGTCGATCGCGGTCCTCTAGGGCTATCTTGCGGTCTGTTTCTTCTGGCAAGCCAGACGCAGCTATGCTGAACCACTTGTACGCTTGGACGGGGTCCGGCGCAACGCCGATCCCTGACTTGTACATCACAGCCAATTGGTATTGCGCAGCAGAATGACCACGTTCAGCAGCTCGATTCCACCACTTGTGCGCCAGCAAGAAATCCCTCATAACATCTTCGGTATATAGCGCACCAAGCATGAATTGTGCGTCGGCATGCCCCTGCTCGGCGCCCGGTAGAACCCATTTCGCGGCTTCCTCATAATTTTTAGACACGCCGATACCGGCCGCATACATCGTGCCGAGTTTGTACTGAGAACCAAGGTGACCCTGTTCGGCTGAGAGCCGAAACCATTTTAGTGCTTCTTCGTAGTCCTGCGGAACGCCAAGTCCGTTTAAAAAAATGATACCCAGGTTGCCCTGCGCATCGGCGTTTCCTTGTTCCGCAGCTAGCCGAATCCACTTCGCCGCCTCATCGTAATTCTGCGGGACTCCAAGTCCCTCAAGGTACATGGCGCCGAGACCGTTCAGACTGCGTGTATCGCCCTGTTCCGCGGACAGGCGAATCCATTTCAGTGCTTCTTTGTAGTCCTGTCGAACTCCATGTCCACTGAGGTACATGAAACCGAGATTACTCTGAGCGTGGGCATTACTACTTTCGGCGGCCAGCCGAAACCATTTCAGCGCATCTTCGTAGTCCTGGGGGACTCCAAATCCATTTAGGTAGATGACGCCCAGACCGTTCTGAGCATCGGCGTTGTTCTGTTCTGCCGCCAGTCGAAACCATTTCAGCGCTTCTTCGTAGTCCGGGGCGGTGCCAAATCCACTTAGGTAGATGACGCCCAGACCGTTCTGAGCATCGGCGTTGTTCTGTTCGGCCGCCAGTCGAAACCATTTCGCCGCCTCGTCGTAATTCTGCTCGACTCCAAGTCCCTCAAGGTAGATGAGGCCGAGACCGGCCTGACCGTCCGCATGGCTCTGTTCCGCAGACAGCCGAAACCATTTAAGTGCTTCTTGGTAGTCCCGGGGGACTCCATGTCCATTCAGGTAGATGACGCCCAGACCGTTCTGAGCATCGGCGATGTTCTCTTCCGCGGCCGCCCCAAGCCACTTCGCCGCTTTCTCATAATCGGTGGGAGTTCCTTGCCCGACTAGGTACATCAGGCCCAGTGCAGTTTGGGCTTTAACGTTTCCCGCTTCGGCTAGGGTATGGAATTGTCGAAACGCGTTCTCATACTCACCGCGCTGATAAATAGCGGCGGCTTTGTCAAAATCGCTACCGCCGATCCAAATCTGGGCATCCGCTGAGGTGACCAAAAAACAGAAGCTTATAGCAGCGAAAAATATCTTCCACAGCCCAATTGGTATCTGAGTTTCTTTCATTTATCGGTTCCTAATATCGCATGCCGCCGACAGTCAATTACGTCTTCCAATGCGGGGATCGTGTAACCGAGATTACTAACTCATCTCGGATGCGCTTTGCCCCACTCGCGGGCCAGTGTTTGCGCCACCTCTATCTGCGTGGATGTCATCGCCGCAGCAAGTTCGTCGCCAATTGCGGGGTCCACACATTCCGGTTTTCATCGTCCGTCTCTCGACTGGCAGCGAGCTTGAATCACTTCAATGCCTCGACAAAATTCTGCCCTGCGCCCGAGTTTGGGGCAAGGTACGTGCCACCGAAGGCACCCAGCGCAGCGGTATACCCTTGCTCAGCGGCCAAGCGATACCACGTTAACGCCGCAGCGTAGTCCAGCGGTGTGCCTAGACCTTTTTCATGCATAAAGCCTAGGTACCATTGCGCAAAACATCCGCATGATTGCCGCGTTTAAACGCGTCGTCGGCATCATCGTACTAGCCTGCTTGCGCGATAACGGCATAAAGGCATGGCAGCATTGCGGAGAGTCACTTAGTCATCTAGGCCAAATCGTGCTGCATCAAAACAGAATAAGGGTATCAAGCATGCACTGGATGCAACTGACGACGATCAAATGCACAACCGAAAATGCTGTTTAATGTACACCGACAATCGCCTCGACCTCCTTGGTGAAAGCACCACGAATATCCCTGGGGCATAGCTAACATCTACATAGCGCTTGTCTGCGTCGTGCTGATGAGTGGTGCGTTTATGTTTGGCTATGTCGTAGCGGTTTGAATACGGATTCGAATGAGGAGCCAGGGAAGAGTGGTCGCAAATACCGCGACTTCTCCCCGCGCTCTATTAAATCCTTAGAAGCTCTCATCAGTGGGGAAGCTGCAACGCCCCATTGCGCCGTTACTCGTCTGGCGCAGTCGCTCGGACCGTCCATAGAGAAATTGGCTCGTCAGAAAAAGCTTCGGGATCTCCGACAAAAGCTTTATCGATGTGGCAGCCTGGAAGCACCCCCCCGGTCTTGGCGTCTACGAAATCGATCGGCGGAAGCCTTCGGAAATCAGGATCGGGCCGCACTAAGCGCCCAGAAGTATCTACTTCGAATGTCTCGGTTATCGTTTCATTATACCAACCGAGATCCAACTCGCCGTGAAGCGCAATATTTATGCACCAGTAGGGTTCCAAATCAATTTGGCTTGAGAGGATTATCGCAACGGTATTGTCTAGAGCTTCGTTCACTTCTGCTTCGTTATCGGGTTGCAGAAAACGCCCCGAGGTCGAGGTAATGTTCAGCACCCGGAAGTTTATCTTTCTTCCGTCATCTACGTCATAAGAAGATCCTTGTATTCGCAACGGCTGAATGACAACTCTTTCCAAAACCGTCTCGTCTTCAATGCGGTTCGCTAGTTCCGTAAAGAAGTGCCCTTGGAAAAAAAAACCCTTCGAGTACGAAATAAAATATATTGCGAAGACTAATGCAGTACAGATCCCGACGCCAACAAATGCATTTCTCTCTTTTTTAGCATTTTCCAATGCCTCTATTTGCGCGTGATCAAATTTATTCAAGCGAACGACCACGGTTCCCAAAACTAAATCATGAATCCCGCGTTTTAGCGGGTGAATCGCAACGAGAAGAGTGACGCCTACGAGAACACAGATGTAAACTAAACCACCGATCAGGGTAGTCGATTCGTCGTGAATCACATTGGGGTATAGATGTCCTAGCTGACTCCATACCGCTGGACCGTAAGAAACGAATGCAAGAATCGAGTACCGGCCGAAAGAGGTTGCCAAGGACATGTGGCTCCCGTCCGTTTTCAGGACTTGAATCCGAAACAGTTTTTTCGCAAGGGTTTGACCATTGTTGAAGGATGTTTGGAGAACGCCGAAATAGAGAAAGGCAAGAAGCAATCCTGCCAGAACCGCTGCGGGTCCTAAGTCGAGTAGCAATTGCCGCGTTACCGGCACGCGTGTTAATGCGATACCGACAACCCCTAGGAATATTGCGTCAATTAGTTCGCTTACCACTCTCATCCAAAAACCGACAACGATCGGTTTTTCTTTAGATTTCATGTGATCAACCGAACAACTATCGGTAAACAAAGGCGGTTGCGCAGCGATATCTTGTCCGCGCACTCTGCTTAAGAACTCCTCTGCCGTGTCTTCGGATTGGAATTTGAAGCTCAACGGCGCTTTAAAGTCGCTTACGTCTAGGCGGGCGCGGCCGCGCTTGCTGCTCGCTTCCACTATATTACGCAAAGGCACGGTTAAAACATGTTTTCGTCGGCACAGCCAATTCGTTAACAACGTTGCCAATACAACATCTAGCAGGTCAATCTTGATAATGAAACCAATTTGCGCCCCGGCGAATTGTCTCGCGGCGGAAGAACAAATAACAATGAATAGCCACACGATTAGTTTGACTAAGAGCGGTAACGTTTTTTTTCCGATAACAACTAACTCGTCAGAATCACCGAGAATTCGCACCGAACCTCGCCCGCGGAAACCATAACGGTCAACCCATTCTATTCCGGTAAAAGCGACGGGATATTGAGCTTCCGAATTCTCCACTAACTCGCCTTTCGCAGGTATGCCCCTTCGGTTCAATTCTTCCTGGAGAACCTGATTCTCTAGTTCGGTCAGTGTCCGCTCGTCAAGCAAGTCCAGCAATTCATCCGTGGTTTTCTCACTGAAGTTTGCTTCTAGGGATTCTCGGGTAATTTCCATAGAGACTGACTCGTAGATTCCTTGGGCGCGAGACCCTCATATCCACATAAATGTTAGTAAATGCGCACCCAAGCCGGACCTTCCTCCCCCGTTCGAGATTATCGTCGCGCTGTGGACCAAACGGACTTTGTATTTATGCGCCTATCGCCGGATATATTTTCGTACAAATTCTGATGCTAAGCGCCCGGCTTTATCGCGCTCAGCGGCATTTAATTCTTTTTCGACATTTTGCACGCAATTCGCTGCGGCCTGATGTCCTCTGGTTGCTGCTGTTTCGCACCATGCGTACGCCATTATGAAATCTTGAGCCACGCCTGCACCATTGGCGTAGCTAGCGCCGAGGTTGAACTGGGCATTCGCGCCACCTTGCTCCGCCGCTAGACGGTCCCACTTCACCCCCTCGGCGTGGTCTTGAGCAACGCCTTTGCCATTGGCGTAGCTAACCCCCGCGGGTGCGAAACCGAACGCGAACGGACAGGACACTTTGCGCGAATCCGGCGTTTACGCAATGGAAATGGTAGTCGCTACCGAAATCATGTTATTGACGTGCGTCAGGTCGCGTAGTTACGGTCCTATGGCGAGGGATAATCAGGGCAAGTTCCGACATGCCCCCGTTTTCTGACGTCGATCAGTAAGTCTGTTCTATAGATGTTTAGATTCGACGCTTGGGTCTTGTGTTATTCACGCGGGTGGCAGGCATGAGCGAAAACGTCAACGGTGGGGCAGTGCCGAAGCCTACGGACGATCCTGGTGAAGCGCCAGAGACCGATACCGTGCTGGTGTCTTCGGACGAATCTGGGAAATTACAATCGAAGGAATATCCGGGTATCGGTCGGATCAAATGCCTCTTGTACGAAATAGGCTGGTTGCTCGCGTTTGGGATTGTAATAGCGCCCACGTTGATGCCGCGTCTTGGGTTTGATGATGGCTGGTACATCGAACTCGGGATAGGGCTTCTCCTATCTGGTGCCGGGATAATTATCTTTGCCGTGGCGTTCGGACCAATTCTCTATTTCACCATTTTGAGGCTGCGGAACATCGGTTACAGTGGATGGTTGGCCGTCGCAGCGACCATTCCTTTTATTAATATTGCACTGGGGGGTGTATTACTGGCAGCGCCCGCAGGCTACGCAGACCATAAGAAACTCGATAGAGCAGGAAGAATAGTCGGCACTATTTACGCCTTGTTCGCCATTCTTTCAGCATTGTCCATGGAACCCTCAACGCCTCCGCCCCCTTAGCGGGCAGCCCGAAGATCGCTGTTCCCGGTTCAATCAACCAGCCGAACTTCGTCTTCGTACACCTGCGCTTCGCCTTTCGCGCGAAACGCCGATTTCGAAAGTGCGAACAATCGAGGCTTCACGTCTGGACGACCCTATCCCGGTAACCAGCTCGGTTCGCGCGTATCAGACAAATGAACGCCAGTGAACATCCAGGAACCGTGCGCTGGTGACCCTGAACAATATTAGTTGCCAGCGTCCTCGTTAGTGAACACCCCCCCGGTCCTATTCGGGAAGTACCGTCGCGGTTTCGATGACCTCATCAAGAACGCGGATGTCGTATCGAACGGCGCGCCCAAGTTTCAGGTAAGGGATTCGGGGAATTTTGCTCGGTGGGGGATTCTTCAACCGCTGTTGGCGGAGCGTTGAAGGGGAAACGTTGAGGTATTTAGCAGCCTCGACTTCAGTAAGTAGTCGGCAACAGCGTTCCATGTCATTCATGAAAATTGCTCGCTGAAGAGGTTCGGAATTGTCGGTTCGATATGGAATGAAACGCCGCGTGGAGACGAGAACGAAATCGCCACCATAATCGCCACCATACGGGCACGAAACCACACGAATTCACACCAAAAATGGTGGCTGCCAATTTGTAAGGTGTTGAATCGCAAAAGAGGTTTGGTGGAGCCGGGGGGAATCGAACCCCCGACCTTCGCATTGCGAACGCGACGCTCTCCCATCTGAGCTACGGCCCCAGCAAGGGCGCAATTCTAGCTTGCGCGTCGGTGGCGCGCCAGTGTCCGCCACGGATTTTTACAGATAAGTCGGCCGGATCCCGCTTGACGTGATCGGTCGCGATGGCAATAGTGCCCAACATGTATCGATTACGCGGAAATTCGGGTCCACATCTCCATGCCCGGCAGATCCCTGACCCGCTACGACGAGAGGAACCCCCCGATGATCCGCAAGTCGAACGACAGCCCATGAATGCGTCGATCCCAATCAAGTCCCGATCGGACCTGCCGCGCGCTGTGCCGGCGCCGTTTCCTGCAGTCGCGCGCGCGGCGTTGGATACGTTGCAGGTCAACCTGGGGTACCGCTGCAACCAGGCGTGTACTCACTGTCATGTTGACGCGGGTCCGAAACGGACCGAGTCAATGTCGTTTGAGACGGTTGAATTGGTGCTGGAATTTGTCCGCCGGCAAAACATTGGCACGCTCGACCTGACCGGTGGCGCGCCCGAATTGAATCCGTATTTTCGCCATATCGTGCGTCGCGCGCGCACCCTTGGGGTCGACGTTATCGACCGCTGCAACCTCACGATCCTGAGCGAGCCGGGACAGGAAGACCTCGCCGAATTTCTCGCCGCTCAGCAGGTCGCGGTCACGGCATCGCTGCCCTGCCACTCGCAGGAGAACGTGGACGAGCAACGCGGTTCGGGTGTTTTCGAGCGCAGCATCGCGGGTCTCCGTGAGCTCAACGCGCTGGGCTACGGCGCCCCCGGTTCGCCGCTCGTGTTGAACCTCGTCTATAACCCGACCGGCCCGTTTTTACCGCCGGCGCAGGCGGAACTCGAGCAAACTTACCGCGACGTGCTCGACAGTGAATACGGGGTGTCGTTCACTGCGCTGCTGACCCTGGCGAATATGCCAATTGCGCGATTCAGATACGCCCTCGAGCGTGACGGAGCACTCGGAGAATACTTCGGACTGCTCGTCGACGCGTACGACCAACGGAATCTTGAGGGCGTTATGTGCCGGCACCTGATCAGCGTGGACTGGGAGGGCCGGGTCTACGATTGCGATTTTAATCAGATGCTCAGGATCCCGCTCGGCGGAGGCGGAACGAAAACCCATCTGCGTGATTTGCTCGACTGGAGCGCCCGCGACAAACCAATCGGTGTTGCCGAACATTGCTACGGTTGCACGGCAGGGCAGGGCAGCAGTTGCGGTGGCGCGCTGAAAGTCTGAACCGCGAGCCGCGATGTTTCGGATCTCGGTTGTCATTCCGGTACTCGATGAGGCCGGTATTATCGGTACGGCGCTTGACCACCTGCAATGGTTACGATCGCAAGGTCACGAAATTATCGTGGTTGACGGGTTCAGTGGTGATCGCAGTGCCGACATTGCGGCGCCGCTGTGTGATCGCATCGTGACCGCCGGCCCTGGCCGGGCGGTGCAAATGAATGCCGGCGCCCGCACCGCGAGCGGTAATGTGCTTGTTTTTCTCCACGTCGATACCTCTTTGTCACCCGAGTCCGTAACTGCGCTCGGCGCTGACGGCGTCTCTCGTGATGAATTCTGGGGGCGTTTCGACGTGACGCTCGATGCGCCCGGCGTCGCGTTTCGCGTCATCGAGGCGATGATGAACTGGCGCTCGCGCTTGAGCGGAATCGCCACCGGTGATCAGGCCATGTTCGTATCGCGATCGTTATTCGAGCGGGTCGGCGGGTTTCCGCCGATCGCGTTGATGGAAGATGTGGCACTGAGCACACGACTGCGGCGGCTGCAGCGTCCCCGATGTTTGCGCCAACGGGTGACAACATCGGCGCGTCGCTGGCACAACCGCGGCGTGTTCACGACGATCGCGACGATGTGGGGACTGCGCGCGGCGTACTTTTTCGGGCTGTCGCCGACCCGACTGCGTGCCGTCTACGAACGCGGCGGTCGGCCGCGTTGACCGGTATTTCCGCCAGCAGTGCCTTGATCGTCTTCGGCCGCGCACCGCGCGCCGGCCGGGTCAAGTCGCGCCTCGCCGCCGGGATCGGTCCCGCACGGGCCGCGGACACCTACGCCCGGTTACTCGATCACGCACTGGAAATCGCCGGGCATGCGGATTTTACCCGCTATTATTTTTATTGTGCAGATGTCGACGAGATGGATTATTTTCGGCGGCGGTTGAACCCGGATCACTGGAGCGTGGCGTCACAAAGCGATGGCAATATCGGTGACCGGATGCTGAACGCATTCACTGCCGTGCTCGGAGAACATTCGCGTGTCGTTCTCATCGGTTCGGACGTGATTGATTCGACGGCCGGGGATCTGGAGCAAGCGCGTTCGGTGCTCGAGACCGAAAGCCACGGCGCTGTCCTGGGGCCGAGTGCGGATGGCGGCTACTGGTTGCTTGGGCTCTGTGGTGTCAATCAAATATTGTTCGACGGCATTCGCTGGAGTACCGCGGAAGTTGCGGCACGAACCCTTGCGAACCTGCGTAGTAATGGTAGCGAAGTCTTTTGCCTGCCCGTACGCCACGACGTTGACGTCGCGGCCGATATGGTTCTTCTGGAAGAGGAGTAGCGGGGCGTTTCAGACCCGGACGAGTGTACCCGATTCGGACTGTTCGCCGAGGCGCCCGCGCGCCGTGTACGTGCGATTGCCCGGCAGGCGACCGCGCAGTATATCGAGCAGGGAAGCGGTGAATGACTGACTCGACTCGATAGCCGCGCCGTTAACCTGGTTCGCCTGTTGGCAGTCCGCCAGCAGCGACAGGATATTCTGGCCAGCGGAATCCGGGTTGTCGATCAGGGTCTGCAGCGCATCGGAGTTAATCAGCATGGCGGCATTGATGCGTTCGACGAGCGTTTGTTTCTCATCCGCAATGCGCACGATGATTTCCGTGTCGCGCTCGCGGATCGCGTCATATTCCGTTTCGAGCAGCGATTTCAGTTCGAGTAAGCGCGCTTCGAGTTCGGCGCGGTACAACGCTTGATCAGCTGAGTCGCTCACGGCCGTTATCCGATCTTCGTAATATCGGCGAGCATGCTTTCGATCGCCGACAGTTTTTCTGCAACCGCCTGCGGGTCGACCTCGTAACTCCCCTCAGCGACTGATTGGCGAAACGCCTCGACTTTTTCCCGATCGGCGACCGGCAGGTCGGCGACTGACTGCGTCAGCGCCTGGAGGCGTGCTGCAAGATCCGTCAGTGTCACAACCTCGGCGCCTTTGGCCCGGGTCGACTGCGGCGCATCCATTGCGCGCGATTCTCCGATTTTCGTGCCCCGTTGATCGAGGCCCGTCAGCGCGGAAATTCCCGATCCGTTAACGTCCGAAACCATAGTTTTTTACTCCATTGCTGTTGGCTGGGGTAACGGCATCTTGACGCAAGGGCTTTAGCCGCCTTGAGTCAATCGTGATGCCCGTCGCATATTCTAATCCATCGATTCGTCGGGACGCGGACAGAGCGGGTCGTCGCGCTGCTGAACCAAGCCTAGAGTTTCGCACGGTTCTTGCCGACGAGTACGAGTCCGGGTTCATGGACGACCCCTTCCACGATCCGTTTTGAACTCAGGTTGCGCACCGGAATCCGCTCGCCGCGTGATCCGTCGCGCATCGCCGTGCCGGCGACACGCACGGCCACGGTGCCGCTGTGCAACGCGAGCACGACCCGTTCGCCGCGCCTCACCATGCGTGCCTTCTTCACCATATTGTCCGTGTAAGCAGTGCCGCGAGGTACGGATCGGGTCGTGACCCGGCCGATAAGCCGTTCATTTTTCTCGAAATATCCGCGCCTTAGCTTGCCGAGGCTGCGCAACTCGAAAGCGACGTCACCGGCGCCGACGAGTTGTCCGCGCGGGATATTGTCGGTCGCAACAGCGACCTTGATCATGCGATCTATATGTAAGGGCACAAATAACGACCAGGCCTTCGGCGCTTCGCAACGGACGCCGACGGTCGTGTGACCGACGTTGCGGGAGCCCGGCGCGAAATAGGTTTCGAGCGGGATCGAGCATGCCGCGAGACGCAATCGGGGGTCGAGCCGGCCCACCTTGATGTCCACGTTATCGTCCGCTCCGCCAACCTCGGCAACCGCGAAATCATGCACCGCGGAGCGGATGTCCTCGAGGTTTTGTACCGGCGCCGCTGCCGCGTTTCCGATCAGTACGAGACAGAATAATGTCTCGATCAGGAATTTACGCACGTCAAATCTCCGACTCATTTCCATACATATTGTCGAAAGATGCAATGTTCATGCCCGATTCGCGTCACGATCCGGATGCCGGTGCGCCCATGACGCCGATGCCTTTGTTGCACCGCAAAAATCGTGCCAGTGACATCGATCCCCTACGCACCCTTCGGGGTTAGCGTCGACGCATTCGGCGAGCGCTCGTTCGGAGCGACCGCGTACCTGCCGGTGGCGGCAGCGTGAGCGCGCCCAGCTTGCCGCCCGGCGGCATCCGGTTGCCACCCCGGCACCGGTCAATCGGGCAAAAACGCTGCCTTCCCCACGGTTTTTCGCCATTTTCGAAACTTGGCACGCGTTTCGCTTATACCCGCTCACAGGGACAGCGCGATGACCGCGCCAGAGGAAACGACATCATGCCATCACTCGACCAGGCTCTCGGAATTCACCCACAGGCGATGAAGCTGCGGGCGTATCGTGCGCAGGTGCTCGCGACGAACCTCGCGAATGCGGAAACCCCGGGATACCGCGCACGCGATGTCGATTTCCGCAGCGTCCTCGGCAACGTGGGTGTGGCGCCGCGCCTCGCCGCGACACAACCCGGACACTTCGCCAGCCGCGAACCGGGGCACGACAACATAGACCTGATGTACCGGCAGCCCAGTCAGCCGTCACTCGATCAGAACACCGTCGATGTGGCCGCCGAGCGGGCGCGTTTTCTCGACAATTCGCTCAGGTATCAGGCAAGCCTGCGTTTTCTTGACGGCAAGCTGTCGGGCATCAAGTCCGCGCTGAGAGGGGAGTAATCATGTCGCTTTTTTCTGTTTTTGATATCGCCGGTTCCGCATTGGGCGCACAAGCGGTGCGCATGAACGTCACCGCGAGCAACATGGCCAATGCGAACAGTGCCAGCAGTTCTACCGGCGAAACCTACCGCGCACGGCAACCCGTGTTTTCCGCGGTGATGGACGATGCCGGGTTTGGTTTCGAACCGGGCGCAGGCGCCAGGGTACGGGTTGACGGCATCGTCGAAAGCCAGCTGCCGTTACGCAAGGAATTTCGCCCCGGCCATCCGCTCGCTGACGACGCGGGTTACATCTTTCTGCCGAACGTCAATCCCGTCGAAGAGATGGCCAACATGATCGCCGCATCCCGCAGCTACCAGACGAACGTCGAAGTGATGGATTCGTCGAAACAAATGTTACAGAGAACCCTGACCCTCGGTCAGCGTTGATTAAGGAACGACTATGGATAATCCAATTGGTTTTCTGCCGCCCGGACTCGAGGGTCTTGGCATCGACCGTCAACAGGAATCTGCCGCCAAGGCGGGTTCATTGGAGCAGGAGCAGTTTCTCGAACTGATGCTGACCCAGCTGCAAAACCAGGATCCGTTGAAACCGATGGAAAGCGGTGAATTCCTCGGTGACCTCGCGCAATTCGGTACCGTCAGCGGTATCGGTGAACTGACGGAATCGTTTAACTCGCTTGCCGCGTCATTGCAGTCAAGCCAGGCGCTGCAGGCATCGACGATGGTCGGTCGTAACGTACTCATCGCCCGCGATGCGGTCCGGCTCGATTCACAATCCCAGGTACCACTCGCCCTCGAACTGCCGACCCCCTCGACCGGCGTAGAGATTATTGTCTCCGATCAGCAAGGGGAAACCGTACGCCAGTTTTCGCTTGGCGCGCGTGACCAGGGATTGATCAACTTTGACTGGGACGGAATGACGAATGGCGGCGAACGGGCCGCACCCGGAATTTACACCCTGAGGGCCACCGCGGTTCTCGACGGGGCCAGCGAGGCTGTGCCGACGTTTATTCAGGCACCCGTCGAGAGCGTGACATTGTCACGCGACGGCCAGCCGCCGGTTCTCAACCTCACGGATATTGGCGCCGTCGAACTCGGCACCATCAAACGCGTTTTATAAGCAGCACGACACGAGTCGTCACCAGGAGTATCGAGACATGCCATTTGATATTGCAATCAGCGGATTGCGCGCCGCGCAGACGGACCTCGAAGTCATCGGCAACAACGTTGCCAACGTCAACACGACCGGCTTCAAGGAATCCCGGGCGGAATTTCACGACGTCTACACGGTCGCCGGTCCCGGCGGCGCGGGTAATACACCCGGCCAGGGTGTGACGACGGCGCGGATCGCGCAACAGTTCTCACAGGGCAACATTACGTTCACCGACAACGGGCTCGATCTCGCGGTCAGCGGTGACGGATTCTTTGTCCTCGACGATAACGGTACTCGAGTGTATTCACGCGACGGCGCATTCGGCGTCGATCGTGATGGTTTTGTCGTCAATTCGAACAACCAGCAACTGAACGCCTACACGCCGGATGGCAATGGCGGTGTTACCGGAGTGCTGGCGCCACTGCAAATTCAGAACGCGAATACGGCGCCAAACGCGACCGCCCAGGTCACGATCGGCGCAAACCTCGATTCCCAGGCGACGGTTCCGGTCACGGCGGTCTTCGACCCGACCGACAACACGAGTTTCAATAACACGACGGCGACCACCGTATTCGATTCTCTTGGCGGGTCGCACCTGATGCAAACCTACTACGTCAAGACCGCCGCACCCAACACGTGGAATACGTATGCCGTCGTCGACGGAACGACACGGGGTGGACCCGACGCGCTCGTGTTCGATACGGCCGGCGCGATGACGACCCCGGCCAGCGGATCGATCACGGTACCGGGATTTACGCCCGCGCCGGGCACCGCGACGATGAACCTTGCGGTCGACGTTGGTCAGATCACCCAGTTTGGCGCGCCGTTCGGCGTCACCGAACTGAGCCAGGACGGCTATACCACCGGTCGACTGGCCGGGCTCGACATCGATGACGAAGGTGTCGTCTTCGCGCGTTACACGAACGGGCAGTACGAAGTACAGGGCCAGGTGGCGCTTGCAAATTTTGCCAACGTGCAGGGTTTGCAGCCGCTCGGTGATAACAACTGGGCCCAGACGTTTGCCTCCGGGGACGTCCTCGAAGGGGCTCCGGGGACCGGCAATCTCGGTCTGATGCAATCCGGTGCACTCGAAGATTCGAACGTGGACCTGTCCGAGCAGCTGGTAAAGCTGATCATCGCGCAGCGGAATTTCCAGGCGAATACGGAAGTGATTTCCACCGCCGATTCCATCACCCAGGCGGTTATCAATATCCGCTAGGCACCATAGTTGATCTAACGCATTTCAGGATGACGATCTGATGGACCGAATGATTTACCTGGCGATGTCGGCGGCGAAGCAAATGCTCTCCGCGCAGTCGATGGCGGCGCACAATCTCGCGAACGCGAATACGACCGGGTTCAAGGCGGATTACACTTCGTTTCGTTCGATGCCGCTCTTCGGGCCGGGCCAACCGTCCCGCGCCTTTGCGATGACCGAACGCTCGGGGATCGATAGTCGCGGCGGCGAGCTTGAAACGACCGGTCGCGATCTCGATGTCGCGATTGGTGGTGACGGTTTCATCGCCGTCCTCGGTCCCGACGGGACGGAAGCCTATACCCGCGCCGGTAATCTTAATATCGATGTCAACGGCCGCATGCATACCGCGGCCGGTTACCCTGTACTCGGTAACCAGGGTCCGATATCTGTACCGCAGGCGCAATCGCTCAATATTGGCGACGACGGAACGATCTCGGTACGGCCGGTCGGGCAGGAAGCAAACACGTTGTCCGATGTCGATCGAATCAGGCTCGTCGCGCCGGCCTTCGAAGATCTCATCAAGGGTGAAGATGGCCTGTTTCGCCTGCGCGACGGGGTCGTCGCGAAACCGGATGCGACGGTGGTACTGCGCAAGGGCATGCTCGAGCGCAGCAACGTTCAGGTCGTCTCTGAAATGATCAGCATGATTGAGAATTCACGCCAATACGAAATGGCGGTCAAGGCAATGCGAAGCGCTCAGGAAAATGATGCGGCGAGCGCGCGCATTCTGCGTATTGCCTAAATTAAGGGAAACAGTTAATGCCATCAGCACTGCACATTGCACAAACCGGACTGAGCGCACAGCAAACGCGCATGTCGGTGATCGCGAATAACCTCGCGAACGCCGGGACGACGGGATTCAAGAAAGGCCGGGCTTCGTTCGAGGATTTGCTCTACGAAACCGTGAGCCAACCGGGTGCGTCTTCGTCACAGGACACGGAACTACCGTCGGGTCTCATGCTCGGCAGCGGCGTGCGTACGGTGTCGACGGAAAAGATTTTCACCCAGGGTACGTTGGCGCGAACCGACAGCTCGCTCGATGTCGCGATCCAGGGACGCGGGTTTTTGCAGATCCTGCTACCGGACGGTACGACGGCCTATACACGCGACGGATCGTTTTCGCTGAATTCCGAAGGCCAGATGGTGACATCGAGCGGTTACGAGATGGATCCGAGTATCACGATTCCCCCGGAAACGCTGTCAGTCACCATTGGTGAAGACGGCACCGTCTCGACGTTAACGGCGGGCAGCAGTGCACCGACGCAGGTCGGTTCGCTGCAACTCGCGGATTTCATCAATCCGCAGGGGCTGCAGCCCGTTGGTCAGAACATGTACAAGGAAACGCTGTCGAGTGGCAGTCCCCAGATCAGTACGCCGGGGCTGAACGGCCTCGGTACGATGATCCAGGGATCGCTGGAAACCTCTAACGTGAACGTCGTCGAGGAACTCGTATCGATGATCGAAACGCAGCGCACCTACGAGATGAATTCGAAGGCGATTCAAACCGTCGATGAAATGCTCCAGTACGTGTCGCAACAGTTATAAGGCCTCGCAATGAATACTAGTTATTTGCAGACACTGATTACCGTTGCCGGGATTGCCCTGCTGCTGGCTGGGTGCAACACGGCGCCGATTCGCGATCCGGCTTACAGCGCATCTTATCCGGCGGCATTCCAGCAACCGGCTCAGGCGCGCACGGGTTCGATTTACCAGGCGGGTTATGACCTCACGTTTTTTGAAGACATCAAGGCGCGGCGCATCGGCGATATCCTGACGATACAGCTGACGGAAGCGACGAACGCGTCGAAGTCGTCGTCGACGGACTTCGATCGTGATCAGTCGACGACGGTCACGAACCCGACGGTACTCGGTGCGACGCCGCAGTTCAATTTGCCCGGCGTATTGCCGCTGACCCCGACGACGGACAACACGCTCGAAAGCAGGCTCAGCAGTACGAACGAATTCGGTGGCGCGGCCGACAGCGCGCAAAGCAACAGTTTGTCAGGCGACATTACGGTGACCGTTGCGGACGTGTTGCCGAACGGTAATCTCGTTGTGCGCGGCGAAAAGCGAATCAATCTGAACCAGGGCAATGAGTACGTCAAAATTCAGGGCATCGTACGGCCGGTGGATGTAACGACACAGAATACCGTGCCATCGACGAAAGTCGCTGATGCGACCATCGTCTACAGCGCCGACGGGGCAAATGCGGATGCCAACAAGCCTGGCTGGCTATCGCGATTCTTCATCAGCGCAGCATTCCCGCTGTAGAGACCGGATAGACCAATCCATAGAGAGAGGGGAAACAGGGTGCGATTGACAACATTACTTCTGACGCTGGTTCTGCTGCCGTCAGGCGCAAGTGCAGAACGAATCAAGGATCTGGCGGCGGTTGCCGGCGTTCGCGACAACCAGTTGCTCGGCTACGGCCTCGTCGTCGGCCTCGACGGCACAGGTGACCAGACCACACAAACTCCGTTCACGATTCAGGCCATCAAGAACATGCTGAGTCAGCTTGGTATCGTGGTTAATGCCAACGTGAATCCGCAGTTAAAGAACGTGGCCGCGGTCATGGTACATGCAAACCTCCCGCCGTTCGCGAAGACCGGCGGCACCATCGATGTCACCGTGTCATCAATGGGTAACGCGAAAAGCCTGCGCGGCGGCAGTCTTATCATGACCCCGCTGAAAGGTACGGACGGCAGCATTTATGCGATGGCGCAGGGTAACCTCGTGGTCGGCGGATTCGGCGCGTCAACGACGGACGGGTCAAGCGTGTCGGTTAACGTGCCGAGCGTCGGGCGGATCCCGAACGGCGCGACCGTGGAACGTGAAGTGCCGACGGCGTTTCTCAATACAGAATTTCTCACGTTTAACCTGCACCGGAATGATTTCACCACGGCGAACCGCATGGCCCAGGCCATTGATGAAACGCTGGGACCGAATTCAGCGGTGGCACTCGACGGTTCGTCCGTGCGGGTGGTCGCACCGGAGTCGCAGGCTCAGCGCGTCGCGTTTATGTCGATACTCGAAAACATCGAAGTCGATCCGGGTGCGGCGCCGGCCCGCGTGATCGTGAATTCCCGGACCGGCACGGTCGTGATCGGCAGCAAGGTCGGCGTCACGGCCGCGGCGGTCACGCACGGGAGCCTGACGGTCACGATTTCCAACGATCCCATCATAAGTCAGCCGGAACCATTTTCCGGCGGCAGAACCGTGGTCGTACCCAATCGGTCGATCGACGTGGAGCAGGTTGAGAGCCGCATGTTCCTGTTTGACCCCGGTGTATCGCTCGACGCGATCGTCGAGGCCGTCAACAACGTCGGGGTCGCACCGGGTGACCTCGTGGCGATACTCGAAGCGTTGAAGGAAGCCGGCGCGCTGCGGGCGGAACTCATCGTTATATAAGGACACCTGACGGCGACCGCGGACGTCCGACTCCACGGCGGCCGCGGGGGTCGTTGTGCGTTGTGGCCGGGCTCCGTGTTGCCGGCGGCATAATATTGCCGCCGCAAGGCATTTCGGTTTGCCGCTAATTCGCTCTAACCCATTGATTTTAATCTGCTCCGGGTGTCAAACCGAAGTTGGCATCGCGTGTGCATAGGAACTCCCAGGCAGCCGTTTTAGTGCTGCAGAACCGGGAGTCCGATGAACAGTTTCGCTCACGTCAGTGCCGCCACCGACATTTCGCGCTTCAGCGCGTTACGCGCTGATGCGCGTCAGGACGCGGAAGGTGCGTTCAGCAAGGTCGCGCAGGAATTCGAGGCGCTGTTCATCCAGATGATGCTGAAGGCCGCGCGCGATGCGTCGATCGATGGTGGCCTGTTCGACAGCAAGGAACTCAAGCTTTACCAGGAAATGATGGATTCTCAGGTCGCGCTCGAAATGGCGGAGCAGGGTGGCCTCGGGTTCGCACCGTTACTACGCTCTCAGCTACGCCTGGAAGCGCCGGCCGAGGCGGAAACGGAGTTGGGCTTGCCCGAACGGCGCCAAATTACCCCGCAACCGATGCCGGCCTACACGCCTGCGAACCTCACGAACCCGGTCGCGACCGCGCGCGTCAGCCCGGCCGAGCCGGTGACTGATCAGACCCGGGCCGGATTCATTGATACGGTGCGCCCGCTGGCCGCCACCGCGGCCCGACGGCTCGGACTGGAACCGGACGTGCTCGTCGCGCAAGCCGCGCTCGAGACCGGTTGGGGCCGACACACAATTGCGAAGCCCGATGGTTCGAGCTCGCACAATTTCTTTGGCATCAAGACCGGCTCCGGCTGGAGCGGCGATGCGGTGACGGTGCAAACCCACGAATTCGTCAACGGCCGACCTATCAAGGTTAACGCGGCGTTCCGTGCCTACAAGGATCCCGCTTCGGCGTTCAATGATTACGTCGATTTTCTCCATGCACATCCGCGCTATTCCGAGGCATTACAGCATGGCGGTGATTCGCGTCAGTTTGTCGGTCGTCTTGCGGATGCCGGGTACGCGACGGATCCGCGTTACGCAGAAAAAATTCTCGCCATCCGCGATCAGATTATCGCGCGGTCGACACTCGCTACACGTTAGGGACTATTGAGCAGGGATTATGGCAAGCGTATTTAACATCGGGATATCCGCTCTCGTCAGCGCTCAGCGTCAGCTCGGCACCACGAGTCACAACATCGCCAACGTCAACACGGACGGATACTCGCGTCAGCGGGTCGAACTGACGCAATTGCCGCCGCAACCGATCAGCAACGGTTTTCTCGGCAGCGGGGTGCGTATCTCGGAAATCAGTCGCACCGCCGACCAGTTCCTGATCGGTCAATTACGTTCGGCCACCGCGAACGAGGCGCGCGCGTCAACGTACGCAAACTACGCCGGTGAAATTGACACGATGCTCGGCGACGGCACTGTCACGTCGTCGCTCGAGGGATTTTTCTCTTCACTACAAGATGCGAACGGCGACCCCGCTTCGATCGCGACGCGCGAAGTGACCCTGAATTCCGCGCAATCTTTCGCCACCCGTTTCAGCGATCTTGACCAGCGCCTCGGCCGGGTTTCGCGCGATCTCAACAGTGCGATTGAAGCCACGGTCGACGACATCAATGGTTTGTCCGGCGCGATTGCGGATATTAATGGTGAAATCATGCGGGCCCTCGGCGCGACAACGGGGGAGCCGCCGAATGACCTGATCGACCAGCGCGACCGCCTGGTTCAGGAATTGTCCGAGCTCACCGGCGTTACGACCGTAGAACAGGAGAATGGCGCGCTGAACGTGTTTATCGGCGCAGGTCAGGCGGTCGTCGCCGATGTCACCAGTCTCGCCCTCGCCGCGGTACCGAACACCCTGGACGGCAGCCGTATTGAAGTCGCGACTACCGGTGGCGGGGCAACGTCGATCGTGAGTCAGGCCATTACAAACGGCGAACTCGGCGCGGCGTTCGCGTTTCGCGACGATGTACTCGATCCGACCCGTAACGCCGTCGGCCGTCTCGCCGCGACGCTTGCGACCTCGTTCAATGAGCAGCACCGCGAGGGTTTTGATCTCAACGATAACTTCGGTGGCGACTTCTTCTCGATTGGCAGCCCCGATGTGCGCGCGGACCCGGCGAATACGGGCACCATTGCCGTCGCGCTCGACACCGCCAATGTCGGCGCACTCACGATCGCGGACTATCGCCTCACGCATGACGGTACGGACTTTACGTTACTTAATCTGGCCGACAACACGACGCAGACGCTCAGCGGCGCCGGCCCGTTCAACGTTGACGGTCTGACGATTACGGTCACCGGTGCACCCGCCGCGGGGGATACCTACCTGCTGCAACCGACGAAATCACTCGCCCGCAACATGGATGTTCTTGTGACCGATCCGCGCGAGGTGGCACTGGCGCGGCCGAATCGTACGAGCGTCGACGGCGGAAATATTGGCGATGGACAGATTTCCGATCCGGCCGTGCTCGATGTGAGCGATCCGAATTTGCTGACAACCACGCAACTCATCTTCAACGATCCGCCGACGACCTACCAGGTCAACGGCGCCGGCCCGCTCATTGCCTACACGAGTGGCGCGGATATCGACCTGAACGGATGGCGGGTGCAGGTGAGCGCGAATCCGGAACCGGGTGATACTTTCACCGTGTCGGCGAACGTTGGTGGCGCGGGCGACAATGGTAACGGCCTGCTGCTCAGCGAGTTGCAATTGACGAAAATCCTCGACGGCGGCTCCACGACCTACCAGGAGTCGTACAGCCAGCTCGTTGGCAAGGTCGGCGCAAAAACGCAGGAGCTACAGCTGAGTCGCGATGCATTGCAGGTGCTGAAACAGAACGCGCAAGCCTCACGCGACACGGTCTCGGCGGTCAATCTCGATGAAGAGGCGGCCCAGCTACTGCGCTTTCAGCAGGCGTACTCCGCCGCAGCTGAAGTGATCTCGATCGCCAACGAGACATTCGCGTCACTGCTGTCAGCAGTCAGGAGATAACGATGAGAATTTCCGATGCCCAAAGTTTCGATATGGCGCTGAACAATATGTTCACGCTGCAGGCGAACGTGGCGAAGTACCAGACCCAGATTTCCACGGGAAAGGAAATTAATACGCCGGCAGATGATCCGGTGGCGGCCGCGCGTATCCTCCTGATCAGCGAACGGGTCGAGGCGTCCACACAATACGACCGGAACGCCGGGTTTGCCGATTTGCATCTGCAGCAACAGGAAGGTGCCGTCGCGGCGTCTAACGACGCGATGCAGCGTATCCGGGAACTGACGATTCAGGGGAAAAGCACGATACTCACCGATGCCGACCGCCGCTTTATAACTGCGGAGATGCGTCAGCGTCTCGATGAGATCAAGAGTCTCGCGAATTCCCGTAATTCGGCGGGCGAGTACATTTTTTCCGGCTCACTGGTCGACACGCAGGCATTCACCACGGATCCCGCCGGCAGCGTTGTTTATAACGGCGACCAGACGACGCGAGACATCAAGATCAGTGAATTCCGCTCGGTCACGGAAGGGTTTACCGGTTTCGACGCGTTCACGTCGATTCGCAATGGCAACGGCACCTACGTGACCGAGCTCGACCCTGCCAACACCGGCACCGGTCGGATGGTTCCGGGCGGTGTGATCGACAAGGCGGCCTATCAGGCGCACGATTTTCGGATTTCGTTCACGAGTCCGACGAGTTATGACGTTATCGACGATACCGCGGGCGCGACCGTCCTCGCGGCGCAGCCGTACACGGACGGGGCCGCGATCACGTTCAACGGGATCCAGCTAAGCCTTTATGGCGCGCCGGCCGCCGGCGACGAGTTTCTCGTCGGTCCGAGCCAGAACCAGTCCGTCTTCGAGACCGTTGAGCGCCTCATAGCCACCCTCGAGTCCCCTGTTTCGCTCGCTCCGGATGCGGCCGTATTCCAGAACGACCTCGATCGGGCACTTGGGGACATCGACCAGGCCATGGACCGTTTCCGCGAAGTTCAGGCGGTCGTCGGGGCGCGGCGAAACACCATCGAGTCGCAAATCGTGGCCAACGAGGACCTGCGTCTGCAGCTCAGCACGGTCCGTTCGCAGCTTGAAGACGCGGATCTCGTCGAAGCGGTGAGCCGGCTGGCGCGGGAGACGAACGCCCTGCAGGCCGCCCAGGCCGCCTTTGTTCGTGTCCAAAGTCTCAGTTTATTCAATTTCCTGTAATGCGGTTCAAGTTAGGAAAAACAGCGCCGATAGCGGATGTCGGAGGCCGTGAATAGCCACGATGATGGGTATATCGGCCAGTGTGTAACGACTCTGTGGTCAGATCGTGCACGGTAAAACGGTCCGCATCCCGACGCAGGTCGACGGTACGGGCAGAGAGGCCATACGGCCTCAGCCTTGCGGCGCAAGACGAGATCTTAATGCGTAACTGGCCACGGTGTCCCGAGCAGGAGCACGACTCATGCCGCAAGTAATTAATACGAATATTCTTTCTCTGACGACTCAGCGCAACCTGAATCGTACGCAGACGGAACTCACCACCGCAATTACCCGCCTGTCATCCGGTTTACGGGTGAACAGCGCGAAAGACGACGCTGCCGGCCTTGGCATCAGCGACCGTTTCAGCACCCAGATCCGCGGCCTCGACCAGGCCGTGCGAAACGCGAACGACGGCGTGTCATTTTCGCAGGTCGCTGAAGGCGCCCTGTCGACGATTTCCGATGCGCTGCAGCGCGTTCGCGAATTAGCGGTGCAGTCGATCAACGACACGAACTCACCGCAGGACAGGCAGTCGCTGAACAACGAAGTCAGCCAGCTAATCTCTGAAGTGAACCGTATCGCGAATGCGACGCAGTTCAACGGACAGGACATCCTCGACGGTTCGCTGTCGACCCTGACGTTCCAGATTGGCGCCAACCAGAACCAGACCTTGAGCGTCGATGGCGTTGATTCTCGCGGTCAGCAGCTCGGCGCGCGGGTCGTTGAATCCGGCTCGATCAGTCGTACGGATCTCGATGCCCTCATTGCCGCCGATGATGTGGTCATCAACGGCGCGGCCGTGGACTTGTCCGGCTTGTCGGCCGGTGACTCGGTGACGGACGTCATTTCCGCCATTAACGACGTCTTCCAGACGTCCGACGTGCTGGCAGCTGCCGAAACGACGACGTCTTCCGGTGATCTGACCTACACCACGAACGCCGCGGCCCAATCCGTGTCGCTCAACGGTGTGGACATTAACATCGGCGCTCTGGCGACGGTCGCAGATGTTGTCGATTCGATTAACAGCACGAGCGACGTCACAGGCGTTACGGCCGTTAATAACGGCGGTAACATTGAATTGACGTCCGACGGTCGGGATATCGAGCTTACTGATGGCGCGACTAACGGCGGTGCAGACATCCTCGGCGGTGACGACGACTTCTACGCCGGTATTGTCTTCTCAGGCGACGTCGGGGATGCAATCACGCTGGCGGGCTCCTTTGACAATACCGCCGGTACCTCCGGGCTCGACACGATCGACAACACGTTTGCCGATGAAGTCGTGAACGGCGTTAACGTGCTGACCGCGGCGAATTCGACCGCCGCACTGCGGACCGTCGATTTCGCGTTGTCCCAGGTGAGTAATCTCCGCTCAGAGTTCGGTGCCATTCAAAACCGGCTCGAAAGCACGATCGCGAACCTGCAGATAGGCTCCGAGAACTTCAGCGCCGCGCGGTCACGCATCATCGATGCCGACTTCGCGCAGGAAACCGCACGCTTCACGCGCGCCCAGATCCTGCAGCAGGCGGGTATATCCCAGGTCGCCCAGGCGAACGCGTTACCGCAGCTTGTCCTTGGTCTCCTGGGTTAATTCAACCGATAAGGATGTCGGACGAATAAGGCTCTAGAGGTTGAATGTGCAGGCGCTATCGCAACCCGGTAGCGTCTGCCGTTCTACCGCGAGGTAAACGAATATGGACACAAAATTCGTATCACTGATTAGCGGGATCCGGCAGATCCAGGCGCCGCCTTCGTTGCCCGAAAAAGCGACGGAAGGAGCCGCTGCTGCCGAAAAGACCGCGCAACCAGGCAGTACCGCAGAATCCACGCTGGACAAGGGAAAAGCAGCCGATAGTGCTGCGCCCGCGGAACAGGAATCGTCGACCGTTGAAGCCTCTCTCGACGATGTCGTGGAGGAACTCAACCGGACTATTCAGCAGCAAACCCGCGCACTTAAATTCACCATCGACGAGCGGCAGGGTAAGCCGGTCGTCAGCGTTGTCGACAAGGAAACCGACGAAGTGATTCGGCAGATTCCGAGCGAAGTCGCACTACAGGTTGCCGACGCACTGGAAGACGTAACCGGAGCGCTGGTGTCGGAACACGCCTAAGTGCACGGATTAATGACCTGCAAACGCAACCACGGATACGACTAGACCATGATCAGCTCGCCAGGATTGGGATCGGGGCTCGACGTCCGTTCGCTTGTCGATCAACTCGTCGCACTCGAACGCCAACCCCTGATTCGTCTCGCCCAGAAGGAAATAGGTTTCCAGGCGCAAATCAGCGGCTACGGCTCGCTCCGCAGCGCACTGTCGACATTCGAAAGCAGCCTGAATTCGGTCAACACGCTCAGCGATTTTCGCGTACTGAGTGCCACGTCGTCAGATGAAAGCGTCTTTACCGCCAGTGCGGGTACCGCGGCGAGCAAGGGTACTTACTCGCTCACCGTCGACCGCATCGCGGAGAACCACCGACTCGGTTCCAACACCGTTTTCGCCGATACAGACACGACGACCATCGGTACCGCCGGCGAGACGCTTACCATCACGCAGGACGGCGACAGCTTCGACATCGAATTTGGCGGGAAAACGCTCGGTGAAGTCCGCGATTTGATTAACGAGGCGAGTGGCAACACCGGAGTCACGGCATCGATCCTGAAGGATGATCTCGGGAATCGATTACTGCTGAATGCCGAAGACACCGGCAGCGACAACTTCGTCGACGTAACCTATAGCGCAACCGACGCATTTAGTCTCGCAGCACTGAACGTTGACCGCGACGGCGATCTCAGTTTCACCGCCACGGATCTCGACGCCCAGCTCTCAGTCGACGGCGCATTCACCGCGACGCGTTCGAGCAACACCATTAAGGACGTCGTTCAGGGCGTCACGATCAATTTGGTAGCCGCGGGTACCTCAACCCTTACGGTCAATGAGGATGCCGCAGCCGTCGAGAGTTCCGTGCAAACATTTGTTAACGCCTACAATTCGGCGTTGACGACGATTCGTGAACTTCGGGCAGGGGCGCTCGGAGACGACGCGAACAGCCTGTACGCGATGGAAAACCAGATTCGGCAAGTGTTCAATTCGCCGGTCTCGGGCAACGGCACGTATTCGTCGATCTACGAAATCGGTATCAGCAGTACCTTCGTAATTGGCGGCGCATCGTCGGACAACGGCAAACTGAATCTCGATGCCAGCGCGCTACAGGACGCACTCAACGAAGACCGCGAATCCGTTGCTGCCCTGTTCGCCGACCCGGATCACGGGCTGATCCCGCAGCTCGAATCCGTACTCGGCGGGTTCGTCGATTTCGAGGGTCTGATCGATGGTAAGACAGATTCGCTCAACCGCCGCATCGACAGCATCGGATCGAGCCGCGCTACGATGTCGCGCCGAATAAATTTGTTTGAAGCTCGGCTGCTAGCCGAATTCAATTCGCTCGACGCGCTGGTTGCACAGCTCCAGGTTTCGGGAAACTTTCTGAACCAACAGTTATCACTGCTCCAGCCGACAAGTAATTAGACAACAGCCGTGAATCAGCAAGGAAGCACTTCGTTGAAGGTGGATTCACCCATAATAAGGATGACACTATGAGAACATCTAAAGGCGATCTCAGTAACGGAATATCCGCGTACCAGCAGTTTGGGGTACGTACCGAGATCGAATCGGCAAGCCCCCATAAGTTGATCCAGATGTTAATCAACGGCGCGCTGGCTAAAATTCGCGTGGCACGCACCTGCACCGAGCACGAAGATATCGTCGGCAAGTGTGAGAACATCGATTGGGCGATTGCGATTATTGGTGGATTGCGCGGCAGCCTGAATCTTGATGGCGGCGGGGTGATCGCCCAGAATCTTGATGGCCTGTACGAGTACACGTGCCGGCAGCTCGCGCTGGCCAACGTGCGCAACGACGTCGAGTTGCTCGACGAGGTCATTGGTCTGCTCGGCGAAATCAAGGCCGGTTGGGACGGGATCGAACCGGAACTCGACGAAGACAATGTGGCCGCGGCTTACTGAATGACCGGGAGCCCCTGAACATGATCGAAAACAACATCAAGTACGGCCACGAGGCTGAATTGAGCGCGGTGCGCGACATGACGGCGGCCATGCTCGAGGCGGCGGAGAATTGTCGCTGGGCCGAGGTTCAACGTATCGACGAAGCCCGATCCAAAGTACTCCACGCCTTACCCGCGGAAGTTTTTACCACGACCGATGAAAGCGTACGCACGATCCTGGGGGCCGCGCTTAGCGCGACGAACGAGGTCGAGCGTCAATTGAGCGCAGAGCGCGATCGCGTCGGACAGGAACTCAAGGGGCGCAAGCAACGCCACCACGCGGTACAGGCCTACGCGGCCGCGGGCTGAGGCCGCACGAATAAGCGGCTGACGACATGGCTGCGTGCCGCCGCATCACGAATCTCCCGGGACACACCCGATGCTGACCATCGACGCGACCGTCCCCGTATCCATCAGCGAATCCGGGAGCGCACCTGAAGCGTCCACCACGTTGCAGGTACTGCGCGCACTGAATCTCCTGACTCTGGGCCATCGTTCCGAACTGGCCGAAGCGCAAAACCCTGATGCCGGACACGATATCGCACGACTCGAAGCGAAAATCGACATGCTGATTGCCATGGTCGGTGCACTCGTCACCGACCATTCCGGTCTGCCCGCACCACGGCCGGTACGATTCAACGCAGAATCCCTCGAGGTGAATCTTGATCGGGCGTTTGCGATTGGGGCCAGGGTCGTCGTTGCCCTGTACCCGAACCCGGATTTGCCACGGCCGCTCATTCTGCCCGGGACAGTGGATGGCGCGTGTCAGCGGGATGACGGCAGTCACGACATCACGTTGACGTATTCCGTTGACAACCCGCAACTCCGTGATGAATTCGAACGCTACGTCTTCCTGTGTCACCGACAATCGCTCGGGCGTCAGGCCGCCAGGTCATCGCAATCGTCAAAAATATGACATAGCCCTATATTAAAATCAGTTAGTTACGAACCCTAGGTCACGTGCGCTTGAAGTGCGCCCGGTAACTATTATCCTTGTTCCGAATAGTGACGGCATATTGGCGTCACCAGATCGGGGCACCGAATGCGCGCTCGCCGCTGGTGCGCCCCCGGAAGAGGGTTCGAAATATCATGGCTGAAGCATCTGTACTGGTCGTCGAAAACGACGAAGACGTGGCCGAACAGGTCGTCGCAATTGTCCAATTCCTCGATTTGCCGGTCACCCGGTTCCACGCCCAGGGCGACTGGGCCAGCGTTCTCGACGCGAAAAACCCCCCATACATGGTACTGCTGGGTAATTGCGGATCGTCGAAGAGCTTGTTGGAGACGTTTCGAAAAATCAAGATTGCCGATCCGTACACCCCGGTAGTGCTGCTCGTCGATGCCGATCGGCCGGTCGCGGTGGACAAGAACATCGAAAGTGGCGCGCTCGCAAAAATAAATTTGCCGCTGCGCCGTTCGACGTTTGATTCCGCGCTGCAAAAGGTCGATACCTATCGGGAAAACCGGCATCAGGGTGCAGCGCCCCGGTCACTGGAGTTGTTTCGGAACCTCGTCGGCAGCAGTAACGGGATCCAGCGCGTTCGCAACATGATCGAGATGGTTGCCCGCAGTGACGCGAACGTCCTCATCGTCGGCGAATCAGGTACGGGCAAAGAGGTCGTCGCGCGCCACGTTCACCATCACTCGGGCCGTCGCAGTAAACCGTTCGTCCCGCTGAATTGTGGTGCGATTCCTCCGGATTTGCTCGAAAGTGAATTGTTCGGTCATGAGAAGGGTGCGTTCACGGGGGCGATCACGGCTCGACAGGGACGTTTCGAGATGGCCGACGGGGGTACGCTGTTTCTCGACGAAATTGGCGATATGAGCCTCTCGATGCAGGTGAAATTGCTGCGCGTCCTGCAGGAGCGCAGTTTTGAACGCGTCGGCAGCAACACCTGCATCAGCGTGAACGTCCGCATCCTCGCGGCCACCCACGTGAATCTGGAGGACGCCATCAGCGAAGGTCGTTTCCGCGAAGATTTGTATTACCGCCTCAACGTGTTTCCGATTGAAACTCCGCCGCTGCGCGAACGCACGGAAGATTTACCGTTGTTGATCAATGATCTCGTTGAACGACTCGATCATGAGGGTCGCGGCAGCATCCGTTTGACCGCTGGCTGTATCGAGTCGCTGAGTCAGTACAGCTGGCCCGGGAATGTGCGCGAACTCGCGAACCTGATTGAACGCCTGTCGATACTGTATCCGAACGGTACGATAGACGTGCATGACCTGCCGGAGAAATACCGTCCGCTGGACGGCGCTGGCGGTCAGCCGCTCGGAGGGCCACGGCTCGTTCCGGTCGGAACCGATCCGAATCTCACGAGCCTGCCCCGGGTTGGTCTCGACCTGAAAGAACACCTGACGCAAATTGAAACGAACCTGATCCGACAGGCGCTTGATGACTCGAACTGGGTCGTCGCGCATGCCGCGAAGCGCCTGCAGATGGGCCGCACAACACTGGTCGAGAAGATGCGCAAGCTGGGCTTGCAGCGTCAAGACGAGGTGTCGGGTCTTTGACGAAGTGCCCGACCGCTAGCGAGCTTTCAACATACATTTCAGTAAAATCAGATAGTTAGTATTGTGGCACGCAACTTGCTCTGATTCAGTTACAAGGCGTTCGTCAGTCGACGCCGGACTAACTGGAACTTCGGGGCAAGTATGGGAGCACACGATCTGTCAAACCCGCTGCAGCTGGAAGCGGCATTCGCCGACTTCGAAGTTGCATCGACAAAACTCGCGGCCTTCTATGAAAACCTCGAAGGCCAGGTCTCGAAGCTCACCGACGAACTGAACAGCGCGCGCGCGGCGGAACTGCAGCAGTTGCGTGAAAAGGAGATCCTCGCCGGACGGCTTGCAAGCCTGCTCGAGACGCTGCCGGCCGGTGTCGTCGTACTGGACGGCTCGGGTCTGATCGCCGAATTCAACCCGGCCGCTACGGATTTGCTCGGGCCGATCGAATCCGGGCAGCGCTGGGTAGATGTGGTCACGCGTGCTTTTCAACCACAGTGGGATGACGGCCACGACATTTCGCTGCACGACGGACGGCGGGTCAATATTGCGACAGAGCCGCTTACCGACGAACCCGGACAAATCCTGCTAATCAAGGACGTAACCGAAACCCGGCACCTGCAGGAGTTGCTGAATCACCACCGTCGGCTTTCGGCCAAGACGGAACTCGCAGCCGCGCTCGCGCATCAGATCCGTACGCCGCTGGCCGCAGCCATGCTCCACACCTCCAACGTCGCCGGCCGCGCGGCGAAAGACGAACAAACCGGCCGCATCGCCGGTCGTGCGCTTGACGCGATGCGCCAGCTCGAAAGGCTGGTCGAGGACATGCTGACATATGCGCGCGGCGGCAAACTCGAAGCAGACGAATTTGCCTTGCCGAAGTTGATTGACCGTTTGCTCGCCAATGTGAAATCCAATACCCCGGACAGTGAGTTCCGCTGCGAGTTGGTTGGCGGCGTACCCGACCTGACCCTGACGGGTAACACCGAGGCACTCGTCTCGATGCTCCTCAACCTGATTAATAACGCGCGTATTGCGACAAACGGCTGCGGCCACGTGTGTGTCTCCGTCGAGACCGTCGACGGTGCGGTGGGAATCAGGATAGAAGACGACGGGCCGGGCGTGCCGGTTCATGCTCGCGAACATATCTTCGAACCGTTTTACACGACGACAGCAAGCGGCACCGGGCTCGGTCTTGCCGTCGCGCGGTCGATCGCCCGGGCGCACGGCGGCGACCTGGGCCTCGACACGACGACCGAAGCCGGCGCGCGTTTCGTCCTGACGCTGCCGCTGCGAGGGCAGGACTCGATAACTTCCGAGAATTCCGAACCGACCACCCAGCCTGTAGCGATGACTGCAACATGAATGCAAACTCAGACACGAACATTTTGATCGTCGAAGACGACGACACGCTACGCGAGGCCTTGTGCGAAACCGCGCAGATTGCCGGTTACACGGCGCTGCCCGCCGCGCACGGCAACGCTGCACTGAACGTACTTTCCGAAACCGACGTCGATCTCGTCATCAGCGACATTCAGATGCAGCCGCTCGATGGCAACGCGCTGCTGAAGGAGATTCGTAAACGCAACCGCGCGCTGCCCGTGGTACTGATGACGGCATACGGTTCTATCCAGGCCGCGGTCGATGCGATGCGCGAAGGAGCAACTGACTACCTTGTGAAACCGTTCGAAGCGGAAGTTCTGCTCGGCCACATCGACCGCTGGGTCGCGAGCGAAAAAACGGAACCGGTTTCTGGCATGATCGCCGAAGACCCACAGACGAAAGCCGTCGTCGAACTCGCAATGCGCGTCGCGAAAAGTGATGCCGCGGTCATGATTACGGGCGAGTCCGGGGTCGGAAAAGAAAAATTCTTCGAACTCATTCATGCCCATTCGTCCCGGGCCGCGAAGAAACCCGTCGCGATTAACTGTGCTGCGATCCCCGACAACATGCTGGAAGCGATGCTGTTCGGTCATGAGAAAGGGGCGTTTACCGGTGCGTACAAAGCGTGCGCCGGGAAATTCGAGCAGGCGCAGGGCAGCACGCTGCTGCTCGATGAAATTTCGGAAATGAGCCTCGGCCTGCAGGCGAAATTGCTCAGGGTTTTGCAGGAGCATCAGGTCGAGCGGCTCGGTGCCTCGGAGGTCATCGACCTCGACGTTCGCGTCATCGCGACATCCAACCGTGATCTCAAGCAGGAGGTTCGCGACGGCCATTTTCGCGAAGACCTGTATTACCGGCTCAATGTATTCCCGTTGCACGTGCCGCCGCTGCGCGAAAGACCGGGCGATATAGGCCCGCTCGCCCAAGCGCTGCTCGCGCGAACCACGTCATCCGGTGCGCAGTCGGACCCGGTGCGGATCAGCGCCGCCGCGGTCGAATGCCTGCAGCGATACGGCTGGCCGGGTAACGTCCGCGAACTCGATAACGTCATGCAACGGGCAGAGATTATTCACGCCGGCGACACCATTGAAGCGCACGACCTCGTATTCGAAGAGGTCGGGGTGGTCAGTGCGGAAACGCCGGAGCCTGCCGAAACGGATTCACTCGGCGATGACCTCAAGGATCACGAACGGCGGTTGATTCTCGATGCGCTCGAAGAAGGCCGCGGCAGTCGCAAATTCGCGTCCGAAAAACTCGGTATCAGTCCACGTACCCTGCGTTACAAAATCGCACGGATGCGTGATGCCGGGGTCGCGGTGCCGGGCCGCTGAGCGGATAACCGGCGAATCATAAAGAGAGAGGGGAAACGAAGATGAGCCAGATGGATATCAACGGTGTCCTTGCGCAAATGCGGGCGATGGCCGCACAAGCTCAGGGTCTCGAAGCGTCGTCGGTGCGTGAAACGGGCGGCGGAGATTTCAAATCCCTCATGACCGAGGCGCTCGACCAGGTTAACGAGACGCAACACACGGCGAAAGCGCTCGCGAGCGGATTCGAGCAGGGGGACAAGGACATCAATATTGCCGAAGTGATGATCGCGGCGCAGAAAGCCGATGTGTCATTCCAGGCAATTAACCAGGTCCGCGCCAAACTCGTCACGGCGTACCAGGACATCATGAACATGCCGATCTGATCGATCGTCAAGGCAACGGAACACTCTCATCGCATCATCATGAATCACGGGACTAGAAGTCATGGCTGAAACAGCCCTCGTCATGCAACCGGATACGCCCGGAAATATTCTGCGTCAGGCCGGCATGCTCGTCGGTATCGCAGCAAGCGTCGCACTGGGCGTGTATGTCGTCATGTGGGCGAGAACGCCGAACTATACGATCCTGTATTCCGACCTGCCGGATCGCGACGTCACACAAATTGCCGAGGCGTTGAAGGCAACGGATATCCAGCATCGGATTGATCCCGCGTCCGGCGCGATCCTCGTTGCGGCGTCCAGCGTCCACGATGCGCGACTGAAACTTGCGGCCGACGGTCTGCCGAAAAGCTCGAGCATGGGGTTCGAGCTGATGCAGGAAGAACAGGGTTTCGGAACGAGCCAGTTTCTTGAACGCGCCCGCCATCAGCGTGCGATGGAAGGCGAATTATCCCGCTCCATTTCACGCATCAATAACGTACGCGGGGCCCGGGTTCATCTCGGGTTACCGCGGCAATCGGTGTTTTCGCGATCCCAGCGCGAACCTACCGCCTCGGTGATACTCGATCTGTACGCCGGGCGGAAACTCGAAGCGCACCAGGTGAGTGCGATCACCCATCTCGTCTCGGCAAGCGTACCGAACTTACCGGCGCAAAAAGTCACCGTTGTCGATCAGCAGGGTAATCTGCTGACGGATCAGGGTGGCAATGAAGATCTCGTGCTGACCGGGCGACGCTTCGAACACCGTCAACGGCTCGAGCATGCGTACATGGAACGCATCGAAGAAATCCTGATGCCCTATGTCGGGCCCGACGGTGTTCGCGCGCAGGTAACCGCGGATCTTGATTTCACGATGACCGAGCAAACGCGTGAGTACTTCAACCCGGACTTGCCCGCCGTTCGCAGCGAGCAAACTCTCGAGGAATCACGTATCGGCGCCGGGATCGGCGGCGTGCCCGGCGCACTGTCGAACGAGCCCCCGGCGGCCTCGAGTGCACCTGAGGAAACTGGCGACGCCGCCGACGGCGACGACGGTGATACCGGATCTGGCCGGGCCGGTGGTAATCCCGGCGACGTCGCGGTGGCTCCGCCGAAGCCCGAATCGACCCGTTCGAGCAAGATCGTCAACTTTGAACTCGACAAAACGATCAGCCACACGAAGCCGTCGCTCGGTTCTATTCGACGGTTATCGGTCGCCGTCGTGCTGCGGAAGCCACCGGGTGCCGGGAAATCCGCGGGAGAAAGCGAAGAACCGGCAGCGGTACCCGAGCCCGGGAGTCCCGAGGAAGCGGCGGCGGCTGCCGCGGCGGCTATCGAGGACGGATTTAACGAGCAACAGTTGGCCGAGATGACGGAACTCGTGAAAGGAGCGATCGGTTTCGATCCGACCCGCGGTGACACCGTCAGCGTAACCAGTGTCGAATTCTTCGCCCCGGAGACGCCCGAAGCATTGCCGGAACCCGCGATCTGGGAACAGCCCTGGGTATGGGATGTCGGCAAACAGGTTCTCGGCGCGTTGTTCGTCGTGTTTCTCGTGTTTGGTGTTCTGCGCCCGGCGATGAAGTCGCTCGTGCGCGGACCCGGACAGCTCGGCGGTAATCTCGCCATTGGCGCGGACGGCACACTCGCCGCACTGCCTGGCGGCGGCGCCGTCGGCGGGGGCGAACTCAGTGCGGATAACGCCGGCGCCGAGGCATTGCCATCGCCGGAATCGGGCGGGCCCACTCACCAAATGATTAAAGGACCAGAACTGCCGCGAGACGTTGAAGGCGTACGTGACTACGTAAACAAAGAACCCAAAATCGCAGCACAGGTTGTGCGCGGTTGGGTTGGAGATGAAAAATGAACCGCGCGGCAAAAATGAGCGGAGCCGATAAGGCCGCGATCTTCCTCATGACTCTTGGCGAATCGGCCGCGGCGGAAGTGATGAAGCACCTCGGTCCGCGTGACGTCCAGACTATCGGGGTCGCGATGTCGAATCTCGACAAGGTTTCCAAACAAATGGTCGAAGTCACGATGACGGATTTCATCGACCGCATGCAAAAAGAAACACCCATCGGTATCGGCTCCGACAAGTACATCCGGACGGTGCTGACCGACGCGCTCGGTGAGGAAAAGGCGAGCCCGATGATCGACCGGATACTCGCCGGCGGTGCCAGCAAGGGACTCGAATCGCTGAAGTGGATGGATCCACGCAGTGTCGTCGAACTCATTCGTTACGAACACCCGCAAATCGTCGCCATCGTGTTGTCCTATCTCGACGCGGATCAGGCGGCGCAGGTCATTAGTAACCTGCCGGAAGCCGGACGCGCGGATTTACTGATGCGCATTGCATCGATGGAAAGCGTGCAGCCCCAGGCGATGAAGGAACTGAATGACATCCTCGAAGTGCAACTCCGCGGTGGTTCCACCGGGCAGGCGGCAGATCTCGGCGGAATAAAGGTGGCGGCCGAAATCCTGAATTTCGTCGAGCGCGCGGCGGAGGCGGAAATCACGGAACAGATCAACGAAAGCGACCCGGATCTCGCCGAACAGATACAGGACCTCATGTTCGTGTTCGAAAACCTCGGCGATGTGGACGATCGCGGCATTCAGTCGCTGCTGCGCGAAGTATCGACCGACGCGCTCGTGCTCGCGCTGAAAGGTACGGACGACAGTATTCAGGAGAAAATTTTCACGAATATGTCTTCCCGCGCGGCCGACATGTTGCGCGACGACCTCGAAGCCAAAGGACCGGTCAAGTTGTCCGAAGTCGAAGTGGCACAAAAGGAAATCCTCACGATTGCGAAACGCCTTGCCGACGAAGGTACGATCAGTCTCGGCGGGCCCGGCGGTGAGGAAATGGTCTGATGGGCGACGACGCGGCCGCGACAATGGCAAACGAGAACGTCACGCCGTTCGATCTGCCTTTGATGGAAGGCATGGTTGTTACCGAGAGCGGCAGCGTGTCGACCGTCAGCGTACCGACCGCGCAATCACTCGAGGCACTGCAGCAGGAGGCTTACGACGAGGGTTTCGCCCTCGGCCGCGCCCAGGGCCTTGAGCACGGCGCAAGCGAAATCGCCGAGAAAGTCTGCAATATGGACGCCTTGCTCGAAGCACTGGCGGATCCCTTTCGTGAACTCGATGAGGCCGTCGTCGGCTCGGTGGCGGATCTGGCCATCCTGATCGCGAAACACCTTGTCCGACGTGAATTGAAGATCGACCCGGGTGAAATCGTTGCCGTCGTGCGCGATACCATGCAACACCTGCCCGTCGCCGCGCGCAACCCGCGTATCCGGATGCACCCGGAAGATATCGAAATCGTTGAAAGTGCGCTCGGTCTCGGTGAAGAGTCGCGCAGCTGGCGGATGCAGGCGGATCCCCTGATGACTCGCGGCGGATGTGTCGTCGAAACGGACGCATCCCGAATTGACGCGTCGGTCGAATCGCGCCTGGCCGCCATCGTGTCAAAAATGTTTGGCGGCGAACGGGAGGGCGACCGTGCAGAGTAACCGGGCCCACGGCGATCGTTGGGTCCAGCGCATGCAGCCGTATTTCGACGAGTTGGGCGATCCGCCCGAAACCGTCGTCGAAGGAAAGCTGAGCCGGATGGTCGGCCTCACGCTCGAAGCGGTGGGTTGCCAGGCGGCGATCGGCGATCGCTGTAATGTTTTCAATAACCGGGACGAACGGCTGGAAACGGAAGTGGTCGGCTTCGCCGGTGATCGTTTGTTCCTTATGCCGACGGGGATTCCCCATGGACTCGCGCCGAACGCACGGGTTATTCCGATAGGCGGCTCCGGCGACGTGTCCGTTGGTGCCGGATTGCTCGGCCGCGTTATCGACGGGGCGGGGGAGCCGCTCGATGACAAGGGGCCGTTACGCCTCGAGGGTCGCTGGCCCCTGTACGGGACGCCGACGAATCCGCTGCAACGCTCCCCGATCCGCGAGCAACTCGATGTTGGCGTTCGATCGATCAATGCACTGCTCGGGGTCGGCCGCGGGCAGCGTCTCGGCCTGTTTGCGCCGAGCGGGGTCGGCAAAAGTGTCCTGCTCGGGATGATGACCCGGTATACCGATGCCGATGTCATCGTCGTGGGGCTCGTCGGCGAGCGTGGTCGCGAGGTCAAGGAATTTATCGACGACATACTCGGTGCGGAAGGACTCGCACGTTCCGTTGTCGTTGCGACACCCGCTGATAACCCGCCGTTGATGCGCCTGCACGGCGCTTCCATCGCGACGAGTATCGCCGAATATTTTCGTGCACAGGGTAAGCATGTGCTGTTGCTGATGGATTCATTAACACGCTACGCGCAGGCGCAGCGGGAAATCGCATTGACGATCGGCGAGCCGCCGGCGACGCGTGGCTTTCCCCCCTCTGTCTTTGCCCGCCTGCCGCAGCTCGTCGAGCGTGCGGGGACCGGTATTGCCGGATATGGATCCATCACCGCGTTCTATACCGTACTGACCGAAGAAGACGACAATAACGATCCGGTTGCGGACGCGGCCCGGGCGATTCTCGACGGCCACATCGTGTTGTCGCGGACGCTCGCCGAACGTGGCCTGTACCCCGCCATCGATATCGAGGCCTCGATCAGCCGTACCATGCCGCAGGTCGTCGGTGCGGAGCAGCAGGAACTCGCGAAACGGTTTCGTCACTACTATGCGCTGTACGAGCAGAACCGCGACCTGTTTAACGTTGGCGCGTATCAGCGCGGATCGAATCCGGAGCTCGATCGCGCGGTCGATCTGCACCGGATCTTCGACGCCTTTCTGTCGCAAAACATGAGCGATGCCGTTGATATAGAGCGGGCGAGCGCGACCCTGGCCGAGATTCTTGCCGTGCCCGCTGACAATGGAGCTGAACAGTGACGCGATCGCAAAGGATGCAACGTATTGCCATGATTTCGCGGCGCGACGAGCGCGCCGCCGCGGATTCGTTATCGACGTGTCAAAGCGAACTGACTCATCACCGTACACAGTTGCAGGAGTTGCTCGCCTATCGGGAAGAATATCGCGCGTCGTTGCGTAGCGGTTCCGCGACCCCGATGAATGGTGCCCAGGCACAGAAAATCCGTGCGTTCATCAGCCAGGTCGATTCCGTTATCGATGGTTTGCAGGCGAAGATCCGGCAGGTCGAGGAACGTCACGGTAGTGCGCGCGAAGCCTGGGTCGAACGGCAGCAACGTGCGAATGCACTCGACGGGGTCGCCGGACGCGAGTTGAAACTTGAACGTGGCCTTGAAGAAACACGTTTACAACGCGAAATCGACGATCGTCCCCGAACCAAGTCGCGCTAGCGACCCATCCGACCGCATCAGCCGATCGCGCGCCAGCGGCCGGCCGTTAACTGATTTTCGAAATACGCGATCGTCGCGCCGAGGCCTTCGCGCAATGCGGTTTTCGGCTCCCAATCAAGCGCATCGCGTGCATGTGCGATATCGGGACAGCGTTGTCGCGGGTCATCGCTTGGCAGTGTTTTGTATTCGATCGTCGAGTCGGAATTCGTCAACTCGATGACGGCTTGCGCGAGCTCGAGAATGGTGAACTCGTCCGGGTTGCCGAGGTTCATAGGCCCGGTGACCTCTGCCCGGGTGTCCATGAACCGGAGCAGACCTTCGATCAAATCGTCGACGTGGCAGAAAGACCGCGATTGTGACCCGTCGCCATAAATCGTGATGGGTTTTCCCCGCAGCGCCTGAATGATGAAATTCGACACGACACGCCCGTCGTTCGGGTGCATCCGCGAGCCGTAGGTATTGAAGATCCGGGCGACTTTGATCGGCACGGCATGCTGGCGGTGATAATCGAAAAACAGCGTTTCCGCGCAGCGCTTGCCCTCGTCGTAACACGCACGCAACCCGATCGGGTTCGTATTGCCCCAATAGGATTCTGTTTGCGGGTGAACCGAAGGATCACCATAGACTTCGCTCGTTGAGGCCTGAAGAATGCGGGCACCGACCCGCTTGGCCAGGCCGAGCATGTTGATGGCACCGTGAACGCTCGTTTTCGTCGTTTGCACCGGATCGTTCTGGTAATGCATCGGCGAAGCGGGGCAGGCGAGGTTGAAAATGCGATCGACCTCAATATAGAGCGGAAACGTCACGTCATGGCGGATGAGCTCGAAATAGGGGCTGTCGAATAGCGCCGCGATGTTGTCTTTCGAGCCGGTGTAGAAGTTGTCCACGCACAGGACGTCATGACCATCGGCGACGAGGCGCTCACACAAATGAGAGCCGAGAAAACCGGCGCCGCCCGTGACCAGAACGCGTTGGCGGGGCGCAAGCGGAATGCCATTCGAATCGTTCAGAGCAGCTGCCTCTATAATGACGCCGAACCCGAACGCTCGTCGTCGGCTTCGAGGTTAGAAAAATTCCGGGAACTTGTCGAATCGATTCGGATCCAAAGCGACCGGTTCCTGCCCATTACTGCCGTTGTCGGCGGGCGACTGTCTTTTCTGGAGGAGCGGAATTGAAAAAGCTGATCGGACTGGCGCTCGTCGTGATTATCGCTATCGGCGCGGTTTACGCGACCGCGCTGGCGCGTTTCGATGCCGATGTAATCCGGGCATCGGTCGAGAGCGCGCTGAATAGCGCCACTGCGCGGGAATGGCACGTCGACGGCCCCGTGGAATTCAAACCGGGCGTGGTACCGGCCGTTGAGGTCTATGACATCCGTGCGGCAAACGTCCCATGGGCGAGTGAGGATGACATCGCCATCCTCGGCAAAGCCCGGTTCGAATCCGGTTGGGTCGACCTGATCACCGGCAGCCGGCGCATTACCGCCGTACGGATCGAGGATGTCGTTATCAATCTCGAAACGAATGGCGACGGGGGACCGAACTGGATGCGACCGAATGCCGTGACCGAACGCGCGGCCGGACCTCCGCCATTGTCAAACCTGCCGGTCACTTTGATGGTTGAGCGGGCCGTGATCCGGTTTCGCAGCGGTTGGGCCGAAGCGGAACGAGATTACCCGATCGACCGGGTTGTCCTTGAAGCGAGGGGTGCGGCTGTGCCGCTGGGCGTGTCGATCGACGCGCGCGTGAACGGTCAGCCGTTGTCAATCGGAGGAGATCTCGGTTCGCCGGCGGCAATGTTCGACAATCAGCCGTTCGACGTCGTTTTGTCCGGCACGTACAGCGGTAAAGAAAGCAATGCCGAGATTAATGTCGATGGCCGGATTGGCCGACTCGAACGTCTCGAGGGCCTCGATCTCCGGTTTACCCTCAAAGCCGACTCTCTCAACGAAGTCGGTTCGATCTCCGGATTCGAGTTACCGCGCGATACCCCGGTCAAAATTACGGCGCTGCTGGAGAATGCCGGAGACGGGGTTCAGCTCCGTGATTACGTGTTGCGGATTGGCCAGGCCATTATTCGACCACAGGACTGATTCGCACCCCTGATTCGGCGCTTCGCGCCCGGAAGGTTGCTGGCACGATGCTTGCAGATTCTCCGGGCAAGATGTGTCGTTTAGCCATTCACAAGTTGTGCACGACCGCGCCCGTCCGGGCGCCGGGATGGCCGTTATGAGCGAGATTTCGGGCTCATTCGCGGCGATTTCAGCCCTGAAAACAGGGGCTTTCGGCGTGCGCGAGCCCCCACCTGCCGAGGGCGCCGCGTTCGCCGCCGTCGTGTCGAGCATCGGCTTTGATACGCTGCAAAGCAGTACCCGGCAGCAATCACAACCGGCGGCAAGCATTGGCCGGCAGGTCGATGAACCCGGCAATCTGTTGCCGATCCGGATACTGAACCAGCCGGCCGTGCCGGGTGTGCAGCTGGCCGTCAGCGGTCCGGTCAGCCCGCTGTCATCGCCCGTTGAAGCGCCCGATCCGCGACACTTCAGCGGACAATTCCGGTTTGCGGCGGCATTAACCCGTGAACCCGATTCGCCGCTTGAGCGGCAAATCGGACGGCCAGGGCCGCAATCGGCGCTGATGGCGACGCAATTCGCCGGACCGATTGAGCCGGGGAGTATCGCGCGACAATTCGAGGCGCCCGACACCATCGCCGATCTGTCGCTCACGGCCAATGTCCGGCCGCTGACAGTGTTGACGGATCCGGCGGCGATGATGAATCCTGGACTCACCTCATCGACGATACCGTCCGCGGTCGCTTCAGTGTCGACCGAATCGACGGTGCCGTTGCACCATCCGCGCTTCGCCGAGAATTTTGCCCAGCAAGTGACCCTGATGGCCCGCGACGGGGTGCAACAGGCGCGAATTACGGTCAACCCGCCCGAACTCGGGCCGATTGAACTGCGGATCGTCGTGCGCAACGACGAAGCGGCGGTACAACTCGCCGCGCCGAATGCTGCGGTGCGAGACGCGCTCGAAGAGGCATTGCCCCGATTGCGCGAGCAATTCGAACAGGCGGGTCTGCGCCTCGGTGACAGCAGCGTGTTCGAGCAACTCCCGCACCATGCCGACGAACGCGGACACGACGACACGGATGAGGACCCCGCGATGGCATGGCACGCGTTTGACGAGGCCGATGTCGGGACTGGCGGCGACACCGTCATCCGGCGCGGTCTCATCGACGCCTACGTCTAGCGCGCCCATTGCGGCGACGGTTCGCCGCCGCCTGCCACCGGAACCGGCGCCAAATACTTGGCGTATCCCTGGCTTGCCAAATGTAACTTATTGATTTGTAATCCCTGTTTCGGATGGCATGTTGTTTGCTATATCCCTCGTGAATCGATCACGAGGGATCATCATGGCGGAACAAACTGCGGAAGCGGAAGCAGAAGCCCCCGAGAGCGGCGGCAACAAAAAAATGATCATCATCGCGGCGGTCGCCGTGCTGGTGCTGGGCGGCGGCGGCGCCGCGGTGATGCTGGGCGGCGGCGACGATGCTGTGGCAGCCGGTGGGGAAGCGGCCGCCGTCGAGACGAAATCAGAACCGATTTACATCCCGCTCGATCCTGCGTTCGTGGTGAATTTCCAGGACAAGAACCAAAAAACCAAATTTCTCAAAGCGGAGCTGAACGTTGTGACCTACAACGAAGACGTTCCGGAAGCGGTGGCGAAGCATATGCCGGCCATCCGCAATAACCTGATCCTGCTGTTCTCGCGCCAGCTCTACGAAGATCTGCTCCCGCACGAAGGCAAGGAGGTGCTGCGTGCCGAAGCGCTGGCACAGGTACAAACCGTACTCGAACCTCAGATAACCGGTTCGGGCGTTGAAGACCTGTTCTTCACCAGTTTCGTCATGCAGTAAAGCCAGTGGCCAGCTCGGATTTATTATCACAGGACGAGATCGACGCGCTGCTGTCCGGCGTGGACGGTGGCGATGTCGACGTCGAGCCGGAAGAGCCGACCGATCCCGAGGCCGTACACGGCTACGATTTCTCGAGCCAGGACCGGATCGTACGCGGCCACATGCCGACGCTCGAACTGATCAACGAACGCTTTGCACGAAATTTACGCATCGGCATGTTCGATGTTCTGCGACGTTCACCGGTCGTGTCGGTGGAAGGTCTGCAGGTGCTCAAGTTCGGCGAATACATGCAAACCCTGCTGATGCCGTCGAACCTGAACATCGTCAAAATCGCGCCGTTGCGCGGTACCGCGCTTATCGCCTTCGATCCGAAACTCGTCTTTTCCCTCGTCGACGGTTTTTTCGGTGGCGACGGCCGCTTCCAGCAAAAAATCGACGGCCGGGATTTCACCGGTACGGAAATGCGCATCGTGCGCAAGGTGCTCGATGTGACCTTTGAAGGACTCAAGGAAGCCTGGGAGCCGGTGCTGGAAATCGAACCGGAGTACATCGAGTCGGAAATCAATCCGCAGTTCGCAAGCATCGTCGGCGTGAGTGATGTCGTCGTCGTGTCGAATTTTCACATCGACACGGAGGCCGGCGCGGGCTTTCTCCAGGTCACGATGCCCTACGCGATGCTCGAACCGATTCGTTCCCTGCTCGATGCCGGCATCCAGAGCGACGGGGCCGATCAGGACCTGCACTGGAGCGAACGGATTCAGGACGAAATCAAATCTGCAAAAGTCCGGGTGAACTCGACGTTGACGACCGCCCAGCTGACCCTGGGCGACATCGTGAACATGAAAGCGGGCGACATCTTCGGCATCGAAATGCCCGATACCGTCCTCGCCTGTGTCGAACAGATCCCGGTATTCAAGGCGAAGTTTGGTGCTTCGCGGGGGAATCGTGCCCTCAAGGTGGTGGAAACAATTCACCACGGTGGTGGGTTGAAAGAACTAGGCCAAAGCTGATGAGTAAAAACCAATGAGCGAAGTCGAACACGAAGAAGGCACCGATACCGCGACGATGGAACCCGAGCCGACGAGCGAAGAGGTGGCCGTCGCCCAGGCGCCCATGGATAACCTCCAGGCCGAAGGCGCGCCGGATTCCGGCGAGCAGGTCGATTTGAACGGCGTGCTCGACATTCCGGTCACCCTGTCGGTCGAAATCGGACAAACGTCGGTCAGTATCCGTAACCTCCTGCAACTGAATCAGGGTTCCGTCGTCGAACTCGACCGTCTCGCCGGCGAACCGCTGGACGTGCTCGTCAACGGTACACTCGTGGCGCACGGTGAAGTCGTCGTCATCAACGAAAAGTTCGGGATCCGGCTCACGGATGTCGTCAGCGCGCACGAACGCGTGCGTAAGCTCGGTTAAGGTCGCATCGAGCGGACGACATGGTGCGAAAGCACATTTTTCATTCGTTGGCCGGGCTCGTATCGCTGACGGTGACCGTCGCGAGCGTCGCCGCGCCTGCTGTTGAGTCGACGGTCGTTGACCCGCTGGGCGGCTGGCAGATAGCGAAGGTCAGCGCCGGGCTGCTCGTTGTCATCGCCGCGATCGTCGGCACCGCGGCCGGACTGAAGCGTCTCAAGTCTTTCCAGGCCACGCATGGCAGCCATCTGAAAATCATCGATGGCATCTCGGTCGGTACGCGTGACCGCATTGTACTGCTGCAGGTCGACAGTCAGCGCGTACTTGTCGGGATCTCGCCCGGCCGCATTCAACCGTTACACGTTCTGGCAGATCAGGACGGCGAACAGGCATCGTTCGCCGAACTCGTCGAAAAAGCGGGCGCCGATACCGTGACCTCAGCGGGGGCGCTGCGATGAAACAGATCGCGATCGTGATTGCGTTCCTGCTCATCGCGCCTTCGGTGGCGGCACAAACGGGTCTCGATGCATTCGCGGTGACGACCGCGGAGGATGGCACGCAGACCTATACACTGACGCTGCAGATAATGATTCTGATGACAGCGTTGACGATGCTGCCGGCACTCGTGCTCGCGATGACATCGTTCACCCGGATCATCATCGTCCTTGCGATTCTGCGCCAGGCGATCGGCACGGCGCAGACGCCATCGAGTCAGGTTCTCATCGGACTCGCGCTGTTTCTGACCATGTTCGTCATGACGCCGGTATTCGAACCGATCTATGAGGATGCCATCGCGCCTTATGTCGCCGACGAGATCGACGTATCCGAAGCGCTCGAGCGCGGCGCGCCGCCGCTGCGCGAATTCATGCTCGGGCAAACGCGCGAATCCGATCTGAATTTGTTCAGCGAACTCGATGGTGGCCCCAGGCCCGACAACGCCATCGATTTACCGTTTGCGGTATTGATTCCGGCGTTCGTCACGAGTGAATTGAAAACGGCGTTTCAAATCGGCTTTCTCATATTCATTCCGTTTCTCATCATCGACCTCGTTGTGGCCTCGGTGTTGATGTCGATGGGCATGATGATGCTTTCACCGCTGATTATTTCATTGCCGTTCAAGATCATGCTGTTCGTCCTGGTCGACGGCTGGGCGCTCATCGTCGGCACGCTCGCCGCCAGTTTCTACGTGTAACGGGAAGCTGTCCGCATTATGACCCCTGAACTGATCATCACGCTGGCCGATCGCGCGCTCGGACTAACGCTTGTACTGATGCTGTTGCTGCTGATTCCTGCGCTCACGGTCGGCCTGTTGATCAGCATGTTCCAGGCGGCCACGCAAATTAACGAAATGACCCTGAGCTTCATACCGAAGTTGCTCGTCACGGTCGGTGTCCTCATCGTCGGTGGCCCTTACATCATCGGTCTGCTGATGGACTACACCACGCGTTTATACCAATCGATACCGGGATATATCGGATGACCAGAATCCTGTTGATGACCTGAGTGCGGTGAACCGTGCTCGTTGCTGATTAGAAGAATAAAGACTTTGCTCACTATCACCGAACCGGAAATGATGCGACTGCTGGCCTTGTGGGTCTGGCCGTTTCTGCGTATCAGCGGATTGGTGTTGACTGCCCCGGCAATTGGAACGCGAGTGGTTCCCGGCAGAACGCGCATCATTCTCGTCCTTGCGCTCAGCGCGGTCATCGTACCGCTGACGCCGCCGGCGCCGGAGGTGGTTTTGTTCAGCCCCGGAGGCCTGCTCATGGCCGCGCAGGAGCTCGTGATTGGCGCGTCGATTGGCCTCGTTATTCGCATCGTCTTTACCGTTGTCGAACTCGCCGGACAGATTGTCGCGCAACAAATGGGGCTCGGTTTTGCGTCGCTGGCGGATCCGCAAACAGGCCTGCAGGTACCCGTGCTCGCCCAGTTCTACATCATTTTCACGACGCTGATTTTCTTTTCGCTGGGCGGACACCTGATCCTCATTTCGGCACTCGTCGACAGTTTCACGATCGTGCCGACCGGAACCCGCACGATCGGCCGTGACGGGCTCGAAATCGTTCTGGAGTGGTCGACGACCCTGTTCTCCGGTGCACTCGCCATCGCATTGCCGATAGTCGTCGCGCTGCTCGCGGTGAATTTGTCTTTCGGTCTGATGGCGCGCGCTGCGCCGCAGCTCAACGTTTTTGCCGTAGGCTTTCCGATCATGATCATGTTCGGAATCTTCATGGTCATGCTGACATTCGACACGCTCGAGTATCACGTTCGCCTGAATCTCGACTCGGCCTTCGTCGTGGCCCGCAACATGCTCGGGGCGCCGTAATCGATGGCTGAAAGTCAGACAGGACAGGAAAAGACAGAAGACGCGACGCCTAAAAAGCGCGAGGACGCGCGCAAACAGGGCAATATCCCGCGATCGCGCGAGCTCACGACGACGCTGCTGTTGTTTGGCGCGATCGCTGCGTTTTACATGAATGCGGGCCAGTTCTTCTCCGGAATGGTGCAGTTATTCACCGAAGGACTCACGGTCACCCGCGCCGAGATGTTTAACCCGATGCATACCTATCACGCATCGATCGACGCCGGCCTGATCGGCCTCGGCGCGATGACACCGATTTTTATCGTTGTTGCCGGTATCGCGATGTTCGGACCCATGGTCATTGGCGGGTGGGCGCTGGACCCGAAAGCGAGCGCACCGAAATTCAGCCGCCTCGATCCGATCAAGGGACTGCAGAAAGTGTTCGGAGCACGCGGCTTCGTCGAGATGATGAAGTCATTCGCGAAGTTCGTGTTGATCCTGGGCTTCGCACTCATCGGTTTGTACGCGAACTTCGGTGAGGTCACCCGGCTCGGTCTGAACGGTGCGCAAACGGCACTCGCGGACGCCGGGGGTCTGATCCTGGAAATTCTTCTGTTCAGTGCGACGGCGACACTAGTCATTGCCGCCATCGACGTTCCGTTTCAGCTCTGGGAAAACGGCCGCAAGCTGCGCATGACCAAGCAGGAGTTAAAGGATGAGAGTAAACAACAGGAAGGGTCGCCTGAACTGCGCGGACGGATCCGGAATCTGCAGCAGGATCTCGCCAACCGGAGGATGATGGAAGAAGTCCCGAATGCCGACGTGATCGTCACGAACCCGACGCATTACGCGGTCGCCCTGCGCTTCGACAGCGACACGATGAGCGCGCCCCGGGTGGTTGCGAAAGGCGCCGACGAAATGGCGTTTCGCATACGCAACGTCGCGCGCGAGGCGGGGGTTACGGTTCTCTCGGCACCACCGCTGGCCCGTTCAATTTTTCACACGACGAAACTGAATCGCGAAATACCGGCTGGGCTGTATGTGGCCGTCGCGCAGGTGCTGGCTTATGTGTTTCAGCTTCGACGCGGCGACCGTCCGTCAGGGCTGGCGTCTTTTGACGAATTACCGATTCCACCCGATCTGGAATTCTAGGATGAGGTTGTAGACGGCTGTGGCAAGTTTAACCGGAAATATGACGGGCATCGGAGTCCTCAGGAAAATCTCAGTCGTCGGCGTCGGTACGCCACTGCTGTTACTCATCATCATGGCGATGATGGTAGTGCCGCTGCCGCCGTTTCTGCTCGACATACTGTTCACGTTCAATATCTCGCTCGCTCTCGTCGTCCTGCTCGCGGGCATCTATGCGCGGCGCCCGCTCGATTTCGCCGCGTTCCCGACGATATTGCTCATCGCGACATTATTGCGACTGTCGCTCAACGTCGCTTCGACCCGGGTGGTCCTGCTCAACGGACATACCGGGACGAGCGCGGCCGGCAGCGTCGTCCAGGCGTTCGGTGATTTTGTCGTTGGCGGCAACTACACCGTTGGTTTCGTGGTTTTCGCCATACTCGTCATCATTAACTTTGTCGTGGTTACGAAAGGCGCGGGCCGGATATCGGAGGTCAGCGCGCGATTCACCCTCGATGCCATGCCCGGTAAACAGATGGCGATCGATGCCGACCTTAATGCCGGCATCATTAACCAGGAAGAAGCCAAGCACCGGCGTCAGGAAGTTACCGAGGAAGCAGACTTCTACGGCGCGATGGACGGCGCGAGCAAGTTTGTCCGTGGCGACGCAATAGCCGGCATTTTGATCCTGTTCATCAACATTATCGGCGGACTCGCAATCGGCACTGCGCAGCACGGCATGGCGATTTCCGAGGCGATGCGTGTCTTTACATTGCTGACAATCGGTGACGGCCTCGTCGCGCAAATCCCGTCGCTGTTTCTCGCTACCGCGGCGGCCATTATGGTGACCCGCGTATCCGCGGAGCAGGACGTTGGTGACCAGGTCCTCGAACAGCTGTTCGCCGATCCGAAAGCACTCGCCATTACGGCGGTTCTGATTGGTCTGCTCGGATTGATCCCGGGCATGCCGAATATTGCATTTCTGCTGATCGCGAGCGCCGCGGGTTACGGTGCGTACTGGCAGCACCAACGTGTCGTCGCGGCGCGAACTGCAGAAGCGGACACACCGCCCCCACCGCCGCCGCAAGAGAACAAGGAACTCTCGTGGGACGATGTCGCACCGCTCGACGCGATTGGACTCGAGGTCGGGTATCGACTCATACCGATGGTCGACCGCAACCAGAACGGGCAGTTACTCGAACGGCTTCGGGGCGTGCGCAAGAAGCTTTCGCAAGAACTCGGTTTTCTGGTACCCGCGGTACACATTCGCGACAACCTCGATCTCGATGCCACCGTGTATCGCATTACTGTCCATGGCAGCACGATCGCGCAGGCGGCGATATTTCCCGATCAGGAACTCGCAATTAATCCGGGGCAGGTCTACGGCGAACTCAAGGGGAATGTCGTGACGGATCCCGTGTTCAACCTCGAAGCCGTGTGGATCGGTGAAGACCAGCGTGAACAGGCGCAGTCGCTGGGCTATACCGTCGTCGATGCCAGCACCGTCGTCGCGACACACCTCAGCCAGATCGTGCAGGAGCACGCCCACGAACTGCTCGGTCATGACGAAGTCCAGCAGCTGCTGGACGGACTTGCGAAGATTTCGCCGAAACTCGTCGAAGACCTGATCCCCAACGTCCTGCCACTGAGCGCGGTGGTGAAGGTGATGCAGAACCTGCTCAGCGAACAGGTTCCGGTGCGCGATCTGCGGACAATCCTCGAAGTACTGTCTGAACACGGACTCAAGAGTCAAGACTCCGTCGCCTTGACCGGATTTGTCCGGACAGCGCTCGGCCGCTCAATAGTTCAACAAATCAATGGGTTAGACGACGAATTGCCCGTTATCACCCTCGATCCGTCGTTGGAACAGATATTGCAACGCTCAATAGAGTCGATGAACGACACGGGCTTGACCATAGAACCGGGATTGGCGAATCGCATGCTGCAGTCACTGAAAGAAGCTCACGACCGTCAGGAACTGGCGGGTAATCCGTCGGTGCTGCTGGTACCGGACGGTTTACGTGAATTCATTTCGCGCTTTGCCCGGCACGGCATTAAAGGGTTGCACGTGCTCGGTTACAACGAAGTTCCGGGTACGACACAGATACGGATTGTCGCCACCGTCGGCGACGACCAAAGCGGGCTGGGTCAATGAATGACGTCGTGATCGACCGGCCCGCGGTACAGGAGAACACGCAATGAAAGTGCGCCGATACTTCGCCGCCAATATGCGTAGCGCGCTGGAAATGGTGCGACAGGAACAAGGCCCGGACGTTCTCATATTGTCGAATCAGAAAGTCGAGAACGGGGTTGAACTCGTCACCGCCGATGGCGATGTTGATGAGGCCATCGTGGCGAAATTCGCGGAGCAGGCAAAAGCGAAAGCGCGGCCGCGGGTTACCGACCGGGTGCCCGAGGAACGATCGGCCGTTACACCCGAACCGGTTGCGCCACGCAAATCACCGGAACCCGAGACGCCTGAAATCCTCTCGGCGGACAACGGCGCGAGCCTGTGGAGCGACCCCGGCACCGTCGTGAAAATGCAGCGTGAACTCAGTGCTTTGAAAGGCCTGCTCGAACAACAGTTATCCGGACTCGCGTGGTCTGATTTCAACGGAAAACATCCGGTCAGGGCGCGTCTGCTGCGCGAGCTGTCGCGGGCCGGCATTGCGCCGGTGCTCGGACGCGATCTGCTCGACGAGTTGCCCGAAGATGTAACCTACGACGAAGGCTGGCAATTTACGGTACGCGGACTACAGGCGCGCCTGCGTGTACTCGATGACCCGATTCTGACCCATGGCGGCGTCGTCACGCTATGCGGGCCGACCGGGGTCGGCAAAACACTGGTGGCGTGCAAGCTCGCCGCGCAATATGCGTTGACGCACGGTGCTGACCGGGTTGCGCTGATTTCCACCGACGACCAGCGGCTCGGCGCACAGCAGCAGCTGAAAGTGTTTGGCGGATTACTTGGAATTACCGTTCTCTGTGTGCGCGACAACAGCGAACTCGATACCTGCCTGGAGCGGCTCGAGGATAAAGACCTCGTCCTGATCGACACCGCGGGTGCTCCGATTGACGATATTCGTCTGCGCGAACTCATCACCCGGCTCGATACGCCGGCGCGCGTCACGCAGAACTATGTCGTACTGAGTGCCGGCACGGATTACCTGTCACTGACCAAAGTGCTCGACGCTGCGGCGGATTTGCCGTTGCACGGATGCATCGTGACGAAGCTCGATGAGGCGGCCGTGCTCGGCCCGGCCTTGTCGGCGATGATCGAAGCGGAACTGCCGATCGCTTACCTGAGCGCCGGCCAGCAGGTTCCGGACGACCTCGAAACACCGGTCGCAGAACAACTCATAGAGCGGGCGATAGCGCTCTCGGAAGAAATGCCAACACCCGAAGATCCATCCGTGATCGAACGGGCCTTTTTGAACTAACGAGGATTAACCGTACATGGCGACCCCTATTCCTATTTCCACGGCACCGAGCCCGACGCGCGTCATTGCGGTTACGAGTGGCAAGGGCGGCGTGGGCAAAAGTACCGTGTCGATTAACCTCGCCGTGTCGCTCGCCGCATTGGGTCGCAGCGTCACGCTGCTCGATGCCGATCTCGGGCTCGCCAACGTCGATGTGATGCTCGGTCTGACGCCCGGCAAGAACCTTGTCGACGTGCTCGATGGTGACGCCGCGCTCGACGATATTCTCATCGAAGGTCCGCGCGGCATCCGCGTGGTCCCGGCGGCGTCCGGGGTTCAACGGATGGCCGAACTCGGTGAGCAGGAACGGGCCGGGCTGTTGTACGCATTCAGTGAACTCGAAGATCGAAGCGATGTGATGATCGTCGACACGGCCGCCGGCATCGCCTCGAACACGATGCAGTTCTGCGATGCATCGCACGAAGTCATCGTGGTCGTGTGCAACGATCCGGCTTCCGTGACCGATGCGTATGCGACTGTGAAAGTACTGAATCAGCGCACGGGCCGGAACCGCTTCCGGGTCCTCGTGAACCAGTCCGGCAGTCGCGACGAGGCCTATGCCTTATATGCGAAATTGTTGGACGTGACCGACCGATTTCTTGATGTCTCGCTCGATCTGGCGGGTCTCATACCACACGACCGTCACGTTCAAACGGCCATGAAACGCCGAATTCCGCTTGTCGAAGGCTATCCGGCGAGTCCGGCGGCCGCGGCATTCAAGGAATTGGCCCGCACGGCCGATAAATGGCCTAAGCGTCTTCAGGCAAGTGGTCAGCTCGAGTTTTTTGTCGAGCGAATGATCCAGGCCGACGTGGCAGATATGAACGGGAGGCATATCCAGGCATGAAAGGAGCAGCAAAATATAAAAAGACCGCCAACGCTGAACTCAGCATGGCTGTCCAGACCGAGTACGTTGAAAAGTACGCGTCACTCGTTAAACGCATTGCCTACCACCTGATGAGCCGTCTGCCGCCCACGGTGCAGGTCGACGATCTCATCCAGTCCGGAATGATCGGTTTACTCGAGGCCGCGCGCAACTATGATGCGTCGCAGGGTGCGAGTTTCGAAACCTACGCCGGGATCCGGATTCGGGGTTCGATGCTGGACGAAATTCGCAAAGGCGACTGGGCACCGCGATCTCTCCACCGGAAAGTACGCGAAATCACGCGTGCGGTCGCCGAACTCGAAGCGCTGCATGGTCGCGACGCCCGCGACGCGGAAGTCGCCGAGCGCGTCGGGGTGAGCCTCGATGAGTATTACCACACCCTGCAGGACGCGAGCGGCTACCGCGTGTTCAGTTTTGAAGACCTGCAGACAAAAGAAGAGGGCATGTCGGAAGGCCTGACCGCTAAAATTCCGGAACCGCTCGAAGAAGTCGAAGACCATCACTTTCGCGACGCACTCGCGAAAGAGATTGCCGGGTTACCGGAACGCGAGCGGCTCGTGATGTCGCTGTACTACAAGGAGGAGCTGAATCTGCGCGAGACCGGTGAAGTCCTCGGGGTCAGCGAGTCGCGCGTCTGCCAGATTCATTCCCAGGCGCTGATTCGGCTGAAAACCCGAATGTCCGACTGGACGGCAGAGTAGGCGTTTAGCGGACCCGCGGGAGCCGGCGGAAAGCGTAGCGGAGGCACGGATGGACAAATCGATGAAAATTCTCGTCGTCGATGACTTCGTGACGATGCGGCAGATTACCCGCACGTTTCTCGGGGAACTTGGATACGCCGCGGTGCAAGAGGCGGATGACGGCCTGACCGCGCTGCCACTGCTGCAGGAAATTGCGTTTGATTTCCTGATTACCGACTGGAACATGCCGGGTATGTCCGGCCTCGAGCTGCTGAAAGCGGTGCGCTCGGACCCCGATTTATCTCATTTGCCGGTCCTGATGGTCACCTCGGAAGCGCGGCGTGAACAAATCGTTGAGGCGGCCGATGCCGGTGTCAACGGATACATCGTCAAGCCATTTACCCAGGAGACGCTGCGCGACCATATCGACTACGTATTCCAACGGCTGGCCGTGGCCTGATTCCGACTATCTGCGTCACCTGCCCGCGACTCAAACAATCTACCGTTTGGACGATAACGGTGGTATGAACCGCTACACCGACACCCGCCTTCGCCCGCCGCTGCGAGCGAGTTGTATCCGTGCCGTTTTCGAAGGCTTCGGTCGCTAATGGATTTCCTCAGTATTTTCGGCATTTTGCTCGCGATTACCGCGGTATTGCTCGGGCAGCATCTCGAGGGCGGGCACATGGGTATGCTGCTCAACGGGCCCGCCATCCTCATCGTCGTCGGGGGCACGATCGGCGCGACCATGCTGCAGTCGCCGCTCCCGGTATTCGTACGCGCGCTCGGCATGCTGAAGTGGATATTTGTACCACCCGAGCGCGAACTCGAAAAAACCCAGAAAGACCTTGTGCAATGGAGCCGGGTCGCACGCAAGGACGGGTTGCTGGGCCTTGAAAATCTCGTGCAGAAAGTCGGTAACAAGTACGCCCGTAAAGGGTTGCAGTTACTGATCGACGGGAACGAGCCCGAAATTATTCGCGAGACACTCGAACTCGACGCCGCGGCGCGCGAGTTGCGCGATCTGCAGGCCGCTCGTGTGTACGACGGCATGGGCGGGTACGCGCCGACCCTCGGCATTCTCGGGGCGGTAATCGGACTGATTCACGTGATGAACAATCTGAGCGAGCCTTCCCTGTTGGGCCAGGGCATCGCTGTTGCCTTCGTCGCCACGATCTACGGGGTCGGCCTGGCCAACCTCATGTTCATTCCGGCCGGCAACAAGCTGAAAGCGTTGATCCGTGAAGAATCCCGTGAGCAGGAAATGATCGTCGTCGGGATGGTCGCGATTGCGGAAGGCGAGAACCCCCGCATTATCGAGTCGCGCCTGCAGGGCCTCGTGTATTGAGCCGCATAGCGAAACTTCGGGCCGAACAGCAACTGCTCGATTCGAGCGAGGATACGGGACGCTGGATCGTCTCTTACGCGGATTTCATCACGTTACTGTTCGCGTTTTTTGTCGTGATGTACTCGATATCGTCCGTCAACGACGGCAAGTTCCGGGTACTGTCCGACAGCATGACGGAAGTGTTCAACGAACCCTCTCATCGTCCCGTGCCGATTGATCTCGGTGGTTCACCGCTGACCGACGAACCGACGGATGCGGACACGCTCGCCGAAGCGGCGCTCGAAGAAGACGAGCAGCGCTTCGAACTTGAAGTAAAGCCGCTTGACGTCGACGACGGCGCGCCGGCGCATGAACGGGTTCAGCAGGCGCTCGCGCCGTTTATCGAAGATGAATCCGTTGTCGTCCGTGACGGGCAGGTCTGGCTCGAAGTCGAATTGCCGAGCGAATTGTTGTTCAGCAGCGGCCGCGCAAAGCTGAACGATAAAGCGGGGCCGGTCATCGAGACGATGGCCTCGGCGTTGCGCGGGGTCGAAACGCCGATCCGGGTGGAAGGATTCACCGACAACGTTCCGATAACGGGCGGACGCTACGGCTCGAACTGGCAGCTGTCGGCTGCACGCTCCGCAGCCCTCGTCGACCGGTTCGCAGGCTCCGGTATCGACCCGGTCATCATGTCAGCGATCGGCTACGGGGAATTCCACCCGGTGGCCGACAACACCGATGCGGATGGCCGCCGTGCAAACCGCCGCGTTGTTGTCGCGGTTGCCAAGCACGAATCCGTCAGCGGCGGTTCGCCGGTCACCGAGGTAAACACTCGGGCAGAAGTTGTGCCCGCGCAGACGCTGCAACGCATCACCCAGCTACCGGAATCGCTCGATATCCTCTGATTCGTTTCTCGTGCCCAATGTTGGCACGAAGAATGCTTTGTTATCCGTGAACACTGTAATTTGTCGGGTTCTTGACGCCGTCGCAACGGCAAGGAGGCAGACCCGTGAGACGCAGCTATTCAGAACTGACAGGTTTCCACAGCGGTGCCCGCCGGCCCCGCAGGACGGCCGGCCGTGGACGTTAAACGGGTAGGGCCGGTTCCGGTGGTGCAACCGACGCGCAAGGTGGAACGCGAGTCGGACAAACACCAGCCGAAACAGGGCGAGCGGGCAAAGCGACCGGTCGATGACGATAACGATGACGGAACGAAGCGGATAGATACTTATGCTTGATTTCAGCCAGTACTTTTTCGAATGTCTGCTCGCGATAGCGATCGCCGGATTATGTTTTGCGCTGTTCATGCAGCGGGCAGAAATGCGGCGCATGCGCGCGCTGATCCGCTGCGAACGCGCAGATCGTGAGTCGCTGTCGAACGATGTCGCGGCGTTACTGAGCTGTTCGCAAACGATCGGCGCCCGCGTCCGGTCGCAAAACCGGACCCAGTCCGATTTGATCAAGAAGATCGACGTTCTCGATCACAACCAGGCACCGGTGGTGCAACCGACCTATGAGCGAGTGCACAAACTTGTGACGCAGGGATTGAACGTCGCTGAAATCGCGGATATCTGTGACCTCGCGCGCGGCGAAGTCGAATTACTGAGCCACATGGCGGAGCACCGTTCCGCAGCCTGAGCTCCAGGGTTTGAGAGGCGTTATCGCCGCGCCTGCCGAACCCGCTGGTCGGGGTGCGGAAGCCACTACCGCAAGCATTTGACGCGAAATAGCGGCAAGGCCCCAATTCCATTAGAATCCGCCCCTCGGCACGAAAGCCGGTGACGCAAATGCGAGTCTGTCCGTCTCGTGCGCGTCAGGTGCTCTTACCGAGCGAAATACCAGGACAGTAAACGGAGAGGTGGCTGAGTGGTTGAAGGCGCACGACTGGAAAGTGTGTATACGGTAACCCCGTATCGAGGGTTCGATAATCTTCCGAAGGGAGATTAGACGCACGTAGTGCGCCCCGTAGGGGTGAGCAAATGAGACTTCATTTGCGAATCAATCCCTCTCAGCAACGGTGAACGACGGGACAGCATAAAATAGGATCAGATGAACGGAGAGGTGGCCGAGTGGTTGAAGGCGCACGCCTGGAAAGTGTGTATACGGTAACCCCGTATCGAGGGTTCGAATCCCTCTCTCTCCGCCAAACCTTCTTTACTATTCAGTAGGTTACTGATCGGTCAGCCACCATAATTGGTGTGATTTGGTGTGGTTTCGTGCCCGAATGGTGGCGATTCCGGGACTCGACCAAAGCGCGCAAGCAATTCATGTGCTCAGCTGTGTGCGGCCGACTGACTAACCCCGAGCAATCGGCAGGCAAGTCGAATCGCTCCTAATCTGTTGCCTCCTGCGCTCGTATGTAACGGAACGCGACGCATCCACATTTTTCCGGTTAGGTGAAGCTCGGTAATTCAGCTCCGGCGGCGGTGAGCTTCTCCTGCCTTCGTTCGTAATCAGGCATAACCCGCTCCACGCAGAGCTAAAACTCAGCCGTGTGATGTGGCTCACGAAGGTGAACAAGCTTGTGGACAACGGGATATTCCGCGAGCGGAGTAGGTAGCAGAATCGTCTTCGAGTGAAAGTTCACCGCTCCGCCTTTACCACAGGACCCGCAACGACCTTTCAGGTCCAACACCCGCACAGCCGAGCACCCGGCCCTACGGGCGAAGACGATCTGCCGCTGGAAACCGTGGGGAAGTCGACCGAACCAAAGTCCGTCGAGGGTAATAGGAAGGTCTCGCGGAACGCGTACAAGGGCGGTGAGCGCGACCTGCTGCAGGAGATACGGCAAGCGCTACGCGAGCACGCTGAGGCGTTGAAGAGCATCGCGTAGAGAGCATTGCGAGGCCGGAAAGCGTAAAGGACGGTGCGCCACGGAATTGCGAGGAGGCGACGTCGAGATCGCTTTGAGTCGTGACCGCATCTGACCGCCGCTGAAGGTCTCTTATCCGCCGGTGATCTCAACCGGTGGACGCAACATCTATTCTCTACTGACAGAGACGGAGATGTTGTCCATGAAACAAAGACCAAGAATTTGTTATTCGCAGGCGCAGAAATCGTTGATGTGGGAGCGTTGGCAA
>Ga0315336_1001155_pt1 | contig 55873 bp, 55 predicted proteins | sample ASW5metaG_FD_204512 | JGI IMG/M metagenome (GOLD analysis project Ga0315336, IMG submission 204512) | Ammonia-oxidizing marine archaeal communities from Monterey Bay, California, United States - ASW #5 | ecosystem: Environmental > Aquatic > Marine > Intertidal zone | place: USA: California...
GCGGCATAAAATTTTTTATAAAGCCCTCGATCCATAAAATAAGTACAAAGTATGAGGTCGTAGCTATTGGCTTCGAGTTCAATATTTTCAAGATCAACGACTTTGGTTTTAATATTTACGTTATGTTTTGCAGCGAGCGCATGCGCTTTTTCTAAACCTTTTTCTGAAATATCGAACCCGGTTACATCGTAACCTTGTGTGGCAAGATAAACGCCATTCCTTCCTTCCCCCATTGCAACATCAAGTGCTTTTCCCTTACGGAGGATTTCGATATTATCGACCAAGAATGGAATGGGTTTTTCTCCAAAGAGATAAATTTCTGTGTCATATTTTTTATTCCAACGGTCTTTATCCCTAGGTTTGGCGTAAGAAAGTGATGTGGAATTGAAAACAAATAATATCGTTATAATTAGAAGCTGTAGAAATTGAATTTTGGGTTTCATAGGAAAAACCTTTGGAATTATTACTTTATTTTACCGAATCAGGTGTGTTGGTTCAACCCGATTTCCTCGTTTACTTAGGTCGGGCAAGTAGGTAAAATTAAGGCTGATCATTAAGTAAACTGCCAACCCAAATATTTTTCATGGAGTGGGAAATGCCTCGTGAATCAAAATGGATCGCGGGAACGATAATGTTCTTGCTGACGTTAATTTCTTCTTCTAGTGCTTTTTCTTTGGATCAGGGGGCACCGATTCAAGAATCTGTTGACAAACGGTTTGCAAGGTTTGGGAATGGCACTGTCCTCGATCGAAAAACAAATTTGTTATGGATGGCAAAAGATTATTGGCAATTAGAGTCTAAGTGGGTCAACTGGTATACGGCAAAAGAGTATGCAAAAAAGATGAATCATAAAAACTATGCTGGATACCAGGACTGGCGAATACCTACAGCAGAAGAAGCGTCAACTTTGTATGACCGGAGAAAGCGCAATACAGATAAAGATGGAGATAAAATTTTTATTGATAGCATGTTTCCAAAAGGATCAGGGTGGGGAACTTGGACCAGTGATGAAAAAAGAAACAAAGCAATCACGGTTTCATACAAAGACGAAGGTGGAAAAGCCTACCAAGATAAAATATCAGGTGTCGATGCATTCCTGAGGCTGGTGAGGAAGGCGATTCCCTAATAAATAATCCTGATTTTCTGATTTCCGTAAATTTCAATGCGAAAAACCATTTTTTGGATGTGTCTTATTGGCCTTTTTCTACAATGGGATAACCTAGGCGCATTCCATGGTGATATTTACCAACCCCGTGTGCCCATAGAGATTCTTGAAGAACTGCAGGACATAGATAACCCGTATCCTGTTACCCCTGAGAGAATCGCATTAGGAAAACAGATATTTTATGGCAAAGGCCTTTGTGTAACTTGCCACAGTAAAAATGGAAAGGGTGTGGGACTGCCAGGCCATTCTCCAAGAGATTTTACTGATAAAAAATGGCAGGAAATCAGAACTGATGGAGAAATGATGTGGGTGCTAAGAAATGGTAGTCCTGGAACAGAAATGCCCGTACGAGTAGGCAAGGTAATCAATGAAGAAGAAGGTTGGAGCGTGATTCATTTTATCCGAACTTTTAAGGATAAGAAATGATCGAAAGTATTAAAGAAAAACTAAAAAAATGAAATCGGAAAACCCTCATTTGGCAAAGAGTCAATTTGCGTTCACCGTATTTTCGTTCCTAATGATTTTTGTTTTTAGTATGGTTTTTGACATTTGGGCCGGTGCCCCGTTGGGTCATGGAAGACGACATCCTTCCCGCGCTTTTCAAGGCCATCATGGTCAGGGTTTTCTGGGAAAAGGAATATGCCCACAAATTAGAACGACAGTGCAGGCACCAGATAGTATATATAAACAGAAGAATCCGTTTGAACAAACCCCTGATCTTCTTTATGCCGGCGAATCATTGTTTCAGATCGAAGTGCAGCCGACTGCATGTAAAATCTGTCACGGTGTTACGGGAAACGGATTCGGAATTATGGCGCAAGGTATGAACCCTCCTCCAAGAAACTTCACATGCAGGGAAACCATGAAGACTATTTCCGACGGTCAGTTATTCTGGATCATCCGTAATGGTTCCCCGGGTACAGGAATGCCTGCATTCAAAAACCTGAAGGATCGAGAAATCTGGCTGATCGTTCATTATTTAAGAAAATTTTCTAAACCAAAACACTAATGCCAAAGTCGATCGCAGTTTTCGGATTGATGGTTGGCTTAACTTTTAATTTAAGTCTAGCCTCCGGACAGAGATCCGGTTTTTATGAAGCTTCTGATTTTGAATCTGTAAATATTATCAGGGTAGCTTCTGGAATCTGTCCCCAAAATAGAAAAACTAGAACAGCCCCTGGCAGATATCTTAAAAAAACCAATCCGCTGGCGCCGACCAAAGAAAATATTCAAAAAGGCAAGAAATTATTTTTAAAAAATGCAAAGCCAACGGCTTGCAAACTCTGCCATGGAATTCGAGGCAACGGAAATGGAAACTTGGCAAGAGGGATGGAGCCACCCCCTAGAAACTTTACTTGCGGAAAAGTGATGAAAGATCTGTTGGATGGGCAACTATTTTGGGTTATTCGAAATGGCTCTAAAGGCACAGCCATGCCGGCGCACAAATTTTCTTTGAGCACAGAGCAGATTTGGCAACTCATCCTATATATACGAAGGTTTTTAGAAACTTGATCGTAATATTTTGCTTAGCAAATAGGTCACTTATTTAAGTCGTAAATTAAACACGGAGTATAAATATGTTTAGCTGGTGGAAAAATTTTTCTATTTTTTCTTTTTTAGCACTGGGCTTGCTTTTGCCCTCATCGCTCTGGGCGGGAGACGATGGTTATGCTAAAAAAATCATCAACAGCCAATGTAAAGGCTGTCACCGTTTTGAGGGGGAACCAAAATCAAAATTTGAACTCAAGGCTCCCGATTTAATGTGGGGTGGAGTGAAATACCAAAGACCTTGGTTGATTCGCCGGCTATTAGGACAAGAGGAGAATCTTTATCCCAACGGGTACCGTTGGGATAAGTTACGTCTATCGCTAAAACATATGATTTTGACTATTGAAGAGGCAAAAGTAGTGGCGGATTATATGGAAAAAAAGTTACTAGATTCTCGTGTAAAAAAAAGCCTTATCGATATGTCGACCTTTACGAAAATGGAGGCAGCGTTGGGTGCAGAATTATTCAAGGAATATTCCTGTTTAGCTTGCCATCAAATCAAGGACGATGAGGGAAAGCTTATCGGTGGCCCTATTAGTACAACCCTGTTTGATGCGGGTAACCGTTATACTTTAGACTGGTGGAGTCGATTCGCAGAAAATCCACAGGACTTTACGCCGCATAGTGGCGAATATCTTGCTGATATCAGCAAAAGAAAAGCAAGACATATAATCGGCTATGTTATGACTCTGGGCTCAAAGGATTTTAAATATTACGAGCCCTGGAAATCGAAAGAATTCCAGAATGCAGATATAGAGCGGGGAGCAAAAGTTTATAAAGAGTATTGTGTGCAATGTCATGGGAAAAAAGGCGGAGGGGATGGCCCGGGGGCAAAGGGGCTCGATCCGAAACCCGCTGTTCATGAAGAATTGCCTTTGAGTGAGTATCCAGATGATTATCTTTATAACCTTATTTTTTACGGAGGAAAAAGCGTTGGGAAATCACCTAATATGCCAGACTGGGGACTGACCCTTTCTAGACAAAACCTGGCAGATGTTATTGCCTACCTTCGTTCTACCTTTAAGGGTGAATAAGTTGTGGCTGAACCTCTTGCCTTAGACAGTTTAGGGAATAGAAAATGAACTAGCGTATGGTGAGTTTTTTATATTTTGAACGACGATTTTCTTCCTTTCCTCCCAACTCCTGTTTTCTTTTTTCCTGATACTCTTCAAAATTACCTTCGAACCAGCGTACTTTACTATTTCCTTCAAAAACGAGTAAATGGGTACAAATTCGGTCAAGAAAAAATCGATCATGGCTGATAACCAGCGCACAACCATTAAAGTCGAGAATGGCATTTTCAAGGTTTCGCAGAGTTGTTACATCTAGATCATTGGTTGGCTCATCTAGGAGGAGTACATTACCTCCACGTCGTAATAGCTTGGCTAAGTGGACCCGGTTGCGCTCGCCACCAGAAAGCTCTCCTACCTTTTTTTGTTGATCAGGCCCTTTAAAATTGAAGCGACCTACATAAGCCCGTGAGTTGATTGTTTTTCCCGCAACTTCTATATGCTCAGTTCCTCCTGTAATTTCTTGGAACACAGTATTTTCTGCACCCAAGTCGTGCCGATGTTGATCGACATAAGATAACTGTACGGTGGATCCCAGTTTTAGAGTTCCTGAATCTGGTTGTTCTTCGCCTGCGATCATTTTGAAGAGGGTTGTTTTTCCTGTGCCGTTGGGGCCAATTAGTCCAACGACGGCTCCACGCGGAACTGAAAAGGTAAGGCCTGTAAAGATAGGATCACCTCCATAACCTTTTGCTAATGATTCCACTTCAATAACTTGCTCTCCGAGTTGTGGGCCCGGTGCAATTTGTATTTCCAGTGTATTATCCTCTATATCTATTTTTCGGGATGACAACTTTTCATATTCGTTGATTCTTCCCTTATTATTTTTTCTGCGTGCGCCGGGAGTTTCCCGAAGCCATTGCAATTCTTTATCAAGTCGTTTTTGCAAAGTGGAGGCGGTCTTTTCCCGTCGTCGTAAAATTTCAGCTTTTTGTTCCAACCAAGAAGAGTAATTGCCTTCGAAAGGTATTCCTTTTCCAACTTCTAGTTCAAGAATCCATTTAGTGATATTATCAAGAAAATACCGATCATGAGTTGAAACTATAACGTTGCCAGGATAGTTGGATAGAGTATCTTCCATCCATTGAACAGTTTCAGCATCGAGATGATTAGTGGGTTCATCGAGAAGTATCATATCGGGTTTTTGCAATAGTAGTTTGCATAAGGCGACCCGGCGTGCTTCTCCCCCTGAAAGAGTTCCGGCTTTTTGGTCGTCAGCAGGTAGAACCAAAGCATCCATAGCAACTTCTACCTGTCGGTCAAGTTCCCAGCCATCGACGGCATCGATCTGGTCTTGCAAGCGTCCCATTTTATCCATGGCTTTTTCCATTTCATCATCGGACATAGGCTCGGCCATTTTGGCGCTGATGGCGTTAAACTCTTTGATCATTTTTTTGATATCACCGAAAACCTGTTCCACATTTTCGCGCACGGTTTGATCGTCATCCAAAACAGGTTCTTGCGGAAGAAAACCAATTGTGGAACCTTTTAATGGAATCGCTTGGCCTTCAAACTCTTTATCTTCGCCAGCCATAATTTTAAGTAGAGTGGATTTCCCTGAACCGTTTTCACCAACGATGCCGATTTTTGCCCCATGATAAAAACTGAGATTAATTCCATCGAGAACCTCGTTGCGACCGTACCTCTTAATGAGGCCTTGGATAGTAAAGATATATTCTCCTGACATAATTCCTCGTAGTTAAAATTCCAATAAACCTGCATTGAATCAGAGCAACATTTTTAAACTTAAAAAAATACTTTTATATCAAATTTTGCAGTAAAAAGGGGAGGGCGTTTTTCAGAGGGGAAAAGCCTTTTGTAATAGAATAAAATCGAATTGATTATTTAAAATAATTTGGAATCCTATTCTCTCTGCAATCCATTGGAATGATTCGGATGAATAAAAAGCGATATGAGTAGGATCGCGCTTGTAATACCATTTTGAAAATTTTTTTTCGCAGGGTTTCCCATTCTCTAATGGGTAAAAGTGAGTCATTACGGCAAGGAAACCACAGGGGGAAATGCAGGCTGTTGCTTGTTGAATATCCTGCATTGGGTTTTTGAAATGTTCAAAAGTTTCTGTAGAGATAACCAAGTCATAATTTTTATTTTTCGGAAAATTGGGAAAAAAATTGAGATCATAGATCTCAGTTTTGATCCCTTCTTTTTCCAGTATGGTTTTTAGCACCGGCTCGTATCCACAGCCAAAATCCAGCGCAGTTTTTAATGATGGGCAGTGCTTTTTAATAAGAGTAATTTTTTTCATGAACATTTTCACATAACCTTCATTGTCGAGGCTATTTTCATGTTCTCGATATCGTGTTATCTCAGATTCGGCCGGAATATGGAATTCGGGAGGAACAAATATCAACCCACAAAGGTTGCAAAGTTGGTATTCCCGATTTTCCCCTGTAGTAAAAAATTTAGCAGCGGTGCTGCAAAGTGGACAATTCATATTTCAGAGCTAATTGAAGGGGGGTGCATGACTCCCCTGATTTATCTTGATTCTTAAGACCCGCTCTATATAATCACACAATCTAGTTTTCTCTAAGCGCATAAAACAACGGAGTAAAATTTGTTCATTAAGGTATTCAAATAATGGTCGCATTTGTAAATGGCAATGGGTTGCGTTCCGGTTACGTGATTAAGGTAAAAGGGGTCCTGTATCGAGTTATGACAGCAGAACACCGTACGCCAGGAAAAGGCAAAGCCTTCATGCAGGCTAAATTAAGGAACCTTAAGGACGGCACACAGACTGAAATCAAATTTCGAGCCGACGAAACCGTCGAACGGGCGGAAATGGAACAAGTTGATATGGAATATCTTTACGAAGATCCTTCGGGGTATTGTTTTATGAACTGCGAAACCTATGAACAGATTTTTCTGGGTGAGAAAATTATTGGCGGTGGAAAAAAATTTATGCTACCCAATACCCGTCTCATCGTAGAGTTTTGCGATAATGCTGCGATCGGTGTATCTTTTCCTGAAATGGTTGAGTTGAAGGTGACGGATACGGAGCCTGGGTTGAAGGGTGCGACCGCATCCGGATCGGGAAAACCAGCCACTTTGGAAACAGGACTGGTCGTGACAGTGCCTCAATTCATCAAGATAGGCGAATCGGTCAGAGTTTCGACGACTTCCGGCGAATATCTGGAGCGGGTAAAGGCCTGACCTATTTTGCATATTTAATTGCGTCATCTAACTTGCTCCGCCGCAATTAATTTGCCAGTCTATTATTATTTGACTTACCCCCTATATTTAATTAGAGTTAACTATTAGAATATTTGATTAAAGTTTGCCTAATTACCACCTCCTTTAAAGTCCAGCCCTCTCGAAAAGAGATATAGAGCATGATTCCTGACCAACCTTTAGGTATTGTTGAACTGGTAATGCAATCTAGCATGATGGCGAAATGTGTTTTGCTTATCCTGTGTTTTTTTTCTATTACTTCTTGGGCCATTATGTTGAATAAGTATTTTGTATACAAGGCTGCGAAAAATGAAGATAGCAAATTTCTGGAAGTATTTTCAAAAAACGAAAACCTCACACAGATATATAATTTTGCAAAAAAATTGAGACTGAGTCCATTGGCGCGGTTATTTTTAACCGGCTATCGGGAGTTATATTTGTTTCAGGCAATGGCAAAGGAAGACAGAGAAAAGAGTGGTGGGCTGCCTTTGTCATCTGGAGAGAGGTTAACGGAAAGAGATATAAAGGGAATCAGTCTTGCTCTGAATAAATCTATCAACCGAGAAGTGGAAAGATTTTCTAAAAGATTAGAGTTTCTAGCGACCACAGGTAGCACGACCCCTTTCATCGGTTTATTTGGTACGGTATGGGGCATCATGCATTCTTTTCGATCCATTGGAATTCAGGGTACGGCAAGTATAGGAGGTGTGGCACCTGGCATAGCGGAGGCTTTAATTGCTACCGCAGCAGGGCTTGGTGCTGCTATTCCGGCAGTTATTTTTTTTAATTATCTCAACAACAAGGTTTTCGTTTTGACCTCCTCCATGGATGATTTTTGTCAGGATTTTATTTATTTAGCTGAAAAAAACTTTACTCCATTCCAGAAAAAAGATGCTCAGACAAAAACCGAGAGGAAAAAAGCAACTAAGCCTAAGGTAATAGAGAAACAAGCGAAATAATTCCTAAAAAAACTAATGGTGAAACAACGACGACCCTTTTTAGCTGATATCAATGTAACTCCATTTGTGGATGTCATGCTGGTGTTGCTCGTGATTTTTATGATTACGGCTCCTCTAATGCAGCATGGCATGGATGTCCAACTACCCAAAGAGTCCATCGCGCCCATAGTCATTAAAGAAATTCCCACAGTAACTGTGAAGAGCAATAAAAAAATATTTTGGAAGCAAGAAGAGTTGGCAAACCTGATGGCGTTGACCCGGAAGGTCAAACAGTATATTAGAGTGGATAAGAGCGCCAGCTTATATTTGCGTGCAGACAAAATGCTTGATTATGGATTTGTAATGCATGTCATGGCTACAGTTAAAGAAGCAGGAGTCGAAAATATTGGAATGGTGACCGAACCATTGAGCCCATGAGAGCCGAGTTTCCTAAGTCGATTGATTTTAATCAAATGCTCGTTTTCTCTGTTTTTGGGCATTTAGTCATTCTGACCATTGCTTTATTTCTCCCAAAGCATTTGCAAGAAGCCAAAGTTGTGGTCCCGGCATTCATGGTAAGTTTGATAGAAACTTCTTCGGGCAATAAACTAGCGGTTCAAAAAAAAACCGCCGGGGATAGAAAAGCACCCATTAAAAAAATCAAACCGAAAGTAAAAAAAACCTCTGTAGTAAAAAGGGTTACAAAGAAACAAGTTGCAAAGAAACAAGTTGTTAAAAAAAAATCACCAACTAAACCAAACAAAATTTTAACTGCGTTAAAGAAACTGGATAAAAAAACAGTTGCCGTTGCTCCTATTCCTGCAAAAAATATGTTCGAACAATTAGATCAATTGGCGTTAAAAGAATATCCCAAAAAAACTGTGGCAAAGCCTAAAAGAAAAAATCATGTTCTAGAAGAAACTTTGCGAGAATTGGAACAATTGAAGGATAAAAAGATAGACAGAAGACAAGAAATCAGCCCAAAGCCTATGCCTGAGAATTTGCTTGAAGATTTTGAAGAATTCAAAATGGAGGAAGTGGTTAAGCAAAAAGGAAATAAAAAACAACCTGATTCTAATGAGGAGAAAACTGCTAAGTCTGTTATCGAAAAAAGAAATCTTGTGCGGGAGCTTGATAAATTGGCCAAGCTGAAACTTACGGATAAAAATAAAGGGCAGGAACAAATTGCAGAAGTCGCAGTAGAAGAGAAAGAAAGCAAGGCTTATGATTCTGTTCTAGAAAAGTTTGAGTCGCTCACTGTGGAGTCTTCCAGGGTAACAGTTGAAGTTTCGGGTGCAAGGTTGGAGGCATCAAAGTTTCAGAGCAGTTTGCGAACTCTTCCTGATTCTCCGGCAGCTGAAGTTTCGGGTGCAAAGCTGGAGGCATCAAAGTTTCAGAGTAGTTTGCGAACTCTTCCTGATTCTCCGGCAGTTGAAGTTTCGGGTGCAAAGCTGGAGGCATCAAAGTTTCAGAGCAGTTTGCGAACTCTTCCTGATTCTCCGGCAGTTGAAGTTTCGGGTGCAAAGCTGGAGGCATCAAAGTTTCAGAGCAGTTTGCGAACTCTTCCTGATTCTCCGGGGAATGCAAGTTCAAATAGTGTTGAAGAGCCCCATGTTTCTTCTGACAGGGAAGGAACTCTTGCTGCAGATATTCAATCTCTCTATGCAGGGCTAGTTCAAGAAAAAATATACAAAAACTGGCGGGACCCCCTGGCAGGAAGTCACAGTAAAGAAGCCATCATTTCGTTTCACATTTTTCCTAAGGGAAATATCGACAAACCATTTATAAAGCAAAGTTCCGGAGTGGAGGTATTGGATACACTTGCCGTGGCTGCAGTTCATGGCTCGGTACCGTTTCCTCCTTTCCCAAAAGATTTAAAGATGCCAAACATTTTTTTAAATATTTATTTTAAATATGTTCCAAAAGATGATTAAGGCAAAATATTTTTTTGCCTGGGTTTTTATAATCCTTGTTTGCTTTTTTCCCGTAAAAGTGGAAGCAGAACCTGGTCTTCAGTTAAACTTGGAAAAAGAAACTCAGGAAAAAGTTTCCCTGGCCATCACGGACTTTGTATTTAATGGGACTGGATCTGATATTAGAGGGTTGGGTAAAGAAGCGAGACGTATTCTGGAACAAGATTTGACCTATTCAGAACTTTTTTCTCTACTAGGAAAACCCGTTTTTGAGCAATTGGAAAGAATGGAACGGGCTAGTTCTAATATAAGTTATAAGAATTGGCGAACAATAGGTGCACAATGGATCATTAAAACCGAATATAGCATGATATCGAAAGGAAGAGGCCAGGTTTTTGATTTTCGTCTATACGATGCTGTAAATAAAAGGATGATCTTGGGTAGGCGTTATAAGGCTTCTTCGAAACTTTTGCGAAAAATTGTGCATCGGTTTGCTGATGAAGTGGTGTTGAAGTTGACAGGTAAACGTGGCATTGCCGAAACACAGATAACTTTTTTGGGGCAGGAAAAAAATGGGAGTAAGGAAGTTTATAGTGTGGATTTTGACGGTCACAATTTAAGAAAATTGACTCGTGATAATACCGTTAACTTAAGTCCTGTATGGTCGTCCGATGGGAAGTGGATTATCTACACCTCATATGCCGCACATAATCCAGATTTGATTATGATTAATTCTTTGGGGCAAAAACGCCAAACTCTTCACCGTTTACCAGGTTTAAATGCGGCACCATCATGGTCTCCGGATATGCAAAAGATCGCTATTGTATTAAGTAGAGACCAAAATTCCGAGATTTACCTATTAAATAAAAATAGAAACCTGAAGCGCCTGACACGTCATTTTAATATTGATACCTCACCGACCTGGTCTCCCGATGGGAAAAAAATCGCGTTTACTTCGGATCGTTCTGGAACAGGTGCACCACAAATTTATATAATGGGTGCTGAAAAAGGAGATAGTGGAAAAGTGATCCGTATTTCTTTTGGTTCTTCTTATAATGACAACCCATCTTGGTCTCCCGATGGGGATAAAATCGCCTATACTTCGCGACAGGGAAAGAAATTTCAAATAAGTGTTTATGATTTAAATACGCATAAAAGCAAGGTTGTTACATTGGGGTTAGGAAGTTCAGAGCAGCCCAGTTGGTCCCCTGATGGCCGTTTTATCGTTTTCCGCAAACGAACAAACAACCGTTTTAATATTTTTATCCAACGCCCGGGGAAAAGGGGGATTCGGCAATTAACCTTCTCTGGGAAAAGTCATAGTCCCTCATGGTCTCCTTATATCAATAACTAGGTGTTAAAAGTTTGAAAAAAAATGTTGTCAGATCAAAAGGATTTCGTTACCATTTTAGCAGGCTCATTAAAATGTTGAAAAGCTTTAAAATCAAAACCTTTTGGAGATTTCAGATCATAAGAAATTGATATAATACATATAATATTTATTGTAATTTAAATATAATTACATGATAATAATGCGATGCCAAGTTGTAGTAAGCACAATGAATCCTAAGAGTTAATTCCTTTTAGAGCATTTATTACAAACCTGTACCTTGGAATTGTCTTATAGGTGATAAATATAGTTTAACTTTGGATTTAAGCGGGATAACTTTAGGTGAGGGTAGTATATGAATAAGGTAAATTTTCAAAAGATAGTCGTAGCAGTTTTTATTATGTTTTTATTCACAGCATGTTCGAAAAAACTTATGCCCCCTGAAATCAGTTCGTCAAATGATAAAATAGACAGTTCAGACCTAACCCCACCTAAAGATGAAACATTGGGTGATACCGGTAGCACCAGTAGTGACACCGGTGATTCTGACTTTTTTGCCGAGGAACCGATTCTAGAAAGTTTTAATCAAGGTGGTAGTTCGGGAATTGGTGGAGGGGCTAGCGATAGTTCGGGAGGAGGATCAGATATTATAGCTGACAACTCTTTTGGTTCTAATCCAGGTCCCGGAGGATCAGGCAGTTCATCTATGGATGAATTCAGCTCTGAGAGGCAAGCTAATATTGGTAATGGTTCCACTGGTTCTTTCAGCGCCACCGACAAAAACACAAATCCCTTTGCAGGAGGCGGAGGAAATGGCTCAGCTGGTTCTTTCAGCGCCACCGACAAAAACACAAATCCCTTTGCAGGAGGCGGAGGAAATGGCTCAGCTGGAGGAAGTGGGTTAGATGTCCCCGATGACCAGATAGCCCGTATGAAAAATTTTCAAGAGACCTCGAATCTTAAAGATATTCATTTCAGCTTTGACCAATACGATTTGGATAGCAACTCTAAAAAAGTCCTTCAACAAAATGCATCATACCTGAAGCAAAACCCTAGAACAAAAATAGAAATCCAAGGACATTGTGACGAGAGGGGTACTAATAACTACAATATTGCGCTAGGCGAACGCCGAGCCCACTCTACTAAAAGGTTCCTGGTATCTCAGGGTATTGATTCTAGTCGGATAAATGTCATCAGTTTTGGTGAAGAAAAACCATTCTGTTTTAACAGCAATGAAGATTGCTGGTTCCAAAATAGAAGGGCACATTTTATGATAGCAAAATAAAACTGCGTTAAACGGTTTGGAACATAATCGTATATAATAAGGCCGCGTTGGGTTTGATCCCAGCACGGCCTTTTTTTTAGATATACGTGGCAATTGAAATTCTGTTGTTATGGAAAAAGAAAGAAACTTATGAAATACGTTCAATCAACAGCTTCCTTCTTTATATTTTTGTTCATCGTGTTAATTCCTCTTAATGCTTCAGCTGAAATGGGCGACAAAGCCTCAAAAAAATGGCCACAATTATTTAAACAAATACGGCTAATTGAAGAACACATAAACAATCTTGAGATTATTCAAATAAAAGATTTGCAGAACCAGCTTGTAGATTTATTAAGGCAGATTGAAGAAATTAAACAAACCTTTCCGCAGTTACAGGGGGCCGTTGAACAAAATAAATCAGACACCCTAGAACAGGTCAAAAAGGTTGAAAACAAAATAAGTGATTTGGAGACAGAAGTAAAAAAACAGGTGCTTTTGAAAATCGGTCAACAAAATAAAATTCTCGATAAAATTCAGGAAGACCAGAAAAATTTAAAATTAGGCCTAGCTCAGGACCTAGAGAAATTTGAAAAGCTGAACAAAGAGAACTTTCAAACACAACTCAGCCAACAAAATAAAATTTTAAACAATATTAGGGAAGACCAGAAAAAACAAAAAGTAGCCCTGGTTCATGATATAGAGAAAATTGCAAAGTCGAATAAAAGTAGTTTGGAAACACAACTCAGCCAACAAAATAAAATTTTAAGCAATATTAGGGAAGACCAGAAAAAACAAAACGCAGCCCTGGTTCATGATATAGAGAAAATTGCAAAGTCGAATAAAAGTAGTTTGGAAACACAACTCAGCCAACAAAATAAAATTTTAAGCAATATTAGGAAAGACCAGAAAAATCTAAAATTAGGCCTAGCTCAGGATATAGAAAAACTCGAAAAGGCGAACACAAGCAACTTTCAAAATTTTGCTTCAGGTAATCAAAGTAGTTTGGAAAAGATTGCCCAAAAATTAGATTCTCTAGACGAGACCACAATGAAAAATTTTAAAAATACAAATAAACTTTTTACTGACCAGCTCATTCCAGCTATAAAAGATAATCAGGCTAAGGTTCATAACGCCCTTTTAGCTTCGCGCAAGACCAACGATCAAGCCTTGAAGCGTTTGTCAGAAGAAAACCAAAAGCTGAGCAAAGAGCTGATTAGCATTCTTGGGGAAAATTTAATTCAAGGTGTAGACACAAAAAATCAAGTGGAATCTATTGATAAAAATGTTGCTGCTGCTAGTCAAAACATAGCGGTAAATAACAAAAATCTGATGCTGGCAGATGAAAAAATTAATAAGTTGGCCGAGACCATGAAGTCTCTTCAAGCCCAGCATTTTGCTTCAAGTGCAACCCTTGAAGCATTAAAAAAGGATCTGATCAAGGCGCAGGAATTTGATCAATTGGTAGATGAAAAGATCAATAAGCTTATAAAGAATTCTGCCCAATTAACTGTTCATGCGAATCAGCTAGAAAAAACAGTTGTAAACGAACTCCAGCAGTCATCATTTAAAGCAGATTCAAGTCAAGATAAAATAAATTTAGCTAATGAAAAACTTAAGCTCTTGATTGAAATTTTAAAAGCCATTGCTAAAGAGCAGGATAAATTAGCCCAGACTGTAAAGGTGCAGAGTGGATTGAATAAAGCACAAGCGGGATTAATAAAAAATCAGGAAAGTATAAAGAAAGCGCTTGCCGATTTGCGCAGAAAAGCCAATGTGAGCATTTCCCGGAGTGATGATATAAAGAAGGCTTTGGGTGTTATAAAAAAAAGTAATTTATCTATTTCTTCAAAATCTTCGAAAAATTAGAATCATGAATATGCGGTCTTACCTATTTTTTTCAATTTAGGATCCCATTTTTTTAAGCACTAGATAGACACCGCAGAATATGTAAATAACTCTTTTGCAATATGGCTAAAACTAGAACCATTTTTATATGCCAGGAATGCGGCCATCAAGTGTCAAAGTGGTTAGGAAAGTGTCCTGAGTGTAATTCTTGGAATAGTTTTTCTGAAGAGCGGCAACTGCAGCCCCCATCCTCCAAGTCCCGAAATAATTTCGAATCCTCTGCTCCCTTAACGATTACCCAAGTTCAGCCTGTTCAGGAAAATCGTATGATGACAGGTATTGGGGAGTTTGACAGGGTGTTGGGCGGCGGTATGGTACAAGGGTCACTAATTCTTATTGGAGGGGAACCTGGCATAGGCAAGTCTACCCTCACATTGCAAAGTATGGGGCATCTTTCCAAGCAGGGGAAAAAAGTTCTTTACGTTTCTGGAGAAGAGTCGGGTTCACAAATCAAATTAAGAGCAGAGCGTTTGGATGCTCTTTCTGAAAACCTTTTGATTTGTTCCGAAATTTGCGTGGAAGGTATTATCCAATGGATCGATAAAACCCGACCAGAAGTTCTGGTGCTAGATTCTGTGCAAACATTTTATACGGAGGATTTACAATCCGCTCCGGGTAGCATTGGGCAGGTTCGTGAGGTAGCATTTAAAATTTTTCAGGAAATAAAGCGTCGAAACCTTCCAACACTTTTGATTGGTCATATAAACAAAGATGGCGCTATTGCAGGGCCGAAATCTTTGGAGCACATTGTGGATACAGTAGTATACTTTGAGGGTGAACAGGGGCATGCTTACCGGGCTTTAAGGGCTATTAAAAACAGATTTGGCCCCACGCCTGAAATCGGAGTTTTTAAAATGGCTCCAACGGGTTTGATTCCTGTTGAGAACCCTTCGGAATGGTTTCTAGCAGAACGTCCGGAAAATTCTTCGGGTTCGGCCATTGTTGCAACGCTGGAAGGAAGTCGTACCCTGCTTGTTGAAGTGCAGGCATTGGTCAGCACTTCGTCTTCTATTGGTATGCCAAGACGAATGGCAACCGGATTTGATCACAATCGTATGTCTCTTTTGATTGCGATTATGGAAAAGCGGTTGGGAATGAATCTGCAGGGAGAAGATATTTTTGTAAATCTCGCAGGTGGGATTAAAATTACTGAACCGGCTTTGGATTTGGGGGTGGCCGCTGCCATTGCCAGCAGTTTTCAAGACCGACCCATTGATGCAGAACTGATTTTGTTGGGAGAAATAGGTTTGACGGGCGAGGTTCGTACGGTTGTGCAACTTGAGGCCCGATTGATTGAAGCTCGAAGGTTAGGATTTAAGCGCTGCATCGTTCCTCATTCGGCCAAAAAAGCAAAAACGCTTTTGACCGATGGTATTGAAATTAGTTTTGCGAAAAATCTGACGGAAGTATTTGAACAAATTTTCTAACGGACGATTTAAATGAGTGTTTGCGCAATAGTGCCGGCTGGAGGATCGGGAACTCGTATGGGAGGGACTGTTCCAAAACAATTTCAGCCCTTGAATGGGAAACCAATTCTTTATCATACACTCAAAACCTTGCAGAATTGCGGAATCATCTCCGAAATAATTCTAGTAGTGCCAGAAAAAGAATATGAGACTGCCCACACCGATTGGTTGGGCAAGCTGGAAATAGTCAAAAAAGTTGTTATCGGGGGTGAAAAAAGACAGGACTCTGTCTACAACGGATTTTGCGAAGCTTCTCAAGATTCAGAAATTGTGTTAGTGCATGATGGTGTTCGGCCTTTTCTTTCACAAAAAATGATCTCTAAATCTATTGATGCTGCGAGAGAATATGGTGCAGCTATTACTGCGATACCTGTGCATGACACAATAAAACGTGTAGATACTTTGGGTTTGGTATCGCAAACAATTGACCGGAAGGGTCTTTGGAGGGTACAAACCCCTCAAGCTTTTCGTTACTCTCTTTTGCTAGAGGCATTCAATAAAGCAAAATCAGAAAATTTTTATGGAACCGATGAGGGTGCCTTGATAGAACACCTTGGAGAACCGGTAAAAATTGTAGAGGGTTTAGAACAGAATATAAAGATTACTCGACCCGAAGATTTGGAGTTGAGTAAAGCTTTTATTTCCAAATTCTTTCCAGAAACATAATCCATTCAGTAAAAGATTCGTCTACAAATGAAGAGAAGCATCATATTAAATAATTAAGATTCAAAAACTTTAATTACAGTAAGGAGAAATAAAATGTTGCAACCTGGAGCTGCTGCGCCAGAATTTTCGGTCAACGATCACAATGGCAATACAATTCAATTAAAAGATTATCGGGGAAAAAAAATTGTACTCTGGTTTTACCCTAAGGCCGATACCCCTGGGTGTACTGTGGAAGGACAAGGTTTCCGTGATGATTTTAAGAAGTTTGAAGAAAAGGGCATTCAGATTCTTGGGGTAAGCCTAGACAATGAAAATGATAACAAGGCATTCGCTAAAAAGTTTTCTTTTCCCTACCCTTTACTGTGTGATGTAAATAGAGAGATCGCTTTGGGTTATCACGCTGTGAAAAGTAAAGAGGACCAGTATGCCGCACGAATAAGTTATGTGATTGGAGAAGATGGAAAAATACTGGAAAGTATTAAAAACGTAGATACCAAAAACCATTCGAAGGATTTGTGCTCTCGATATTAAAATAACTGCGTTGTAAGCATTAAATTATGATGGAGTGACTGATGGCTTATAAGGATTCCCTGATCCCTGAACCTCTTGACGATGGAAAAAAGAAGAAAAAAAAGGAAATTCTTCAAACACGAATTTCCCCAGTGGATTTTGAAAAAATCAATGATGTAGGAGACCTGGTTGAATCTTATCAATCTGCTTCCATTCAGGCGAGGAACCTTGGTCAATGTGCACAGATTTTTGGGAAAATGCTACAAGATGAAGAGCGCCCTACAATAATGCTGGGCCTTGCCGGCCCCTTGATTGCTGCCGGGTTAAGAAAAGTTATACGAGATATGGTTCACCACAATATGGTAGATGTCATTGTTTCCACAGGTGCGGTTCTATATCAGGATTATTACAACGCTTTGGGCGGAGGCCATTATTATGGAAGTCCCACAGCAGATGATACAAAGCTTCGCGAACTTTTCATCAACCGGATTTATGATACCTATGTTGATGAAGAACTTTTCTGCGAAGATGACACCTTGATAGGAAATTTTGCTGATAAGCTGGAGCCAAGAAATTATTCTAGTCGCGAGTTTATTTCCCTGCTTTCTGAAACTATCGATGATGAAGAATCTATCCTAGTTACGGCACGCAAAAAAAATCTTCCTGTCTTTTGTCCTGCTCTTAACGATTCCAGCATTGGGATTGGACTCACTGAACATTATTACAACAGTCGTAAGAAAGGTCGCCAACCTATTGCTATAGATTCCTTACGCGATAATTTCGAGCTCACCCAGATTGTAGTAAATTCATCCAGGACGGCAGCATTTTATGTTGCGGGTGGAGTGCCCAAAAACTATATTAACGATTCCATCGTCATGGCATATATTTTTGGTAAGGATACTGGAGGTCATAAATACGCCATACAGGTGACAACTGATTCACCACATTGGGGTGGATTAAGCGGAAGCACACTCGGTGAAGCTCAATCTTGGGGTAAGGTAAATAAACAGGCGAACCATAGTATGGCGTTTGTGGAACCCAGTGTTTCTTTGCCCTTAATCTATGGTCATGCTTTTCAAAAAGGCCTGTATAAAGGAAGGTCCAAATTGAAATATGAATGGGAGGGGGACACTCTAAAAAAAATGGCCGTTGAGGGTTAAACAGGTTTGCGGCGGCTCCTATGGCAATAGCTTTTGTTCCAGACGTCATATGCTAATTGGCATTCTTATTTAGAGATTTGATTATTTTAACATTTGCAGCCGGAAAGGGGAATTGATTGAGCCCCTCTGGTTTTACCCATTTCCATTCATCACATGCGGTGGGAAAAAATTTTCCCGAATGTATTTGGCATTGAAAAACATGGAGCGTAACCCGAAAGCGGGTATAACTATGATGATGTGTCATTATCTTTTTGCCAATTCGGATATTGATACCCAGCTCTTCTCTAATTTCTCTTCGTAGACATTCCTTTTCTGTTTCTCCTGTTTCCATTTTGCCTCCAGGGAACTCCCAAAGCCCACCCATTAAGCCCTCCGCTTTGCGTTTTTGAATGTATACGTAGCCTTTTTTAAAAATAACTCCGGTGCTTACCTGAATTTTGGATATTTTAGCTGCGGTTTTTGTAGGAGGAAATAACTTTTGTTTTCCTGATTGCCTTGCCTTGCACAGTTGTTTTAATGGGCACTCTTTGCAAAAAGGGTTTTTTGGTAGACAGACAGTTGCACCCAAATCCATAAAGGCCTGATTAAAATCACCGCAATCTTTTTCTGGGAGCAGCCTTTCCATAGTACCCCAGAGTAGCGTTTCGGATTTTTGAGTATTACCATTTTCATTTAATAACATCAATCGTGATAAAACTCGTTTTACATTGCCATCTAAAACTGGAACTCTTTTATCAAAAGCAATACTTAAGACAGCACCTGCTGTATAACGGCCGACTCCTGGCAGTTTCAATATTTCATGCAAAGAATCAGGAACCTTCCCTGCATAGTCTCTTTGGATTTGAATTGCCGACTTTAGCAAGTTCCGTGCGCGTGAATAATACCCTAACCCTTCCCAATGTTTTAGTACATTCGACTCACTGGCTGATGCTAGTTTTTTTGTAGTCGGAAATGATTTCATCCATTTTTTGAAGTAAGGAATAACCGTTTTCACCTGAGTTTGTTGCAACATAAACTCTGAAACGAGAATTCGATAAGGATCACGGTTTTTACGCCAAGGCATTTCCCGTTTTTGGTTGTTATACCAATTCAATAATCGCGACTGAAAAGTTTTGATTCTATTGGGTGCGAGCATAATGCGAGGAAAGCTTTTGTTTGTTTTAAGTACGAGGCCTGTTTTCTCCTGCATCGCGGATTAGACGCCTATTGTATTTTTATCCCAGATTATTTTGTGTAATTGTGTTTGCAAGCGAACTGGAAGTCGATCTTTTAGAATCCATTTGACTATTTCTTTTAGTTCCAGTTTGTCAAATACGGGAGAAATTAGAATGCGCGCGGTTTCGTTGATCTTATACCTTTTTATAATATCGCGGCTCCATTCATAATCCTTTTTATCGAGGATTACAAATTTGACTTCATCATGCGGGACAAGAAGTTTTAAATTATCCAAATTGTTTTTTTCTTGCTCGCCACTGCCAGGGCATTTTAGATCCATAATTTTTATAACCTCTTTAGGCACTCTTTCTAGAGATATTGAGCCCCCCGTTTCAAGCATGACCTTGTATCCCTTTTTAATAAGCCTCCTCATTAGAGTGTAAACATTATCCTGCATCAGCGGTTCGCCGCCTGTAATTTCTACCAGGCGGATTCCAAAATTCGCGACTTTTTGAAGAATTTCATCAATGCTCATGTTTTTACCTTCGTAAAAAGCATAAGCTGTGTCACACCAAGAGCATCGAAGATTGCAACCTGTCAACCTGATAAAAACGCAAGGGAGCCCTGTGTGGGTGGACTCTCCCTGAACACTTAAATAGATTTCATTGATTTTAATCATTGCTCTACTTCAATTATAAATCGGGTTCAAGACTATAAATTTAGGGGTTATAATATTTAGTGATTAATGTCTAACAATTTTATACCAGTATTTTGGTCGTTTTAGAAGGTGTTGGTTATTGCCTCCATAGAAACGTCAATCACATTCCTTCAAAAACCAACAAAAACTTTTCTTCGAGTACTTTGAGTATTAAAAATTTCATGGAAATGATATCAGGTGGCACGAGAAAGAAATTTTTAATAAGCTTGAACAACTTTATCCTTTAAGATCAAGGTTTTATTATGCTTAAATTATTTTGAGAGGGCGGTCTAGAGTGAAGCCTATCGTTACAGTCACCAATGTGTTTCCTGAAAAAGCCTTGAAAAAATTAAGTCCACATTGTGATTTAAGAACCAATCAGACCGAACACCCTATTTCCACCTCGGATTTGGAGAGAATTGCCTCCGAAAGCGTTGTCATGGTCACTTACTTATCTGACAAAATTGATGCGGGCATAATAGATAAAGGGCAAAATTTAAAGCTAATAGCAAATTATGGAGCTGGGTTTAATAATATCGATGTAGACCATGCGGCAGGAAGGAAAATCTGGGTCACCAATACCCCCGGGGTATTGCACGAGACAACAGCCGACCTGACCTGGGCCATGATTCTGGGAGCCGCTCGAAATATTATTCCCGCAGACCGTTTCATCCGTGAAAACAAGTTTAAAGGGTGGTCGGCAAAGATGTATTTGGGAGGAGATGTTTTTGGCAAGACTCTTGGCGTAATAGGTTTAGGCGAGATAGGTTCTGCTGTAGCGCGGCGGGCAGCCGGATTTAATATGAAAGTCCTCTATTTCAATCGAAATCGAATACCTGAAGCAACGGAAAAGGTCTTGAATGCAGAATTTGTCACGCTAGAAGACCTCTTGCAAAAATCCGATTTTGTGACGGTACATACTCCACTCACTGACCAAACAAAAAATATGATTGGAAGCAAACAATTTCTGTTGATGAAGCCTACTGCTTACTTTATTCATACTGCACGAGGAAAGGTAGTGGATGATCAAGCCTTGGTTGAAGCATTGAAGGAGGGCAGTATTGCGGGTGCGGCTCTTGATGTTTATGAAAACGAGCCTGCTTTAACCGAAGGTATGACGAAACTGGAAAACTTGATGTTGCTTCCACATATTGGTAGCGCCAGTCATGAAACCAGAAATATAATGGCGAATCTTGTCGCAGATAACGTTTTGGATGTATTGCAGGATAAACCTCCCCGTTGTCTGGTGCCATCTTGGGGACAATAAGTTTCAAACATTAAATCGAAAATGTATGATGTCGCCGTCCTGGACGATGTAATCTTTTCCCTCGACTCTCAGTTTGCCCGCGTCTTTAATAGCCGCTTCAGATTTATACTCAATTAGGTCTTCCAGGTTATAGACTTCGGCGCGAATGAAACCTCTTTCGAAATCTGAATGGATAGCCCCTGCTGCCTGTGGGGCCTTCGAGTGTTTTCGGATTGTCCAGGCCCGGTTTTCTTTGCCTCCCGCGGTGAAGAAGGTGACGAGTTCGAGCAGTCCATACCCAACGGAGATCAGGCGGTCGAGTCCGGTTTTGGTCAACCCCAGTTCTTTCATAAAAACCATTTGCTCTTCCAGGTCTTCGATTTCCATAATCTCGCATTCCAATTTTCCGGCTAGTGCTACAACCGATGAGCCGTCCTGCTTGGCAATCTCCTTGACCTCTTGCACGAGTTCGTTTTCCATATCGCTGGGGTCCATGACATTGCAGATATAAAGAACCGGTTTGGCGCTCAGCAGGGTCAGGCTTTTTACGAACAGGTTTTGTTCATCATTGAAACCCCCAACGGTTCGCGCCGGTTGGATTTGATCGAGGGCCTCGGACAATTTGGCGATCACTTCCATCTGCATGCGTGCTTCCTTGTCTCCGGATTTGGCCAGTTTTTCAACCTTGGTTTTTCTGCGGTCGAGAGTTTCCATGTCGGCGATTATCAATTCGGTGTTGATGGTATCGATATCGGAAACCGGGTCGATGGTGTCGCTGACATGGGGAACATTGCTATCCTCGAAACAACGGACCACATGGGCGATGGCATCGACTTCACGGATGTGCCCGAGAAATTTGTTGCCCAGTCCTTCTTCTTTAGACGCCCCCTTGATGAGTCCTGCGATGTCGACAAACTCCATGGTCGTGGGAACAATTTTATCGGCCTTGATGTGTTGGGAGATGATATCCAGGCGTTTATCGGGAACCGGCACGATATCGCTATTGGGTTTGATAGTGGAGAATGCATAATTCCCTGCCAGGGCTTTGGTTCGTGTCAAAGCGGCGAACAGGGTTGATTTTCCCACATTGGGGAGGCCGACGAGGCCACAGGTAAATCCCATAAAACAATTTCCTTCTATTAGTTGGGTGATGTTACTCGGAATGGTTTAAGAGAAAACAACGCCAAGAGTACCAGAAAAGCGTATGCTGCGATAATTTTAAAAAAAACCTGAGGCGATACGAAACTATAGAGGGTGAGAAAACAAACCGCACCGACACACCCATAGGCCCCTGCCAATCCAGCCATTTCCCCTGTAATATTTTTTTGAATTAACGGAACCGCCGCAAAACATGCCCCACTACCAGCTTTAAAAAAAATTGATCCGATTAAAGAAAGGGCTATGACACTGGAAAGTTGCCAATTGGAACTTATCTCACCAATAAGCCAGTGGCTTACCATACCTGCCAGTATGAGAATGAAAAGGGTTCTCCTGCGCCCAAATCGATCAGAAATCCAACCGCCACCTGGGCGGGCTACCAGATTCATAAATGCATAACTCGCCCCTAGCATTCCTGCTAACCCTACGGAAATTGAAAAAGTATTTTCTAAAAATTGTGGAAAAATCGAAACGATAGCCAACTCGGAACCGAAGGTAAGAGAATAGACTATGCTCAATATAAATATCTGGCTGAACGGGTATTTTTTTTCTTCAGATACAGGCAAGTCAACACACGATAAATTAAACTTCCAGCATTGAATAATTTTCCTAAGGAAAATTCCAAAAAGGCCTGCAATTAATATCCAAGACATTGAAAAAGGAATTAACTGGAAAGGATGACCGGATAGCTTCCAGACGAAAAGCACCAAGGCACCATAGATCGGAAATAAAATGATGGATCGTAAAATCAAATTCATTTTAAATTGGACTTCAAAGGCACCGTGTATTTTAATCTCAGAATCAGGGTTTCTTTCTGGGATGTCTGGGCAAAATCGAAAATAGATAAAAGCCCAGATCATACAAAGCCACCCTGAAAAAGCAGTGGCTATCCTCCATCCAATGTCTATAGAAAATGGTAAAGTAATTAGAGGCAGAAAAAATGTTGCAGCAGCTGAGCCAAAATTTCCCCAGCCTGCATAGATGCCTTGGGCCGTGCCCATTTTATTGTCGGGAAACCACTCTGCGATCATTTTAATACCAACCACGAATCCGCCTCCTATGGCTCCCATCATTAAACGATTGATCAACAGACCTTCGAAAGTCTGGCAAAGAGAAAAGTCGATGCAGATCCCTCCTGCAAAAAGAAGCAGTCCACTAAAAACCTTTTGGGGTCCATAGTGGTCAGTAAGGGTGCCGATAACGATTCGAGCTGGAATGGTTAGAACGACATTACATATCATTAAAATATTTATTTGAGTTTCAGTCAGTCCTAACTGATGCATGATTGTTGTGTTGAACGGAGCCATATTGAACCACGCAACAAATGTCAGGAAAAAAGCGATCCATGTCAAATGCAGAGTGCGCGACTGTGTTTCAGTGAAACCTAGCATCAGTTTTTAGGGGATTACTCAGGAGTATTGGTCATCAACTGGTGGGACTTGACCACGCCGTTTTTTTCAAAAACGATGATCATATCCTTAATGATGTCGGTGCCGAAGGAGTTGACGTAATTAAATTCGTAAGTCCAAATGGGGTATCCATTTTGTACGCCTTTTTTGAAAGGAGAGCCAAACATCGCATGGATCTCTTTGTGGGTCGTTGTACCTTTCGCTATGTTGGCATATAGCGATTCGTCAAAATCTTTACCGACGGTCCCACACCCTAAAAAAAATATAGTCAGAAACATTACAGCTAGACCGGTTCTTAAAGAATAGATGGTTTCATATGGCCCGACGTTATTCATGAGGACTTGATTTGGTATTTTTCGCGATGGAGTTTTGAGTCGATGTTAAAAATAATTTCTAGGTTACTTTGTTTTTCCATTTCCTCAAGAAGCCCGCTATCTTCTTCAAAAAGCATATCGTAAATTTTGGGATGCACTTTTATTTCAAGTTTTTTATTGGTGATTTGATCAGTGCCTAGGCGGTGGATTTCGCGGATGATTTCATTGCAGACGGTTGGAGGACTTTTAATATATCCTTGTCCTTCGCAGTAATCGCATGGATCGCATAAAGTTTGAATCAGGCTTTCACGAACGCGTTTACGTGTCATTTCTACCAGCCCTAGCTCAGAAATTTTTAGAATACGGGTGCGCGACCGATCACTTTTCAAAGCCTGTTTCAGGGCATTTGATACAATCTCTTTGCTTTCTTCATTAGCCATGTCAATGAAATCTACAATAATTATTCCACCGATGTTTCTTAGACGTAGCTGATATACGATTTCTTTTAAAGCTTCGAGGTTAGTTTTAAGAATGGTATCTTCTGGGTCACTGTGCCCTACAAATTTCCCCGTATTAACATCAATTGAAACGAGGGCTTCGGTTTGATCAATTATAATGTAGCCCCCAGATTTCAACCAGATGACGCGGTCTAAGGCACGGTCTATATCTAGCTCAATGCCATAATGATCAAAAATTGGCATTGGATCTTTATATAAAGTAATTTTTTTAGATAAATGTGGCATGTAATTGGAACAAAACTCCAGAGATTTGTTGAAATCTGATATAGAATCTATGACCAGTCGTTCGGTGCTTTTGGCGAACAGATCGCGAATAGATCGAAAAATAAGGTTGAGGTCTTCGTATATCAAATATGGGGCGCTGACGCCTTGGGAACTTTTTTTCAAATTTTTCCAAAGTCGATGGAAAAAGTTAATGTCTGCATCAAAGTCCGTCCTTTGCGCATCCTGGGCTGCCGTGCGCACAATATAGCCTTCCCCTTCATTTCCTATTTCTTTGACAAGTTGTTTTAAACGCTCTTTTTCGTTTTCATCTTCTATTCTTCGGGAAACGCTTATATGGTTTATTGTAGGCATATACACCAGATGTCGTCCAGGGAGGGTGATGTAATTGGTGATACGTGCCCCTTTGGTTCCTAATGGGTTTTTTGCAATTTGTACCATAATCTCCTGACCTTCATAGAGGATATCCTGGATTTTTATATCGTGGTTAGGGCGGCCGGGTTTACCTTCAAACGGATGATCTGGGTCATCTTCTGTAATAAGGGGCAGATCTAATTTATTTTCAAGGTCAAGCATATCTTTGACATCAACATCGCCGACATAGAGAAATCCGGCTTTTTCTAATCCAATGTCCACGAAGGCGACCTGCATTCCTGGAAGAATTTTGGTCACTTTACCCAGATAAATATTCCCAACAATTCCTTTTTGGGATTTATGCTCAATAAACAATTCCACCAGCATGCTATTTTCCATCAGGGCAACCCTAATTTCTCGCTGGTTTGAATTGATGAATATTTCAGAAGACATAATTTATTTTTTAATAATGGAGATGGATAAATTATAACACGTATTGCTTTAAACTAATCGTAAAGTAGATTGTAATGTCTTAGCGGAGCGTGCGACGCATTTCTACGTTGAGCAGCAAACCTATCGCAAAAAAATTCGTTATGAGTGACGAACCACCGTAACTCAAAAAAGGTAAGGGTATGCCCGTGATGGGAAAGATGCCAATAGTCATTCCAATATTAAAAATTATATAAAACGCAATTGAAATAATAAGACCTAGGGAGAGAAAAAACCCGAACCGGTCTGCTGCACGAAAGGCAATGTTCAATCCTTTTAAAATGATAAAAGTTAATAATGAAATAAGAAGGATCACACCAATAAATCCGGTTTCTTCTGCGAAAACGGAAAAAATAAAGTCGGTATGTTTTTCTGGGAGAAAGTTGAGTCGACTCTGGGTGCCGGCGAATAATCCCTTTCCCCAAAAGCCTCCCGATCCAATTGCTATTTTAGACTGAATAGAGTGATATCCTGCACCCAAGGGGTCGAGCTCAGGATTAAACAATGTGTGAAGTCTAGCTTTTTGATAGTCCTTGAGAACAAACCATAGAGCTGGTGCTAAAGCAAGACCACCGACAAATAACTTGATTAATGTTGACCGGTCGATTTCGATGGCGACAATGAATGCAAGGAAGATGAATAAGATCATCATGGTAGTTCCTAGGTCGGGTTGTACCACGATGAGCCCGCCCAATGTAACTGTTAGTAGGGCAGGAGTGATAAGGTCGCGCAAGGTGTATTGGCCTGAAAGTTTTCCTGACTCAAAATATTTTGCAAGAACAATGACAATGGCTATCTTAGCAAACTCTGACACTTGAATGCTTATCGAACCTATATATATCCAACGTTTTGACCCTGACGCCACGACACCATTGATCAAAACATAAGCCAGTCCGATAATAGTGAATGCGTAGATGAGATAGGCATAGCGGCTGAACCAGCGATAGTCCAATGCTAGAGCAACCAACATTGCAATGAGACCGTAGGTGATCCAGTAGATCTGCTTGATGTATAACCCACGAAAAAACTCTTCCGGACGCGCATGGTTGGCACTATAGATCGTGACAACTCCGATCACAGATACTGTTAGGATGGCGAGGAAGTACAACCAATTGAAATGGGATACTATACGACGATCAATCATAATCAGAATTTTACCACAACTATTTGAAAAATATGCTGTAGTTTTATATGAGGTGATCGTTTGAACAAACGTTGAGAATGTCGAGGTTTTGGGCTACCTTAAGAACAGGAGGTCGTTTATGGAAAATAAGGATAAAGAAAAAAAAACGGATGAAGTTTCCGAGAAAAGTATAAAAGAAACAATAGAGGAACGAGAAAAAGAGGAACGAGAAAAGCAAAATGCCCGCTTAGCAGAGCGCAAGGGTCAGCGCAAAGCCTTTCCTTTTAAAAGAGGAAGTCTTTAAAAATTTCCTAAGGAAATAATTAAATGAAAGATTGTCCCTGTGGCTCTAATTTTCCATATACAGACTGTTGTGGTCCTTTAATTCGTTGCACCAGTTTTGCTGATACAGCGGAAGACCTGATGCGCTCTCGTTATACTGCGTTTACTGAAAATAACTGGGAGTATTTGGTATTAACCAGCCACCCAGAAGAGAAAAAAGAAATGGCCCGACTAGAATCTGATCTGGTAGATCAGGGCGCCAAATGGAAAAAACTGGAAATACTAGATACTAGTAAGGGTGGTATGCAGGATAGCGAAGGGCAGGTTGATTTTGTGGCACATTATATAAAAGACGGTACCCCGCAGACCCTTCGAGAGTCTTCCAGGTTTTATAAAATTAATGGACGCTGGGTTTATAGCAGAAAAGATTCTGCTCTCCCTCCGGTCCCGGGATCTACAAAAAAACCCCCCGTGACATTTATTCGTGATCGTGCAAAAGTCGGTCGAAATGATCCCTGTCCTTGCGGAAGTGGTAAAAAATACAAAAAATGCTGTATTTAATTTTACCCTGATTCCAATATCTCTCCGTTAAACTGCAATCCGCTGTATGAAAAATTCTGAAAAAAAAATTTAAAAATAAAGTTTAAATACTACTTTAAAAACTTATAAAAACACATAATGAGAATACCTTAAGCCTATGTAAATCAATGTTCATTTATAATGCACATTTTTTAATCGATAAACCTAAAAGCCTCTATTTATCCTCTCCTAAAAAATTACGTATAAGCCTTTCCACAGGTTATTAACAATTATTGTGGAAAAAATTAGCTGTATGATTACACCTCCGGAACTCCTTGTCCTGTAAGAGAACCCCGCAGTATCAATTTATGCAGGCTTATTTAAAACCTTTTAAACCATAAGATGAGCGTAAAATGTTATGTCTAGGGCGAAAACTCTGTAGTTAGGTCAAGAAATATATTTTCCTGTTTCAATAAAAGGGAATAGCTTGCGTCAAAATTCCGACAATCTTCGAGAGCCTTGGTAGATGGGTGATACAGCAATATTTTAATATTGGAGGATGAACAATGGTATTAACACTTATTTTTAGGGTCAATTTTGATTTTTTGACTGACAAAAATTTGGTATCTAAACTCCTCCCTAGCTTTCAACCTTTCTATTGCGCATAAATAAAATATAAATATGTGAAAAACGGTTTTATTTTGAAGGGGGTGTCAAAAAAATATTAGGATCATGCTGGGTTTTTGTAAACTATTAAAATATATTAACTTAAGATATTTTTAAGGTGATTGCTTTTCCCCGTTCTTAATTATCAAAATTAGAGAGTCGAGACTGGATACTTTTTACTAACAAGTTATTAACAGTATAAAATCGTCTTAAAGCTTGTAATTATGTCTTTTATTCCTGGGATTGAAGAAAGCTTTCCATGTCAAAAGGCAGATCGGCAGAAAAAGAAAGTAACGTTCCAGAAAGAGGGTGATTCAATTCAAGATAGCGAGCGTGAAGAGCCTGTCTTTCCATTTTTAGGGTACCGGAATTTGGATTTTTTCCACCATATAACTTGTCACCAATTACCGGATGATGAATAGATGCTAGGTGAACTCGAATCTGATGGGTTCTTCCTGTTTCGGGGCATAGCTTTATATAGGTCCAGTTTCTACCTCTTCGCAGTACCTCATAATGAGTGCAGGCTGGACGTCCGTATTCGGGACGGGTATCCATCTTTTTGCGCTGCGTCTGGTGTCTGCCAACTGGAGAATTGATGGTGCCATTTTCTTTTTTCAAGTTGCCTTTTACAAAGGCTAGGTATTCTTTTTTTATTTCGCGTTTTTTAAATTGTGCTGCGAGATTTTTATGCGCAGCTTCTGTTTTGGCGATTAAGACCAATCCAGATGTCTCTTTATCCAAGCGGTGAACAATTCCTGGTCGTTCAACACCGCCAATTCCAGATAGGTCCTTGCAGTGATGGAGGAGAGCATTGACTAAGGTTCCTCTGGAATGTCCCGGTGCTGGATGTACTACCATTCCAGCAGGTTTGTTCACTGCTAGCATATGTTCGTCTTCAAAAATAATATCTAAAGGAATATTTTCAGGTGCGGTGTCCAACTTCTCAAGAGGAGGAATATGAAACTCAATTTTCTCTTTGACCCTAACTTTATAACCTGCCGGACGGGACCTTTCATTGACCGTCACCCGTTTTTCATCGATCAACTTTTTAAGCCGCGAGCGACTGATCTCCGGTAGATTTTCAGACAGAAAAACATCAAGACGTTTTTTGCTCGAAGCTTCGTCTACTTCAAATTGATAATGTTGCATGGTTTTCCTATGTCTTGCGTCCGAAACTCTTTGAATTCGCAATCTAGAAGCACAACGATAACTGTTCGCATAAAATGCCTTTGACCCATTATCAGGAGAGGCCTGCCGCTATTCTAAAAGGCGAGGCATCAGCTCTACCAGATTGCAGGGCTTGTGCGTGCTGTCAAATTGATGGACCAGTATTTGATCCCAGCCATCCTTGCAGGCACCTGTCGAGCCCGGCAAGGCGAAAAGGAAAGTGCCATTTGTAACGCCGCCGGTGCAGCGCGATTGCATGGTAGAAGTCTTTATGTTTTGATAACTCAGCATCCGAAACAATTCACCAAACCCGGGAATGGATTTGTCATACAATTCTTCAAAGGCTTCCGGGGTAATATCGCGGCCAGTGACACCGGTTCCTCCAGTGGCGATCACAACGTCTACTTCTGAGCTGGCGATCCATTTTTTCAATTGCCCCTGAATCAAATCTTTTTCATCCTTGATAATCTTTTTTTCTGCCAGATGATGTCCGGCGCCTTTAATTCGATCGACCAGAAACTGACCCGATTTGTCATCTGCTTCCGTCCTCGTGTCAGACACGGTTAGCACAGCAATATTCACACATTTTTTTTCAATCACAACCTGAGCTCCTGTTTACAAAATTACCTGCAAATCCGTTCGAATAATGCTTTGAATTTAGGTGGATTTAATAAGAAATTTGAAGTTAAATGCTTCAAGTATACCATAAGCCAAACAGGGAGCAAAAATGCCTACAGCAATCATAACAGGAGGCGCCGTGCGCATTGGCAGAGCCATTACTCTGCATCTAGCAGACAAAGGATTCAATATTGCCTTGCATTATCATAAGTCGAATCCGTCAGCAGTGATTGAAGAAATAAAGTCATATGGTGTGCATTGCCAAAGTTATTTATGTGATTTTTCTAATCTAATCCAAGCAGAACAATTTATCGCAAGGGTGCTTGCGGATTTTGATGATGTGGAGTTGCTCATTAATTCAGCGGCAAACTTTATCCAAGAAAACCTGGAAGAAACCCAACGGGATACTTTGATTGATACTCTGCATTTAAATCTAATGTCTCCTTATCTGTTAATGCGTGACTATAAGCGAACCATTAATAAAGGTATGGTCGTCAATATTATCGATGAACGAGTGCGGAAGCATATTTCCACTTTTGGGGCTTACTCCGTTAGTAAAGTTGGATTAAAATATTTAACTGAACTGGCTGCAGTAGAATGGGGAGAAACTGTTCGCGTAAATGGTATCGCGCCAGGCCTTATTCTGCCACCTCAAGGCAGGGCACCCGACTATTTGGAGAAAGCCGCTAGAAAAGTGCCCACTCGTACTTACGGAAAAACCGAAAACCTGCTCCAGGCTTTGGACTATTTAATAGAAAATCAATTCGTTAATGGAGACACGCTTTTTGTGGATGGTGCTGAAAGTTGGCAGCATTTATAATTTTGTTTCTTTGGAAAAATAAAAACTGATACTCTTGATACATAAGTTACGTTTCCCATTTCAATACTAAGGAGATCCAAATGAAAAAAATGTTTACTATGATTTTATTGACCCAGATGGGAATGTTGCTGTTGTTTGTTTCGACTGCTCTCGCACATGACGGTGCACATGACGGTGAAAAGGGTGATCATGGTATATATGAAGAAGGTAGTGGTGGCTCGGCGATGGAAATGGATCATAAATCCCGTGCTATGGGACACGAATATAAAGAAGAAGGTAGCAGTGGTATGGAAGATGATCATTCAAACATGACGGATGAACACTTGGGAATGGAGCACTCTAAAGAATACTACGAAAAGAAGTACGGCAAATACGAGCACAAAAAAGATTATGTGAAAAAAGAAGGCAGTACAATGAAAGACGAGCCTATGAAATGAAAGAAGCGCAACACCAACACATGGAAGAAGGCAGTAAAACGTGCCAGTGAATTGTAGTGGATAGCAGGACCCACCACGCTGGTTTGATAAAAGGATGGTGCGTTCTATTCTCGTATTTGGTTAATCAGATTTTGTGTATTCAATCGGATCTTTAAGCCCAGCTTCCTTGAATCCTTTCAAGCGCAGTTGGCAACTATCACAGCTACCGCAACTACTACCGTTTTCTTTAGGATTATAACAACTGTGGGTAAGTGAATAATCCAAACCCAACTTTACTCCTTTAAGTATAATCTCTGCTTTTGTAAGTTGGATTAATGGAGTGTGTATTTTTAATTTTTCTTTTTGCTCCACTCCCACTTTGGTTGCGAGATTGGCTAGAGTTTCAAATGCAGCTATAAACTCGGGGCGACAATCTGGATAACCACTGTAGTCTATGGCGTTGACTCCCAGAAAAATGTTCTGTGCTGTTTTTACTTCTGCGTATGCCAGACAAAAAGAAAGAAAAATAGTATTACGAGCAGGAACGTAGGTTATGGGAATTTCTTTGCTCATTTCTTCTTCATCGCGATTCATAGGGACATCGATGGAGTCAGTTAGTGCTGATCCACCAAATTGTCGCAGGTCAATGGTCATGATCTGGTGATCGGTGACGGCTAATTTTTTGGCAATTTCTTTGGCCTTTTTCAATTCCACCCGTTGTCGTTGTCCGTAATCGAAACTGAGGGCATAGACCTCAAAACCCTGATTTTTTGCAATTGCTAGTGTTGTTGCGGAATCCAAACCACCGCTTAATAGCACTACTGCTTTGTTTTTCATAGTTTAAGACCCATTGCAGGATAAACACATATTATATATTGCCTGTTTCTAGGGGTTATTATATACTAACTTATTTAGAATCAGACCGAACATTCCCCTGAATTTTTAAGGGTTTATACAGATTTTTCATGTTTGAAAATTTATCGGATCGTCTTGAACGAATCTACAAAAATTTAAAAGGTCGAGGGATATTAAAAGAGGCCGATGTCGATGAAGCACTACGAGAAATTCGTGTTGCATTGATCGAAGCTGATGTCAGCCTGACAGTGATCAAAGATTTTCTTGCGCTAGTTCGCGAAAAAGCGGTCGGCCAGGAAGTTTTGAAGAGTCTGACTCCGGGGCATCAGATGGTTAAAATTGTTAACAACGAGTTGACGGTTTTAATAGGTGATGAATTCACAGATATACAGTTTGCCTCCAAACCCCCGACCATAATTTTAATGGCCGGTTTGCAAGGATCGGGTAAAACCACGACGGTGGGCAAACTAGCGAAACGCTTTAAGGAAAAAGGTAAAAGCTGTCTTCTGGTTCCTGCCGATGTGTATCGTCCAGCAGCGATTGAGCAATTACATGTTTTAGGTCGAGATCTGGGTGTTGCTGTTTATGAAGGCGGCGAAGAACTAGACCCGGTTACCATTTGTAAAAAAGCTTTGGATGACGCAACAGATAAAATGAGTCAGGTAGTCATCATCGACACTGCAGGCCGCCAACAGGTTGATGAAGATTTGATGGATGAGCTCAAGCGCATTAAGGAAACAGTTCAACCGCATGAAGTGTTATTTGTTGCTGATGCGATGATGGGCCAGCAGTCCGCAGAAATTGCAAAAACTTTCAACGGTGCCATTGGTATCGATGGCGTTGTTTTAACGAAGATGGATGGTGATGCCCGTGGCGGCGCAGCACTCTCCATTAAGTCTATTACCGGTAAACCCATTCGCTTTATAGGTATGGGAGAAAAGCTGGATGCCCTTGAACCTTTTCATCCGGATAGGATAGTTTCGCGTATCCTTGGGATGGGCGATGTTATGTCGCTGGTCGAAAAGGCAGAAGAAAATTTTGAAAGAGAAGAACAAGAAGAACTGCAAAAGAAGTTTAAGACTAACGCTTTTACTCTTGAAGATTTTCGCGATCAGTTAAAGCAAATTCAGAAAATGGGTTCCATGGAACAGTTGTTGGGAATGATACCGGGTGCTGGAAAATTGAAAGGTCTTAAGGTCGACAATAAAGCTTTTGTACAAATCGAAGCGATAATTAATTCGATGACCCTCAAAGAAAGAGCAAAACATAATATTATAAACGCAAGTCGCAAGCGCAGAATTGCCCAAGGGAGCGGAACTCGCGTGAATGATATTAATAAATTGTTAAAACAGTTTGCGCAAATGCAAAAGATGATGAAAAAGGTTTCACGAGGCGGTGGACTTAATTTCGGAAGCCTGATGGGCGGCGGCGGATTCATGGGCCGTTAATAAAGACTTAGTTTTGTAGATTGAGTGTAATTTTATGAGTCTTTCCTTTTTTGGGAAGGCTGAATTTCAAGAAGGAGAAAACATTGGCAGTAGTAATTAGATTAACTCGACGAGGAGCAAAAAAGAAACCTTTCTACCGAATTGTCGCAGCCGATTCTAGGATGCCGAGAGATGGTAGATTTCTCGAGATCCTGGGAACATACGACCCTATGCTAAAAGAAAATGGTTGTAAGGTGGATGCGGAAAAGGCAGTGGAATGGATTAAGAAAGGTGCAAAGCCTAGTAAAACAGTAGGCTCCCTTTTCAAAAAAGCCGGGGTCGGTGCATAGTGTTTGCATCATTTCTTACTATTCTAAATGTAACTGCGACCAAGTTAAAACAACGTGCCGTGCTTGAAATTATTAAGTGACATGGATTGGATTCCGGTAGGAAGAGTAACTCGATCTCATGGTTTGAAAGGGGAGTTGAAATTTTTCCCTTCTGATAGGGATGATGTCATAGTGCAAAGAGAACAACGGGTTCGTTTGGGAGAAACTCAATTAAAGATTGAGTCGGTTCGTGGTGCCAAATCTCCTTTTATTATTAAGTTCGATGGAATCAATAGCATCGAGGCTACAAAAAATTTAACGGGTCAGGAACTCCAGATTGCGAGAGAAGATTTCGAACCGCTACCTAAGGGTGAATATTACCGCTTCGAAATAGAGGGATTAAAAGCATTTGACGATACCGGAAAATATTACGGTATTGTGGAAGTTGTAATAGCAACAGGAAGTAACGATGTCTATGTTGTTCGAGGTGAAGGAAAAGAATGGCTGATTCCCATGATCGACTCGGTGGTGCAAACCATCGACCTCGAAAAGGGTAAACTTATATTTCATTGTGTTGAGGGATTGTTTGAAGACACTCCGGTTTGACATTATTAGCATTTTCCCGGGGATGTTTGAATCCCCTTTTGGCGATAGCATTATTGAGCGGGCGTGCGGAAAGGGATTGCTGGATATACGGGTTCACGACCTGCGCGATTATACGCTGAACAAGCATCGGAAGGTGGATGACACGCCCTTCGGTGGTGGCGTGGGTATGGTAATGAATGTTGAACCTATTGCCCGAGCCTTGGAGGCTATAAAAAAGGATGCGCCAAAAGCTAAGACAATTTTACTTTCACCGGGTGGCAGTCCTTTCGACCAGGAAAAGGCGAGTGAACTTTCTTTTCAGGAAAATTTAATCCTGATTTGTGGTCGCTATGAAGGGGTTGATGAACGGATTCGACTGCACTTTGTGGATGAAGAAATTTCTATTGGTGATTATATTTTGACAGGCGGAGAAATTCCAGCGATGGTTTTGGTTGAAGCCGTATCCCGGTTAATACCAGGTGTTTTGGGTGATTCCGAATCTATCGTTGACGAGTCATTTTCAGATGGGATACTGGAATATCCACAGTACACTAGACCAAGAGACTATAAGGGATTCAGGGTTCCAGATGTTCTGGTTTCTGGCGACCCTAAAAAAATTCGAGCTTGGCAGAAAACCGAAGCATTAAAAAAAACAGAAAGTGTTCGCCCTGATCTTCTTGAAAAAAATAAACGGTCGAATTAGAAAATAAAATTTTGAACAGGTCGGCGAGGTGTCGAATTCGAATATTCATTTAGCGCTGGTCCATTTTCCTGTTTACAACAAATCTGGGGAAGTGATCGTTTCATCCGTAACAACTTTGGATATTCATGATATATCGCGTACTTGTAGAACTTATGGGGTGGGAACATTTTATGTGATCACACCACTTAAAACCCAGCAAGAACTGGTGGAGCGATTGATTGGCCATTGGTTGACTGGGTATGGTGCTGAATATAATCCCACTCGAAAAGAAGCACTGCTAAAAACGGTTGTAAAAAACAACCTTAACGATGTAATTAAAGAAATTACGGAGGAAAGTCAGAAAAAACTTCGTATTATTGTTACAGGAGCAAAAAAAACACCTCAGAGTATTGGCTATGAGGCGTTGAAAAAAGAATTGAAACAGGAAGAGCCTAGCCTTCTTGTTTTTGGTACAGGGTGGGGACTAGAAAAAAATCTGATTCAAAATGCAGATCACGCCCTGTTGCCCATTGAGGGCATTAATGGATTCAATCATCTGCCAGTTCGCGGGGCCATTGCTATCATTCTTGATCGTTTGCTAGGTCTTCGGGAATCATCGGTAGATTAACGAAAAGTTTTTAAATAAAGATAATTGTTTTTAAGCACAACCCTAGGAGAAAGGTAAATGAATTTAATAGACCAAATTGAAGCTAAGGAAATGAAAAAGGAAGTTGCGGATGTTCATATTGGCGACACCGTCAAGGTGCATATGCGCATCGTTGAAGGTGAAAAGGAACGTATTCAAGTGATCGAAGGTGTGGTCATCAAGATGCGCGGTGGGGGAGTAAGAAAGACTCTGACAGTAAGAAAAATTTCATTTGGCATTGGTGTCGAACGTATTTTCCCAATTCATTCTCCCAGGGTTGAAAAAATTGACATTGTCAAACGTGCTAAAATTCGTCAGGCCAAGTTGTATTACCTTAGAGAACTGCGTGGTAAGGCTGCAAGATTGAAGGAGCTCAAGCCTATCCGATCTACTACAAAAGCCAAGAAGAAACCTAAGCGAGGAAAAAAAGCCAAAGCCGCTAAAGCTTCTTCCTAATCGCGCTTTGTATGGTAGAGAAATTTTCATACCATACCACACGATACCATTTTTGTTCGAGGATCTAGGTATGACTAATATTTCTTCTACTAGTGAGTGAGGGCTTCAACTGATACACCAGGTATAGGTTGAAGGCTTTGGGGTTGGTCAGATTGTGGTAGCCTAAAGGATTGCCCGAGACCGTGTTTTACTTTTACATTTTGATAATCGTATTTTGCTCGCGAAAGATAACTCCTGAGCCCTTGTATGCGTGTTGCATCAGCCGGATGGGTTGAAGTCCATTCAGGAGAACCTTTGCCTCCTTTTACTTGACCGAATCTCTGCCAGAAGTTAATTGCTTCATTCGGATCATAGCCTGCTTTAGCCATATAGATCAATCCAATTTGGTCTGCTTCACTTTCGTGTAATCGGCTGAATGGTAGGGTAAAACCATAAAGAACACCAACCCCCAACGCAGAAAGAATAATATTTCTTTGCGTACTGTTTTTCATGCTCAAGCGAGCCCCGATCATTGCCCCTTGCAATAACATTTGCTGGGTCATTCTTTGCGCACCATGACGGGCAATGACATGAGCAATTTCATGACTCATTACGGTAGCCAACCCTGCTTCATTTTTCGCTACAGAAAGAATGCCGGTATAAATAGCAATTTTGCCTCCCGGTAAGGCGAAAGCATTCTTTTGGTCTGATTCAATGAGCTTGATCTCCCATTCCAGTGTTGGCATATCGCTAACGGAAATAATTCTTTGTCCTACTCTCTGGACAATTTGATTCAATTGTGTGTCTTCTGATTTCTTTTCTTTTTTTAATATTTGATTGTACGATTGTTTTCCTAACGAAATTTCCTGCGATTTAGGAATAAGAATCAAGGCGGACCGATTAGAGATAGGTGTTGTGGTACATGCAGAAATGACAAGGCTGGATAGTAATATAAAAATAAAATGCTTTTGCATAAATTAATTATAAAAGTCTAGCCCATGTATTTCAACCCAGCCTCTGAGAGGTGGGTTGCGTGCTGGATTTGGATACATTATGCTTTGGTGATGAATTTAATGGAGTATGAGAACAAAGCGACGAATGAGGGTTTTAGAAATATCTCAGGAGTCGACGAAGCGGGTCGTGGGCCTCTTGCTGGGCCTGTAGTTGCTGCTGCGGTAATCTTTTCTCCCAATATCGATATCGTAGATTTGGACGATTCTAAAAAATTATCTCCGAAAAAACGCGAAGAACTGTTCCCAGAAATTCAGGAAAGAGCTACTGCTTATGGAGTTGCAGTCATAGGCCATAAGATAATTGATGAGATCAACATTCTACAAGCGGCACGGCTAGCTATGAAGCAAGCGGTGGATCAATTAAATCCTATTCCTGATCTATTGCTCATTGATGGAAATCAAAAAATTGAATCCAGTATAGATCAATGGGCGATTGTGAAAGGCGACTCTAAAAGCTTATCTATTGCCGCAGCATCGGTTCTTGCGAAGGTCACACGCGACCGCATTATGGACGACTACCATAAGCTTTACCCACAATACGCATTTAATCGTCATAAAGGGTACGGCACAAAATTACATCGAACTTTGATTCAAGAGCATGGTCCCTGTCCAATTCATCGCAGTAAGTTTAAGGGCGTTTCAGAATATATAAATCGATAAATATTTTATGCTTTCATTCTCGAAAAAAAAATGGTGTCTCGCGGAAGTTTCTACGGACAAGTCCTTAGTTTTAGCCAAAGAACTTGATATTCCAGTTACCATAGCGGTGTTAATGATTAATCGCGGTGTAACGACCACAGAAGACGCAAAGCATTTTCTCCACGCCGACCTTGCATTATTACACGATCCTTTTCTGATGGCTGGTATGGGTGAGGCCGTAAAGCGGGTGATCCGTGCTATAGATGATGAGGAATCTATCACCGTATTTTGTGATTATGATGTCGATGGTGTGACTTCAGCGGCTTTCCTGACACATTTTTTTCGCGACCTCAACTGTTCGGTAACAGCCTATCTTCCGGAGCGCCATATAGAAGGGTACGGTCTAAATTCAGACGCAGTTAGAAAAATACGGGACCAAGGGACTACTCTGATGATAACCGCCGACTGCGGTATTACAGGTGTTAAAGAAGTGGCTTTAGCAAATGAGTTGGGTTTGGATGTGATTGTTACCGATCATCATCAGGTTGGTGAGGAAGGTTTGCCTAAGGCAGTGGCTGTCTTAAATCCACATCGCGATGAATGCGATTATCCCTTTCGCTTTTTAAGCGGTGTGGGTCTGGCGTTTAAATTAGCTGTAGGAGTTCGAAAAGGATTGTATAAAGCTGGAAGGAAAAAAGAAGACTTACCAAACTTGAAACGTCATTTAGATTTATTTGCCTTGGGAACCATTGCTGATGTTGCTCCTTTGACGGGAGAAAACCATATATTAACTCGGCATGGATTAGATGTTTTATCCACTTCCACTAAGCCGGGGCTAGTGGCATTGAAAGAGGTGGCGGGAATTGTAGGGAATGTCGATGCACGTTCAGTAGGATTTGGTCTGGGACCACGACTTAACGCTGCGGGTCGATTGGGTAAAGCGGATAATGGGTTACATTTGCTAACAGCAACTGACCTTTCGGCCGCCAAAGTTCTAGCGAATGAACTGGAAAAAATAAATCAGGAAAGAAAGAAAATTCAGGAGGAGACTTTTCTGGAAGCAGAATCATTATTGCGCAACGATGGGGACCTTAAAAATAAGAGAGTGATTGTGTTGGCGTCAAAAATTTTTCACCCTGGAGTTATTGGTATCGCTGCTTCCAAAATAGTGGATAAATATAATCGTCCGACGGTTTTGATTGCAATGGAAGAAGGCCTAGGGAAGGGGTCGGGTCGAAGCATACCAAAATTTAATCTATTCAAAGCTTTTACGGATTGTTCCTCACATCTCATGCAATTTGGGGGCCATGCCTATGCAGCAGGATTGTCTATAAAAGAAGAGAATATAGATGCCTTCTGTGTTGCCATGAACAAAGTTGGAAGTCGATATTTGCAAGAAAAAGATTTAATTCCTAAATTGAGAATAGATACCATTCTTAAGCTTTCTCAAATCGATTTAGCACTATATAAAAGCGTTTCTTTGCTGGAACCCTTTGGCGCTGAAAACCCAGTTCCATCTTTTCAATCCAATAAAGTACAAATTAAAAAAGTAAAATATATTGGTAAGGAAAAAAACCATATTCGTTTTTGTGCTACTCAAGGAGTAAGAAATATCGAGGCGGTTGCCTTCAACTTTGCCCATATATTCGATTCGATTGATATTGCTAATGAAGTTTTTGATATAGCATACGAACTTCACCTCAATACTTGGAATGGACGTGAAAAACTAGAATTGAGACTGTTAGATTTAAGAGAGATGTGAAATTCGTTTTCTGCTTTTTTCCTAAGTCTATAAGCGTGTAAATAATTTTTTTGGAGTGGTTTGGTCTGGTATCCAAGGACTTGCCTTACTACTCAACCCTTACAGCTTCTTTAGGATTTAATTGTTGGGCGAGGCGAGCGGGGTAGAGTCCGGCAAGAACAGAAATTCCCCAGGAAAACCCAACCAATAGAAAAATATAAAAATAGGGGAAATGGATCTGGATGGTCCAGCCAAAGGATTGTTTATTGATAACAAAAATTAGAATATAGGAAACAATAATTCCCGCGATCAAACCCATTGCAGACCCGATCAGTCCTAATATTCCAGCTTCTATCATTACCATGCGTTTGACCTGGCTGGTGAAGGCACCTATAAATCTTAGAATGCCTATTTCCCTTTTTCGTTCGAGAATTAGAGAGACCAGGGTGTTAAACAGTCCCAGCACAGCTACTAGAATAGCTATAATTTCGAGTGAATAGGTGATGGCAAAAGTTTTATCGAACACTTCCAGAACCTGTTTTTTAAGTTCTGAGTTGGATCGGAGGATCAATTTGTGTTTGTTAAGTCTATTTAAAATTTCTTTTCGAATACTATTCAATTTAGTTTTATCATTGAGATAAATCACGAAACTATTGATTTGACTTTTCTGGTAATATTTTAAAAAGGTGGTTCGGTCAAGAATGATGTAACCCCTTTCTCGGGAGTAGTCGAAATAAATGGCTGTAATTTCCAGTTTTACCGCGCCCTTCGGGCTTTTTAAATTCAGGGTATCGCCTACTTGAACTTTGTGTTTGAGAGAAAAAGCTTCTGAAACAATTGCACGATTTTTACCAACCATATGCTGGTCGAGTTCATTTGCAGAGGGTCCTGCTTTGATCAAAAGGTTTCCAAATTTAGATAATACCGAAAAATCGCCCGTAGCTAGAACAACTGGGAGATTGTTGTAGGAAATATCCATAGCTCGAAACTGATCAATCGCTGTTATGCCAGAAACCAATTTTAGTTTTTCGACCTGTTCGGACGGTAAAGTATGTTGGTAGTCAATATCTCGCCCTCCTGCAACACGAACAAATAAATCAGCTTTTAAAGTCTGGTCGATCCAGACAATTACAGTTTGCCGAAAGCTATGAACCATGATGGACATGCTGATGACCATCATAAATGCAATGGCTAGGGAAGAAACAGCCAGTGCGTTTCTCCCAACATTTTGCGAGAGATTCATGCAGGCCAATAGACCTTCTCCTCCCATCATTTTTTTAAAGAAATTATGGAATCTGTCACGAGTCCAAAGTAAGGCTGCCGGCGATAGCATGGACAAGCCAAGAATAATTAGGAAAACAGAAAAGAAACCGAAATAGGGGAATTGATTGATGGGTGGGAATTGTGTGCAGAATCCGGCGAGTAGAAAAACGCCTCCCGCTGAAAAATTTAATTGTCGACTCCCGCGAAAAAGTTTTAGATCATAACTTCCGCGCCGCATAACTGAAGTGGGCGGTGTTGTGGCTGCATCCCAGGCAGGTATGAGAGCTGAAATAAATGAAAGTATGACTCCTAATAAAAAATAGGGTCCCATTTCCTGCCATTGGAAATCAATTTCAGTGACATAGCTCGGTGCGTATAGGTTGTTGACAGTCATGGAAATGGCATCCAGTGAAAATTGCGCAAAGTAATACCCCAGCCCAATTCCCAAAATGGAACCAACGGTACCAATGACTCCCGCTTCCAGAAAAAATATCAGGGCGACTAAGGTGGGGGTTGCGCCAAGCGCACGTAATGTCCCGATTTCGACCCTCCTCCGCACGACAGAAAGCGCGATCATATTGTAGATGAGGTATAGAGCTACAAGTAGGGCAACGAAACTCAGGGCCGTGAGATTATATTGAAACGCCTGCAGCATTTTTTCTACTTGTTGGTTTTTACGTTGTGGTCGTTCCACTTGAAGATGTTCGGGTAGTAAAGCGGAAATCTTTTTTTGCATGACCTCGAAATTTACTTTTTTTAGAAACTGGATATCGATTCGATCGAGCCGGCCAAATTTTTCAAAAACATTTTGAGCTGCCGCGATATCCATTAACGCAAAATTTCCATTTAGAGCTTTCCCTATACCCTTATTTTCCAAGACCGCGTTAACTTTGAGTGTTTTCTCTTTTCCCTTAATTAGAAATTGCAAAGAACTACCTGCGTCAACCTGGATATCCGGTATAAATTTTTCCGGAATAATCACACCTGTGGGATCCATGATGAGGGGCAACAACCCTTTTAGATCTTTTTCTGCTGTTTTTAAGGAAAAATCACGAATCCCGCTATCTTGCAAAAGATCTGTGCCAATGATTTCTACAACTTCTCCACTAGTAGTTTCTGTGCCATAACCTTCGATGACGGGATAGACTTTAATTTCTTTTCTCAGTGCATGGAGCTTTTCAAAATGGATTTCGTCAAAGTCTATGCCCTCGGCCCGAATCACAGCATCGGCACGACCGAGTACCAGATCGACACTTTCTGTAAATGACATCATCGTTTGCTGATTGGCGAGGCGGATACTAAGAAAGACAGCAACCCCCACAGCAACGCCAAAAATGGTGATGATGGTCCGAAATGGATCACGAATTAAGGGGCGCAGGATGAGCGCTGTAAAAAGATCCTTAAAGTAGTAAAGAAAGCTCACAATCAAATATCGGTTAGTTTTCCATCGCGGATTTCGAAATGCCGATTACCGAATTCTGCTATTTGTGGATTGTGGGTAACAAGAATGACAGTGGTATTAAAATCAGTAGCAGCCCGTTTCATCAGTTCAATAATTTTTTGTCCGTTTTCAGAGTCAAGATTTCCAGTGGGTTCATCTGCCAGGAGGATCACAGGTTGGTGAACTAAGGCTCGAGCAATAGCAATACGTTGCATTTCTCCCCCCGATAGTTCTGCTGGAAAAGATTGAGCGCGATTCCAGAGCCCAACATATTCCAAAAGTGTTTGTACACGACTGCCCGCCGTTTTTGACGAATGAGCAAGAAGCAGCGGGAGTTCCACATTTTCCTGTATAGTCAGAGTCGGCATCAGATTGAAAAACTGGAAAACAAAACCAATTTCTTTCCTGCGTAATAAGGTTAGATCGTGGTCGGAAAGATCGGAGACTTTTCGCTCTTGCAAATAAATTTGTCCTCGATCAGGTAGGTCCAGTCCTGCCAGTAAATTAAGCAAAGTGGTTTTCCCGCCGCCACTAGGACCCATGATGGTAACAAAGTCACCAGCATCAAAACTCAAGTTAACGCCTTTCAAGGCTGTGACCGAGGTTGCTCCATTTTGATAGGTTTTAAAAACATCAACAAACTGAATAATTGCCATAGCTGAAAGAGAGTATCTATTAATAAAAAATTAGCATGTCGTTGAACCTTACCGTAGATTATGATAAAGATGGGAAGTTTAATTGCAATAGTTTATTTTTAGTTTAATTAATCAGGTATTGAGGAATGGCTATCTCAAAAAAAGTAAACGGATTTATGGAGAATTCTTCCTGGATCAGGAAGATGTTTGAAGAAGGGATTCACCTAAAAAAAGAATTTGGCGAGGAAAATGTGTTTGATCTTTCCCTGGGAAATCCCGTCATTGAGCCTCCGCAAAAAGTGCAGGATGCTCTGGTGCAGGCAGCAAAAGACACTTCGCCCGGTCTGCACCGCTATATGCCTAACGCAGGTTTTCAGGATGTTAGAGAGGCTATTTCCAAAACACTTTCTGAGGAATGCAAAGTAACACTTTCTGCAAATGACCTTGTGATGGTTTGCGGTGCTGCAGGTGGTTTGAACATCACCCTTAAAACCCTTCTTGATAGTGGCGATGAGGTTTTAATTTTTGCTCCTTATTTTGTGGAGTATCTTTTTTATGCAGATAACCACGGAGGCAAAGTAGTATCTGTTAAAACGCATGATGATTTTACTCTCAATTTTGATAGCTTGAAAAATGCTTTGAATGAAAAAACCAAGGCGGTAATAATCAATTCACCCAACAATCCTACCGGTGTGGTTTATTCTCGCGAAGAACTGAAACAATTAGCAAAAATATTGAAAAAGCATTCAGATAAATCGGGCAGGCCTGTTTATTTAATCTCGGATGACCCTTATAAAAAGATTACCTTTGATGGGGTAGAGGCGCCAAACATTCTCGAGTTATATGAAAATAGTATTTACATCACGTCCCACTCGAAAGACATTGCGTTGCCGGGAGAAAGAATTGGATTTGTTGCGGTGCACCCAAAATGCGAAGATGCTGACAACTTGATGGCCGGACTGATTTTTTCTAACCGGGTGTTGGGTTTTGTGAATGCGCCTGCTTTGATCCAACGTGTTTTAAAAAATGTGCAAGGGGTAACGGTGAATGTTGAACAATATCGAAAAAAGCGAGATTTTTTATATGCTGAATTGGTCCGAATTGGTTATGAGGTTGTCAAACCTCAAGGCGCATTTTATTTCTTTCCCAAATCGCCTATAGAGGATGAAGTGGAGTTTGTGAGTAAACTGGCAGAGAAAAAGGTGTTGGTTGTACCTGGACGCGGATTCGGTTGCCCGGGCTATTTTCGTATATCCTATTGCCTTCCTGATTCGGTAATTGAGGGCTCCATCCCGGGATTCGAGTCGGCATTTCAGGCTTATCTTTAGGTTCAGTTCTGTCTATGGTGCAGACGAATCTTTTTTGATAAAATGAAATCTTATTCTACATAGACCTAAAATTAATCGTTTTTGACAGGAAATTTGGTTATGGCTTTGACTACAGATCAGATTAACCGGTACAGTCGACATTTGTTGTTACCGGAAGTAGGGGTTGAAGGGCAGGAAAAAATTTGTAACGCAAAAGTTCTACTGATCGGAACCGGTGGACTGGGTTCTCCATTGGCACTTTATTTGGCGGCTGCAGGAGTCGGTACGTTGGGATTGATTGATTTCGATGTCGTGGACTTCAGCAATTTGCAAAGGCAGGTAGCGCATGGTGAGTCGACGGTTGGAAAACTCAAGGTAGATTCTGCAAAGGACCGAATTGCTGATTTGAACTCTAGCATTGATGTGAAAACTTATAACGTCAGGTTGTCGTCTGAAAATGTGATGGACATTTTTAAAGATTACGACATTATCATCGATGGCACGGATAACTTCCCCACCCGTTATTTGGCCAGTGATGCCTGCGTATTATTGAACAAACCTTATATTTATGGATGTATTTTAAGGTTCGAAGGCCAGGCTTCCGTATTTGATTCTAACATCGGGCCTTGTTATCGGTGTTTGTATCCCGAACCGCCGCCACCAGGCCTCGTGCCCAGTTGCGCGGAGGGCGGAGTGTTGGGAATTCTACCGGGCATTGTGGGCCTCATTCAGGCAAATGAAGCAGTCAAAATAATTCTTGGAAAAGGTGAGACTTTGGTGGGCCGTTTGTTGTTATTCGATGCTTTGTCCATGAAGTTCAGGGAAATGAAGCTCCAAAAGGATAAGGCCTGCCCCATTTGTGGTGACAACCCGACTATTAAAGAATTGATCGATTATGAAGAGTTTTGTGGCATCGTTCCAGTTCAAGCATCTCCAGAAGATGATGAAATGGAAATTGGAGTCGAGCAGGTAAAACAGATGATGGACAATAAGAGGGCATTTAGACTGATTGATGTGAGGGAACCCTCGGAGTATGATATTTGTAAAATTGGCGGAGCGATTCTGATCCCACTTGGAGATATAGAAGAACAAGACCTGTCAAAACTCAATGGTTTAAAACCAGACGAAGAAATTGTTTTACATTGTAAGGCAGGGGTTCGATCCATGAAGGCTGCCAAGGCGCTTAAGGAAATGGGATTTAAAAATCTGAAAAGCATGCGCGGAGGTATCAATGAATGGTCAGAAAAGATCGACTCTTCTGTCCCACTATATTAAAGGTCTGAAGTTTTAAATTGTCCTCCTTGAAAAACCGAAAAGTAATCGTGACAGGTGCGGCAGATGGGATTGGTAGAGCCCTTGCTCTGGCATTTGCGAAAGAAGGCGCACAAGTAGCGGGTTGTTCTCGTAGTACAGAGCACTTGGATTCCTTAGAAAAAGAGATCAAGGGTTCAGGGCATATCTTTTTTGCAACAGATCTTTCCAACGCCGAGGGGGTTAGTGAATTTTTTAACAAGACGCAAGAAACGTTCAGTGGAATAGATATTCTTGTTAATAATGTCGGTGCGGTTTTGAAATTGGGAAACTTTTTAGAAGTTTCTGACCAGGATTGGGAAAATTCCTTCCAATTGAATCTGATGTCAGCGGTTCGTCTGTGTAGGTTGAGTATACCTGCTTTGCGCAACTCTTCTTGTCCACGGATTATTAACATATCATCGATTGCCGCGTCTCACCCGCAGGAGATATTCCCGCATTACAGTGCAATGAAAGCAGGGATGTCTAACCTAACGGTTTCGCTGGCACAAACTCTAGCGGATGATGGTATTTGCGTTAACTCCATCTCGCCTGGTCCTGTATGGAGCCAGTCATGGGAAAAAGAAGCTAAAGCTCAAGCCAGTGGACAATCTTTTGAACAGATCAAAAATGATATCATGGGACAGACGAGCATAAACATTCCCCTTAATCGAATGGGAATGCCGGAAGATTTAACTGGACTGACTCTGTTCCTTGCTTCCGAGCAATCTGCCTGGATCACCGCAACAAACTTCGTTATTGATGGTGGATTAACGCGCAACCCTTTCTAATAGAAGTTTCCCTATTCTGTATATCTTTTAACCTATTCGTATTTCAATAAATGAAACCTTCTATTAACCCACAAATTTTTCGAGAATACGATATCCGCGGTATTGTGGGTAAAGATCTCACCCCAGCATCCGTAACAAGTATTGGTAAAGCCATTGGGACCTATATAAGACGGGGAAATGGAAAAAACATGGTTCTGGGTAGGGATGTTCGATCTAGTTCCGTAGAGTTTTGTAATATTCTTGCTAAGGCTTTAAATTCTACCGGTTGTAATGTTATCGATATCGGAATGGTTCCCACGCCGGTGTTGTACTTTGCCCTTCATCACTTCAATGCTGATGGCGGAGTCATGATTACGGGTAGTCACAATCCTCCTGAGTTCAATGGATTTAAAATCAGCCAGGGTTTCCATAGTTTGTACGGAGAAAAGGTGCAGGAGTTGAAGGGATTGATAGAGGTGAATGACTTTGAAGTAGGAACTGGTATCACTCAGCAACAGCTAGTGTTAGCTGAATATATGGAAAAAATATGTTCTATTTTGGAAATTCCCAGAAAAATAAAGGTAGTGGTTGATGGAGGTAATGGTTGTTTTGGAATTGTTGGCCCGGATCTGTTAAAAAAGTTGGGGCAAACACCTATCGAAATATTTAGCGAACCAGATGGTACATTTCCTAATCACCATCCAGACCCTACAGTTTCAGAACATCTTACCGGCCTAATTGAAAAAGTCCGCCTGGAAAATGCAGAACTCGGTATTGGATTTGATGGCGATGCAGACCGAATAGGTGTTGTAGATGAAAAAGGAAACATTTTATGGGGTGACCAGTTGCTCACAATTTTTGCTCGAGATATTCTTTCCCGAAATCCGGGAGCCACTATCGTGGGTGAAGTAAAATGTTCGCAAAATCTCTATAAAGACATTAAAAAACACGGAGGAGTCCCGGTAATGGCTGCAGCAGGGCATTCTTTGATAAAAAATAAAATGCGCGAAACAGGAGCCTTGTTAGCTGGAGAAATGAGCGGGCACATATGCTTTGCAGATAATTATTATGGTTTTGACGATGCCATTTTTGCAGCATGTAGAGTCTTGCAAATTGTCGCTCAATCGAACACAAAGGTTTCTGAAATGCTCGCCGACCTTCCTGAAACGGCTTATACACCTGAAATTCGAATTAATTGCCCTGATGACCAAAAGTTTAAGATTGTTCGTGAATTAACAGAAATATTTAGAGAAAAATATGAAGTGATAGATATCGATGGAGTTCGCGTCAACTTTGATGATGGGTGGGCTTTGATTCGGGCTTCAAACACACAACCTGTTTTAGTTCTTCGACTTGAAGCTGTTACCAAAGAAAGATTGAAAGAACTGGTCGCAGTCATAAAAAAACAAACTGACAAATATAAACCTGTTATTCAGTTCGATTACGAGCCATGATAAAAAGCTGTTACCAGTAAAATACCTTTAAAGAATGAGCCCGTTTTTCTTAAGCCATTCTTCGGTGTTGAACTTTTTATTAGAATATTCCTGGAACTCGATTTCTTTTTTGGAGAGTTGCTGCCCATCGATGAACTGCGATTTCTTTAGAGATTTTCTGCTAGCGCGTTTTTTAGGAGTAGGTTGCTCTTCTGTGAGTTCTTCTTCAACTTCCAAGTCAAATGAGTTGGTCAACACTTCCATCTTCAGCACAAGAACCATAAAACTTTTTGGGCAGATTTCTTCATTTTTTTGAATTTCTGCAACGATTTCTTTCACCTTAGGTGACGCCATTACCGCTTGCGTAATGGCCTTAGATAATTTTTCAAAACTGCGCTCAGCCCCATCGGATTCACTCACAAAACCCCCCTTTCGGTTTCATAAAACTCGAAAACTTTTAAGTCATTTACACATACCTAACCTTAAACCCACAAAAATCTCTTGTCAAGGAGACCTTTGTAAAAACATAAAAAAGAAGATAAGTTATAATTTGCTCTCCTGAATTTGTTCTTAATTAAGAGATTATTGTTTTATGGATTTTGCTCAAAAAATTTTATCTTCCCCGTCTCTCGTATGGGTTTTGGCGGCAATGGGGTTTTACCTAATCAATATTTTTATGGGTTTATTTATTGGTTTTCAAAAGAAAACTGTCCAAAACCTTAAAATTCACAAATACCTTTTTTATTCAATCGCATTTTGTCTGATATATTTTCTGATTATGAATCAGATACACCATGAAAACATGTGGATAGATTATGCAGTGGTCTTTTATGTTGTCGCATTCGTGCCTTTCAGCAAGCGTTGGGATATTTTGGCGCACGCCATTATTGCCGTGGTTGGTTTCACACTATTACCACTTCTTATCGTTATTCAAATATAGGCAATTTTGTCAAGTATTTTGCATTACTAAGTAACAAGAGGGAGAGAAGAGATTGGTCTATAAATCAGTCAGCTATGGCGGCTTTGACGGTAATGTCACCGTAGACTTTTACCCGACAGCCGAGTTTCTGATGGTCTTCTAGTCGGTGAATTTTTTCAAAGAAGGTGCGCCCATTAACGTTTTCCATGGGCTCAACCTCTACGACGCACTTGGCACATAAGCCACTGCCCCGGCAATTGAGAAATTTGTTGAGGCCTTTATAAACCTCGGCATCATTATAAAGAGCTGCCTGCCGTAAATTGGCACCATAACCTGCTTTAAACTCGTAAGTTTCATCAGTTTCGGTGTTTATGACTTTTATTTTTGGCATGATACACCCTTTACATATTGTCTTTAGCGAGCGCTATTAATGCTCGAATAACAAGGCAATGTCAATCCTAATCTCAATTTGGTTGCTATTCCGTGAAGAGCAATTATATAGAATAGTTATGGCCCATAAGAATTTTCTTTTCTTTCAAGTAGTTCTGAATTTTGGTCGATGCTTCTTTTGCATTCTGGGCTTCATCAAGCGAAATGAAAATATCCGGTTCGCCAGCAGGTTTTGAACTGACCTGTATTTCTATCACTTGATATGGATTTGCCAATAACTTGAGGTCTTCCTGATCTTCTTTGTGAAACGCATTTGACGTAGAAATCACCACATGCCCGGCATCGAGAAGCAGTTTAGCAACTTCACCCAGTCGCCTTGCAGATTCTTCTTCGGAACTTCCTAAATCAGCAGAGACTCCTAAATTCACATTTCTTCGATCCAATAGATAGCTTTGGAAATTGTTTTGGAAAAGGTTACGCTCCAGTGTTCTTGCTAATGGCCCTTTTCCTGAGCCTGGTTCGCCGGTAATAAGGATTAGTACAGGGCTGTGCCCGTTTCGATAAGCTCGTTCTTCTGGTTTAATATCGCTTTTGATCCAATTGAAATCGCGGGTACGAACTTCATCTCTAAGCTTATCTTCTTTTGTTGTGGGGTTATAGGTGGTTATTATTCCACCACCACAAACATCGTATTCATCGACCAAAACAAAACGTCCTGTGGTCGCGATAGAACCAAAAAGATCGAAAGCCACAGGTGATCTTGTTTTTAAAGTAAGTTCTGCAACATCATTTTTGGCAATGTACTCTTGATTGCTGAGCGTTTCCAAGGTAGAGGCATCAATTGCTTTTTTAAATTCATGGACTTCACATTCCACTTCTTGTGTATTGAGCTTAATCGTAAATTGTCGCCCCTTTTCCAACTTGCGTTTCCCCATCCAGAAAACGTTTGCATCAAAAGTTGTGGATACGATGGGTAGTTCGTCCATTAAGGTGCAAACGTCTCCACGCTCAACAAAAATCTGTTCATCCAAGGTGAATCCGATGGATTCTGAAGAGGTTGCACCATTAGGTTGTTCGGGAACGCTCCATGATTCGATTGTTTTAACTACGGCTTTTTTGTTCGAAGGCGAGAAGATAACACGGTCTCCTACCTTGAGTTTGCCCGATTCCACGCGCCCGGCAATTATTCTCCGCTCGTCAAATTTATATACATCCTGCACTGGAAAGCGGAATGGAAGATGATCGGGTCTCGGCTTTTTCTCGAACTGATCGAGCATATTTAAAACAGTCGGCCCTTTGTACCAAGGCATTTCGTCTTTGAGCTCGGCTATATTTATGCCCAGCTTTGCTGAGACAGGGATGAACTCTCTTGCCTCAACGCCTAAAGATGCTAAAAAGTTGGAATATTCTGCTTTAATTTTGGAATAAACTTTTTCGTCGTACCCCACCAGGTCCATTTTGTTGATGACCACCGCTACCTGGGTGAGACCCAAAAGTTTGAGAATATAACCATGGCGGCGAGACTGTTCCTGTACTCCCTCCTTGGCATCGATGAGGAGAAGCGCGGCTTCAGCATCGGCGGCACCGGTCACCATATTTTTCAGGAATTCTTTATGGCCCGGCGCATCAATGATGACATATTTTCTTTTCGCCGTATGAAAGAAGATTTGCGAGGTATCGATGGTGATGCCTTGCTCCTGTTCTTCCTGTAAGGCGTCCAGCAGGAACGCGAACTCAAAACTTTTCCCCTGCTGGTCACATATGTCTTTTACAAACTGGAGTTTGCCTTCAGGGAGGCTTCCCGTATCAGAGAGCAGGCGACCCACCAAAGTGGATTTTCCGTGATCCACATGACCTACGATAACCATCCGCATCAAGCGGCTGGAAAGATCTGGAGCACTTCCGTTATTACCCATTTACATATACCCTCGGGCTCGAAGTTTTTGCATGGCGTAGGTATTTTCCTGGTCCTGTGCCCTACCGGAGCGCTCTGCTGTGGTTGCGTTTTTTAACTCTTCAACAATCTCTTCCACATTTTTTGCATTAGAATCTATGGTGCCTGTGCAAGGTGCACAGCCTAAAGACCGGTAACGTTTACCTTCAGGGGTTGCGAAATAGAGATCGATGATGGGGATGTTCTCTCGCAAAATATATTCCCATACGTTCAACTCCGTCCAATGAAGAATGGGATGAATTCGGATATGCGTGTCTTCTGAAAATGTAGTTTTATATTGATCCCATAACTCGGGGGGTTGGTCTTTAAAGTTCCATTCAAAGTTTTTATCCCGTGGCGAGAAATAGCGTTCTTTGGCGCGAGTGCCTTCCTCGTCGCGGCGGATACCGAGAATGAGTCCAGTGTAACCTTCTTCCTCCATGATACATTGCAGGCCCTGCGTTTTAAGGGCTTCGCAGCATACGATGCGCCCTTTTTCGTGGTTCATCCCCTCATCTAGGGCTTTCTGATTTTTCCCCACTACCAGGTTCAATCCCCACTCTTTTGCATAAAAATCGCGGTATTCGATCATTGCTGGGATTTTATAGGTAGTATCTATATGAACTAGGGGAATGGGGCAATGCCCGAAAAAGGCCTTGCGTGCAAGCCAGAGCATTATCGTGGAATCCTTACCGATCGACCAAAGCATGGCAAGGTTTTTAAAGTTTTTATAAGCCTCACGAAGGATAAATATGCTCTGATTTTCAAGCTCGTCTAGATGATCCATGTAATATAGTAATTCCTCAAATTAAAACCCACGGTAATATTCCCCATGGATTTTCACGTATATTTATAAAAATCTTTGTCGGATTCCCGTCCGCTTTTGGCGGGCTCATTTGTAGTAGAAATTCCACTTTATCCTGATTTATCAATAGAATCAAGGGGGACAACGAGTTTACGGGAATTTGGTTCGATACGCAATGAGAATGCTGCTTTTTTTGGATTTTTTAGGAGCAATGTTGGTCCACCACATCGGGGAAGGGAACAACTTAGGCAGTTATTCTAGCTTTGAACGCAAAAATTCTGATAAATCTCAATTGGCGATCATTTAATCTTCCATTCGGTCCCATTGGAAGTGTCTTCGATGAGCACCCCTATGGCAGTTAGTTCATCTCGGCAGCGATCCGCTTCGGCCCAGTTTTTTGATTTGCGAGCAGTATTCCGGTCGGCAATCAGTTGCTCGATTTTTTCAATATCGACATTTAGACTTTCCTTTTTTATCGAGAACAACTCTTCCTTAAACTTTTCGGGGGTACTAGCAAAAAAACCGAGAACTTTTGCGGCCTTGATCCATGCATGTGCCGTTATGGCAAATTCTTCATCAATAGATGTTGAGTTCAGGTTTCGCAAACCTTCATTCAAATGCGCCATGACAACTGCGGTATTCAAATCATCATTCATGGCTGTTTCAAAACTCTTTGTTAACGTATGCTCTTTGACTTTTTTCTGGAGCCCTGAAATAGAGTTTATGTCCAGACCTTTGATTTTTTCGTTGATTCCCGCTAGCCCTTCATAAAACCGGGTCATCACCTTGGTCGCATCTTCCAGATTCTTTTCAGAAAAATCGATAGGGCTACGGTATTGACTGCTGATTAGAAACAGTCGCAATACTTCCGGGTGATATTTTTTATAAATATCACGTAGAGTAAAAAAGTTACCCAAAGATTTCGACATTTTTTCCTTATCGATATTGACAAATCCGTTATGCACCCAATATCGAACTGGCTGTTTGCCAGTGCATCCACAGGACTGAGCAATTTCGTTCTCGTGATGAGGAAAAATAAGGTCTTTACCGCCCCCGTGAATATCAAAGGTATTGCCTAGATATTTTTTGCTCATCGCCGAGCATTCAATATGCCAGCCTGGTCGACCTTTTCCCCAAGGGCTATCCCAGAAAGGTTCTCTCGGTTTGCTCTTTTTCCATAACGCAAAATCCAGCGGATCTCTTTTTACTTCGTTGACTTCTACCCGAGCTCCCGATTGTAGATCGTCGATGTTTTTACCTGACAAACAACCGTAGTCTTTAAAGGATTTAATAGAATAAAAAACATCGCCATTGGATTCATAAGCCTTTTCCTGATCGACCAGGGATTGGATCATATCTAACATTTCCGGGATGTGGTCGGTCGCTTTCGGTTCTTCAGTGGGGGAGGCAATATTTAGTTTTCCCATATCCTGATGAAAAGCTTCGATGTATTTTTGATTGATCTCCTGCCAATCTATACTCTCTTCATTGGCGCGGTTGATAATTTTGTCGTCGATGTCCGTGAAGTTGCGGATGTAGTAGACCTTATTGCCGAGGTACTGTAAATAACGATAAAGCGTATCAAAAGCAATAGCAGCACGAGCGTGACCCACATGACAATAGTCATAAACGGTTACGCCGCAGACATACATTCCGACATGGTTTTCTTTTTGCGAAATGAAGTCTTCCTTTTTGCCGCTCATGGTGTTGAATATTTTAAAACTCATCAGGGTAGGCTTTATGAAGGTTTAACGTTATTTTGTGAAATATTCTTTTTTATTTTCAGGTTTGATTTTACTCTATTTCTAACCAGTGAGGTAGGTCTGCAACTAAAACTTTACGAGCTCTCTGAGTCGTGAATATTTTGGAAACAAAAAAGTTGATTACTTCTTGCCTCCCCAAGGGGTTGGCTGGATACGTGCTTCAAGTTCTGTGACATTATTGCGCAGTGCTGCGACGGCCAACTCGGCCTGACTTTTTAAAGATGTTTCTGTCACTGGTTTTTCTGATTTTCCGTAGCCTGAAATTTCTTTGCGGATTTTATCCAGTTTTCGTTCCAGAAGAATACTACGTTTGGAGCTGAAACTTTTGGCAATGGCATCTTTTAGCCCTTCGCCGTCAAAATGTTTGGTAATCGCCATCAACATCCGTTTTCGAGAAATGAATTTTTTCCCATTCTTCCAGTCTTCAATAGCTTTGTACACTTCTCTTTCAATATTGTCGACGATAGCGTTGTAATCGGTGGGGTCGGTCATGTCATGAATTTCTCCCCTGACGGAAGCCGATTTGATATCAAAATCAAAAGTTTGGTTAACACCTGTAAGATCTGCTGAGCGGATATTTGCATCGACTTCATCGGGGCTCAGCATAGGTGCCCAAACCTGCATGATATAACCCTCACTTTTGATATTCTTAAACTCATATTCGCCTTTTTCATTTGGTTGGGTGTAATACCCATTAGGAACAACGAATAAAGTTCCGATCATGTCTTTATGCATATTGCATCGCAAAACGATAGGCCCCGCTTTGTTGACTTCGATGGATTTAAAGGAGCCCGAGGCCATGGCACCGAGATTGAACTGATTGCCTTGAGATTTGGAAAAAATATTATGCACTTCCCTATCTTGGTTTGAGAAAGTGATGGTCGCTCCTACCTGAACGATAGAGTGGCGTGGTTGAAAATTTAACCCACTCTGATGGATAGTGAGGGATTCCCCTTTTTTTTGTTCTTTAATCCGCATTTTAGTTTTTGTTTCGAGGAAAACTAATGTATTGGGACTGGGTGGCCTGCCGTTAATAAAAATTTTTCCTTTAACGTGAGTGGTTTCGTTGACTTTTTTGGAGCCTTCCATTTTATGGTCGGATCCTTCAGTTTTATTTTTCTCTTTTTTAATTTCCGGTTCATTTGCAAGCGAAGCTGCTTTGACTTCTTCTGCCGGTTCTAGCTTCTTCTCTTGTTTCGGTTGATTTATGGGTTTTTTGGTATCCACATTATATTTGCCCAAGGCAGTGAGCATTTGAACTACAAAGGGTTTTTCATATTGCTTGTCTAGTTCGATAGCTTTTAAAAAATGCGGTGCTGCCGATTCGAATTTTTTCTGGATTCCAAGAACGATCCCAAGGTTGAAATGAGCCAGCGCAAAGTTAGGTTGGATGGCAATGGCTTTTTTATAAACCATTACTTCCTGATCGTACATTTTTTTTCTGCCATACGATTTGCCCAGGAGGTTGTAGGCCATGAGATGGTTGGAATCAAGCTCTATTGTTTTTTCGAACAGACGGATGGCATCTTCAGGAAGGTCTCCTTCTAGTTGCGACATACCCCAGTTAAAAGTAATTTCACTGTCGTTGGGGGCCAGTTCATGTGCGCGTGCAAAGCGTTTATTAGCGCCTTTAAATTTTTTCGCCATTCTCAACGCAGCACCCCAGATGGAATAAAGATCCGATGAGTCGGGACTGATTAAAGAGGCTTTTTCAAATTCTTTATTGCCGGCATTGTATTCACCTTTCTCGGTAAGTTTCATGCCCTTTTGGATATGCTCCAGCGTTTTTCTAGGCAACGTCGATTTGGGAGCAGGGGCGGAAGTTGCTGTTTTAACCAGATTCCCTAAGTCTGTTTTCGCGGTCGAAGCTATTTCCCGGGATGTTAAACTATCACTGTTTGCTGTGGATTTTTTTTGAGATTCTTGATAGTTCTCATAGGGTTCGAGGTTGCTGGGAGGAGTTGAATAAAACATTAGAGCCCAAAGCCCAACTCCAACTATTGCCAGTCCTATAATCGTCATGATAGAGTTTTTTAGTAAATTTATTGACTCTGTTTTTTTGTGTTTTGAATCCATAATTTGTTTCTATAGTCCTCTAATCATTGTTGATAACCCATTTGATTAAGATCGCTGTAGCTCAGTATTTTCCCCCCCTGTCTTCCAAATAATGTATTAGATCATAATTCTGATCAGTTCAATTTATTAGCTCAAGGAGTTTTTAATTAATTTTTGGGGAATAATCAGGTTGAATTTTATCGAGTAATACGATTAAATC
>Ga0315336_1001156_pt1 | contig 55866 bp, 50 predicted proteins | sample ASW5metaG_FD_204512 | JGI IMG/M metagenome (GOLD analysis project Ga0315336, IMG submission 204512) | Ammonia-oxidizing marine archaeal communities from Monterey Bay, California, United States - ASW #5 | ecosystem: Environmental > Aquatic > Marine > Intertidal zone | place: USA: California...
TAGAAATCGGAAAAGCCCTTTCCACGAAAGCTCGGATCATTATCATGGATGAGCCTACGTCGAGTCTTACCCAGAAGGAAACGGATAATCTCTTCGCCATAATCGAAAAGCTACGAAAAAAAGGCGTAAGTATCATCTATATTTCCCATCGGCTGGCGGAAGTGACCCATTTGGCCGATCGCGTAGTTGTTCTTAAGGACGGTGAAAACGCGGGCGAGTTGGTCTCCGATGATATCCATCATGACGCGATGGTGAGCCTGATGGTGGGGCGCGATGTTGATCGGAGTCGCCACCGCACGCCACATCCGCCGGGCGATTTGGTGATGGAGCTTGAAGGGATTGAGACTCAGGCGAATCCTGGGAGCCCAATATCGATGAAACTGCGAGCCGGAGAAATAGTTGGCTTGGCGGGGCTTGTCGGCGCGGGGCGTACCGAATTATTGGAAACCGTATTTGGAATTACCCCGGCGCTGGATGGAAAAATCACGATCGACGGAAAGAGTGCGTCGATACGTTCGCCGCTCGATGGGATTCGGGCTGGTTTGGGACTCGTTCCGGAAGATCGAAAGCAGCACGGGCTGATTCTAGAGATGGCAGTACGGGAAAATACCACGTTAGCGAGTCTGGATCGTCACCAAAAAAAGGGCTTTATTGCACGCCAGTTGGAAAAATCGACAGCCGGGAATACGATTCAGAAACTAAATATTAAGACACCCAATGATTCCTATGAAGTTCAATTGCTTTCCGGCGGGAATCAACAAAAGGTGGTTATTGGAAAATGGTTGGCCGCTCAGCCGCGCGTATTGCTTTTGGATGAGCCTACTCGCGGGATTGATGTAGGCGCTAAAGGCGAGATTTATCAGCTGATGGATCAGTTGGCGAAAGATGGAGTGGCAATTTTGTATGTGTCGAGTGAGATGGAGGAGATTTTGACGTTATCGGATCGAGTCTATGTGATGCACGAGGGAAGCTTGTCGGGCGAGCTTACGCACGACGAAATCGATGAAGAGGCCGTGATGCAATTGGCAACGGGCGGCATCCGGACTCTGGAGGTTTAACGTAGCGTGAAGAAAGTACTAGGCATATTTCTCCTTCTGGTGGTCATTTGTGTGGTGACGGCCGCCTTGAATCCGAGTTTTCTGAAAGCGATGAATATCCAAAATATTCTCCGTTGGACTTCTCTCTATGGAATCCTCAGCGTGGGTGTCGCCTTCGTGATTATTTCGGGCGGAATCGATCTGTCGATTGGCTCTGTGGTCGGTTTGACAGGATCCCTTTTGGCGCTACTACTGACCAAGGAGGGTTGGTCTATACCGGCTGCTTTAGCGGCCTGTATGGGTTTATCTCTAGCAATCGGTTTACTTCATGGACTCTTGATCACAAAATTGAAGATTCAACCGTTCGTGGTGACGTTGTGCGGGCTTTTGTTTTATCGAGGGATCGCGCGGTTTATTACCGATGACAAAAGCCTGGGGTTCGGCATGGATTTTGATCCATTGCGAAAATTGGCGGTGGGGAAAGTCCCGTTCATTGGGGAGCTTCAGCTCCCGTATCCATTTTTTATTCTTATTTTCGTAGCGATTATTGCGATGGTGCTCTTGAACAAGACGGTATTCGGCCGGTATCTGTTTGCGATTGGACGTAATGAAGAGGCTGCTGTGTATAGCGGTATACGTACGGACCGCATTGTAATTTCTGTTTACGTGATTAGTTCAGGATTGGCGGGACTGGGTGGAATTCTATTCTCGCTGGATTTGAATTCTGTTCAGCCTTCGGGGTTAGGTGAATTCTTCGAATTGTATGCGATTGCGGCTGCCGTATTGGGCGGGTGTAGTCTTCGAGGGGGTGAAGGGTCAATACTGGGCGTGATTATCGGAGCGGCTGTTATGCGGGTGTTGTACAATTCCATCAACATACTGCACATTCCGACCAATTTGGAATTCGCCATTATTGGCGTTGTAATTCTTGCCGGCGTAATCGCGGACGAATTGGTTAAACTATGGGTTACGAAACGAAGGCTGCTAAAGCGGGCCAGTTGACTACGGTAATTTTTTTAGGGAGTGAATGATGCTGAATGGAGTAATTCGAAGCATGAGGCGGGTAGCGGTCTTCACGTTCATTCCTTTGTTTTTCAGTGCAAATCAAGCTGAGGCTCAGGAATACTGGCCGACCGAAACCGAGTGGGAAACAATATCGCCAGTCGATGCGAATATGGATCCATTCATGCTCCGCGTTGCGATTCAATGGGCGGCGCAAAATGATAGCGGCAGTTTGATGGTGCTTCGAGGCGGTAAGATCGTCGCGGAAATTTATTGGCAGGGCCATACGGCCGAGACACGATTGAGCATTGCGTCGTCTACAAAGAGTATGACGGCAATCATGGTTGGAATGGCGTTGGACGACGGCAAGTTTAACTCGATTAATCAAAGCGTGTCGGATTTTCATACTCCTTGGAAGGGAAATCCGAAAGAAAAGATCACGTTGAGACATTTGCTTACGATGACGAGCGGATTAAATCCGGAACTACACGACATCGAGTTAGTGGAAGAGGATCAATTTGTTTTGAACGCCTCTATGCCGATGAGGGCGATTCCGGGGACCCATTGGGAGTACAACACGCCAGCCTATGACATGTTGTACCGTCTAATCGAAAAAGCTACAGGTAAATCAATGGAGGCTTACGCCCAAAAAAAATTATTTGATCCGCTTGGCATGAAGGATACTGAATGGGAGAAAAACGGCGTTGGTTCGGTCACCAATTATTACCAGGTTAAATCAACCGCACGCGACATGGCTCGTTTCGGAGTGTTTGCACTCAGAGGCGGACAATGGAACGGGAAGCAATTGATCAGTCCAGCATTTTTCAAGGATGCCACAACCTCTTCGCAGGAATTGAATCCGGCGTACGGCTACTTGTGGTGGTTGAACGCGCGTAAAGGGAAGGCCGCATCAGAAACACTTCAAAATGCCATTTATCAATTCGATGGTTCCCCGCGGGATACCATCGCGTGTCTTGGGTCCGGGGGGCAGAATATTGCCGTTATCCCAAGTAAGGACCTGGTGATTGTTCGCCAAGGCGGTACTCCTAAAAAGGAAGAATTTCAGGAAACACTTTTGAAGTTGCTCTTGAGAGCGGCAGAAAAAATAAGTGAAAATTAGAACGAACAGGTTCGTGGAGTTGTCGAAGATGAAGTGTACAACGTGTAGTTTGATAGTAGCCTCATTGGTTTGTTTTTTCTCGTCAATTCTTGTTCATTCGGAGGAGTATTGGCCTACGGACGAGGAATGGAACATCGGAACACCGGAATCGGTGAGCATGGATACTGCCGGATTGGAAGCGGCCATCGCGTTTGCGAAGGAAAATAATTCCCTGAGCTTGTTGATACTCCGTGAAGGCAAAATTGTTGTCGAGCAGTATTGGGGTGAACATACGGCAGATACACGGAAAAGTATCGCCTCCGCCACAAAGAGTATGACGGCCTTTATGATAGGTATGGCTCTGGAGGACGGAAAGTTTACGTCCATCGACCAGTCTATTGCGGACTTTTGTCCGACTTGGAAAGACACGCCGAAGCAGCAGATCACGTTGCGACACATGCTATCGATGACGAGCGGTTTGATTGCAAAAGGATTTCCGGTTTCAAACGTAACACAGCAGGATCAATTTACGCTCAATGCGACGATGCCGTTGGAGGCGAAGCCGGGTATGGTGTGGCGATACAATACGCCGGCGTACCACATGTTGTTTCGATTGCTGGAAAAAGCAACCGGAGAGTCGATGGAAGAGTATGCCGAGAAACGATTGTTCGGTCCATTGGGAATGAAAAACACGGAATGGGCCAAAGACGTCGTCGGCGACGTGACGAATTATTACCGACTGAAATGCACGGCGCGTGACATGGGACGTTTCGGGTTATTAGCATTGCGCGGTGGGCGGTGGAAAGATGAACAGTTAGTGCCCTCTGAATTCTACAAGGCAGCGTTGACGCCTTCGCAAGAATTCAATAGATCCTACGGGTATTTGTGGTGGTTGAATTCGGAAAAAGGGAAAGGGAGTTCACGGAATCGTGCTCAGTTCCGATTAAGATTTCCCGAATGCCCGTCGGATACGATCGCGTGTATGGGTGCTGGCGGCCAAAATATTATCGCTGTACCGAGTAAAGATCTGGTTGTGATTCGCCAAGGTAAGATGGCGAAGAACGCGCGATTTCCGGCGGAACTACTTAAGATGATCGTTGATTCGATCGAATAATTAAGCGACCGGTGGTTTGGGAGTTCGGTCGATATTCAGGCTGAATACGTCGGGCCTGGAATAATGACCGGCCACATCGAAATCGTATTTCGCCCGCGTGATTGAATCTAAATCGATTTCGGCCGTGAGTAAGGTCTCCCCAGAAAAATCCGGACCCGCCATCACGTGGCCCATGGGGTGGATGATACAGCTTCCGCCACGCATAAGAACTTCGTCTTTGGGGATGTCGTCGAGACTGAGATAGTCTTCGGGCAGGTCGGCGCCGGTTAGATACTGACACGCCGAAATAACAAAACAACGACCTTCCATCGCGATATGTTGCATCGTGGGGAGCCAGCTGTCCCGAGTATCGGCGGTGGGCGCGCAATAGAGTTGGATGCCTTCGCTGTACATTCCCATCCGCATCATGGGCATGTAGTTTTCCCAGCAGATTACCGCTCCGAGCTTACCGATGGGAGTGTCGTACACGGGCATGGTGGAGCCATCGCCGAATCCCCAGACTAAGCGTTCAGCGCCTGTTGGCATGAGTTTACGATGTTTGCCGAGGTAGGTTCCTTCAGGGGAGAAAAACAATACGGTGCAATATAATGTGTTGCCGCCCCGCTCGATCACACCGATGACGATGTATATGTTATGTTCCCCTGCCAGCGCGGCGAGCCGATCGACGACAGGACCGGGCACGTCGACGGCACTGTCGAAGTATTGTTGGAATTGTTTTCGACCTTCGAGTGAACGGTCGCCGACTACGGCGCCGAAGGTGGCGCTATGGGGGTAGGCGGAAACCAAGGCTTCGGGGAAGACCACGAGCTGCGCGTCTTCTTTTGCGGCTTTCGCGGTCCATTCTTCTACTTTGGATAACGTGGTTTCCTGATCGAAGACTCGGGAACCGATTTGGGCGACGGCGACTTTCGTTTTTGGCATACCTATTCTCCGGGCTTCAAATGCCGCAGTAGAAACTCTGCGGTGGCTTCGTAGGCTTTAGTCCAGTTGGAGTGGAGGAGGAATCCGTGGACCTCATCAGGGAAGACGAGTTGTTCGAAATGAACGTCCGTCTTTCTAAGTTCTTCGACGAGCGTCGTGGACTCGCTGAAAGGGACGTTTCGATCATCGTCGCCGTGAATGAGGAGAACGGGGGATTTCCAGGTAGCGACGTCGGCCATGGGGGATGATTTGAATGCCAGCGCGGTGCGTTCGGGATTCTTGAGCGGTTCGTATGAAGGGATGAAGTTTTTGATGGTGACGTTCCAGTCGTGGACACCGTGGATGTCGACTCCGCACACGAAGAGTTCGGAATTTCGGGCGAGGCCGAGGCCGGTCAGATAGCCGCCGTATGAACCGCCCCAGATGGCGATGCGGTCTTTGTCGATGTCCTTACGTTCCCGAAGATAGTTGGTCGCTCCCAACACATCTCGGTATTCGCTGGCACCGGTCGCTCCGTATTCGAGGGCTTCGCGGAATTCCATGCCGTACCCGATTCCGCTTCGGTAGTTGACGGACATGGTAATGACGCCCTGATTGGCCAGATATTGATTCATTCCGTAGGCGTTGTGGTAATACTGGCTCTTGTGAAAACCCATGAGCATTTGGCGACGAGATCCACCATGGTAGAACATCGCTGCGGGATACTTTTTGTTCGGATCGTAATTAGGAGGTAGAAAGAGTTGGGCGTGAATGGTCATGACGTCTTCGGATTGGAACGTGACGGCGATGGGCGAGACCATGCGGTCGTCTTGTTCGACTGGGTCGAGAAAACGACCGAGCGAATCTCCAATAAGATTGTAGGCGGTCGGGTGGGCATGGGTCGTCGCATCGGATTGAAGGCACGCGACGGATAAGCTGTTGGCTATGATGGACGGTGCCCATTGGATGGAATCGTTTGTCGTAATCGCTATGGGTCGCATGGTGGTAGCCGGAATTTTCCAAAGGCGGCGGCTATTGATGTCGTCCTGATTCGAGGCAACGACGAGTATGCTTCGACCGGGACTGATATCGACGAACTCGACTTCGAAATCGCCGGGGGTGAGGAGTTTGGGTGTTTCGTCGTGAAGCCCCAGCCGATACAAATGATTCCAGCCGTCTTTTTCCCAGGGGAACACCACCGAGTTATCGCTCATCCAGATGAGTTGATCTCGGGCAACGATATTCCAGAAGGCACTGCCGACCCCGGTGTCTGCTTGCCAAAGCTGGCGTCCGGCGTGAAGTTCCGTGTCGTAGATCCGAATGCTCCAGGGAAAGGCCTCTCTGCGGGACGAAAAAATAAATCGATCGCTTTCGGTCGGAAGACGAACAAAGGCGATGTAGCGGCCGTCGGCTGACCAGCTGGGGTAGGCGTCGCGATCCATGCTGGCGTCGAGCCATTTGATCGATTGGGTCCGGAAGTCGTAGAGGCCGACGTAGGAATGCGTGCCGCGGCTGCTGACGAATGCGAGGTAGGTGCCGTCCGGTGACCATCGCAGCGTGTTGGTACCTCCACGGGTATTGAAGAGTACTTGCGACTTGGCTCCTTCCGAGAGGTTGATGCGATGGGTTTTTCCACCTTGAATATAGGCGATGGACTGACTGTCGGGTGCCCATTCGTACCCCGCCCCCTCTGCAACGACTCGTTGATTGACCCCATCCGAGTTCATTACCCAAATAGAGCGTGCGGCCCCGTCCGGTTCACTGAGCGGATTAGGGATTTCGCCCCTGCTGTTTGGGGCGCCTCCACGGACGAAGGAAATGTGTTTTCCATCGGGGCTCCATTGCAAACCGGATAGTTCTTGGCCGTCATCTTTTGAAAAATGAGTCAGCATACGAGAATCGTTATCGACGTGGTTGCGGAGAAACACGTTCCGAAGTCCTTTTTCGTAACTAATCCAAGCCGTCTTCATCTCAGTAGGAGAGGCCTCAATTTCGAGAGGAAATGGAGTGTCCAGAATATCCTGTATGGTCAGTTTAGCCGTTTGCGCAGTGGCTGAGAAACTGAGCAGGAGCGTGCAGCAGATTAGGAACGTACGCATCAAAAAATCTCCAAAATTGTTGAATTACGCAGTGTAGCACGAGGGGAGAGAAAATGCATCCGGCGGATGTTCTTTCAGGATGCTAAATTGTCGGGAAGCTCGGTGTGGGGTAATACGAATTTTTTGAGGGTGGATTCGAATTCGTCAACGTTGTGCAACACGCTGGCATTCACTTTGTCTTCTCCGTCCTCTGTCACGATCAGGTAGCCGAAATTGATGGTGGTGGAAATGCGCAGGATGTCTTCCCAACGGATTTGTTTCGGTTCGCTGGTGAGTAACTTGGGTAGCGTGACAGCATTCGGCGACAGTTCGATCCAGGATTTACGGGATACGAGGCTGATACCGACGTTGAATATTGCGAGATAGACGGCGCTGAGAACGACGAAGGTGCTGTAGTACGAAAAGGCATCTGCCGGCGATTGCGTTGCTTTTATTTTGACCGCCAGCGCGAAATAAAGGAGCGGTAGGCAGATGGCGAGGCGTGCATACATGAAGACCGTTTTACGGGGTTCGTATCGGACGGTTTCCTGTTCAGTCATCGGACAACATCACGTTTGCTTTGTCGAGATGGGTGTAGCCGCCGTCGACGAATAGGATTTGGCCGGTAGTATGGGAGGCTTTGGGCGATGCGAGGAAGGCGACGGTATCGGCGACTTCGGCGCAGGTGGTGCGACGTTGGCCTAACGGGATGAGTGACGTGATTTTTTTGAGTGTGGCCTCCGGGTTGTCGACGCCCTGGAGCCATTCTTCGTATTGGGGGGTATCGACTTCGGCGGGGATTACGCAATTGACCCGGACACTGGTGTGAGCGAGTTCCAGGGCCCATTCGCGGGTGAGGCTCATGGTGGCGCCTTTGGACGCGACGTATCCTGAGCTCCCTCCCTGTCCCGTGACGGAGACTTTGGAACCAATGTTGACGATGCATCCCTGGTTTTCGGTCAATGATTCCTTGCATGCACGCGAGAGTGTGAAGTAGTGCACGAGATTGTTTTCGATGGAAGCACGGAACGCGTCGACGGTGCCGTTCAGATTGACGCCGTCGTTGGTGCTGGCGTTGTTGATGAGGATGTCGATTCGCCCGAAACCTGAGAGGACCGTGTCGATGGCTTGTTGACAGGATTGTTCGTCAGTTAAATCGGTTTGAACGAAGAGGGCGGATTCTCCCAGCTCGTTCGCGAGGGCTGAACCGAGGGATTCGTTTTTATCGAAGATGGCGACACGTGCGCCTTCCTCAATCAGGGAACGCGCAATGGCTTCGCCGATCCCGCGTGCACCGCCGGAAACGATCGCTACTTTTTCTGATAATCCCAAATCCATAGTCTGTTTCACTGTTCGTTTTTTTTCGGACGCATTGAAATCATTCGTAGTATATAGTACCGTTTCTGCTTACGCCAATAGGTACAGGCTGAAGGATGAATGCATGAGGTTGATACGTTTTGGAGACCCGGGATACGAATTGCCGGGAGTAGAGTTGGGCGACGGTACACGTCTCGATGTGTCGGGGTTTGACGAGGACTACGACGAGCTTTTTTTCGGGGGCGACGGATTAGAGCGGCTTCGTGAATGGCTGGAAATGAATCAGGACTCGGTGCCGCGTGTGCCTTCTTTGGTTCGGCTAGGGCCTCCGATTGTACGTCCAAGTAAGATCGTGTGTATTGGTCTGAATTACAGCGACCATGCCAAGGAAAGCGGCATGGAAGTACCTGATGAACCGGTCATTTTTTTCAAGGCGACTTCGGCACTGAACGGTCCGAATGACAACGTGGTGATTCCTCGAGGCGGAACGAAGGTGGATTACGAAGTGGAATTCGCGTTCGTGATTGGGAAGAAGGCCAGCTACGTACCGAAGGAACGGGCATGGGAACACGTGGCGGGTTTCGCGTTAACGAATGATTATTCAGAGCGGGCATTTCAGATTGAGACGAGCGGCCAGTGGGTGAAGGGGAAGAGTTGCGATACGTTCGCGCCGCTGGGACCCTGGCTGGTGACGCCGGACGAGATTGAGGACTACAAGAATTTGAAAATCTGGCTGAAGGTGAACGGCGAGTATCGGCAGAACAGCAGTACTTCGTACATGATTTATGACGTGCCGTATTTGATCGAGCAATTGAGTGGGTATATGACGTTGCTGCCCGGCGATATCGTGAGTACGGGTACGCCGCCGGGGGTGGGGCTGGGATTTAGGCCGCCGAAGTATTTGAAGGAAGGCGATGTGGTGGAGCAGGGGATTGACGGACTGGGCGAGTCTACGCAGACGATCGTGCCCTACGAACATTAAATTCAACACGTTGCAACGGGCGTTTTAGCTCAGTAAGATGGATGTTTCCTAACATTGAGGTGTTATACATGAAACGATGGGTTGGGTTAGTCGTCGCGTTTTTGTTGTTCGCGAATTATTCTGCATGGGGCCAGGGCGATGGAAACGTTGAAAGAGCGCATTTTCATCATGTTCATTTGAACATTACGGATCCTTCGCGGACCGTTTCGTACTATACGAAAATCCATGGAGCGGTACGGACTAAATATCGGAATAAAGTGGATGCATTGTTTACCGAGCGATCGTTTATATTGTGGAATCGCGTGAAGGAACAGCCGCCGGCGGAAGTGAAATCCGGATTGTGGCATATTGGATGGGGCGGACGGGATGTGCCGGCGGAGTACGAATGGTTCAAGAAAAACAAGTTGGCGAAAATTCATACGGAGTTGTATCCGCTGAATAATATTTGGGTGACGTATCTGAGCGGTCCAGACGACGAACGCATTGAAGTGAACACGATGGGACACAATCGGTTCGGGCATGTCCATTTGTTGGCGAAGGATGTGAATGCGACAACGGCGTGGTATGGGAAATTTTTGGGGATTGAAATTCGACGACCCAACGTGCCCAAGCCGGAAGACTTGCAGGCGGTACGCGCCTGGTCCAGCGGATTTCGTTGCGACAATATTTCGTTCGTCGTCTATGGAATTCCCGATTACGTGCCGAGTCCGCCGTGGTGGCCGGATGAGCCTTTGATGAAGCCGACGACGAGTAAGGGCCGTGTCATTGATCACATTGCGTTCAGTTATCGCGACATTGACCCGGTTTTCGAGCGCATGAAAAAACAGGGCGCTAAGATCGTTGCTCCGATCAAGATGGACGATGAATTTGGACATCGTTCGTTTTTCGTGGAAGCTCCTGACGGGGTGCTGGTGGAAATCGTGGAAGCAAAACCGATTCCGGATGGGGTCTGGGAATAGCGTTCCTCGTTTTTCACCACGAAGGACACGAAGTTAGGCACTTTTTTCTTGCGGTTTCTTACTCCTTTTACCAGCCCTTAACTCCAATATCACTGATTTCATTGGGAATATTCGTTGTTGACATATTTTGAACTTTATAGTACTATGAAGTTCGAGGTATAAATCATGACAAAACAAAATAAGTCTTCTAAAGAGTTAATTGGGGCCAGTACGGGCATTTTAGTGCTTACGGTTCTTGCCCGGGAAGCCAGCTATGGTTATGACATTGTGAAACAGATTAATGTCGAGGCCGATGGCCATTTCACATGGCAAGAGGGAACGGTGTATCCGGTTCTCCATAAACTGGAAAAGGACGAGCTGGTGCGCACGCAGTGGCAACAATCCGAGAAAGGCAGGCAACGAAAGTATTACTACATCACCGAAACGGGACGCGATTCGTTGGAAAAACGAAAGCAGGAATGGACGTCTGTTGATGGGCTAATTCACCGATTGGGAGAAGTTTAATGATGGAGCACGAATTGACTGCGGCGGGGCGGAACGATATTGACCGTTTGAGCTATGAAATTGCATTGAAGCGGCAGTTGGATTTTGATGGTCGTAAAGAAGTTGCGGGTCACATCGAGGATAAGGTGCTCGGATATTTGAATGGCGACGAGGCATTGACCGAAGATGATGCTTTGCTTTTGGCTAGAGAACATTTTGGTTCCGCCCCGGTCACGCTGGAATCCCGAGATTCCGTAGGTGAAGTTTCTTTCTTACATACGTTGCTTGCGGGAATACTTCCATATGGAATAGGACTTCTGGCTGTGACTCTAACGTTGACCGTTTTTCACGCTGTGAGAATTGCTGTCATGCTAGGGTTGAATTCATACGGGATCTACGTATTGTCGTTCGCAATTAGCCTCTTGGTCGTAGTATTCGTTAGCGCCAGGCTGGAAAAACCGATTCGAAATTGGTCTCAATCCATCTCGACGGGTCAACTGAAGATGGCGAATTATATAGTGTTGTTTCTGATCGCATTTTTCGTGATCTCGAAAATTCGTTTCGCAACAGTGCTGGGCATCCAAGGAACTTCACCACTAACCGGCGAGGGGCTCGGGTTGTTCGGGTTATCTCGAGAGGTTTTGTTGGTCACGATGTTCATGGGATATTTGTTGTTAACGTTGCGATTCCTCATTATGTGCGATGAAGGTTTTTCTCTCAAACGGTCAGCCGTTGCATTGGGGTTCTGGTTCACGTGGCATTGGGCGGCCTTCACCGCGCACATGCTTGTCGCTGCCGCTTTTATTTGGGGAAAAAATAGTGACATTCTGTCGTACTACTATGTGGGCGCGGAATCGGAATGGGCCATGAACGCCTTTTTTCTTCCCTATCATGTCATTGTTTTCAACGAGCATATTGTACTTGCCGGAATCACGGCAATTGTGGGGAGATTCGTTTGGGATCGGACGCGCAAGGAGCATAACAATCTAACCCCTGAAGTCCAAACAAGCCAATAAGTGAATGTTCAAATTCACAAGATGGAGATTTCGAAATGGAACACGAACTGACACCGGATGGGCAAGAAGCGATCGAGCGGTTGAGCTACGAGATCGCGATGAGGCGTCGATTGGATTTTGATGGGCGGAAGGAAATCGCCGGGCATATTGAGGACAAAGTGCTTGGGTATCTCGACGGGGAAGAGTCGTTGACGGAAGAAGATGCGCTGTTGTTGGCCCGAGAACATTTCGGTGAACGGATGACTCAACCTGTTTTTGAACGTAGCAACGTCAAAGATGAATTTGTCGGTTTGTTCCGGGCACTGGTTATCGGTGTGTTGCCTTACGGGATATCGCTATTCTTGGTTTGTGGATTTTTCAATACAATCGCCCATTGGGCCGATGTCAACCTGATGAAACGTCCGGAAACTGCAAATTCGATTGCGTGGATTGTCGGCTTTTTCATGGTACTGCTTTTAACGGTAGCACTGACGCCGGGAGTTCGTAGGCGGTCTGAAAAGTGGAGTGGGAAAAAGTTAGTATTCATCTCTGGATTCGTTTTCATACTGGTTATGTCCATTTTTGATTTAGGCAAGTTTTATACCGCCAATCTAAAACTTGTAAACGATTTTCTCCTTGGTGTGGAGAACCAGCACCCTTGGGTTTCTGTTTCCCTATTGATCGCATTTATTTCTTCGATTTACGTGTGTCATGGGGTCGTGGGGTACCAATTCATTCGATGGCAGAGCCGACATTTCTCCGCCGTAGGCGCGATTGTCGGAATGGTGTTTTGGGTTGCCGCTCACGTCGTCGGCTTTTTTTCGATAGGTGCCTTTAATTTCCTGGTCCAAAAACCAAGTTCATCGTACGAGGGGGCTTTTTGGATGGTTCCTTGGAGTCAGAATTATTACCAAACCGCCCATGACATGGGTTATATCCATCGGAACGATGCGACCAATGTCGTGTTTTCGGCGATTGAGAATGCATTGACCCAAGGCGCGATTGGGCCTTTCTTCGTGATACCGTATTTTTCAGTCCTGACTGCAGGTATTCTTGCATTCTTGTGGTGGGGTACTGTTAACCGCAATGACCCGATTGAGAAATTTACTATTACTCCCGCTTAGGGAAACTGAGTCTGAAGTCCATTGAACTATTTGGAGAACCTGTTATGGGATGCGAACTAACCTCTGAAGCACAAGAAGGTATTGAGCGGTTGAGTTACGAAATCGCTATGCGGCGTAGATTGGATTTTGACGGACGCAAGGAAATCGCCGGGCATATTGAAGACAAAGTGCTTGGGTATCTCGACGGCGAGGAGACGTTGAGCGAAGACGACGCGTTGCTTCTTGCGCGGGAGCATTTTGGAGGGAAGCAGATCGCTGCGGAGTTCGATCCTTCGAGTATTTTGGACTCCGGTCGTGCCATGATGCGCACGCTGGCCATTGGAGTGCTGCCCTATGGGATTGCGTTGTTCGTTGCGGGTTGTTTCATTGATCTATTTGGAATCACTGTCGCGCCGGTTCTGTTCGCAGGTGAAATGAACGAGTATTTTATTTTTGCCATGGCTGGCGGGGTGATTTTCGTTCTGTTTATGTCGATATCGATCACAAAACGTGTTCATCAATGGGCGAACACGCTTTCATCCAAGCAGTTGGCCAGGTGGTCTGTTTTGATATTGATCGGAAACGCGTTCACTACGGTTCCATCCCTCCGATACGCGGCGTTGACAGAATTGCCGCGTGAGTTTACGTACATTTGGGCCAAAGGGCCTTCTGACAATATGGTAGTTTTCATTTTACTGGTGGTGATGGCGTGTGTGTACTGCGGGTATTTGGCCCTCACCTATCGTTTTCTGGATTGGGCGGCACAAAAACATCATTTGACGGGAGCTTTCGTCGGCCTTGGCTTCTGGTACGTGTGGCACGTGTTTCTTTTTGGAGTCCACGTCGTGGCGGCGCCCCTCATGCTGTGGATATTGCCGACGCTCCGCTCAGCCGGCGCGTTTGAATCGTTTCATTGGTTCACATGGCGACGACCGGAGGGATACGAATTTCACCCGGAAACATTGTTTGAAATGGGCATTGCGTTTATCAATGACGTAGTCTACGCGGTGGTCGGTAGTTTGAATCAGTTTACGCTTCTGTGGTCAAACTTTTCTGAACTCCTTTCGTTTAACCGGTATGTATTACTCATTGGAATTCTGGCGTTCGCTTTGAGGTGGGCACGTCATTCAGTCAAACCGGACGAGGCCGAAGTGGTTCCGACTATTCAAGGAAATTGAACCTGCGTCTTAGTCCGAGATCACCATTACATGTTCGCCTCGCGGTGCCCATACGGTGGGATCGGTGAAAATAAAGTGAGTGGTGGTTCGGACGCCGAGCGCAGCGGCGAGGTGGGTGATTCCGGAATCGTTACCTATATAGTTGTTCGCGGTGGCGAGCCGCCCGGCAAGATCAACGAGTGAGGATGCTGCAAGAATATTCTCGGGCCGAAAGTCAATGCGCTCCTGTTCGGCGGGTCCGAGACACCAGGTGACTGACCGCCCTTGTTGTTCGAACTCCATCGCCCGTTCCTGAAAAAATTCGAGTGGTTTGTTTTTGGCAAGACTTCCGCTACCGGGGTGGATTACGACATCAAGGGGATTGCCTTTCGGTTCGAGGTTCAATTTGAACGGCGGAGCCGCAGAAAGGTCCAGGCAATCCAAATAGTAATCGGACGCGTGGCGAGCCCAATCTTCTTGCGGGAGTCCGGGGAAGATGTCGACTTGCCGTATCGTCGTTATATCGAATCCTTTTTTCAGGAGCTGATCTTCGTCAGTCATCCATACGATTACTCGGTCGAATCGATTAGTGAATTCCAGAAATCTCTCTGAGGGCGTTCCGAATACGGTGTGGAAATCGAAGGACTCCAGGCTGTGGGACGTATCAGCCAATCCACCCGCAACAGCGAGTTGAAGCCTTTCCCGGTGTCCGGCGAGCGTGACGCGTTGGGTTTGAGACAACTTCTCCAACGCGGGGCAGGCGAGGAGAAAATCGCCTATACCACCGGTGTGTATGAACAGAGTCTTCATAGCAAGACATTGTAACCTACTTTTCCGCCTGAGTCTTGCTGTTTCGTTGAATTCCACCGGCATGGTGTCCAACGTTTTAAGGATTTCGTTAGTGCGCATGCTCGTCCTTTCTATTGGACTACTCAATTGAAAGGAGGTTCACCATGCGACACGACGAACAACACAAAAATGGCTTTAGCTTTCGAACGGATGAGCAAGAGGCGTAGGGGATATCCGTCTGAGTCCCGAGTAAAACACGGCGAGCGGTACGTCCGTGGCGAAAAGGAATTACTGGAAAAGCTTGGCCGAAACGATCCCTGCCCGTGCGGATCCGGTATTAAATTTCAAAACGTGTTGTCTCGCGACAGGTCGTTTTGATGGGGCGCTCCGGGACGACTACTTTTAGGTGACAACAAAAAATCCCCAACCGGCGAATTTACTGGTTGGGGATTTCGTTTTTTGTCGATTTATTTTTTGGTTAGTTCAGGGATATCCGTGTCGGGATAGTAATCACCCTCGGATGCCTGGAATTTCTTACTCCAGTTTGCGCCCTGTTCTTTCGGAGTGAACGACCAATCCTGACGTGCATAATTCCAGCTTTCGGGACGTAATTTCTGGGCCGCTTCCCAGTGGAGATTGGCCTTTTCGTCGTTGTCTTTTGAAAGGAAATAATTTCCTAATTGGAATTCAGCTTCGGCCAAAGCCTGTTCGTCCGTGCGCGGTTGGACGCGTTTGGCGATTTCTTCGGGTGTCAGGACGTAAGGGCTGTCTTTGCCGTTTTTGACCCAATCTTTGAGGGCTGCTACATAGTCGGCGCCTCGCGATTTGAGGATCTTCCCGTTGAGATTCAATTTCGTGTTTCTGGTGTACGCAGTTTCATTGGGTCGTACAATCATCCCCTCTTCATCGATCCATACGCCGGTAGGAACATTGGTCATATTGTAGGTGGTACTGATCACGTGGTTTTCATCTATGATTTGTGTAAATGTGGGATTCGCTCGGTCGAACCATTGTCCGGCTGCGGCTTCACCGCCGGTGTCCTGGGCGACTGAGATGAGTTCAAAGTTTTGGTCTTTCAATTCCTCGTATACTTTTTGCCAACCTGGCACCTCTGATTTACAGCCTCACCAGGATGCCCAAGTCATCAGGAGGACTTTTTTCCCTTTGTAATCGCTGAGACGAACCGTTTTTCCAGACCGGTCTTTCAGTTCGAAATCCGGTGCAACGGCGGTCTGCAAGTACGATTCGTGTTTCGCGGGGATTGGCGCAAAACTCCATACCTTTTCACTGGTGTCCGCCGCGAACGGTTGATTGATCATCTGGGCCAACGTCGTCACGCTAATCCATTGCTGGCCCAGCCTGGTAACTGAGAGTCCGCTACCTTCTTTTAATGGGATACAGATCTCGTCGAGGCAGGCGCCTTCAGGTTTGATGACAAAACCGTTTATTTTTGTCAGGTCTTCAGGGGTGACCCAAAGATTAGTCGGGTCATCAAGCGTATTCTCGACCGTAATGGTACGGCCTTCATACAGGATGGTGGCGGCGAGTGCGGGCGTATTGGTCATAACGACTCCCAGCAACGCGAATGCCATGGCTACATGTCGCAGTTTCATGGAAAAAACCTCGTTTCGGTTGAATATTTAGTAGCATAACACAAACTTCGGCATATACATTCAAAAAGATGAACGATTTTTAAGATCGTTTTTTATTAATGCGATGTTTTGAGTCCCAAAAAGGATTCAATTTTTTCGGCGATGTCGTTGCCTTCTTGGATACGGCGTATGTTTCCAAATAGCGAAACCTTTTTTGTGCCTTGGAGTCGTAACGAGACGTGGAAGTAGTGGACCTCACCAGAACTCATATTGCTCTTCACCTCCGTGCCCCGGACGTCGGACGGATCTATTTCTTGAGTTCGTTCGAATCTTAATGCACTCTTGACGATCGTGATTCGGTCGCGCTGCATGATGACCCGTACGTGGACGAACCAAAGGGAAAGAGCGATTAGGCCAAAAATTAGAATCATAAAACTGAGGGCGAATAGTGGGATCACGTGACTCATTAAACCAAACATCGAATCAAATATCTCGAAATTTCGTTCGGAATTCTGAGGCGTTCCTGAATCGTTCGTAGCCGCACTCCATGCGCGGAACGCGAAACCAATAAAAATGCAGGTCATGATCACGACGGGAATAGTAAAGCCTATTTTCATCGCAACGGCGCGTCCCGCAGGGGCATCAAATACCAGGGAATCTGCATTTTCTTGAATGAGGATGCCGGGTTGGTATTGAGGTTCCTCGGGATTGAAATTCATCTCGACGGGATCAACATTCGCGTTATCGCTTTCGGCGGTTACGAGAACGGGCACATCGAATGTGGCCTGAAAATCGATGCCGGGAATCTCTGAAGATACATCCAATTCCCAAGAAATGGGTTCGTTCGCTGAACCGAGCGTCGTGGGTTCGGATGTACGGGGTATCGCGATCGCGACCGGAATGATCGTCTGCTCGGTGTTAGTCTGTCGGCCGATGCTGGCGCTATCGACGGTGTGCTCGTGTTTCCAAACCAATTTCTTAGTGCTCCGTCTATCATCCCCACTACCGGTGGTTACCGTGCGATAGCAAGCCAACCCAAGAAGGATCGAGTCGTTGGGGTCGTGTTTGTAACCTGCCCATACGATGGCCTTCAACGAGCCACCGACGACTCCGGGAGTGGTGATCAAATCACAGTACGTATTCTTAAATTTCCGATGCTGCATGGTCTTGTAGATGGCGCTTCCAAACATGGCGATCGAGACCACCGGGAACAACAGGAACAATGTTAGGAATGGATCCCGGGTGAATATATCGATAACGCCCGAAAACGACCATTCATTCGGTTTAAACTCAAAAATGATAGGAACGCTAAATGCTCCGAAAACGACAGGAAACAACCAATGAACAAAGAGTGCTTTACCTTGAGTCGGCTTGAGTCGATCGGTGGCCCATTTAGGATTCCAGCGCCATTCTTCGGTAGGAAATTTTTCCTTCAATTCAGTCTGAATTCTCTTATGGCGTTTGACGAGGCTTAATCCTGCCACGAAAAAGGCGGCGATTACGAATAAGAAGATCGTTCCTGCTCCGGCATGTCGGATTCGAGTATCGGTTGATTCAGCAACTCCGGCATTTTGGAATAACGTTATCGTGGCAAAAACGATCGCAAATACCGATAGTCGAAATGATGTGGAATTCAAAAAAATACTCCCTGAACGGAATTCTGTTCAGGGAGTATCGCATACTTATATTGGGGATTACATATCCATACCCATCATCGAATCGGAATACACGTGGGTGAGCATGTTGAAGGCCATTCCCACATCATTCATGGGGAATTTTCCGCCACGACCGTGAGGCTGAAATTCAACGTGGCCGTCCATGTAGAGGACGTTGGAACCACCGGGAATGTGATTGAAGTGGATGCCCATCTGCATGACCGAATCCCACATCACTGCAACATCACCTTGGCTTTGGGCGGAGGCGCCGGAATTGTTGATATCGGTAATGAGGAAACGTTCGATGCCTTCGCGGAGACGGAAAATGACGTCGCCACCGGCAGTGCCGGTTCCTTCAGCATGATGGGATACTTCCCAGTCGTCAAGTACGACACTGGGGTCCATTTCCCATGCCATTTCCAATGCACTGAGATTGAGCGTCATAGGATCTTCGCCGGCTTCTTCATGATCGTGTTCGCGGCCCATATCCATGTCCCCCATTTCGGCGGCCAGCGCGGCCATCCATTGATCGGAGAGGTTGTTGTCGATCATCCAACCGAGATACACATAGGGAACGCCGAGAACTTCGCAAGGTTCGACAGTGCCATTGTTGCTTTGGCCGAGGGTGGCCATCATTCCGGACCATTCTTGCCATTTGGCGCTGAGTGCAGGACCTTTATCCCATTCATCCACAGCGGTGGCCATGGCGGAACTGCTGGAACAGATCAGGACGTCCAGTTCGGCTAAGTATTCTGGAAACATCGCGTTCACATCGAATACTTCGTCCCAAAGCGTCGGTTGATTCATGCAATTGACGCTTTTTTGTTGTGGGAAATATTCGCCGCTGTTTTCGGTGGCATACATCTTGAGGGACAAGCCGATTTGTTTCAGGTTGTTGGCGCAACTGGCACGACGTGCGGCTTCTCGGGCGCGAGCCAATGCGGGTAGGAGGATTGCGGCCAGAATGCCGATAATGGCAATGACGACCAATAATTCGATGAGTGTAAACCCTTTTTTCGTTTTCATGATGATCATTCCTTTTCTAAAAAATACGTTAAACCTGTGTTGAGTTATTACACAGGAAAGGGAGGGCCCCGGCGCGACTGCGTATCATTTGAAAGGGAGTTCTTGATGAGTTTTGAACGATGTCTAATTGCGACATCTTCGGGATAAAGGCTAGACGTTTCCGTGTGGGAGTTGAGTCCGGAGCCGCTGACAGCAATCAATGAACAAAATGGGCAGGGAGGAATCTGTGACGGGATATTGTTCCAGGAAATTCCTGAATCTTCATTCGTATCTCTGGGAACGTGTGTGCAGCAATCGGCATACACCGCGCCGCTTGTTTTGGGAAGAATCTGGGCTTCTACCTGGAGCAGCGTCGTGCAAAGGCCCGGTATGAGTTGGCGACCAGCTGCGACGACAAACAGGAGAGCCAATAAAACAGCGATTCCTTTTTGGCGTGTCGTACGACTATATGTAAAGGCATTCTGAAACATGGTTTCACGATCATTTTGATTTGGTGGATGGAGTTTCTGTGGGAATCCTATTAGAGATTTCCGCAGACAAGGGGTCCGGCGTTATACGGTTACCGGAGGGCCGCGATGGGAGATCGAATCCCAATGGGCGTCATGATCGTTGACGAAAGAATAGTGAAATGTGTCATCCGCGAAGGAGGCGTACATTTTCTGATGGGTGTCGAGCGATACAGGCTTTGCGGTGCTTTCGGTAAGGTTGCACAACGCGCATGTTCCGAAGTCGACTTTTGGCTGGGATACGTTGGTGGGAGAATGAGTGGAGCCAAGAGTTTCACAACATACGTCCGAACTGGACTCAGTATCTAATGATGCCAATGTCGCACACATTCCGGGGACGAGTGAACGAACCGCAGACACCGCATAGAATGCGACGAATACGATGGCTATCGTCTTTATGGCTATGGAGTTACGAGCAATTGGCATTATGTATAGACTTCCTGTTTTCGGTCCGTTCTTTCCTAATTAGACACCAGATTATCAGATTTTGTTCCAAAATTGAAGGATTTAATCGTTTGAGTCAGACTCTTCTTCGGACATTTCCTGGCCTTCTTTCGCGAGGCTCGTGAGGCCGAACCCATCTTTCCACAGAAAAAATGCACCAAGAATAATCACCGGGGGAAGTTGGATTAGATGGTTGACGATGGCGAAGGCTTTCGCATGATCGATATTCATGCCGGGCAGGACCATGACGAGCGTTAAGACGACGGGTACGTGGAATTGGCCGACGAAACCGGGGGCCCCGGGTATGGAGATGGCTACAGCCAACATCGATTGCATGATAAAAACGGTGTACCACGGAGCGTCGATACCGAAGGATTTAAGCATGGCCAGAAAAATGAGTAGGGCGCATCCCCATGTGATCAACGAAAAGAAAATTGATTTGAGCATATCGCCGGGAGAGCGGAATACATGAAGGCCTTCCGCGAAATTGCTCATCATCCCGGAGACTAAATCAGCGACCCTGGAAGAAAACACTCCAAGTATTTTTCTTGTGAGTTTAACGAAAAAATCTTGTTTCAAAAAAAGCAACACGAACGACGCAATGATTGCTAAAAGAATCCCTCCCATTCCAATCGCGCCAAAGTTATAGGCTTCGGGTGTAATCTCGATGGGTTTCTCACTGAAGTTAAAGGTTTCAGCAGGAATGGACACGACGGTTTCTGGTTGAAACGCAATAATCGCGACGAGCATGACAGCGATAACGCCAAACAAATCGGTGACCCGGTCGAGAGCGACGAAGGCGAATGTCTTTGAGAAAGGAATTCCAGAGAGACGGGTTAACACAAGGGCGCGTATGGCTTCACCGGCCCGACCGGGCAATGTGAAATTAGCGAGGAAACCGATTTGGGTCGCGCTGGCTTGTTGAAGAAGCGGTACGGGTTGAGCCGCTCGAACGATGTAATTCCAGCGAATGAGTCGGAACCCGAAGCTGCACCACAGGGGGATATGGGCGGCGGCGAACCAGCCCCAATGAATATTGCTGATGGCTTTTCCCACTTCAGACCAATTGGTATCCCTAAACAGAATCCAGACGAGAAATGCCCCAAAAGAAAGGCCGACAAGGAATTGAATCGTTTTCTTCATTGAGTCTATTGGACCGATACTGCTGCTGGAGCGGTGCTGTTGACATAGGCGTCAATAGATTCACGGATGGTTTTCAAAATGTCCGCGCGTTTCGCGTCGTCGTGTTCAAGTAACGTAGCTCGAAAACCGTGATGTCCGCATTGGAACCCGGTGAGGGGTACGACGACGATTCCGGTGGCACCCATCAGGTAATAGACGAAACGTTTATCCGGTGCTACGCCCCGTACCATGCTTTCGATTTTCGTTCGGACGGCGTTGTCTTCGATTTGAAGCGATTGTTCGTCGTTCAGTACACCATCCTTGAACATCACGGTGTAGTAAAATGCGCCGCCCGGTTTGTTGACGATGACGGTTTCACAGCCGTCAAACGCTTTCATCATTTCGTCTGCACGACCGCCGAACATCGCTTCACGGCCAGCCAGATGAGCGGGATATCGATCATCACCAATTACGGCTGGAATGGACATTTGCGGTAGAGTTGTTGAGGACACTTCCAGTCGTTTTGCTGCAAGGAGCGAATCGGCGTAGGTGGCGAAGTTGCCGTCTTTTTCTTTATTCAGGATTTCGAGCCAGCCGCAGCGTGAACCGGGCCAGGGATATTCTTTACTAATGCCTCGCATGGCCAGACCGGGCACGTCGCCGATCCATTCGCTCATATGAAGATGTTCGGAGCCGTTGTAGACGATGTGAGCATAGATTTCGTCGGAAATAATAAATAGGTCGTGCACCTTCGCGATGTGGGCGATCTCTTCCAGTAACTCGCGAGGGTAGACCGCGCCCGTCGGATTGTCCGGGGATAATAAAAGGATACCGGCGATCGAATCGTTGTAATGGACTTTGTTTCGGATGTCGTTCAAATCCGGTAACCATCCATTGTAGGGGTCGAGATCGTAAGTGACGTGGTTATAGCCGGAAGAAGCGGCTTCCGCTGACGAATGGGTACTGTAGGCAGGGGAGGGGCCCAGTATTCGAGCCTCGCGGCGAAGGAAGCCGTATACTTTGGCGACGGCGTCGCCCAAGCCGTTGAAAAAGAGGATATCATCGGCGGTGACGCGTACGCCGTCCCGTTTGTTGACGTGTTCGGCGAGGAAATCGCGGGTTTCGGGGACTCCTGCGGTATCGCAATAAGCCCACGATTTGGATTCATTGACAAGGTCCTGGATGATTCCGCGGATCCATTGGGGAGGAGCTTCGCCTTTTTGCACGGGGTCGCCGATGTTTTCCCAAATGATTTCGATACCCATGTCCTGCAATGCGTGCGCCACAGCGACAATTTCCCGAATTTCGTATTTCAGGTTTGCAGCGCCGTCGTGGACTATGTTTCTTCGCATGGGGTGTTCTCACTTTCGTTGGTGTGTTTTCGGGATTTGGGGTTCAATGCCCTGTAATGCTGGACAGTTCCCCTGTGAACACATCCGTATTCGGCTAAATGCCTACAGATGTATATTTTACGGGGAATATGCACATTATTTCAATGAGCATTCATTCCGAGCCGTTTTCTGGATCCATTGGAACCTCGTCCGCTTTGAACCCGGGCCACACGCGATTGAGAGCGAGTTCGTAGACGTAGAGGACAAAAATCCAGTACGTGAGGAGTTCGCGGAATTCGGAAATGTTGCGTTGGATACCGCCGCCTTCGCCGAGGCCCTGATCACGGAGGGTGTGAGCAGTGGTGCGTACGATGAGCATTGCGACGAGCGTGAGAATGGAGTACCGGTCGGGACAGAGGTATCGGAGCCAAGGGCGTTTCACTTTTGCAAGGGCGAGAGGTGCCACCAAAAACAGGAGCGCCATGCCTATGTCGACAATCTGTTTGGTTCGGCTCGTGCGATCACCCTGGTTGTGCCAATTGCGGACATCTTCCGCGTTTTCGGCGGAGATTCCGTTAAACCATTCGTACCAGTGAAGGCCGTAATCGATTTCTTCGAGAAGGACTAGACCGCTGAAAATAGCCAACGCGAAAAAGCCTACTTTTTCGATTGCTGGTTTCTCTTTTCGTAATGCGAAAAGACTGAAGGCCACCATGGTGAGCAACAGAATGTTCTGCATATTCTCGAGGAGTCCGAATTCGCGTCTGGAATTGGGATGGATAGCGTCGATGGGGGGTGTAATGAGATTTTGGAGGAAAGGAATGCTGGAAAAGTAAAACCAGATCAGCAGCATGGTGACGCTCAAGGGAAGGACGCCATACAGGATGGTCTTGCGTGGGTTCATGAGGTGCTCTTATTAAATGCGTTTCTGCCCAAGAGCAATAACAACAGAGTCAAGATGGTTAAACTCCACAACGGGCTGAGGCGAAGTGGAGTCGAGCCTCGCGTGAAAAAGATCGCGGATACCGAGCCCCAATTTCCGTTGGAATCTTGTGCGCGGACAAAGATGGTGTATTGTTGGCCGGGTGTAAGGGCGGATAGATCGATGAAGCCGGTCAAGCCTTCCGTTGTGGCATCGAACCCGCCGTCGGTAGCCGTCATTGCATTGGGAATGGCACCGCCTTCCCATGGCGGGATGTCGATGTAGAATTCAGCGGCAGCGACATTCTGGGTAGGTTCTGTCCCATTCACGTTGCTGTATTGGGTATCATCGGCGGATGCAGTCAGTTTTTGGAAGCCAGGGTTGAATGAACTTGGCAGGGTCAGGCTGGATGATGTTGGTCCTGCGGGTTGCATGTAGGGAGCACGTGCCACTTTCGCGGCTTCCAACAACGCCGGTAACATGTCGGGCAGGATTTTCAGCGTAAAATAACTGCAGTTCTCGAAAAAACCCGTACCCAGTTCGAAGGTGAACGCGGCTACTCCCAAATCACCGTACGCGAAATCGTCGGAGGCTCCATCGGTGTTGAATGATTGAGATGCTTTTTCGGGGGAGTAATTGCTGTACCAGGCGAATTTTCGGCCCAGGGTTTGTAAGGCGGTATTATTGGGCGCCAACGTAGTGTCGAATCCGTAGGGCCAGAGTACCAGGTTGCCGTAGGCGTGAATGTCGATGAATACTCCAGTAGAATCGGTTGGTGCGGCGTCGTTGATGCCCGGACCGCGTTGGTCGGGGAAAATTGTTTGGAGATAACTGGTGACGGCCATGGTCTCGGGTTCCGAATTAGCTGAGGGACCGTGGTAAGTGTTGCTGCATTCTGAGCCACTGGAGCCTCCGCAGCAATTCCATTGAAACGGGAAGTTTCGATTGAGGTCGACGCCGCGACTGTCGGTGCCAGCGCAATAGTTGTTGTTCACATTTTTTCGCCAGAGGAGCCCGGCTTCGGCATGTTTTCGACCGTCGGGGTTTGCATAAAAAAGGATGTGGATTTCGTGATAGTCCAAAAGCCAGGTGACGTCTGCATCGGTCCCATATTCGGTAATCAGGTAGAGTGCGAATTGGGTGGTCAATCCCACGGGACTGTATTCACGCGCGTGAAGACTACTCATAAGAAAGAGGACCGGTTTTGTTCCCGCGACGCTGGTGTTGGTCAGCTTGAGGACGTTGAGGTCGTAGCCGCCCGACGCTTGGGTTTTTAACCACGAATCTCCAATGTCGATCCATTGGGCGATGCCGGGGTTATTGGAAGCGAGGGTCTGAAAGGTGGTGAAGGTTTCTTCGACGGTAGGGTAACAGGAAAATCCAGGGATACCGCTCACGCCTCGCATAGGGAAGGGATAGGCGCTTTCATCTTTCGTCGGCGGGGCCTGAGGTCCGATACGTTCCCGTTTTATTTTTTCATTTTCGGTGAGGGAGTCATCCAGGACTTGCCCGGCTACAGCAGCGGGATTCAACAGGGAGAGGAGTAGAAGTCCGAAACCTATATGTACAAAGCGTATCTTCATAAATCGATGCTAAGTATAGCAAAAGGCCGAAGCACAATGTATGGGCTTCGGCCTTTGATGCCTAATACTTTTGCCAGGGCGTATTGCCAGACAGAAATTTAGTCTGTTTTGGTAGCGGTCACGGTTTCAGCGGTTTGAGGCGCTTTTTCTTCGGCGTCGAACGCGATTTCTTCTGTTTCCGGTGTTTCGTGTTCCACAGGAATCGCGCATTTGTCGCCGTCGCAGAAGACGTCTTCCGCTTCGTCCGTATTGAGTGCACCGAAGTCCAGTGTTCCCATTTTGGAAGCCGCGAGATCAAATGCTTCTTTGGTAATGGTCTGATACGGTGCCTGAGGATAATTGTGCTCCGTCAAAGGTAAGAAGCTGATGGATTTCAATCGATATTCATACAGCTCCAGAATCTTCGGAATATCTTTCGCTTCATCGGGCATGAACGTCACGGTTGCGCTCACTTGGTTATCGGCCCAGTAGTGTTGCATTTGAGCCACGTTTTCCACTTGTTCCCAGATGGATACGTGGTCTTTCGAACGGGCGAAATGTTTTTCGTGAACCGGGAAATAAACGACCCAAGTGTTGTCGCCGTACACGGATTCTTCCATTCGAATGTTCGCTCTCTTAATCGCTTCTACCAAGGGACTCGTCCGATCGATACGAATGGTTCGGTAGTAGTATTCAGAGTGTGCGTAGTGGATGCCAGGCGTGACTCCCGGAAGGAGGGAGACTGTACCGCTTGGCTTCACAGATGTTTTCTTGATGCTATCGGGGATACACAGCCACTGGGAGTAGATGGTGTCCAGTTCGCTGACGTATTCGTATCCCTTGTCACACCAATCGAAATGTTCACGACGTCCATGTCGTTCGAACGATTCGACGATTCCGGACTGACTCAACCCAATACGACGGTTCCGCAGCATGATGGCATTGGTCCGTTCGTTGTGGGTTGGAATCAGAGTCACGGTTTTCGCATACAAGTATGCGAACTTGAGTGTGCGTTTGTAATCGTCGTAGGTCTCGTGTAACGAGGGGAAGGTTTCCACCAGGTTACAGACTTCAAACGATTCCAAACTTTGTTCTGCACACGGGTTGGTCCCCAGGACCTTGGCGTCGGCCCAGTTCTCTCCATCCTTCATTCGACCATATGCTTGCGCATTCTTCAACCAGAAATAACCTGGTTCCCCATTCTTGGCCGTCTGCATGCCAATTTCGCTGTAGTCGATTCCCACATCGGCGAGCACGCTGTTGTTCGATGCCCAACGCCAGTCACGTAATTTCTGTTCGTGGAGTTTGGGATCTTTCAGTGTTAGATACTCCTCATCATTGGTGCGTCCTAGTGCCAACTCCGCAGTTCGGCGTACCCCCCCGGATACAACGCATTTGCCAATGACATTCATCAAGTCGGTAATGTCGGTAGACGTAATTTTGTCTCCTACACGCGGCTCTAGAATAGTATCTATGTTCTTCACACATTCCATTAATGGACCCGGTCCAGGTGCGATTCCGCCAAATGTTTTGATGGGCTCGCCCATGGATCGGATTTTTGAATAATCAATTTCTGTTGGCCGTTTGCCGGTTCCGGCGTAGGCATCAAGGAGGCACCGTATCAGGTCGCACCATCCTTCTTTGGAATCTTCAACCAAGTGGGTGTAACCGGCAACTTCTGGTTGACGAATATACACTTTGCCAGCGCCTTCGGTATCAAATGCGACACCGACACCGAGCATGGACATGTCCATGAGGAAACAGAAAGGTGCTGCAAAACTCACATCGAGTTCGTTGGTTGAAACGAATGCGCAATTGTTTAGCGCGGCGGAGCCACGCTCATAAATATAGTCGCTGCCCATCATCCACAGACCACGGCCGGGAGGTAAGAATTTGAATCCCCACATCAGACGATACATTTCCTGTGCAGATTTCTGAGCTTTGTATGGAATCCACGGAAGCTTGAGGTTTTTAGTGTGATTCAATTGAATCGTGTAACATCCTTCAACGACACGTCGCACTGTTTCCCAATACTCTTCGGTCCGCTCTTGTCCATTCTCGTCATGGATAACGCGCGCGTAGGTGCGCTTAAACGTTACGTATCCAAGTGGCCCCCAGGCGGGTTGTTCGGTTTTAAATTCTTCGAGGAACTTCTCCGACAGATTGAATCGTTCTTTGACTTCGAACATGTTATAACTCCCCACTTTCCCTTAATTTATTTTCATCATTTTTGTAAGCTGGTTTGGTGTATTACACTTTTCGGTGGACGGTTTTGATCCACGGTATTCCTTCGACCATTTCTTCCTCGTAGTCGCCCATCAAATTGGGATATCGTTCTTTGACAATCTCGTGTACTTTGGCGAAAACGATGCGAATCTCTTCTTCTGCAGACGGTTCGGTCCGCATCTCAATGACATGTCTCAATGTTCTGAAATTACATGACCAGCCGATCGTGGTTGCGACTCCGATGGGAGCTACGCGGCGAAAGGCTGATGTCAGTTTCTTTTTGATGCCGAACTTGGATTCATTTTCGATGTCGTAGACTTCGGCCAACTTGGTTTGCACTTCTTCCAATTGTTCCATGGCTTCGGTGTAGACCTTCAAGCCTTCTTCATCTTCTTGTATGTGAGTTGGGACGTAGGCCGATAATTTATCGAGACGTACAAAGCGCAATGATTCCTGGGACATGGCAGAACCGGCACGGTGTCTAACCAGTTCATGTGTAAATACGCGGCTCACGTCGGCAAAAATAAAATTGAGTACCGGATGTTCGATGACGCTGCCATGACCAACGTTTAGAATGTTGCCAAGGTAGGGTCCGTTCCCTTCACGAACGCGAGTGACGTTGGGGTTCAAGCCGGGTTCAAAGGAGCGATAACACAGGCGCCCCATGACTTCGCAAAGTTTTTCGGAATCGCTCGGGGCATCGGAAGTCCAGCCGGGGACTTTTGCGTGGGCCAGATAGGCGTTCAAGCCTTCTTCTATGACTTTTGTTTCTCCGACTAGAAATATTTTTGGTTCGACGTATTCCACGCGTACCGCCTTTTTCGAGTTATGTATTCATTTTATAATGTCTCGGGCGAAATCCGGCAAAAAACCGGAGTATTCGGGTCCGAAACCTCAACATCAATTTGAGAATACTGCTTAAACTGTTAATATTGCGCGCTATTGAGCGCAAAAATATTGACTTCGTTTAACGTGAGTAGCCCCAAGTAGGGAAGTCAACACCCATCCTTTCCCTTGTGGTGCACCGCATCGAGTCCATCGGAAAAGAGTGGCGCATTATAGGCATCAAAGGACGGTTTGTAAAGCACTTTTTTTGATGTGTAGATTTCATCGCAAAAGAGTTCCTTTTTGGAGCAAATGAGGAATTCTATTAATTCGCTTAAACCACAATATATAGTATTTGATAATTATTTATATACTAAATGTTGTTGCAAGTCAAGATATAAATTGATCTGGAAAACTTTTGTATAAATCGGCTAAAAATGACGAAAAACCAGCCAATAATTGGGCTATTTCGACTACTTCTTTTGTGGAGTATTTGGGGATAAATAATGAAGGCGATTTTTGTGAAGAAATCTACATATTGTGCTCATGATGTTTCGCAACGTTTCAAAATGTTTATATGATGTTGTCGGGTAGGATTTCTGAGCAGCTGGCAAACGGTGAAAAACACTTGTTAATTTTGTGGGAAACTAAAATTATCGAAAATTCAGAAAAATTTTGAAAAAAATTGAAAAAAAAGTAGTTCCAAACCACACTCTGATCTTGACGACGCCGATTTGTGCACAAAGGGATCCGGCTTTTGAGCAGAATTTAGTGGATTTCAACTTTGAGAATTCTTCTTTTAGACTGGGGAAATAGCGAGTTCGTGATGCCTTTCTTTGGTCGGGGGAGTGAATCAAAATTATTCACGTGGTGCAAACAATTTTTTCGTTCGTTACTTGACTTTGCCTTTTTCAATATGGCACTATCTTGGCCGTCTGTACGGGACTAATTTCCCGCTTTCATCCGATTCCTAAATTTTTGGAATTGATTTTTTTTGGGCGGACACAGCAACAGCACATTTCCTTAACTTTCGTTTCGGGATTCCTATTGTTCTGAAGGCTGGGTTTTATTAAAAAAGGTTTAGTGAAAAGTGCAAAACGGTTCAAAATCAGTTGTTGGTTCTTTAGCAGACCATGAAAAAGATTTGTTGGCTAAACGGGATGCCTCAGTCGAGGAAGCTCGCAACGTCGTCGAGACAGCTCAGGCGGACGCACGCAAACATCTTCAAGACGAAGAAAATCGTTTGAATGAAGATGTGACCGATACGCGAAAAAAATCCGAAGCGGCGCGGCAGCAAAAATTTCAAAACACCGTCGATGACGCTCAGGAAAAATTGTCCGGGGTAAAAACATCGGCCATGGCCAACGTACCCGCAGTATCCAAAGCAGTCCTGGCATTATTTATGCCGAAACCATCAGGGGGAAACTAGCCTGTGATCACCCCAATGTCTCGAGTTGAGCTCGTTTGTTTGAGTTCCATTCGTAATGAACTCGTTGCAAATCTTCAGGACCGCGGACTTCTTCATTTGGAAGAAGTTTCGTTAGAGTTGGAAGACGCTCCCGAGTTCCTTTCTCGTGTAGTTCTCGAGGGAGAAGACGGCGCGCGTTTGGCTCAGTTCGAAGATGCCGTACGTACGCTCGCTGAAATCTCACCATTATTGACGATTGCGCCAAGTTCATTTGATGTCCAAGCTGCTGCCGAACGTATCGGTGCGTTGAGCGAAGCCGACTTGACGGAAAAGATTCAAGAATGGGCAGGCCTGGTCCGTGATACGACGCGAAAACGTGCTGAAGCTCAAGACCAATTGGATGTCCTTCAAAACTACCAGTCAATCCTCGAGCAAATTTCGCCGGCGTTGGGTTCCGATACCAAGCTTGGAAAAGGTACGCGCGCTCTCGTGTTGACAGGCGATGTGGCAAAAGTGGCCGCACGTATCGAAGAGCGCCTCGAAGAAGAAATCGGATCATGTAAATTTCACAAAAATCCGACCAGTAAAAAACATATGGTAGGTCTGATTTCTTTTCCGGAAGACAAAGAAGATCAAGTCGGCCGGATTCTCAGTCAAGAAGGCGTCAGTCCGGTTGACATGAGTGATGACGCGTATTCGAACGCGACCGTCAGTGAAGTGTTGGATCGCGTGAAGAAAACGATCGCAGACCGACGCGCTGAACTGGGATCTCTCGAAGGCGAAATCAATACATTGTCCTCACAAGTCGGCGCGGAAGTTTTGGCCGCCAAGACAATCGCTCAAAATTCTCTGGCTCAATTGCAAGCACAGGGTGGTTTCGCTCAAAGTGAAATGCTCACGGTTGTCAACGGCTGGGTTCCCAAAACTCAATACGGTGAACTGGAAAAAGCGGTCGAAGCTGATTTTCCTGGTCAGGTGGAAATTAACGAAATCGGGCTTGGTGACTTGCCTCACGGCGCAGTACCAACCCTTCTGAAAAATCATCAGATATTCAAACCCTTTGAAGTGGTTCTGAGTTTGTTTCGTCCTCCTACATATGGCACCGTCGACCCAACTTGGATGGTGGCGGTTTCGTTCATTCTCTTTTACGGGTTTATTCTTGGTGACGCTGTTTACGGTGTAGCCATAATTTTCCTGGCTCAATTTCTGCGTAGAAAGCTGGGTCATATTGAGGCGGTAAATTCAGCGGCCACCATCGGCGTTTACATGGGTATTTCTTCTATCATTTTCGGGGTGGCGTACGGCGAATATTTAGGAAATTTTGTTGAATTGTGGTTGTTCCCTGAAGTGTTGGGAATGGAATTCCATCTGTATCTCTTCCATCGCGCCCATGAAACCACGCAGTTACTTGTTATTGCAATTTATATGGGATTGTTCCACATTTTCATGGGAATGATTCTCGGAATCAAAGAAGACTTCAGTCATAACCATACCGCGCATGCCCTCGAAAAATTGGGAATGACAATGGGTTTGCTTGCAATTGTGATTCAAGCGTTTGCCTACTTCGAGCGCGTATTGATTTCGCCGGAATTCGTTACGGCTTCATCTGCCATTCTCGGAATTGTCGGTATACTCCTGATTTTCTATGCCATGAAGTGGATGGGATTAATTGGGGTTCTTGAAATTATGTCTTTAGGTGGTAACGTGCTTTCCTACGGTCGTTTGATGGCCCTCGGAATAGCGTCTATCGCCTTGGCAGATATTGCCAATATGCTTCCTGAAATGTTGGGTATGTTTTTTGGCATCATCGGTGCGTTCATGGTGCACGTACTGAATTTGGGAATAGGAATTGCCAGTCCAACGATACACTCGTTGCGTCTGAATTTCGTTGAGTTTTTACCAAAGTTTTATTCACCAGAAGGTAAGGGGTTTACCCCTTTTAAAAAGGAGATACAATCGTGAAAAGAAGTATGATCGCAAAAATGGGTTTGATGGCAATGATGTTGCTTGTTGGGTTGACTGTTTTCGTTCCGGCCACGTTGGCTGCAGACGAAGCGGGTACCGAAGCTGCTGGCGATGACGGCGGCATGGGCAAAGGTCTTATTGCTGTTGGTGCTGGATTGGCTGTTGGATTGGCCGGTTTGGGTACAGGTAATGCACAGGCAGGTGTTGGTGCTGGTGGTACTGGCGCAATCGCTGAAAAGCCTGAAGTATTTACAAATGTACTGATTCTGTTCGCCATTCCTGAAACCATCGTTATCCTCGGTTTCGTGATTGGGTTCTTGTTGCTGGGCAACATCTAAATCTTCTGATTGGAAGTTTTTATGGAAGGCTCAGCCTTAGCAGATACTATGGCCAAACAGGTCATGGCGGAATGCGAAGAAAACCTGAATCAAGCGCAGTCACAAGCGAAAGAGATTCTGGACGAAGCGAAAACGCAAGCCACTTCTCATCGTGAAGCCACATTGGCAGAGACCGATAAGGTCGTACGTCAATTGGATGAACGTTGGGAGCAAATGGCCCATGCGGAAGCTTCGCGCGCCGAATTATCCATCAAGAATGAAGCTGTTGAAGCGGTGATGGAATCGGTGCAGGCAGAAATCAAACGTTTGGTTGGCAGTCCCGAATTTACGGGAATCCTCGACGCACTGTTATCTACGTTGATGACGGCTGCAGACGGAGATGCGGTAGTTCTGGGTCCGGAAGCGCACGTAAGCCATATTCAATCCTGGTTGTCCAGTAATGGCCACGGCTCACTCGAAGTGAAAGCTTCTTCTGAGTTATGGGATGGTGTCGCGTTGGAAGACCCGAAACACACGTATCGCATTTCGAATACGTTGACTGGTCGGTGTGCACGTCTGGATCAGCAAGCCCGTAAGATTTGTATGCAAAATCTTTTCGGTGCTGGAGGAGAGTAACCCGCTATGTCGGAATCTGACAACTTTGCAGCATATATCAGTTCTCGTGTACGGGGGATGAAGAGTTTTCTATTATCCAATTCGGAATTGGATTCTCTTCTCGATTCCGGTGATCCGGTAGCTATTACGGAAACGTTATTGATGTCCCCTTACGAAGAGGAAATGGCGGAAGCCATGTCTCGTTATCAGGGCGCGGACGCCGTTGAAGATGCGGTGTCACGAAATCTGGTCAAGACGTTCGGAAAACTGAAACGCGTATGCCGTGGTGAATTGTACGACTTGGCTGCCACTTTCTTATCCCGATGGGATTTGCAAGGGGTAAAGTCTTTGTTGCGCAATCAGCACCACGAACTTGACTCATCGACCGGAGAACGGTCATTGGTGTTGTGCCCGTCCATGCCGGTAGCGGTACAACAGAATTTGTCTGATTCGGATTCAATGGATACATTGGTACGAGGATTGATCGGTTGGAATGCTCGCTTGTGCGGTAGTCTGGCCGATGCGATGCAGAAATACCAGGAATCACGCAATCTTCGAGTATTGGAAGATGCATTGGATCAGGCGTATTTCGTGGACAGCATTTGGCGCCTTGAACGGCAACGTTCGGCCAACGCGACGTTTGTTCGCAATCTGCTTCGCTACGAAATCGATCGCATTAATTTACGCCGGTTATTCGAGCCACGCCCTGCGGGTGTTGAGCCAGAAGAACTGGTCGGTGAATTGCTTCCCAAGGGAACGCTCGATATTCAGACATTGCGGGACATTGCATTGGCTGGTTCCGCTTCGCGCGGCGCCGAGCTTCTGGAAAGTACCGGGTACGGCGATATGGCTGGAGCATTGACTTCCTTTAGCCAGACCGGCAAGTTTTCATTGCTGGAACGAAAATTCGAACTCGCCTTCCTGGACCGTTTACGTCAGGCCGCTCAAGCCAATTCAATGGGCATTGCCGTGTTGATGCGCTACGCGTGGCTCAAATATAACGAAGTAATGAATTTACGGATGATCTCTCGTGGATTGTCTGTACATTTACCCAAGACCCGAATAGAAGAGGAGGTGCTGCATGTCTAGTGTAGTGGCATTGGCGCAAGATTCGACCGCTTTGAATTTATCTCTTACGGGCATATCCGTTGAAGAACCAGCGGATACTAAAGAAGCTGAAGCACGTTGTGATGAATTGCTGCAGGATTCCATCGAGGTATTGATTCTTGATGAAAAAATGACTGGCGAATTCACAGAACGTATGAAAGAAAAATTGGCTCGTCACAAGGGCGACCCTCTTATTGTTTATTGTCCGCCGTTTGATGATGAAGATACCGACGTTGATGCGTATCTCTCATCCATTATTAAACCGGCGGTGGGTTTTGAAATCCGGCTGGCATAGCTGAACAAACTCTCTATTTATTTTAGAACGGAGTGATGGACGATGTCTGGAATCACAGGTAAACTGGTACGAATCTCTGGCCCGATGATCGCGGCAGATGGTATGACCGGGATTTCCATGGGTGAAATTGTTCTCGTAGGGAACATGAAACTGATGGGTGAAGTAATTCGAATTGACGGCGATGTCGCGTACGCCCAGGTGTATGAAGATACATCCGGAATGTATTTGGGCGAGCCGGTAGAAGGACAGGGTGCTCCTTTGTCGATTGAACTGGGACCTGGTTTGTTAAGTCAAACTTATGACGGTATTCAGCGTCCCCTCATCGATTTGCAGAAAGGTTCCGGCGATTTCATCGGCCGTGGACTGAACGCTGATCCCTTCGACTATTCCAAAACGTGGTCTTTTACTCCCAGCGTAAGCGTGGGTGATGAAGTCTCCGGCGGGGATGTCATCGGAACGGTTCCTGAAACGGAGCACTTGACTCATCACGTTATGGTTCCACCTCGCGTCTCCGGAAAAATCGCTTCCGTCGTAAGCGCAGGCGACTACAACGTACAACAGGAAATTGCAAAATTGGAAGACGGCACTGTTTTAACCATGACCCACAAGTGGCCGGTTAAAGTGGCACGTCCCAGCAAACGCAAACTGCCCTCCAGCACGCCGTTTATTACTGGCCAACGTGTACTCGATATGCTGTTCCCCATTCCTCTGGGCGGGTCCGCTATCGTACCGGGTGGTTTTGGAGCTGGTAAAACTGTTGTAGAGCAACAGATTTCCAAGTTCTGTAACGCCGATATTATTATCTATGTAGGTTGCGGTGAGCGCGGTAACGAAATGGCTGACGTGCTTGACGAATTCCCGGAACTTACTGACCCGAAAACGGGTGGTCCTTTGATGAACCGCACCGTGCTCGTGGTAAACACCTCGAACATGCCGGTGGCTGCTCGTGAAGCTTCCGTATACACGGGAGTGACATTGGCGGAATACTACCGCGACCAGGGTTACGATGTAGCTATGATGGCTGACTCGACGTCCCGTTGGGCTGAAGCCCTTCGCGAAATCTCCTCCCGTTTGGAAGAGATGCCTGGTGAAGAAGGGTATCCGACTTATCTCTCCGCTCGTACCGCTGAGTTCTACGAACGCACGGGTCGTGTTGAATGTTACTGTACGGCAACCGATGGCGACGATGCTCGTACCGGTTCCGTGACCATGGTTGGCGCGGTGTCGCCTCCAGGTGGTGACTTCTCCGAGCCTGTTACGCAGAACTCTATGCGGGTTGCTGGTGGATTCTGGGCCTTGGATTCGGCACTTGCTTATTCCCGTCACTATCCTTCCGTGAACTGGAACTTGAGTTACTCCCTGTACTTCCATGATTTGGAAGGCTGGTTCGAAGAAAATGCTCCGACCTTCTGGGGCGAACGTCGCCAGCAAGGCGTGGATTTACTTCAACAGGATACAGAACTGCAGGAAATCGTACAGTTGGTTGGACCTGACGCATTGCAAGACCAGGAACGTCTGGTTCTCGAAATCGCTCGTATGATTAAAGAAGTGTTCTTGCAGCAGAACGCATTCTCCGATGACGATGCGTACAGTTCGCTGGAAAAAACGGGACACCTTCTCGATGCGTTGCTTTCATTTAATGATGAATGTAAAGCAGTGTTGGATAGCGGTGTAGCGTTGATGACCATTATGGAAAGTCCTGTTCGCGAAGAGATTGCTCGTTTGCGAAACTTGAATTCCGAAGGGTTTGTAGCGAAGAAAGAAACTGTTGTAAGTGATATGAAGGCGGCCATGCAGAAACTGGCCCAGGAAGAAGCAGCATAACGCCATCTGGCGCTCTCACGTTAAAGTTAAACAGGGTGAACCCCTGAAGGAGTCGATACAATGACTGAATCCGAAATGCTCCAAAAGGAGTACTGGGATCTTAAGTATATTTCTGGACCGTTGGTCTATTTGGAAAACGGTGACCGTTTTCCGACAGGCGCAATTCTGGATTTGGTGATGGAAGATGGTGACACCCGTCAAGGGCAGGTGTTGGAAGCCACATCCACCCACGCGGTTGTTCAGATTCTACAGGGTACTCGCGGCATCGATATCAAAGGGACTCGCGTTTCTTTGAAAAATGAAGGTGCTCGCGTTGCTTGTTCTAGGGATATGATTGGTCGTCGTTTCAACGGAACGGGCGTACCGATTGATGGATTGGCTCCTATTGTAGCCGACGAAGAACGCGACATCGGTGGTTCCGCTATTAATCCGGTATCCCGCGATAAGCCAAATGACTTTATTGAAACCGGCGTATCTGCTATCGACGGGTTTAACACCCTCGTTCGCGGACAAAAGCTTCCGGTGTTCTCCGGTTCCGGTCTTCCAGCAAACGAACTTGCGAACATGATCGTGCAAAACGCTCAAGTACGCGGTGAGTCTGAAGATTTCGTGGTAGTGTTTGCTGCTATGGGTCTGACTGCTCGTGAAGCCGATTACTTTACCCGCTCCTTCGAAGAAGGCGGACAGGGTGAGCGCGTTATTTCCTTCATGAACCAAGCCGATGACCCCGCGATTGAACGTTTGTTCGCACCTCGTTGCGCACTGACGGTTGCTGAGTACTTGGCGTTTGAATTGGATTACCAAGTACTGGTTATCCTGACTGACTTGACGTCGTACTGCGAAGCATTGCGTCAGATTTCTTCCGCTCGTGAAGAGATTCCTGGTCGTCGTGGATATCCCGGGTACATGTACACTGACTTGTCCACGATTTATGAACGTGCTGGACGTATCCGCGGTAAAAAAGGTTCTATCACTCAGATTCCTATTCTTACGATGCCGGATGATGATATTACACACCCGATTCCTGACTTGACCGGATATATTACCGAAGGTCAAATCGTACTGGGTCGTGGATTACACCGTCAGGGAATCTTCCCGCCGGTAGACGTTCTTCCTTGCTTGTCTCGTTTGATGAATAACGGTATTGGTGAAGGTCGTACGGAAGATTGGCACCGTGAATGGTCTAACCAATTGTATGCCTCGTATGCTCGCGGACGCGACGTACGTAAATTGATGGCTATCGTTGGTGAAGACGCGTTGACGCCAATGGATAAAAACTATTTGAACTTCGCTATCCAGTTTGAAGGCCACATGGTAGGACAAGGAAACAATCGTCGTACCATCACTGAAACGTTCGACCTGGGTTGGAAAATCATGGGTCTTCTGCCGAAAGGTGAGTTGACACGTGTGGCTCGTGAGGTTGTGGAACAATACTACAAACCGACGACACCGGCTGACTTCGAATAAAACGATTCATTCAACTGAACACGGAAACACACGATGGCACAGGATAATGCACCCGCAACACGAATGACCTTGATGTCCAAGAAAGGACAAATCAAGCTGGCCAGCGATGGCGTATCATTGCTTGAAGGGAAACGTGAAGCGTTATTACAAGAGTTAATCGACCGGGCAAAAAAGCTCCGCGAATTGCGTAACGAACTTCAGGTTCGCGGACGCGCGGCGATGACGAGTATCGCTTTTGCTCGTGGTACGCAGGGCACTGCTTCCGTGAGATCCGTAGGGGTTGCAGGAAAACGCCAACTCAATGTGGAAGTGGTCAATGAACGTGTTTGGGGTATGGACTTGGGCACGATTGATGCCAAGAATGTTGTGCGTGCCCCTTCCGAGCGCAACATCGGGTTGATGGATACATCGTCCCACGTGTTGGAAGCTGCGGAAGACGCTGAAAAAATGCTTGAACAATTGGTAGAATGTGCGCCGATTGAACGTAACATCCAAACGTTGGGTGAAGAAATCAAGAAAACCAACCGACGCATCAATGCGTTGAATGAATATCTGCTTCCGAAACTCCGCGGCGAAGTACGTTTGATTGCCCGCGTATTGGAAGAACGCGAACGTGAAGATACGTTCCGATTGAAGAAAATCAAACAAAAAAAATCTAAATAAACCCCTTCGGCAAGCGCGCCGCTTCCGGATTTTGGAGTGTTCGAATAGTGCTGCTCGGAGAGATTTTACATCGAAGTGTTATTAAAACGGATCTGCAAAGCGCGGATCCGTTTTCTGCTATACGGGAGTTGGTGGACGTCGTTGTGAACGCGGGCGATATTGCTCCGGAACACAAAGAGTCCGTCATCGACTCGATTCTGGCGCGTGAAAAATCGACGCCGACCGGAATGGAAATGGGTTTGGCCCTTCCCCATGGTTCCAGTATTCACGTGGAAAATTTGTTTGGTGCGCTGGGAATCTCTAAAGCGGGAATCGATTTTGGATGCCTCGACGGAAAACCGGCCCACTTGATTATGTTGTTGGTTCTCCCACGGAACGAATTTCAGGTTCACGTCCGTACTTTGGCCGGGATATCTCATTTACTCAACGAAGACGGGTTCCGCGAGACGTTACTGAATTCCGGCAGCGCGGATGCTATTCTGAAGTTGATACGCAGCGAAGAACGAGGTTCCATTTTCGACGGATTCCGTCGCCGTTTCCGCTAAATCCCGAGAGGGAAGGTGCTAGTTCAATGACCGAACGTTTCATCAGCGCATTTGGATTGGTTGCCATGTTGGCTCTCGCGTGGGGGATGTCCGAGAATCGTCGGCAAGTGAACGTCCGTCTGATCGTCATGGGTGTTGGTCTCCAAGTCGGATTGGGACTCCTCATTTTACGTACTGAGCTTGGAAATCGGTTTTTCGACTGGGTACGCAGCGGCTTTGACGTCCTGAGTGAAGCGACGACCGAAGGCGCCACGTTCATGTTCGGTGACTTGACCACCACGATGATTTTCGCGTTCAGCGTGCTGCCCGTTGTTGTTGTGGCTTCCGGTATTGCTGGGATGCTTTATCACATCGGTGTGATACAGGCCGTCGTACGCGCCATGGCTTGGTGCATGCAGAAGACACTAAAAACCTCCGGTGCCGAAACTTTCGGGACAGCCATGTTAGTTTTTATGGGCATAGAATCGATGACGACCGTCAAAGGGTATTTGAAAACGATGACGCGGTCGGAATTGCTGACGCTTATGACGGCCTTTATGGCCACGGTCGCAGCCAGCGTGCTGTTTGCCTATTCAACGTTTGGCGCCGAACCCGGGCACCTGTTGGCTGCATCGATCATGAGTGCACCTGCGGCAATTGTCATTTCGAAGATTCTTATCCCTGAAACTGAAACGCCGGCGACCCAGGGGTCTGTAACCATAGAAGTCGAAGTGGAAAGTCACAATCTGTTGGATGGGGCGGCACGCGGTGCATCCGACGGCGTGATGCTGGCGATCAATATTGCAGGACTGATGATACTGATGCTCAGTCTGGTATATCTGTTGAATATGGGTTTGGCTTGGACCACTGGTTTGGTGATGGAAGAGGGAGTCAACTTTTCTGATCTGATGGGATGGGTATTTGTTCCCTTCGCCTGGCTCATGGGGGTCCCTTCGACTGATGTTACGACCGTAGCCCAGTTACTTGGCACCAAGACTGTCCTGAATGAATTTCTTGCATATGCTAATTTACAAGGCATGATCGAAAACGGGACTCTTCAGCCACGCTCCATACTGATCACGACTTATGCGTTATGTGGGTTCGCCAATCCCGGAAGCCTGGGGATTCTGGTCGCGGGATTGTCCGGATTGGTTCCGGAGCGAAGAAAAGATATTACGGCGTTGGGAATCAAATCGTTCGTTGCGGGTACATTGGCGATTTTTATGACGGCCTGCGTCGCCGGGATTTTGGGTTAGCCATGAGCGAAGGATTGACGACCGCTTTGACCATCGCAGGTAGCGATAGCTCCGGAGGCGCAGGTATCCAGGCTGACCTGAAAACATTTACGGCCCTGAAAGTGTATGGGATGTCGGCGATCACGGCGGTCACTTCGCAAAATACGATGGGCGTCGACGCGGTGCGCGTCCTGTCGCCCGAGACTGTAGCGACGCAGATTGACGCGGTATATCAAGACTTACCTGTAAATGCAGTGAAATCGGGCATGTTGGCGAACGCGGAAGTCGCAGAAACGGTCGCCGACCGTCTACAGGAATATGCGCCGGGGTATTTTGTGTTAGACCCGGTAATGAAATCTGAATCCGGCCAATCATTGTTGGAAGAAGATGCGATTGAGATCATGAAAACGAAACTCTTTCCTCTGGCGCTCGTTGTTACGCCGAACAAGGCCGAAGCCGAAGTCCTTTCAGGAAAAGTGATCGAGACCGTGGCCGACATGGAAGAAGCCGCCCGTACGATTTATGATTTCGGACCGGCTTACGTGTTGGTGAAAGGCGGTCATATGGGTGGTGCGGAGGCAACGGATGTGTTGTTCGACGGTATCAATTGTTACCCGTTTTCCTCTCCACGTGTCGATGCACCGAACAATCACGGCACGGGATGCACATTTGCGTCGGCAATCACGGCTTATCTCGCGAGAGGTTTTGAATTATCGGAAGCGATTTCGAAAGCGAAATTTTTTCTCCACAATGCCTTGGTGCAAGGCTTAGAAATGGGCAAAGGACCGGGACCGGTGAACCATGTTTGGAATGTGGACGGGTGATGTATGGGTTTGATTGAAGACATTAAGAATGACGAGGCGCTGAGAAATGAACTGTTCCCGGTGACGGCCGAAACGGTGTATATGTCCCATGCTGGCGTAACTTCTTTGCCCAAGGCGGCAGGGGACGCGATGAGGGAATTCATTTACACGGGTGAACGTGACAATCAGGAAAGTGATGCGTGTCTGGAACTGGTGGAAGACACTCGGACTGTGGCGGCTGAACTAATAGGGTCGCAAGCGAACGAAATAGCATTACTGGGCCCAACTTCATTGGGATTGAGTCTTGTGGCCAATGGCCTACAATGGGAGCCCGGCGACGAAGTCGTGTCCTATTTCGATGATTATCCAGCCAACGTGTATCCATGGATGGCACTCGAATCCAAAGGCGTAAAATACGTCGAGTTGAAGACCGAGTACCCAGGAGTCATTACTTGGGACCTATTGGAAAAGGTGTTGACAGCCAAGACCAGATTGGTTTCACTGGCATCGTGTCATTTTCTGGGCGGATTTCGCATTGATGTGGACACGATCGGTCAACGCCTTCACGAACGAGGCATTTTGTTCTGTGTGGACGGAATCCAGACGATAGGTGCGTTTCCAACGTCAGTAGAACATGTCGATTTCCTTAGTGCGGATTCTCATAAGTGGATGCTGGGCCCTGCGGCTGCAGGTATCTTCTACGTACGTAAATCGTTGCAGAAAGACCTGAAACCAATGCTGCGTGGAGCGTATAATGTCGTGACTCCAGAATTCATCGCTCAGGAAGACCAGCGGTTCTACGTCGGCGGTCGACGGTTTGAGCCGGGCATGCAAAACCTTCCAGGTATCATAGGAATGCGCGCGTCGTTGAAATTGATTTTGGACGTCGGCGTAGACGCGATTTCAGCTCGATTATTGGAATTGCGAAAGCGAATTTTGGGATCACTGAAACCGCACGGTTACGAGTTGTATGTCTCCGAAGTCGACGACAATCCCGAGCTTGCTCCATGGCGGTCAGCCATCGTTACGTTGACCCATCCGACGAAAGATTTACGCGCGTTGTACGAAGAACTGAAGGCAAAAAAAATACTCGTTTCGAATAGACAAAATAGGGAGGGCACGAAATTCATTCGGTTGTCCCCCCATTTTTATAACACTGAAGAAGAAATTGATCGCGTTGCGGAAGCGATGCGGTAGCATAGAAAGGAAGTTCTAAGATGAGAGATATTTTATTATTGGGAGCGAATCGCACTCCCATTGGCGGCATGGCGGGTTCCCTCAATGGTGCGTCGGCCGTGGATTTGGGCGTGGCTACAGCGAACGAAACCTTCGAGCGCACTGGTGCAACTCCAGACCAAATGGATGAAGTGATTTTCGGCAACGTGCTTCAAGCGGGCCAGGGCCAGAACCCAGCTCGTCAGATTTCGATTGGGACAGGCGTACCGGAAAGTGTGTCATCATTCACCGTGAACAAAGTGTGTGGCTCCGGAATGAAAGCCGTCGAACTGGCATGGCAATCCATCGCGCTGAATCGTGCCGACTCCATTTTGGCCGGCGGAACTGAAAACATGTCTCAAGCCCCGTACCTTCTGCCATCGATGCGCGGAGGCGCCCGTCTGGGGGATGTTCAGGCTGTGGACAGTTTGGTGAGTGACGGGTTGACCGATATTTTTAACAACTACCATATGGGAATCACGGCGGAAAACGTGGCTGAGAAATTCGGCCTTACACGTGAAGACCAGGATGCATTCGCGCTTAGTAGCCAGACCAAATGCGCGGCAGCCGTGGATGCCGGAAAGTTCGAATCGGAGTTAGTCTCGGTTACCGTTAAGCAACGTCGTAAGGAAATTGTCGTTGATCAAGATGAACATCCGAAGCCTGATTCGACCCTGGAATCATTGGGCAAGTTACGAGCCGCGTTTAAGAAGGACGGTACGGTTACAGCGGCCAATGCCTCGGGCATTAACGACGGGGCGTCGTCCATGCTGGTGGTAGCAGAAGACACACTTGCGGACAATATGAACGCTCGCGACGCTGTGTATTTACGCGACGTCCGCTCCTCCGGCTGCAGTCCCGCCACAATGGGTTTAGGTCCGATCAGCTCCGTGAAGAAGCTTCTTGACCACAGTGGCCTGTCCGTCGACGATATCGACGTCTGGGAGCTCAACGAGGCCTTCGCAGCCCAATCACTAGCCGTCGTCAAAGAACTCGGTATGGACGTGGAGAAGGTCAATGTGAACGGTGGAGCGATCGCTCTAGGCCATCCTATCGGATGTAGCGGAGCCCGCATCGTGACGACCCTCATCCATGAGCTGAAACGTCGTGGCGGGCGGTACGGAATCGCCGCAATGTGCATCGGCGGTGGCCAAGGAATCGGCTGCTTGATCGAGAACAAACAATAGTACGCATACGGGCACAAGGGATATAGTCTTTTGTGCCCGTGTTTTTTAGGAGTACCCCATGGAACCTGATAGTGACCACACCAAGCAAGGCATTTTGTATGCTACTGGCGCGTTTACTATCTGGGGGTTGAATCCCCTCTATTTCAAAATGGTGGCGGAAACTTCGGCTTCCGAAATCATCGTTCAGCGAATCGTTTGGACGGCCGTCATGCTGCCCGTCGTCATTCTCTTGGCGAAACGTATGCATTTGTTGCGGCAAGTAGTACGATCACCCAAGCTGCTCGCAGGGTTGGCTTTGACGGGGTCGTTGATTGCTGTCAATTGGATGGTGTTCACGTGGGCTGTTACTCACGATCAAGTCCTTGCAACCAGTATGGGGTATTTCATCAATCCGCTTTTCAATGTATTGCTCGGTATCGTCTTTCTTCGTGAGCGACTCCGGAGCGGTCAATGGTTGGCTGTTGGTATCGCTTCCGTAGGCGTGGCATACATGATTGTCCAAAACGGAAACGTGCCGTGGATCGCGCTGGTCCTTCCAGTCAGTTTTGGGCTGTACGGATTTATTCGCAAACTTCTCCCGGTGGATCCCATGTCGGGGCTCTTGATGGAAACGGTCATTCTCTTGCCATTCGCGTTGGGCTATTTGTTTTGGATGGAAGGAAGTACAGGCACGGTCACATTCGGCGACAATTGGAATTTGAAAGCGTTGCTCGTCGTCAGCGGACCTATGACGATCATACCGCTCTGTCTTTTTGCGGCGGGGACCAAACGCATTCCGTTATCGACCATTGGTATCCTCCAATACTTGGCACCATCGCTCAGCTTTCTGCTAGCCGTATTCGTGTTTGGCGAAGCCTTCCAAACGGTTCAGTTGGTCTCATTCGGGCTCATATGGCTGTCTCTGGCGGTATTTACGGGCGAAGGCCTATACACGAGTCGGAATTCAGCGATTGCGGCACCTAGCGAAGCCTGAATTGTCCAATGAAAATGGGAACTTCGCACTCCAGAGCGTGTTTACGTTAAAATATTCGTTCACTATTCGTCATCTCTGGAGACTTACCCAATGTTCCGTCCGTTTGTTTTATTTTTGTTCCTGTTAGCCGCTCTTCCTACAATGGCTCAAGATGCCCCCGTGGCTGCGCCCCAGGCGACTGTTCCGACTGATACAGAAGTGGAAGTCATCATCCAGAGTATCGACGTCCCGGGTATCGAACAGGACTTGCGCATTGCCGAGTTCGAAGCGTTGTCCATTGGGCGACTCACGAAATACATGATCTTCGTTCCTGATGGATACGATGAAGATGAGGACCGTCGGTATCCGGTTTTATATTTACTGCACGGGTTCACTCAAAACTATACAGTGTGGCCGATGATGGGTGTGGCCGATTATCTCGACACGTACAAAGATATGATCATCGTCATGCCGGACGTCGGGAATTCCTGGTACATCAACTGGTCTGAAAGTTTCGACGGTGAGTTGAATAACTGGGAAGACTTCATCATCTATGATTTGATTCACAATGTGGACCAGACTTTTCGTACAGTACCTACGCGAGAAGGTCGGGCCATTAGTGGTTTGTCGATGGGCGGATACGGGGCCATCGTTTTGGGATTACGTCATCCCGATAAATTTTGTTCCATCGCTTCCCACAGCGGGGCGCTGGGATATGCTCGTAATGCACGCACCAATTTAGAGGCAGGAAAAGAGCCGGTGAAAACGGTTGCCCCTGCACCGAGTGGTGACCCTAGAGAAGAAAATGTTGCCCCATTGATTGTCATCCCTGGATTTACGAAACAGCACGAACGTTATCCAAATGGTATCGCGTTTAGCACCGCTGACGAATGCAACGCTTATGACCCATTCTTTTTGATTGACAATATCCCTGCGAAATTATTGCCGCATATTTATCTGGATTGCGGACAGCAGGATAATCTGATTTCAATCAATCGTGAGTTCGCCTTGAACCTGATGAATAAAGACATTCCGTTCACCTTTGGCCAATCTCCGGGCGAACATCGACCTAGTTATTGGGGACGTGAAGTAGCCCAGTCGCTGGGAGTGCAGTATTCTGTGCTGGAGCGCAATTTGCGTTACCTGGAATACCGATTACGCCAGGAAGCGGAGAAGGCTGCAGCTGCGGCGGCGGCTGAGGAAGCCGGTGGACACGATCACAGCCAGCATGATCATTCGAATACGCAAACCCCACCCGTGCCGGATGAAATAGTCATTATTGATCCGAGGTAGAGATTACTCGAATAAAGAAGGGACGTCGGATTCGACGATGCGTTCTATCTTGACGTTGAGTAACCCTTTTTCTAACGTGGGGTCCAACGCCTTCATGGCCGCTTCCGATAAATCGATGTTTCGACCTTCTATATAAGGCCCACGGTCATTCAAACGAACGGTAACGCTTTTGCCGTTGTCTGCCGTGACACGATAGAGTGCGCCGAATTCTCCTGAACGCATAGCGCACGTAAACGCTTCATCAATCATCGGCTCGCCCGACGCAGTTAAATTACTGCTGGACTCAATCGTGTAATACGACGCGACACCTTCGATTACCGGAAGGACCGGTTGTTGTGAAAACAACATAATTGCAACTACGGATAACATGGTTTGCAGCCCCTGTTAAAAGATTCTCTTTTTCCGCCCAATATGTACGTTGCTTAAAAAGACACTAGAAACCGCCTCACGTGTTCTAAAGCAACCGTCGTCGTGCGTTCTTGCATTTCGGGTCCGCGGCCAGCCCGGCCGAATTCCCATTCTTCCATTCCGGAAGGGTGTTTAAAGGCTGCCCAAGTGATTCCCGATTCGGGATCAGAGACGACAGCCAGAACGCATTCAGGAGTATATTCTAACATAAACTGACCGGTTAATTTCACTGCTAGTTCATGCGGGTCACTTAAGTCCAGTTGTGACAAGGGATAGACCAAACCACCGGCAAATTGACTTGCTTCGATTGCGGCGAATCGTTTAGCGATGGTACCGCCCGTGAGCGACTCGATGAGGCCGATGTTCCATTTCTTTTCCGATAATAAATCGTTCACGACGCTTTCGATCGTATCGTCATCGGTACCCAATACTTTTCCGGGAAGCCGTTTTCGTACTTCTTCATCGACCGAATCAATGATGCGATCGGCATCTGCTTTGGAGCGGGCTTTGGCCGAAATTCGAATGCGTACCAGAGCCGGGCTTGCCAATACGCCGACCTTCGGGTTCTCGTTGTCTGTCATTAAATCACCGATAGCTTCGTCAATGCGCGACTCGCTGTCGCCGGCAACTTTGAGTGTGCGGTAATGGATCACTTCGCGAATGGAGTACGTGTCACGAATGTACGGAATAATTTTTTCTTCCAACATGGGTTTCAATTCACGCGGCACTCCGGGCATGCAAAAAATTGTTCCGCGGTCGCACTCGGCCAACAGTCCGGGAGCCGTGCCATGCGGGTTGAGAATGATCGTACCGCCTTTGGGAACCATGGCTTGTTTCTTATTATTTTCTGTCAGTTTGATTTTGTAGCGGGCAAACATCATCTCAATGTTTTGAAAAATCTCTTCTTCGTATTCCAAAGGGCGACCGGTGACTTCCGCAACGCATTCGCGAGTGATGTCGTCTTCGGTAGGTCCGAGACCGCCGGAACACAAAATTACGTCAGAGCGATCGAGCGCGTCGTTCAGTGCACCGATAATTCGTTCGCGATTGTCGCCGACCGTTGTTTTTTGAAACAGGTTGATGCCATTGTCTGCGAGCACCTGCCCCATGTAGGTTGCATTGGTGTCTTCAATTTGACCGAGCAACAGTTCGGTTCCAATCATGATGATCTCGGCCTGCATATGTAAGTCCTTTTAAAATAGAGTGTTAGGTATGGTGTTGGTGCGTGATTATTCTTGTTTGTCGCTGTCAATCGCATTCATTTCCGGCCCTGAATCATCGTCCTCACTTTTATTCCAAGTACTGGGAAAGAAAGAGGGGATAGTCATAAACGCCAAGCGATTTCCGAATACATGATATCGGAAAAACAGACTATATAAAAAGAACCATGCGCCTACTTTACTCAATGCCACCAACATCACGACGAATCGTAAATACCAATCATCCAGACTAGGTAAGCGCAATACGATTTCGAGGAGTGTGTGTACTTCGAAGATGCCACTCCTGGATTGAATGTCCATGAATGCCAACAACGCTATCAAACCGATTTGCGTGGCTTTTCCCCGAGAATCGGAACGATTGGAATACGGTTCTAGACCGTTTCGATAAACGAACCACACGACAAAAGCGGCGAACCCAAATGTGATTACGGCCGAAGAGTTGACCAGAGCCGTTGAGGAGTAGACCCCTGCGCTTTTTCTCAAGACATGGAAGGCAAGTTCCGGTACCAGTCCGACGGCGAAAAGCAATGACCATAGGGTCATCGTCAGCATGTCCCAAGTGTTCTTTTGATTGGCTCCGTACACGGAGAAAGACTCCTAATATTACCACCACGTATAAGGTGTCATTGGAACAAAGCAGCAAAGTGAAAGTCAACGTGTAGGCCCGATTTGCACCGCATTCACTAACCAATTACACTTAGACATCATGGAACCTGAACAAAAATGCGCCGCCCAAGAGCGACTCAAGAAATTACGGATAGAACTGCTGGCCGAAAAGGAAGCTGCAGTCGAAGGGACGGCGCCGGTAGAATTGGATCAAGCACGCGTCGGTCGTTTGTCACGTATGGATTCCATGCAGCAACAGGCCATGGCGTTAGAACAGGATCGGCGTCGAGATGTCCAGTTGCAGCGGATTGAAGGTGCGTTTCAAAGGTTGGAAAAGGACACCTACGGAATATGCGTCACCTGTAATGCCGTAATTGATGACAAACGTATGGAATTCGATCCGACTGCTTTTTTCTGTTCAACCTGTGCTCAACAACGTGAAAAAAGATGAGCCCACTGCGAGGAGTGTGAAATGAAAATTTCGATCGAATATTGCGCGATGTGAAACTACCTTCCCAATGCGGTCAGTTTGGCCGACACTCTCAAGAAGGAAATCAACATCGACAGCGAATTAATCAAAGGCGGAAACGGAAACTTTATCGTGACAGTGGACGGCACCGTCATATTCTCCAAGAAGTCCGTTGGACGTTTTCCGGAAGATCAGGAAATTCTTGATGCGATTGGGAAGACTGCCTGAAATCCGCTAAACGATGTCGGGAATCTTGAAGGGGTCTCGATACTCCCTTTTGACCATGGCATCCGCGGCGTCGTTGTCCCTAAAAGACTCAATAGCAGGATCAAACTCCAACCGTTGACCCTGTAATCGAGTTGCAATATTTCCAGCGTGTGCCAATACCGCGCTTCGATGTCCTTCCTCGATATCGGCGTTGGGTCGTTTACGGGAACGAATCGAGTCCGCGAAATTTTGGCGGTGTTCCGGATCGGCCATCCTCCCGAACTGTTGCGCCACAACTTTTCCCTCGTGATTTATGGCTTTGAATCCGCCGCCGTGGCGACCCAAAGTCAATCTACCGTCCGTACCGTAAAATTCGATCCGTGTAGCGTTGATGTCCCACTGGGGGAATTGGTCGGAGTTGCGCACTTCGCCGGGTGTCTTGCGCATGTACCTGGCCCATTGCGTGAGCTCCCACGTCATCATGAGGTCTCCAAAGTCGTAGATGACACTTTGCGTGTCGAACACGTCGCGGTCGTCTTTCAATGCTTCGTTGTTGCCGTAACCGGAGACGAATTTGGGGTAGTCCTTACCCATAATCCACCGTGCGATATCCATTTGGTGTACGCCGTCATCGGCCAGATCGCCGCCGGAATAGGCCCAATAGTAGTGCCAATTTCCGTGGAAGTGTCCACGGTTGAAAGGTCGAACAGGCGCGGCGCCAAGATACATATCGTAATTGACCGTGGATGGTGTGGGCGTATCCTGAGGTTCTCGATACGCGCCGCCTGGTTCCATGCCAAACACTTTAACGTACGACAGTTTTCCAATGTTGCCTTCGTCGATGTACTGCTTCGCTTCCCGAACGTAGGAGGCACTTCTGTTTTGGGTACCAACCTGCATAATGCAGTCGTACTTCCGAGCGGCTTCCACCATCTTGCGGCCTTCCCAAATATTGTGGGAGGGAGGTTTTTCTACGTACACATCTTTTCCGGCTTGGCACGCCCAGATTGCCGCAAGCGCGTGCCAGTGATCAGGTGTGGAAACGATGACCGCATCCACATCTTTGTCATCGAGGGCCTTCCGGAAATCCTGTAAAACTCTGGGCTCTTTTCCTTGGGCGACCTTCACCTGGTCGCCGAACCCCTTGGCCTGATTTAAATCGACGTCGCAAGCGTATTTCATTTCTACGTTGTCCAGTCTCGAGAATTCACGCCCGACCGACTTTCCTCGTCCGCCGAGTCCGATTTGTGCGAATACGATTTTATCGTTCGCGGCGTATGCGCGCGAGGATTGAGGATTTGTGGCCATGAAGGCAGCCGTGCCCAAGGCTGCCTTAGTGCTTGTAGTCAGAAAATCTCTGCGTTTCATTCCAGGACTCCGTTGGGGAAATTGGAATTCTATCCTAGCATGGAATTTGCAAACTATGCTAGGCTGATTGAAGGATCGAATTAAATGAAAAGGCGGTATCATGCGCGCATCATCCATAATTTTTATTGCTCTGTTCGGGACTTTAATTTCCCTATCCGAATTTGTGGAAGCGGCCGATGACACATTGCGCTTCCACTCTCAGAAACGCGTCGAAAACGACGCCGGAGTGTCCGAACTACAACAAGAAATGAACGAGTGGGAGGCTTCAAAAACGGCTATCGTTGTCTGCGATATGTGGGACAAACATTGGTGCAAAGGGGCAACTAGCCGGGTCGCCGAAATGGCTCCGACGATGGAAAAAGTGTTGAAGCAGGCCCGAAAACAAGGCGTCCTCATCATTCATGCTCCGAGTAGCACGATGGATTACTACGAGGACTCACGCCAACGAAAAGCTGCTCGAAACGCGCCTACGTCAAAAATGCCGACGGAAAACGGCTGGCGAAATCTTGGCGAGAAGGAAGGTCCTTTACCCATCGATGATTCCGATGGCGGTTGCGACGATTGGCCCGCGTGTGGAAACGTCAATCAAAATGTATGGAGCCGGCAGATTGAAACTCTTTCCATCGGGCGAAACGATTTCATCAGCGACCGGGGGCAGGAAGTCTACAACATCCTGGAAGCCGAAGGGCGCGACAATGTGATTGTGATGGGCGTGCATGTGAACATGTGTGTCCTAGGGCGCCCCTTTTCAATTCGGGCCAACGTGAGCAACGGTAAAAAAGTCGTTTTGATGAAAGACCTGACGGATTCCATGTACAACTCGCGCAAGCCACCCTTCGTGGATCATCATCGCGGGACTGAATTGGTCGCGGAACACATTGAAACCCATTGGGCACCTTCGATTACGTCCAGCGTGTTTACGGGGATGGCTCCATTCCGATTTGCGAAGGACGAACGGAAACACGCCGTGTTTCTTCTCCACGAAAAAGAATACGATACCGCGCGGACCGTGCCAGCCTTCGCGAAAAAAGAATTGGAAGAGAAGCTCGGGTGGAAATGTACGTATCTTTTCGGTGACGGGCTGCATAGTATTCCGGGGACTCAAGTATTGGAAGATGCCGATTTACTTTTCGTCTCGGTACGGCGTCAAATCTTACCGCAGGAACAAATGAGCTACATCAAAGCCTATTGCGAGTCGGGAAAACCCGTCGTCGGAATTCGTACGGCTAGCCATGCGTTTGCCGAGAGAAAACGTAATCCGAATACAACCGGAATCCAATGGCCAGAATTCGATCAGGACATTCTCGGAGGAAATTATAACGGCCACTTCAACAACAAGAGTCCCGACAGTCCGCGATCGTACATTTGGTCGGGGGAAAAAGAAATGACTCACCCCATCATGACGGGCGTTACAGGAGAAAAACGTGTCACCACTTCGTGGCTGTACAAGGTGCGTCCGCTAGCCACGACGGCGACGGCCATTATGTGGGGACAGTTTGAAGACGATGAAGCGGAACCCGTCACATGGACGAATACGGGAAAGTGGGGGAATCGTGTGTTCTATACGTCATTGGGACATCCAGATGATTTTGAATCTCCCGATTTTCGGAGGTTGTTATCCAACGGAATTCGATGGGCTGTGGGTAGCCCGGTAGAGTCCGAATCGAAGGTGAATTAAAATGAGATTATGGATCGCGTTCACGTCTATTTTAATTTCTGGGTTGACGTTTGGCGAACAATCCCGGCCCAATATTCTGTGGTTGTCGACGGAAGACATCAGTCCACATCTGGGATGTTACGGCGACCCGGATGCCATTACGCCTAACCTGGACGCGTTGGCTGCGAGAGGGATTCGGTACAGCCGGGCGTTTACGGTCGCGCCGGTGTGTGCGCCCAACCGTTCGTCCATTATCACGGGTATGTATCCGCAGACTATTGGCACGCACCACATGAGGTCGGGTGGTGAAGGTGTAGAACGGAGTATCAAACCCAAACTGCCGCCGGAAATAAAACCCTTCCCAGAATATATGCGCGAGGCAGGTTATTACTGCACGAATAATTCCAAAAAAGACTATAATTTCGAATCGGACTACATATTCTGGAATGAATCGAGTAAGAATGCCCACTGGAAAAATCGGCCTGACGACGCGCCGTTTTTCGCCGTGTTCAACTATGGTGATACGCACGAAGGTTCGATTCGATCCAATCCCAAACAGTTCGCGGAAAAAACGAAACGTCTTACCGAAGAGCAACGGCGCGATCCCGCGAAGCTGACGATCCCGGCGTACCATCCCGACACGCCTGTCGTGCGGGAACAATGGAAAAATATTCACGAGCTGGTGACGGGCCTAGATTATTGGGTAGCGGATCATCTGAAGGCGCTCGAGGAGGCGGGGTTGGCCGAGAACACGATCATCGTCTTTTGGTCTGACCACGGTACGGGACTGCCTCGCCACAAACGATGGGTGTATGATTCTGGCGTCCATGTGCCGCTGATTGTGTACGTTCCTGAGAAGTGGCAGAAAGTTTACGATGTGAAACCTGGAACGGTGGTAGACGATCTCGTGAGTTCGATTGACCTCGCGCCATCGACCCTGAATCTGGCTGGCCTCGAGGTGCCGAAACACATGCAAGGCCAGGCATTTCTCGGCACGAATCTTCCAGAGCCGCGTACGTATGTCTTTGGCGGCCGCGATCGGATGGATGAGCGGTACGATATGATTCGTTACATCCGTAGCGACCGATACAAAATGATTTTTAACTATATGCCTTTCAAGCCCTACGTTCAGTACACCAATACCGCGCAAAAAAGTCCGGTGCATCAGGAATACCAACGGTTGATTGATGCCGGTGAGTTACCAAAAGGATCAGAATGGGTAACGAGGAAAACGAAACCCGTCATTGAATTTTACGATCTGGAAACGGACCCGCTCGAACTCACTAATCTCGCGAAAGGCGGCGACTTTGAAGGCGGAGGTGACCAGAAGGTGTCGTTCCGAGACATGAAATACGCAGGTGTCCATTGGATTTGGGAAGAGTCCCGAGATTTGGCATTCATCCCTGAAGCGGAACTGAATCGTTTGGAAAAAGAGCACGGATATCGGTATGCGATTCCTGGTGCTCATGCGCCCGAGGATCTAAACCTATTCTCCCTCTCCATGACGGTCGCAATCATGGAGCAGGCTCAATTCGATCAGGACTTGAAAGGGAATGAAGACGATGCGATGGCCAAATTGGAAGCGGCCTTGGCCGCGGAATCAACGACGATTCGATATTGGGCCGCGCTTGGGTTGGGCCGGATAGACGATGGCGCGGACAGGTTGGCGCGCGTAATGGAGGAAGACGAATCTGTCGTGGTTCGGCTTGCGGCGGCGCAAAGTGTAGTCGTGGTGCATCAAACAGAAGCTCTAAGGGTCCTTGAAAGTGGTTTGCGTGACCCGGATGAATGGGTGCGACTCCAGGCGGCGACGGCGCTGGATGAAATCGGGGAGCTGGCGCGCCCGGTGATTCCGGCGATGAAAAAAGCGTTGAACGACAAACATAACAAGTATGTCGTTCGGGTGGTGAATAGGGCATTGAACGTTCTCGAGGGAACAAACAATCAGGTTCGTTAACCGATGTCCGGATTCAGGAAATAGTCGGCCTGAAAGTTTCCATGAAAGCCCAGGGGGATGTGGGTGGGCGTCCAAACTCTGGCGATGAACTCCAACGTCTCTGCGTCGAGGATTTCCATAAACGTTTTGTCCACTTCGCCGTCAAAGCACAGGGCTAGAATCCAACCGTCGTCTTCTTCGGTTGAGCCCGGACGAGGCACGTAAACCGGTTCTCCGAAGATGCGAGTTTCTCCATGGTCGGCACTTACGATTTGAGTGCCAAAGTTGAGGTCCGTTTTCCGAATCTTCGAGCCATAAGGATCGCCTGGTGCCGTCGTACCCGTGTCTACGGTGTACAAGTATCGGGCTTTCTGGCCGGATCGGTCCATGTTGAACCGAGGTAACTCGTGGTCATCGCTAATCACTTTCCGATCAATCAGCGTGCCTTTTACCGGGTCGATCACGATTCGGTTTAACTGCGAGTCCGTGGCGTTTGGTAACGTGTCCTTGTACCATTCACGAATGACGTCGAGAATCCGTCCGTCTTCATACAACAGAGTGTCCAGGACAATGTTGCCGTCTTCCTCGTAGCCGTTTCCATTATGAAACGCCATGTTCGGCGGCAGTTCGATGATGACAGGTTTCTTAGACGTGCCATCCTTCTTGAGAATCATGATTCGTAAGGGGTCGTCATCCGTGTAATTGAAGTTGTCGAGAAGCGTTCGTTGTCCGAAAACGGATCCGCCGAGGGTCACGCGCACTGGCGGTACCATGAAGACCATGTAGTTCTCGGTCAGGATCATGTCGTGCACCATGTAGTAGTGGGGAAGTGACGTGATGTTGTACAGCGTATTCAGTTTTCCATTCGTTTCCATGCGGTACACAATCATCGGATGTTGCCATGGGAAGAAAAACTTAAAATTTACGAAACCGAACGCATAGCCAATCCCGGTTTTTGTGTCGAATCTTGGGTGGGCCGTGAACGCTTTCATGTTCATTGTGAAGGATTTGAGGGTATTGTGGAAATTCCACCGCGATTCAAACTCGAACGTCTGTGGATCGACGGCTGTAGGGTACCCGCCTTCCGAAAGCGCGAGGAGTCGCCCATCCCAGGGGATAATGTTTACGCTGGGTTGATTCTTGAGGTCCAGGAGGCCTCGTCCGGGATACCACGGCCGGTCCGGCAGGGTTCCCGCTTCGCTATAGAGCATCGTGTTTTCCATCGTCTCACGATTTCGCCAAGGGAGATCGATGAACTTACACCGTAGAAGCACTTTTCCATTCTCGAAACTGTACCCGGAAATAAAGGTATCCCCGTCGAAGAAACTCTTCAATTCAGTTTGATGGCATTTATTCGTTCCCGGAGCAGTGCGAAACATGGTGCCCCTCAATTCGGGAGGTAACGTGCCTTCAATATTTTCAGGCCCGATGGGAAATGTTCCTTCCGCTCCGGCAGTACGGTTGGCTCGCCAACTTAGGCGCGACCGGTCGGTTTCCAATGCATGGTCGACAGTTTCAGATGGCAGCGCGCCCATTGTCGCCATGAAGGAAAAGGATTTTCGTCGTATTTCTTCTGTATTGGGTAGGTCGGAAAAATTCGATGAAGTTTGGACGTTAAACCGTCTTGCAAATTCATTCACGATTTGGGTTCCTTGCCGTATGCGAAATTGAAAAATCGAATTCGACCGGTTGAGAGTCTATTATTGCCCTTCTCTATATTTGATGGTACCATTTTCGAAATATGATAATAGCACGCATATTAGAGTTCGTCAATTTGTGAGCGCGAAAGGGATCGGTTTGGCTAATACGGGTGAAAAAAAACAGGATGATATCGTCATCGTCGGTGCAGGTGCCGCCGGTTTATCCGCTGCTTTATATCTAAAGAAGCAGGGCTACAAGAATGTCACGGTGTTGGAAAAGCTGGGCCGTGTGGGTGGGTTGTGCAAGACCATCACCCGCGATTACGTCAACTTCGATTTAGGGGCCAACTACATTACGCCGGCCTTTCGAGAAGTTCTAAAAATTGCGCGTGAATTCGGAATGGAGATGTATGGGGAGCGCAACGGAAAAGCCCTTGCGTTTGATGAGAAGGGCAAACCTGTATGGAAAGATATTTGGCGTGAGGTGCGTGGCGACCTTTCGAGTTGGAAGTTTCTTCTTAAATGCGGAAAATATGCCTGGCTTCGCTACAAGTTGCAATCCGTCATCAACAAACCGGGTTTCGCCGGGATAAGCGAGCGCGAAGATTTGTGTGTGTCTTTTGGCCAATGGCTGGAAGACAACGAACTGGAATGCCTCCAGACGATTTTTGAATGCCCGATTACGATCATGGGGTATGGATACATCAAATGTCCGCCCAACGCGAAATATCCTAAAAACAAAGACCCCTTCGCGCAGGATAAAGAAGTACCAGCGCCACACGCTCTCAAGTACATGTCGTTTTGGACTTTCGTTACGCTGGTCGCGAAGTTAACGCCCGTTCTACGGTGGGTGCGATGGCCGAAGCGATTCGTCCTGGGATATCAACGGTTCTGGGAAGTGATCGCCTTCAATCTCAACGTCGAGACTCGCGTCGATATTGAATCCATTCATCGCAATGTCGATGGGAAAATACGGGTCAAGTATCGACGACTGCAGCAGCATAATACACACACGGACCCGTCGCCCGTGTATACCCATGATTTCGATAAATTGATTGTCGCATGTCCGCTGGAGGGTGAGCTGATTGAGACATTTTTGAAGGATATGACAGCCGACGAAAAAGATCTGCTCGGACACGTAATCTCCTATACGTACAAAATGACTTCGTGTCATGTAGAGAATCTGGGGTTGGAGGAGCCTATTGTCGCTGCGTTGCCCATTCCTGAAATCGATACGCCCTGGGCCATTACGCAGCAAT
>Ga0315336_1001158_pt1 | contig 55800 bp, 40 predicted proteins | sample ASW5metaG_FD_204512 | JGI IMG/M metagenome (GOLD analysis project Ga0315336, IMG submission 204512) | Ammonia-oxidizing marine archaeal communities from Monterey Bay, California, United States - ASW #5 | ecosystem: Environmental > Aquatic > Marine > Intertidal zone | place: USA: California...
GCCACGTGATCTGATTATTGAAATTCTGTTTGGGACTGGATTCATAAAACTCCGAAGAGGGGCCATGAGTAGCCGAATAAATCGCGACAAGGCCCACAAGCACCAGTGCGATCCAGGTCATTAAACTAATCGGATCGAGATTTCTATACCTCGTTCTCATTGATCGACCACATCGATTATTGCGTCATCCGATCTGGTATCTTCAAAAAGCTGATCCATGAGAAAGCCCCTCGTCGCATCCAATTCGAGGTAGCCTTTCAGATAACGTTCTGCCATGAAGCTGCCGATCGGACCCGCGGTTGTCGATCCATAACCGGCATTTTCGACCATTACAGCGATAGCTATCTGAGGGTTTTCTGCCGGTGCCGCCAGTATAAACCATGAATCATCTTCATTTTCCTCCAGGCCCGTGCGATTATTCTGAGCAGAACCCGTTTTACCAATGGAAGTGATGTCTTTGATTTCGAGCCAAGAGCTTTTCTCCGCAATGACTTTGCGCATGCCCTGCCGCACAACATCCAGATAAATCGGATTGACGTCAATCTGCTTTGGCGGCTCGTACTGAGGCGTGCTAACCGAACCGGTTTGTGGATCAATCATCTCTCTCACGAGATGAAGCTCGGGAAGCGTCCCGCCATTAGCGATGGCTGAGGTGTATCGGACGAGCTGAAGCGGCGAGACCTGCATCTCACCCTGCCCCACGCCGAGATTCATCACGTGACCCTGTGTCCACCCTCCAATCTCAGGGAATCGTCTGTTGTAATATGTCGAATCCGGCACCAGACCGCGTTCTACCTGGCCAGTGGCGATATCGAGCGATGGACGCCGACCGAATCCGAACTTATTCGCCATTCTATTCAATGAATTAACATCGATTCGCCGGGCCATCTCAAAAAAGAAGGTGTTGCAGGAGTGCATGATGGCCTCAATCACGTTAATTGAACCATGTTCTCCGAGACACGTGTAAAATTCTCCCCGGCCAAGAGGGTGCCCCCCGTCACAGAATACCTCATCGTTCACATCGATCACGCCTTGCTCCAACGCCAATAACGCAATTAACGGCTTGAACGTAGAACCAGGAGCCAACACACTCTGCGTGACGCGATTAAATAGTGGCCTGTCGGAATGTGTTCGAATGCTATCCCAGACGGCCTGATCTAACCGGCTTGTAAACAGACCAAGATCATAGTCTGGCGCAGAATGCATGGCCAATATCTCACCGTTATTGGGATCAACCGCTATCACGCCCCCCCTCTTTCCAACGAACAAGGATTCCGCGAAAGCCTGCAGGTCCGCATCGATCGTTAGATTCAGATCAAGGCCACTGGCCGCCGCCCGATTTTCGCGACCACCGAGATAGTCTTCCACCACCTGACCTCGGACGTTCACCATCTTGTAGTCGCTTCCCGGTTTCCCTCGGACCTCTGCCTCGTACTCTTGCTCAAGGCCTCCTTGACCGAATGGATCGCCTCTTCGATATCCCTCTTCTTCTCTCGCGCGCAGAACTCCCTCAGATATCTCCCGAACGTATCCCATGGCATGCGTTAAGCGAGCATCGGTCAGGTAGCGTCTCTTCTGAGTGATTTCGTAGTCGACTCCTGGGAGATTCTGACGTTGTTCAAGAACCCGGCTCAGCGCGTCGAAGGAAACGTCTGTCCGCAAAGGGGAACGCTTAAATGAACTCCAGTCCTTTGCCGCGAAATACTGGTTTTCGATGGTGGAATCGGGAACGTTTAAGAGATCTGCCAACAAGGGAATTGTGGCTTCGTCAAAGTAGGAGGGGGTCACGAAAAGGGTGTAGCTCGGTTCGTTTTCTACCATCAGCACACCGTTTCGGTCGAAAAAGCGGCCCCTGGGTGGCTGTACCCTTCGCTCTCGCATCGCGTTTGCCTGGGATTCGCCCGTATGATCAGAGGCTTCGATCAATTGCAGCTTCCCGAGTCTCAATGTCAGTATTCCGAGGACAATCGCTACCAGTGCAATAAAAACGCGAACACGAGATCGTCCTTCTTCCATTTTATCGTTCTTCCATTTTTTAAGGCGAGATAAGCGTGTAGTCGTAAGACGACAGGGCTCTGATGATGGTCGTTCAGAAAACTGGTCTTCTTCCCCTTCTTAAAATCGCGCGAAACCCCTGCGTGTTCCGTTCAGCAACAAGATCGTTCTGATCAGTTGTCGAAGGCTACAATTGGCCTTGAATTGCCGTTTTTTGGGCGCAAAAATTGCGACTCTGAGGGTGGAGACATTTATTTCCGGGTGGTCCAGAACAAATTATCTCGTATTGTGACGTCTTTGATTAGATTGGATACGGATACTTCACGCGCCGCAAGGGAATAAATCCACGCAAGAAGCTTCATTTTTCAGGTATCACTCCCCCGCCAGATCCTGAGAATCAACAATTCGGTTTACGTATGATTCAGTCCATTTCCAGAAGTCGATTCGCTCCCGTCTCGCGACTTTTGATGGCCACACTGGCGGTGTTCATGTTCGCGGTACTGGTTTTGCCGACTACATCGAACGCTCAGTATTTTGGACGTAACAAGGTCCAATACGACGATTTTGAATTTCAAACCTTTAATACCGATCATTTCGAGTTCTACCTCTATCCGGAAGAAGAGGAAGCGGTAGGGGATGCAGCTCGCATGGCGGAGCGTTGGTATCAGCGCCATAGCCGCACATTCCTGCGGGAGTTCTACGAACGCAAACCCGTTATTTTCTACGCCAATGACGCTGATTTTCACCAGACGAATGCCATTGGAGGTACGCTTGGTGAAGGAACAGGTGGTGTCACAGAGAGCCTCAAAGAGCGGGTGATCATGCCGCTCACGGGTAGTTACAAGGAAACGGATCACGTGCTCGGACATGAACTTGTTCACTCCTTTCAGTATGACATCGCGCTTTCCCGGACGGATTCCATTCGATTTGCCTTTCAGCTCGTTCCATTGTGGCTCACAGAGGGGATGGCAGAGTACTTCTCGGTTGGGCGTCTTGACGCGCATACCGCAATGTGGATGAGAGACGCCGCTTTGCGAGATGACTTACCTACTATTGAAACCATCACGCGGGATATGAGCTATTTCCCGTATCGATACGGTCAGGCATACCTGGCATATATCGGTGGTAAGTATGGAGACGTCGCTGTCGCCAATCTATTTAAGATGTCTGGACGTGTCGGAGTCGACTCTGCCTTCGTCTACACACTCGGTATAACGGCTGACTCTCTTTCCACCGAGTGGATTACGGCGGTCAAAGACACGTATCTACCTCTGACCGAGGGTCGGGATGATAACGAAGCAGCCGGAAGAGAAGTCCTCTCGAAAGACATCGATTCTGGTGACATGAACATTGCTCCGGTTGTGAGCCCTGACGGCCAGTACGTGGCCTTCCTGTCTGAAAAAGATCTGTTTGAGATCAATCTGTTTATAGCGGATACCAACACTGGTGAGGTAGTTCGCAAACTGAAAAGCGGGAATCGGGATTCTCATTTCGATGCGATTCGATTTATTGCATCGGCAGGATCCTGGTCACCAGACGGCCGCAGCTTCGCGTTCATCACGTTCGTCGAAGGAGATAATGAAATTTCGATCCTGGATTGGAGTAAAGGCGATGTTATCCAGCGATATGCGATGGAAGGGGTGACGGCCATCACCAACCTGGCTTGGTCTCCCAATGGAGAAGACTTAGCATTCTCGGGAATGGACGGTGGAATCAGCGACCTTTACATTTTGACAATGGAGAGTGGCGAAGTTCGACAGTTGACCAACGATCGTTACGCGGATCTTCAGCCTGCATGGAGTCCAGATGGCGAAACCCTTGCTTTTACTACCGACCGCGGAGAATCTGGTACAAACTTCCGCACGCTGGAATATGGAGAGCCACGGATCGCTACGATCGATACAAAATCACTCGATATAAACGTGTACCGGCCCTTTGACGGCTTGCACCATAATCCTCAGTTCTCCCCAGACGGTCAGGATCTGTATTTCATTTCCGATCATGACGGATTCAAAGATTTGTACCGGCTAGAAATTGCGAGCAACGACGTCTACAAGCTGACAAATCTGAAAACGGGTGTTTCTGGCATCACTGCGATGTCTCCAGCCATGTCCGTTGCTTCCCAAAATGGGATGATGATGTTTTCCGTATTTGGAGACAGCAAATACACCGTCTACGCAAAAGAATCTGACGACCTTGAGGGCGAACTCGTACAATTCGGAAATCTCGAAGATCGTCCGATTGCGTCGGTCTTGCCTCCGTTTAGGGGCATCGATGAAGGTCTGGTAGGGAGTTACCTCAATGATCCACTCACGGGCCTACCTGAGGATCAAGACTACTCGTCCGATCTTTACAGCCCGAGGCTCAAACTCGACTACGTCGCACCACCAACGATTGGTGTTCAAGCTGGGGGTCTGTACGGCGCAGGAGTATCAGGTGGAGTTGGATTTTACTTCAGCGACATGCTAGGCAATCAGAATCTAGCCGTAGTTGCTCAGGCCAACGGTACACTCAAAGATATCGGCGCTCAGGTTTCCTATTTGAACCGAGAAAACCGTCTCAACTGGGGCGCAAACGGTGGTCACATTCCGATCCTCTTCGGGTCTTCGTTCATCGGTAATGATGGACAGAGCATCCTGAATCTGCGACAGCGAATCTATGTTGACCAAATCCAAGGAATGGCATCATTCCCGTTTACTACGACCCGCCGCATCGAAGCATCTGGTGGTTTTACACGTTACGGTTTTGATTATGAGCTCGATACATTCAGTTTTGATCCGCTGACTGGATTCGTGACCCGCGATCGAACCCAACTGGACGACGCCGAACCAGATCCGGTTTATTTTGGAACGGTCGGACTCGCAGTGGTAAATGACTATTCGTTTTTCGGCTTCACTTCACCCATAAGAGGCGGACGTTCCCGGTTCGAAGTCACCCCGTTTATTGGATCAGAGAAGTTCATCCGCGTTCAGGCCGATTTCAGAAAGTATTTCCAGATCAGTCCGTTTACTACGCTAGCCTTTCACGGCTTGCACGTGGGTAATTACGGCGCGGACGAATCGCAGAATTCTTTGTTTACCAGAGAATACCTCGGTTATGCAAACAGTGTTGGATTCGTCCGTGGGTATAGCTTTACATCCTTTGACGACCTCGGAGAATGTACTGCGACTGCCTCTGGCGCCTGTGCAGAACAAGACCGGCTACTCGGTACACGTGTGGCAACAGCCAGCGTAGAATTACGCGTGCCACTGTTTGGAAATGAGTCCTACGGGTTAGTGAACTTCCCGTACCTGCCAACCGAAATTTCGTTTTTTGCTGATGGTGGTGTTTCCTGGACCAAGAATGATCTCCCTGATCTTCGATGGGAAACAGAACGCACAGCAGATCGAATTCCAGTTTTCAGCGCAGGAGTCTCTACTCGCGTTAACCTGTTTGGCTACACCGTACTAGAAATCTATTACGCCAAGCCGTTCCAGCGTCCAGTAAAGGGAAATCACTTCGGATTCCAGATCATTCCTGGCTGGTAGTCTCGTCTCCGACACTGCTAAGTAAAAAAGGGCCCGTCGCTAATGCGACGGGCCCTTTTTATATAAAGTCATACCGAACCTAAAGCACGATTTCAGCTGTCATTATTGTAATTGCTTCGCCCCTCAGGATCACCCGATCTCCCGATAGTTCGACCTCCACATTTCCACCCCTGGCCGATATCTGTCTTCCCTTTAGGCGTGTTTTCCCAAGCTTCGCAGCCCAGTACGGCGCAAGGCAGCAATGCGCTGACCCTGTCACCGGATCTTCTGGGACGCCACACTGAGGCGCGAAAAATCGTGAGACAAAATCAAGACTACTATCATCCGCCGCTGCCGTTACAATCAGCCCTCGAACTGGCAGCGCCGCTATCGCGGACATGTCTGGTTTAAGTTCTCTCAATACCGTTTCGTCCTCTACCTCTGCTATGGCGTCCATTCGATTTGCGCCATGGAAAGAGCAGATAGTTTGAATGGCGTTTTCTATTAACTCCAGGGCAAACCCCTGATTCGCCGGCTCGGACGGAAATACCATTTCCAGCATCGTGTCACCATCCCGACGTACCTGAAGTTCGCCACTCTTCGTCTGAAATCGTATCGTCGCATCGGCCTCAGCATATCCTCGTTCGAACAATACATGCGCGGATGCCAGCGTGGCATGGCCGCACAGATCGACTTCGGTTAGCGGAGTAAACCAGCGCAAGTTCCATGACCCATTCTCTCCGGGCATTACGAACGCTGTTTCTGCCAGATTCATTTCATTAGCGATGGATTGCATCAACGACTCGTCGAGCGCTGTATCCCGAACACAAACGGCCGCCGGGTTTCCTTTGAAAGGTGTATTAGTAAAGGCGTCAACCTGAAAAAGGGAAATGTTCATTCGATTATCCCGCTATTCCGGGTACTGAATTGGCGTATCTTGCAACCGAGCACAAAGCATTGAGCAATGAAGGCGATCTGCCCTCTAAAATTGCGGGTGCCCCGGCTGTTATTTAATGGACAGACTGCTTACGCATGTATTCCAAACTTCGATCCATTCTTTTCTCTCTTCCTCCTGAGGCAGCTCATACAGTTGCCGCAGGGGCCGCTCGCTTCTCTCAGAAGGTTACGCCCTTTCTACTGGACTCGATGTACCAGTATGCCCACCCGAGTCTACATCAGGAAATCTTAGGCAAAACATTCGTCAACCCTGTGGGTCTCGCAGCTGGATTCGATAAGAACGCCAGGATGATTCCCTTCTTTAAAAAGGCGGGATGTGGATTTGTTGAGGTGGGAAGTGTGAGTGCGCGAAAGGCCAAAGGAAACAAGCGACCAAGGCTTTTCCGTCTCCCGGATGACCAGGCGCTCATCAACCGAATGGGCCTGAACAATGCCGGAGCGAAAGCGATCCAACATCGGCTCAAGAGCCAGTCTGGACAGATTGCCTTTCCCGTTGGCGTTAATCTGGCCAAAACACATGATCCGAAGATTGAGGGTGCAGCTGCGATTGAGGATTTCTGTGAGAGCTTCCGCCTTCTCGCCCCGTGGGCTGATTATGTCGCCCTAAATATTTCTTGCCCCAACACCTCGGAAGGCAAAACATTTGAGGACCCCAATTCGCTTGACGAGCTATTAACTGCCGTAATGAGTGCGCGCAATGAGATGAACAGGCGGGTGCCCATTCTCGTCAAGCTCTCTCCACCCCATACGGATCGATTCGTTCTGGACAGTTTCTTCGATGAAATTCTTCTCGTTTCACTGGCCCATAAAGTGAACGGCTTCATTGCCACGAATACCGCATCGGACCGTCGCAATCTGATTACTCTACAACCTGAACTTGACCGCATGGGAAAGGGCGGACTGAGCGGACAGCCCATTCGTGAACGAGCTAATGGACTCGTGCGCTACCTCTACTCGAAGACAAACGGCAAAATCCCGATCATCGGTGTTGGGGGTATTGCCTCGGCCGAACAAGCTTACGAAAGAATCAAAGCAGGTGCGTCATTGGTACAATTGTATACTGGGCTGGTGTACCAGGGTCCGGGGCTCATACGCTCCATCAAAGAAGGCTTGGTTCGACTTCTTGCAGAAGAGGGGCATTCATCCCTCAAACGTGTCGTAGGGATTGAAGCAACGTGACCCAATCCAGCGTTCTTGCCATTTCCGAACTGCGAGTCCTACATTCCTGACCCACTAATTGCCGTTTCCCGCGTCGCTAACAAACTCTCATGATGAACGCACTAGTTGATTTCAACACTGTCCCGGAACTGTTCAATCGACTGATCGACTACCACCAAGGGACGAATCAGGTGGTACTACAATACGTGGATAAGGCCTCCAAAGAATGGGTCGACGTGACTTGGCCAGAATTTCGGGACCGCGCGCGGGCAATGGCTGGCTATTTGTATGCCCAAGGAGTCCGACCCGGCGATCGCGTGGCAATCCTGTCCGAAAACAGACCTGAGTGGGCCTACACCGACATAGCTACTCAGCTTCTGGGTGCAGTGAATGTATCACTCTACACAACGCTCCCGCCGAAAGAAGTCAGTTACATCATCCATGACTCAGGGGCGAGCGTCTTCATCGTCTCAACAGGAATTCAGCTGAAGAAGGCCCTTCAGATCTACGATCTGTGCCCAAATCTGAAACGTATTGTTTCGATGGTTCCTCCACGTGAGGAGGGCCCGGATTATCTGGACGTTTTTGACGAGGCTATGCAGAGCGGTGGCGAGCTCTATCGAGAATTTCAGGATGCTATCCACGCCAACGAGGCTGCAGTCAAGCCCGAAGATCTTTCTGTTCTCATCTACACCTCCGGAACCACAGGAAATCCGAAAGGCGTCATGCTGTCTCACGCCAATTTATGTGAGAACCTGAAGTCGGCTCTCGAACGGCTGCGGTTTAGAGAAGGTGGTCGTCACCTCTCTTTCCTTCCATTGTGCCATTCGTTCGAACGCCTTGGCGGATACCTGGGCACCATCGCGTGTGGTATGACAATTTCGTACGCAAGAGGCATTGATACCGTAACGAGCGATATCCTGGTAGTGAAGCCTACCGTCCTGCTGTCGGTCCCCCGCCTGTATGAGAAGATTTTTAATGCGGTTAATAGAGCTGTTGAAGAAGGATCGCCGAGCAAGAAAAAGGTCTTCAAATGGGCTCAGAAGGTCGGATATGATTACAACATAAAAAAGGCGAGAAGCGAGAGAGTATCCGCCTTGCTATCACTAAAAAATGGCCTGGCTCAAAAGCTTGTGTTTTCAAAACTGAAGGAAAAACTAGGGGGTGAGCTTGAGTTTGGCGTTTCGGGAGGAGCGGCGCTGCCTAAATCCATCGGAGAATTCTTCTTCTCGGCTGGAATTACCATCGTTGAGGGGTATGGCCTGACGGAAACCTCTCCTGTGCTCTCTATCACTCCGTTTGACGACCCTCAATATGGAAAAGTGGGGCACGTCATTCCGCGGGTAACAGTGGCGATCCAGGACGTCGATTCGGGAAATATCATTGGACAGCTTTTGGGAGACGATTACCCCAGCGATCTCACAACGGAGCCGGGCGAGATAATCTGTAAGGGCCCCAACATCATGAAGGGCTACTGGAACAACGAAGAAGCAACGCGTGAAGCCATCGATCCAGACGGATGGTATCACACCGGCGATATTGGCCGATTTGAAGGCGGATTTTTGGTCATCACTGATCGAATCAAACACATGATCGTCTCCGCTGGCGGCAAGAATATCTATCCCGGCCCCATTGAAGAAGGGTTTATGCACGAGCCATGGATCGACCAGCTAATGGTGGTCGGGGAAGCCCGCGAGTACCTGACGGCTCTGGTTGTGCCGGATGAAGACATCATTCGTTCCTATGCCAAAGAGCAGAAACTGGATGCCAGCAAGCTCGAGGATATTCTGGCGACAGAGGAGGTTCAGCGTGTTTTTAAACAGCTATTCAAATCCCACTCCAGACAGGCTGCCGCGCACGAAAAAATTCGTGATTTCCGTTTGGTCAAGGAGCAATTTTCGGTTGAAAACGGGATGATGACTCCAACAATGAAATTGAAGCGCAAAGTCATCAGGGCCAACTTCGATGACCTGATTGAATCCATGTACGCGGGTGTGATTTAGGATACCGAGCTAACTTCCCTTTTTACCGCACGGATCCACGTATATCCGTGCGGCTTAGATAAACTCGCGACTGATCTATTTGAGCAGAAACATGGTTCTGGTGAGATTAAAATTACGGGCTTCCAGCCGGTAGAAATACATTCCGCTAGCTAGCGAGCGTGATTCGAATGTCACGTTGTGCCACCCTGCCTCGACCTGTGAATCTACAAGCAGTGCCACTCTTCGCCCGAGCGCATCATATACCGAGAGCTGTACCGGCGATGACACCGGCAGTGCATATCGGATGGTTGTAGAAGGATTGAACGGGTTCGGGTAATTTCCCATTAACCTGAACTCTGTCGGAATCGCCAGATCATCTTCTGTCGAAACGCCTGAGGCGACAGAAACGGTGATCGTCCCGATTGACGTTCCGCCGTGGCCGTCATCAATTGTATAGGTGAAGCTATCCAATCCTGCATAATCAGTATCTGGCCAGTATCTGATAACTTGATTGTCCCTTACGGACGCTTCTCCATGCTCCGCAGACGAGATGTCTCGAATGTAAAGAGTGTCCCCATCTTGATCGCTATCGTTTGCAAGTGCATCGAATGTCGTGATGGCGTTCAGGTCGATAACTACGACATCTTCAACAGCCACCGGTGGAGCATTTCTGGACACATACCGACGAGCATCGGCGCGCTGGCTTCGAATTGTACCTCCATCGTCAACGGCCCGAACAGAAAACCAAGCAGTTCTTTCTGCGATCCGGCTTGCTTCGATGGTGACGGTTGTATCTGGAAGTGTCTCAAATACCTCCCATTCATTGGCATCGGAAAGCTTTAATAGTTCATAGGCGGCAGCGCCCAGCACTTCGTTCCAGGTTATGTCCGCATCGCCAGAGCCCTGAACATCTATCGAAAGTGAGACCTTTTCGGAAATCGTAAAAGGTTCGCTTACCGTTGTACGACCGCCTTGAGTTACCCGAACAAGCGCTTCTCCGAGTGCCGATTCTGGTACAGTCCATGTAGCTGCCTGTCGCGGGACGGTACTATTTCCGAAAAACGGAGTCCATGTTGCACCGGAATCAAGCGAATACTCCACATCATCCGCGTCTCGTTCGTCTCCAGTATCCTGCGTATCCCAAAAAATCACCTTATTCTGGCCGCTGAAGAACTTGTCGTCTCCCAGTGGGTGAGTGACAACAAGTTCATCGAGCACATAGGAATAGACCAGATAGAACTCCTGAGGACCGAACGGAACGGACGTTCCGGAGATGGTCGCTGTATAGCTCCCCGCCGGTGGAGCATCGATCACAACCTGCTCCGTGTTGTTCAGAGAATCAGTGCCCCGCGTTGCCGGAAGAGCAACGTTCGCTCGCGTGGAGTCGAGAACCCATGGCTGATGGTCTATCGAGCCGTCCGAAACGAGAAGATCGAGATTGTTCACGAGGGCAGGTGCTGCGTAAGGAGAAGCATCTTTGTCGGTCCAATAGAGCATCACCTTCAGCTGAGAAATGGAGTTCCCCTCGATTGTTGACGGAACCTCGATCACAATTTGAAAGCTCTGGCCTTGTTCGACATCGGCAATCTGATATTGGGATGATGTGATGATCTGCGCTGCCCTGCGGGCATTTACCAACCCGTAACCTGCCGCATAACTCGGTCCTTCGTCAAAAATGTAGTCTGCCGTGTTCATGAGGATGGATTTTACCAAGCCTCCGTCCGGTGTTTCTCCAGAATGCAGATTTCGGTAATGCTCATACAGCAGCGCAGCAGCACCCGCGACAGCAGGCGTGGACTGGCTCGAACCTTGAAATCGCTCATATCCGTTAAATGCCACGCCTGAGTGTACCTTATTCTGAGCAACAACGTCGGGCTTGATCCGCCCATCTCGAGCGGGTCCATAGGAAGAAACAATCGAAACCCAAATTGGATTGGCGTAGCGCCCGACTACCAACGTGTTCTTAGCGGCGCCGTAAGAAGGATTTAGCGTCAGGTAGTCTTCTGGGTAACCTTCTTGGGTCGCACCCGAATTCCCAGCCGAGAACACAGAGAGAAGTTTGTTCTCGTTTCGAAGCAGTTCGTCGATAGTTTGGCTGTGGATATTGTAGCGGCCCTTCTGCTCGTACCAGTCGCCGTATTCCGGATCTGAGCTGTTCCAAGAGTTGCTGGATATGACAGTTGGATCGGGTTGATTTAGACCAAGTGCGAAATGGTCACCCGTCCTCATCGTATAGATGGTGGATTGAGCAGCCAGCCCTTCAAATCTGGGTTGCAGGGAACCATTCCCGCCAACAATACCAGAAGTGTGGTTGCCGTGCTGTGAAAAGGACCCATTGTTGCCCAGACCAGGGTCCAGCACGGTGTGACGATCCCGCATATCAACGTGCGTTTCTCCCTGATAAACCGCATCTCCCAGTCCAACAACAACACCATCGCCCGTTAGTCCGAGACGTCCAGACTCGGTTGACTTAATTACGTTGGCCCGGATGTTTGTGACCTGGACATCTGAGTGAGAAGACTCGAGATAATCAGAATCCGAGCTTCCTCCATCTATGACCACTTTATCTGAATGCGGTTCGATTGCGTTAATGAACGGAAGTTTAGCTATTTCAAAGACGGCTTTAGGTGTGAGTTCTGCTGTGAAGTACCTCGAGCCGGGGCTCAATATGAAATTCGAGACACCGGCTTGAAGGGCCACGGAGTTTCGCACATCTGCCTCGGACAAAGAAGACGAAAAACTGGCACGAATCAGAAAGCTGCCCCCTTTTTCAGTCTCGAGAAACTGGTAAAAAGACTGCTGAATTTTATTCTCTGCACCCGCACGTGCGTACCCGTTCAAACCGAACTCCGACAGCGTTGACAATTCGACGTTTCTCGACACTCTCGCCACATACGTATTGCTCGGAATGTACCCTTCCAGCGTCACTCCAGAAGTTTCGAGATCGCGGCGGTTTTCGGACGAGAGAATATCGTCGAAGCGAAGGATCAGGAAATACTCTTCGTTGTGCTCGGCTGCCTCGCTGTAGGAGTGGAAAGACAAATTCTCTGCCTGAATATTTGTCTTGCTGGCTTCGGAGGAGCCAACAGCAATCATTTCCAAGCTTCCGTTTTTTAGTTGCGCAGATTGCTGCGCACCCGCTTTTGGAGAGCTGAACAGGCTAGCGACAATTAGGAACACAAGTCCTAGCGAACGAAGAAAAGAAAAGCGGAGCATCATGTGACAAATGGTTTTGAATAGATGTAAAACTGCAAGTCATCAATTTTTTAGGACCCAAACATAGATCATATCTCGTTGGTATGCATCCGCTTACGGGTAGGACACGATTCGCTTTGCTTAATGGTGAACTTTCTGGTAGGCAGACCTTTACATCGCCGGTGAAATTGCAGACTCTTTACTTATCCAAATCTGCCCTAGATGAACGTCCTTACAATTGAATCACTACACAAAAGCTATGGCGTGAAGCCACTTTTGGACGAAGTTACCTTCGGGCTGGCAGATGATGAAAAGATGGGACTGATCGGCGCAAACGGATCAGGCAAGACCACCTTGATGCGCATCATTGCCGGTCTGGAAACGAAGGACCGCGGGCGGATAATGATTCCGTCAGGCTCTCGCGTGGCGTTCCTGCCCCAAAACCCATCGTTTGAGCCAGGGCATACGATTGTGGACGCTGTTTTTGACCAGGGCGACCCTACACTTAGACTCTTGCATGACTACGAGGAAGCCTCTCATCAACTTTCCACAACGACCGAGTTGGATGAAGCATTGCTCGCTCGGGTGTCTGAGCTCAGCCATCAACTTGACGTCACCGGCGGTTGGGATCGAGAGGCCAGCGCACACGCGATCCTAGATCGGTTGGGTCTGACAGATATTGGAGCCCTGGTTGGAACCCTGTCCGGCGGTCAGCGAAAACGAGTAGCACTGGCGCGCGCGCTTCTCCTGCAACCGGATTTGCTCTTGCTCGATGAGCCGACGAACCATCTCGACACCGAGACGATCGCCTGGCTCGAAGCGTATCTGTCCCGATATTCCGGGGCTCTATTGCTCGTCACACATGATCGCTATTTCCTCGACCGCGTCACAAACCGAATGCTCGAGGTTCGGCCCGGCGGTGTTGCCAAATATGAAGGCAATTACACCCGCTATCTAGAACTGAAAGAGGAAGAAGATCGCCTGGCTGAAGCGACTGAGCGTACCCGGCAAAATCTTGCGCGTCGAGAACTCGCATGGCTACGAAGAGGGCCAAAGGCCAGAACTACCAAAGCAAAATATCGGGTGGACCGAGCGCTCGCGCTTCAGGAAGGAGGAAAAGGTGGACCTGAAGCTACGTTACAGCTTGCCTCGGCCTCTACACGCCTTGGCAAGAAGGTCCTGGAGCTAGAGAACGTCTCGAAAGCGTTTGGTGAAAATGTTCTCGTTAAAGGCTACTCCCGGATTTTTACGAAAGATGATCGCATCGGAATCATCGGGGACAACGGATCTGGTAAAACGACATTCCTTGAAATGATTGTTGGAAATTTGAAGCCAGATTCCGGCCACATCGAAACCGGAGAGACGGTCGTGATCGGATATTTCGATCAAGAGGTTCGTCCTTTAAACGACTCATTGCGTGTTATCGATACTGTAACGGAAGTGGCGGACAACGTCCGAACCGCGGACGGGTCCATTATATCTGCCAGTCAGATGCTAGAGCGTTTTCTATTCCCACCTGCCGTTCAATACACGCCCGTGGCCAAGCTTTCGGGAGGCGAACGACGGCGGCTTCACCTGTTACTCGTCTTGATGGAAGCGCCCAATATTCTGCTTCTCGACGAGCCTACAAACGACCTTGATATACCGACACTGGCTGCGCTGGAGGAATATCTCGATACGTTTCCGGGTGTGTTGATTGTCGTTTCACATGATCGCTGGTTTCTGGACCGCACGATAGACCACATTCACTGTTTTGAGAACGACGGTAATATTCGCACGTATCCAGGTGATTACAGTGCCTATCTGGAATTGCGTGGGCGGGAAGCGGCGGGTTCTGCAGCGTCTGCTAAGAAGCGACCTGAAAAAACGGCACGAAGTAAAAAGAAATCCGAATCGACTTCAGGCTCCACTAAGCTTTCGTTCAAGGAAAAAAAGGAACTCGCCGAGACGGAACTGCGGATTGAAAGTGCCGAGGCTCGGAAGGCAGAAATTGAAGCCTTACTCTCGCAAAATCCCGGAGATATTGAAGCCATTACGGCCCTCTCGCATGAGCTTGGAGATCTAGCTTCGACTCTCGATCGAGACATGGAGCGCTGGAGCGAATTAGCAGATCGTGCTTGATCTGCCATCGGGCTATCACATCAACCCTACGAGGGCCATCGGTTCTGCTTTTCCTCGAAGCTCGACCTCACCTAGTGGTTTCTTTTCCGTGAACTCTGGAAGATCCAATATGTCTACGAGACCCTGCGACGCGATCAGTCTGTGCCCCAACTCGTTACATTTCGATTGAATTCTGGCAGTCGTATTGAGAACATCTCCGTTGTAAACGATCTCCTTTTTTATGTCGCCGATTTCAGCCGTGATAACATCCCCAAAATGTAGACCTGCTTTGAATTCCGGAACGTGCCCGTAGTCCGCCAGATATTGCTCTTTTCTAGTGTGAATCTCCGCCAGAATCTCCACGAATACCCGAACACAATTCGCATCCCGAAGCCCGGATTTAAGAGGCCAGGTCAGAACGATTTCATCTCCGATATATTGATAGATCTCTGCACCCCTTTCCATTATAGGCTCTGAGATATCCCTGAAAAACGAGTTCAGAAAGGAAAAATATTGCTCTCCTTCAAGCGTTTCTGCAAGCGTTGTCGAAGACGTGAGATCCAGAAACATGAATACTCTGTTTTCCACCCTGGGACTGTGGTAGCGACCAGAAACGTAACGAAGCAATTTTCCTGGACCCAAGAGCCGGTTCAACTGCCGCAAAAACACAACGACGAGGTGAATCATGAATATGATTACGACATCCCAGAAGAATTCCATCGAGAACATCCAATCAATGTATTCCGGAATACCGAAGCCCTGTGCCAACCCTCCGAAGAAACTAATAATCATCCAGGGAATGGCGATTACGGCAACGTAGATCAGGCTTTTCAACAAAACGGCCATTGAAAATGACCTCGCCCGTGTGCTTGTAGCAAATCGGGACATCTCCAGCAAACCGAGTGCAGCCCCGATCAAAAAACCAATAATGGGCCCTGCCAAAGTTCGGTCGCCGCCACTTTCCACGTATTCCCACACAACACCAACGAGGGCGTATGCGATTACGAAAAAGAGCAGCAGGTTTATTCTCGCAACTGTTCTGCGTCGAAGCTGCATGACTGAGTTGGGATGTTGGACTTTGCGCAAACGGGAATATCGGATACGATCCCCGCGTCTTGCTGCACAATGTATGGGCAGCGATGTCGAATTGTAAGAAAGGAAGCTTGGGTTTAATTCGGTTGGCTAAATCAGAGCGCCAGCTTCTTTTAGGAAATCAACAGCTGAAACCAGTGTGCTACCCAGCCCCACGCCCTACTAGCCCCACCCCAGGGCCATCCCACCCTGGTAGATGACAAGCGAGAAGAGATACGCCATACCGGTCATGTATAGCCACATCACGGCGGGCCATTTCAGAGAATTGGTTTCTCTTCGGGCTATGGCAAGGGTACTCATACATTGCAACGCCAGAACGAAGAATACGAGCAGGCTCACGGCCACCAAAGGAGTATAAACGGGACTTCCGTCCTCGTAAGTGTCGGCTTTCAGCTTATCTCTGAGTAAAGGGCTGTCCTCATCAACATCACCGACGCTATAGATCGTAGCGAGGGCTGAAATAATGACTTCGCGGGCAGCGAAGGCGGACACAATACCAGCGCTGATTTTCCAATCGAATCCAAGCGGCCGCATTATGGGTTCGAGTCCGTGCCCGAGCATTCCGATAAAGCTGTGTTCGATCTGATGTCCAGCTTCCGCCGCTTCAATCGAGTGATATTCATCGGCCATGCTGAGGTCGACAGCCAAGGCGGCTTCTGTTTCGCTCATGCCGGTCTCTACCAATTCGGTCCGTGAGGCCTCCCTGGCCTGATCCGCGGCCACGCGACGCGCTTCAATTCCGGGATCTGCATCGGTAGCCGGAAATCTTGCTAGAAACCACAGGACGATGGACATGCCAAAAATGATCTTGCCCGCGCGAACAACGAATGCCTTCGAACGGTCGATCATGCGCCAAAATATTTGACGGAATCGAGGCATCCTGTATGGAGGCAACTCCATGGCGAAAAAGGAAGACTCTCCCTTAAACACTATGCGGCGCAAGACGAACGCGGCAACAAAGGCCATGACCGTACCCAGGAGATACATTGAAAACATGGCAATCCCCTGGAAACTGAACAGGCCCAATACGGTGCCTGTCGGCAAAAACGCGGCAATAAACAGCGTATAAACTGGCAGGCGAGCCGAGCAACTCATCAACGGCGCCACCAGGATCGTTATCAACCGATCTCGGGGGTTCGCCAGAGTTCGAGCTGCCATTATTCCGGGAATGGCGCACGCGAAAGAAGAAAGAAGCGGTACGACAGACCCTCCGCTCAACCCTACTCGACTCATTAAGCGGTCCATAATGAATGCCGAACGGGCCATGTAGCCTGTGTCTTCCATCAGGCCCAAAAAGAAGAAAAGGAGCAAGATCTGTGGCAAGAAGACGGCAACATTACCGACTCCGGTGATCATGCCATCAACAACTAGATCTGTGGCTAGACTCGCTGGAAAAACGGTGCGCACACCAATTCCGAGATTCACTACTCCCAGCTCGATGATATCCATGGCCGGTTCTGCCCAGGAAAAAACTGCTTCAAAAATTAGCAGCAACAAGAGGCCAAAAAGCATGGGGCCAAAGATGCGATGGGTAAGAACCGCATCAATCTTGTCCGATCTCGTGCGTTGGCTCGGGTCAATTTTACGTGCTGTTATGCGGGAGACAAGCGGGCTGAGCCAGGCGTACCGCCCCATAATTTCCGCTTGTCGGTAGGGTGCTTTGGTTTCGTCAAGCTTTTCCCGAGTCGCCAGAACTGCCTGGTGAAACTGCGGAGCTCGCTCCGTCCAGAAGTCAAGCATCGTGTCGTTTGTCAGGCACTGCAATGCTTCTATAAATCGCCCTTCCGGTGCGACTATCCCGTCGAGCTCTTCCACTAACGCCGGAAGCACAACATCAACGGCTGGCATGATGGACCAACTCCGAGTGGCTGGAGGGGGCAGTTCATCCTTCCTGATCTGATACTTCAGTTTCCCAATGCCCTCATTTTTAGAAGCAACCATTGGAATGACGGGCACGCCGATAGCCTCCTTGAGCTCGGCGACATCGATCTGTAAACCAGCTTCTTCCGCTGCATCCGTCATGTTTAACGCCACGATGACCGGCAGACCAAGGTCAATCACCTGTGTGACGAGGTACAGATTGCGTTCCAGATTACTCGCATCCACAACACAAACCACCAAGTCTGGAGCCGATTCGCCGTCGAGGCGACCCATTAGAACATCATAGGCGATACGTTCATCGAGGGATTTCGGGCTGAGACTATATGAGCCCGGAAGGTCGATCACATCGATCTCGCGGGTGCCTGAAAGGCTTCCCACTTTTCGTTCAACCGTCACGCCGGGATAATTTCCGACTTTCTGACGCATTCCTGTCAGAATATTGAATACAGTAGTCTTCCCTACGTTCGGATTTCCGATGAGGGCGATTCGTCTTCGCGAATCGCCCGAACTCTGCGGCCCTGTATTCACGTTTTCCATGCGTCAGATTGATTCGACCAGAAGTAATTCTGCTTCTGATTTTCGAATGGAAAGGTGAAATCCGCGGACTTTCAAATCGATAGGGTCTCCGAATGGCGCATATCGAACGATTTCGACTTCTGTGCCCGGTAGTAATCCAAACTCTAGCAGCCTCTCGGGAGGCTCTGGGGTCGACCAGCCCGTGATGCGGGAGCGCTGGCCCGGCTTCACGTCTAGAAGGGTCATGCTGGTTGAAGAACTGCGAAAACGTTCATTGCGACTTCCCTTCTCAACACCACACGACTTGCTTCAATCTTACAGATCATTGATTCCGCATTGCGAATCACATGAATCTCGTTTCCTTCTCTGATTCCCAGATCACGTAGGCGTTCCGCTTCTGCCGGAAGCAGAGAGAGAAAGGCCAGTTGAACGACAACTCCACACGCAAAAGACGTAAGGGGCTGCGGCAGTGATACGGGACTCATCAGATAATAGGGTTATCAGGTACTCGCTCACGATGGAGCTTTGTGGTGCCGACCCGGAGTATCATGGTGGGAATATGAAATCCCGGACGGGAGGCGTTCTTCTTGCTATCGCTAGCAGTCTTCTCGCGTTGGATAACAATCCGAGCGCCTTTCTTATTTAGACCGAATCTAAATAAGAAAAAGTTCATTGTCAGCAGAAGCACACCAATGCTTCGTTAAGTTTTGGACAAAACACTCTTCTATTAAGGCCGGTTCCTTAATCAGAGGTCTCGAACGCATCGAACTCCAATGGTTGGAGTTTGCACTGTCTTCAGCGTTCCCGCTCTCCAATACGTCCTTGAGATGTGTATTTCGGCCGAATAACCTCCTCCTCGCGCCAGTCTGAGCTCGCGGCTCTTGAGGTTGATCCAGTCTGGTTCGACTCCGGGCTCGGGATAAAACTCGTAGTATTCTCCGATCCACTCCGCCACATTTCCTCCCATATCATATAGCCCGAGGAAATTCGGTTTCTTGCGACCGACTGGAAAAGACTCAGCCATGCTGTTCTCGCGATGGCGCACATAGTCGTCTACTTCCGCTTCATCGTTTGTCCCAGGATACAGTTGCTTGGCTGAACCACCGGCCGCGGCATACTCCCATTCGTTCTCGCTCGGCAGGCGTCCTCCGATAAACTTGCAAAAGGCCAACGCATCATCCCAAATCATATTTCCCGCTGCCCGAGTCCCTCTGCTTGTTTCGTTCGGCAGAACGGTTTCTCTTCCTGTTTCCTGTGCAAACCAGTCATATTGGCCCAGCGTGGTCTCATATCGCGAGATATAGAACGGCGCCACAACGATCCCATGCAACGGCAATGCGTCTGTATCCTCACGTTCGAAGGAGTCTCCTACCAAAAAGGGACCACCCTCAACCAATACCCACTCAAAACCAATTTCCGTCAGTTCTGCTGGCACCTTGAGGGAGGAGCATCCTGTAAGAAGGAAGCAAAACACACAGGCCCATTGGCCAAACAATATCGCGTTGGAATATTTCACACCGCTAAGACGCTCTTGGGCAGAGACAGTTGCTCAACACTTGTTCAGACTCAACTTCTTGGGCACCATACGACTCTTCGTTCCAACTATCATCACCCAAAACTGTATGATTATGTGACTATCCATTCGATTTACATCCAGAAACCGTAGGTTAGATCAGTTTCAGCTGATGCAGGGAGCAAGGGAATTTTTGAGAATCGCCCCGTTCCAAGGCACCCTGCTGTGATCGAAATGAATAGACGGATTTATGCGTAACTGAGAGGTATTGAAATGATTAAGCCGGCCCCGTATCGAGTTGGAAAATGGCTTCCGACTGACCACACAACGTTGAAACATTGGCTTGGCTCGCTGGCGAAAATAGCGAAGGAGCAAGATGCTCCTCTGTCGCGAGAGATCGCTGCGTTTAAGAATCTCATTGAAAGCGATCCTGAAGTATTCATGTTTTTCAACCTGATGTTCACGCAGGTGCCGGATAAACCTCCCTACGACAAAAACCCGAATGAACAGCCTCAGGTTGAAAACTATACCGAGATGCTCAGGATGATGAATCACATCATGAAAACCGCACCTGTATTTCTTGTGATTGAAGATGAGCCGGCCGGTCTTATTGGGTTTCCCATCAATGCAATTCTCGACTGGTCGATGGGTACAACCGCCGGATTTGCGGCGTTTCTGAATGACAAGGTTAATCGACACCTGAAGCTGATATTGAATGCCTGGGGCAAGCATTTGCTATCGGAGGACTCGGCGAATGTTCTGAATGAAAGTCCGAAGGGGTGGTTTGGACCCGCGGCAAGAAAAGCAATGCCCTGTTTCAAGGAGGAATTTATCTGCGATCCAGATGAGCCTCATTGGGGATTTTCATCCTGGGATGACTTCTTCACCAGAAGATTTCGACCGGACGTTCGCCCCATCGCCGATCCTGATGATGAAAACATCATCGTTAACGCTTGCGAATCAGCACCTTATAAGATTGCCACGAATGTTAAAAACAGGGAGCGTTTCTGGATCAAAGGTCAGCCATATTCTATCTCTCACATGTTGGCAGATGATCAACACACAGAGAAATTTGTGGGCGGAACGGTGTATCAGGCATTTCTGAGCGCACTGAGCTACCATCGCTGGCATAGTCCCGTGACCGGCACCGTTGTCAAGACCAAAATTGTAGATGGCTCCTATTATTCGGAAGCTCTGATGTGCGGATTCAGCTCACCGGACGGCCCCGACAAAAGTGCGCCAAACGATTCCCAAGGATATCTCACAGAAGTCGCAACGCGGGGTTTGATTTTCATAGAAGCAGATAACAAGGCGATCGGTCTCATGTGTTTCATGGCAGTGGGAATGGCCGAGGTTTCTTCTTGTGACATCCGAGTCAAGGCAGGAGATAAGGTTACAAAAGGACAGGAAACCGGCATGTTTCATTTCGGAGGGTCTACGCATTGCCTGATCTTTCGAAAAGGAGTGAATCTCGACTTCTTTATGAACGAGTCTCCCGGGCTCGATTCGAGCAACATCAATGTTAACGCCCGCATCGCGATTGTTCGAGAACCTAAAGAAGATCCATGCTGAGGTATGGAAAGAAATATTGGCTAAGGGTGTGGAGCTATGCCAAAAGCGTTGGGCACGTTGAATCCGATTCAAGCGAGGACACTACGCTAAAGACCATAATGGTCATCGTTTCAGTGCTTTCTGGGCTCAATTCTGGCTATTTCGCTGTTTCCTTCTTCCAGTTCGGCTTCATCTCGATTGCTCTTTCATTGGCAATCTTCTCCTCGTTTTTCCTCATAAACCTTCTGGCATTTCGGTTTCATCGTCAGTTGTTCTTTTTCCAGAGCGCGACGTTTTCAGCTATTTATCTTCAGATTGTCGCGTACCACGTACTGCATGGTGGATTTGTAGCGTCCTCCGGATATTTTGATTATGGCATTGGCATACTCGTCGGCATCCACCTGTATTACAAAGGGTATGGACGGTACGTTTGGTACGGCCTGTTGATGACTACCGCCATCGTGCTGTATGTGCTTGAGCCCTCACTTGCGGTGAATGCCATTGATCTTCCAGATTCATTCAGATCGCTGGCCTTCGCAAACGATTTTGTGGTTATCGGATCGTTTGTCTTCCTGGCCATCAGTCTGTTCGCAAGTCAACTCCGTGCCGAACGAGCCAAAATCCAAGAGGCCTATTCGAAGCTTGATGAATCGTACGACGAATTACGATCGACTCAGAAACAGCTGGTTCGTTCTGAAAAAATGGCTTCCCTCGGGCGATTAACGGCCGGCGTAGCCCATGAACTCAAAAACCCGTTGAATTTTGTAAACAACTTCTCGGACATAAGCACGGAATTGATCGATGAACTGAAGGAAGTGTTGAATTCTGAAGGCACTGAGACGAGTGAAGAGGTCGCAGATCTTATTGACGACATCAGGGATAGCACATTAGCGGTCCGCAAAAATGGCCTGCGAGCCGACAGCATCATCGTGTCCATGATGGAGCATGCGGCCCATGATTCAATGGAACGCAAAGCCACGGCCATCAATCGGGTCGTATCAGAATATGCGGCCATCTCGCTTCAAGGATTTAAATCCCTCTATCCCGACTTCGACATCGAACTGGATTTCACGCTGGCTGAAGATGCCGGTGAATTCGATATTTCAGGTCCAAAAATTGGTGAAGTGGTGTCGAATGTGGTCGTAAACGGACTTTACGCCATTCGAGAACGCAAAGAAGATCCTCCTCCTGACTGGAAGCCAGCGCTTGGTCTCGAAACCGAACGCTCTGGTGACGGAGTAATGATTCGGATATCGGACAATGGAAGCGGCATCCCTGACGATGTTCGCGACAAAATATTCGAACCATTTTTTACTACAAAACCAACAGATCAGGGTACAGGTCTTGGCCTCAGCGTAGCATACGAAACCGTTGTAGAAGGCCATGATGGAACGATTGATTTTGAAACCAGCGCATCGGGAACCACCTTTACTATTCACCTATCATCCGCTTTGGTCGGAAAGGAATCATGAGTGCTACACCTCTCGCATCACCCGCAGGTCCTATTCACGCGCCACCACCTCCTTCCGACTTTCGCCCTCACGCAGAGTGGGAAAAACAGGAAGCGGTTTACATGGCGGCAACTCCGGACAATGAATTCGATCCTTCCATGTTTTCGGGTGACCACATTTCCGTTATCGATGTTCAAATTTCGATTGCGCAAGCACTCGCTCCAGTCGTGGATGTCCGCATGCTTGCAGACGCAGAGCAGGAAAGGTGGGTTAAGACCGAGATGGAAAGGAAAGGCGTCGATACGTCGATTATTACTTTCGTCGACATCCCTCACTGCGACATTTGGTTACGAGATACAGGTCCAATTTGGGGTTCATCCGAAGATGGCGTCTCGATGGTTTGGCAAGGCTTTAACAACTGGGGCTACCTGCCTTATATCGAGGGAGATTGGGCTTCTTGTGACATCCCGAATATGATTCCGCGAAATCTCGCCGACCACCTTGGACTCCGTGTGCACCGGACTTCCCTGATTGGAGAAGGAGGAAACAAGTCCTTCAATGGCACAGGATCTCTTATATGTTGCCAGGCCGTTGAGACCAATCGTAACCCAAATCTGAGCCTCGAAGAGATAGAAGCTCGCCTCAAGACTTCATTTGGCGTCACCAATATCGTGTGGGTCGAACAGGGGCTGGCAGAAGACACACAAACTTTTAACGTCAAACCGGAATACAGCAATGCCACCCTCCCCGGAGGCGTTTTCACACCGTTGTGTACCGGTGGCCACATCGATGAATACTGTAGATTTGTGGGCAAGAACAAAGTGTTGCTCGCACAAATTCATCCGGACCGTCTGGACTCTCTTTCACCAATTGAAAAGATTACGCACTTCAACATGGAGGCCAATCTCCATGTTCTCAAACGTCAGAAAGATGAAGAGGGCAATCCCCTCGAGGTCGTTAGGATTCCGATGCCACCATCCATGATCTATCAGATTGACGAGCGGGACCCGGTCTACGACGTGATTAAAAACCTCACTACCGTAAACATTGCTGGCCCGATCGAAGTTGTCCTGGCTTCAAGCTACTGCAACTACACCATTTGTAACGGGGTGATCTGTTTCCCAGCGTATTGGTACGAAGGTCAACCTGCGATCGTTAAAAAGCATGATGATGCGGCATTGGCTGTCATTCAGTCCTGTTTCCCCGATCACAAAATCGTGCAGCTTGACCCGCGACCGCTCAATGCTGGAGGTGGTGGAATGCACTGTATTACGAACAATCAGCCCGCCGCATTATCCTGATCTGCAACCAGTTCTAATTCGTCATAGTTCATGACCGTGAAGACTGTCTTGAACGAAATCAACGGATCCGTACCGTCGAACATTTCTGTTTCAATCATGTGAGCGATGGCGGGTGGTACGTTGAATTGAATCTTGTCCGGGTCCGTGACTGTGATATTCGTGGCAGCCGCAAATATGCCCTCCATACTTTCTCGTAGCCAATCGTATGCTTCAAGCCTGGTCATGGGCTTTTCGCCCATCAATTCTTTCCAGTGGGTAATGACCTTGAACATACACAGCCATGCCAGAACTTCAGGTTGCCACTTCGTTCCGGCTAATTTTTCGGCCAATGCCTTAACATGACTTAAGTCCAAAACCTTCACAGCGGGCAATTTGTGTTCGAGTTTAAGGTCTTTCCATGCGGAGTCCAGAGAACCAACAGATTGTTTCTTCAGTTGGCCGTGTTCGGATGGAGGAGTTAGTCCTTTCGTTAATAACGCCAGTGTCTGCTTGAACCACGCGCTCTCCTTGGGAGATTTGGCAGGCTCAACCATCGCTCCAACCTTTGCCTCTGCCAGCATCATTTCCATCATGAGGGGGACGGCATAAAAGAAGTACTCAAATAGTGATATTCCCATTCTATCCGACACAACCTTCGAATAGAAGCCAGTGACGGAAACGGAGGTAACGGCTCCAGCATCAACGAAATCGGCATAGACGTCGATAAAATCAAAGATGATATCTGCTGTCGCCTGTGGTTTCCAGATAACACCTTTTGGCGGGGCCACTGGTTGGAATCCTATGTACTTGTCAAGGTCACCATCTCGACGTGCTTGGCTATAACAGTTGTACTCTTTCAGAGTGAAAGGACGAATCTGATCCCGGGTAAGACCCTGCTTTTTCCATAGGGGTTCGAAGTCTGTTTCATTTGCATCGTCGACCCACCAACCCAGCACCTGGAAGTAATTTGTGACATAAAACTTCCAAAATTTTTCGCCTTCCTCATCTCCATACACCTCTTTAAACGATGCTTCGTTGTGTGGCAGGTTCAGTCCAATGGTGGCCACGATGGTCTTGTGCGCCGCGCAGTACGTAAACCATGCCTCCTCCGTCTTAAGGTAGCTCTCTTCCATGATCCAGTCCTTGTAGAACATGAGAGCAGTGTTGATGTCGACAGCAAGGAACTGCGAGTTTTGGTAGTCAAACGGAAACCGGACTCCATAATTCAGAAACGCGTCGGCCAGATGAAGATTCCTGTTTAGCGTCGCTTGATCGACGCCGTCGAGTGACAGTGTCATCACGTTTGCAGGATAGCCGAATCCATTACCTGGATCTCCGACAACTCCCCAGTCACGATTATGATACATCGGTGGGGCGTTCGACGTCTTGCCCTGTCCGAGGTAGGCTCCCATGTGCGTCGTCCCCATCTGGATTTTTGCACTTGTTTCCGGATTGGCCAATTGGGCGATGGATCCCGAATGCTGCTCGGGATGAATGAAGTAAATCAACGCATAGATCATATCCTCTGGACATAGATTCTGAATTCGCCTCAATTCGGCATCCACGACCTCTGACGCAAATCCCTGACTTCCATCCGGATTAGTCACCGGCCCATAGTCGTTAATTGGGAGGAACGTCATTCCAACTGAGCCATCTTCGAGGCGATAGTGATAGTCCTTGACGCGGTACGGTGGAATACCTGGCTGTACGATGGTAGTCGTCCCAAAATTTTTACGTTCTAGATTCGCGTACGCCTTGAGCGCATCATTCGTGACTCGATAAGGTCCCGGAAAGTGGGTGGGGCCTGGATCGTGGATGATCTTATTTCTATAATCGCTGCTTTCCTGGCTCATGGCGGACCTCTCTTTAGCTACAGTGAAGATGGTGCTGAATACCGATAATACAGATAGGGATGGACATAGTTTGAAACATGAACGGGCGGGCGATCATAGATCGCCCGCCCGTTCAGACTCAACATCCACCTTCAAATTACTCGTATCGCAGCGATTCGACCGGATTAGCTGTCGCCGTTCTGATCGACTGATAACTGACGGTCAGCCAAGCGATGGAGAGAGCTGCGATCCCTGAAGCTGCGAATACTATCCAACCCATAGACGTTGCATAGGCGAATTCCTGCAGCCATATGTCCATGGCATACCAAGCGACAGGAAATCCGATGAGACACGCAATCAACACGAGATACGTAAACTCCTTCGACAGCAATACTACGATGCCAGGAACGGATGCGCCCATCACCTTGCGCACGCCAATCTCCTTCGTTCTTTGCGTCGTGATAAATGAGGCAAGTCCAAACAACCCGAGACAGGCGATCAGAATCGCCAAAATGGTGAACGACGTGTACAGACTTCCGAGTCGCTGCTCCTGCTCATAGAACTGCTGATAGTCAGAGTCCACGAAGAAGTGACGGAACGGATACCCTGGCTCCCAGGCAGTCCACGCTTGCTCAATGAATGCGAGCGTCGCCTCCACATTCTCCGGACGAATACGAATAGGAGCGTATCGCTGATTCGTGTTCCAATGGCCCATGACCATAGGTAATACCGCCGTGTGGAGCGATTGGAAATTCGCATTTTCGACCACACCAAGAACCGTCATCATGCGGTCAGATCCATCAGCGTTCCCACCGAGGCGAGCAAGCGATTTCCCAATCACGTCTTCGGGATTGAATCCCATTTGAGCTGCTGCAGCCTCGTTGATCACGAAACCTGACGTATCCGAGGGAAAGTTTGCATCGAAATCTCGGCCGGCGATCAAGCGAAGGCCAAGTGTCTCCACGTAGTCATTTGATACCTCTCCAAGAGCTGCAATGAAGAAATCTTCCTCACGCATGCCTTCTCCACGGAATCCAGTATTGTTATGAATGTGATCTGGTCCAGGTACCATACCAGCGGATGCAGCATTTACCACACCCGAATAGGCCAGCAACTGATCTCTGAAGGTGTCAAAAGTCTGCAGCCCATTGTCTGTCTCAATTGGTACAACTAACGTGTGATCCTTATCAAATCCCAGATCCTGATCCTGAATGAAGGCTAGCTGCTTGTAGACAACGGTAGTGCCAATCAGCAAAATGACCGAGATGCTGAACTGAAAAACAACCAGAGCAGACCGAAGCTTCGTACCACTTTTGCTGGCAGAAAACGCTCCCTTTAGAACAGTCGCAGGCTGGAAACCGGACAAAACGAACGCTGGGTAAAGACCGGCCAGTACTCCGGTCATTAGCGCGATGATCACCACAGTTCCATACAACCACGGGGCGATCGAAAGCGGTGCACCAGCCATAATGCTGAATGCGGGTAGGATCAATAACACGATTCCAAATGCGATAGCCATCGAGATCGCGGCTGTCGTTATCGATTCTCCCAGAAACTGTCTTACCAACTGGCCGCGTTCTGAACCAAGCGTTTTCCTGATGCCGACTTCGCGCGCACGACCCGTTGCTCTGGCCGTTGCCAGGTTCATGAAATTGATGCAAGCTATTATCAGCACAAATAATCCGATTGCTCCCAATATGTATAGGTAGCGGATATCACCAGTTGGGCCAATCTGATCTTGCGAATCTGACTCAAGGTAAATGTCGCCGAGACCCTCGAGATACCAGCCATACTTGAGGCCGGCCGCAAGACCCTCATCGTAGGATTGTCCCATGAACTGCTCAATCTGAGGCCCGACATAGGCACGAACGAAGTCAGGAAACTTTGCTGAGAGCGCTGCTGGGTCACTGCCGGGACGAAGCTTGACGTAGGTGATGAAGGAATTATTCAGCCACACGGGATCGTTGGCTCGATTGCTTGTCAGGAAGGAGGTGATCACTTCGGGACGAAAATGGGACGTGAGGGGCACGTCTTTCATGACGCCAGTTATCTCGTAGTCAACCCGGTTGTCGTACTGAACGGTTCTTCCCATCGGATCGGCATCGCCGAAGTATTTCCTTGCCACCGTCTCTGAAATAACCATGGTGTTTGGTCGGTTCAATGCCGTGGCGGGGTCACCCATCATGAAGGGCATCGTGAAAATGTCGAAGATGCTGGAGTCAGCCATGAAGTAATTGGCTTCATAATATGGCTCGTCATCCACGGTGATCAGTTGCTCAGACGAAAATGCATCGACGCGAGTCGCACGCTCGATCTCTGGAAATTCATCCAGAAACTGTGTAGCCATAATGGCAGGCGAACTGATCGTCTTGATTTCCTGATCGGCGACCCGGGCGTCCAGCCCTATCCGATAGACATCATTAACGTGCTCGTTGTGCTTATCGAAGCTGAGCTCGTTCTGGATGAAGAGAATAATCAGGACAAAAGCGGCCATTCCTGTGGCTAGTCCTGAAATATTGATAAATGAATAGCCTCTGTGGCGATTCAAGTTGCGGAAGGTGATCCGAAAATAATTTTTTAGCATTGATATGTGCCTGGGAGGCAAGACGAATGAGGTCGGTGCGCGTCTTCACCGATGTAAACTTCCCGTGTTTCAGGGGAGCATTCTTGAGGGAGGTACACGTGAGAGTATCCCGCAATGTTACAAACACTCCCTGTGAGGTCGTTTCGCTGAGGGTGCTACTGTGTTTCGTTTACGAAACAGTTTCGATCAAGCGAAACGCGATATTTGAGCCAGAATAGCCTTTGCTTGCCGATTTAGCCCCTCGAATGGGTGGTGGCACGCGTGTTGTTATGAATTGGGCAGGACAATCGTTCAATTAAACAACACAACACAATGAAACGCTTATTCACTCTCTCACTTATCGCTCTTGCTTTCGCTACCACAACGTACGCACAGTCAAACGTCGCCAGTCAGCAGGTTTCCATCAATGTTGCTGAGATTGCAGTTATCGCAGTGCAGGGAAACATCAGCATGACGATAAACAGCGCAACCGCTGGTCAGGCTCCTGACGCTGCAACAGCTTCTGCCACCTACGCCGTATCGACTAACGGAACACAGAAAAAAATCTCTGCCGCTCTCGACGTCGACATGCCAACTGGTTTGACACTGAATGCAACTATGGATGCTCCAAACGGCGCCAATTCACAGGGCAAACAGTCTCTCTCGCAGTCCTCTATCGATCTGGTCACGAACATTTCTAAGGTTCGCGGTTCCGGTCTTGGATTGGCTTACGAAGCAGTCGCAACGGTAGACGCTTCACCTGACTCTTACGTTCGCACCGTGACTTACACGATAACGAACAACTAAGCGCAGGCAACGCGGAAGAAACATCAGCCTGAATTGAAAGGGCCGGCGATCTTTGATCGCCGGCCCTTTTCCTATGAAGACCGAATCCACCGCAAGAGCATAACAATAGCAATCAGGACGGGCAAGGTGGAGAAAGGCACGATCAAATTATTCCAGATAAACCCCACGTTGGGCAGTACCCACAGAGTCGAAGGCGGGACCAGGAGGCCGATAAGCAACACGCATGCGACCACAAACAGCTTCGTCAATCGCGAGGGTTTATGCTCCAGAGCGAGAACGATGCTAAGTGTCACTATTCCGAGCAAAAGCAGATGTAGAAACAGGACTCGATCCTGGTGATTATCTGCCCACCAGATACTGACGAACGGGGCAAGTGTCGCAAGTGCCAATCCTTTGAGGGCCAGGGCGCTGACTGGTACTCGCCACCAACCTTCTGCATTTCTCCATAGATGCCGCGCCACCAAGAGCAGCCCGACACCAGAAAGAAACGCCCCCGAACGCGCAAGCAACATCAGCGATGGATTCAGCAATCGTGATGGCATGCCAAGAATGAATGACAACGAGATTCCAATCGCCAACAAACCGGTTATGAGACCAAGTTCGTTTTTGGACGGCTGCGAGGCATTCGGAAGAAATTTGGAGGCCACAGCAACCGCTGCAAGAGTCAACCATCCCTCTGTGAAGTAGCTCAGGAACGCATGCTTGAATCCTTCAAGTGAGCGCTCGGTTACCATGCCAAGCGGAACTGATGCAGAAATTCCCCAGGCTGCTAGTGAGGAGATCACCAGAAAGATCAATGCCAATTGAATCAAACTCTGCCCGAGTGGCCGTTTCCCATTCTCGGCTCTTAGGTCTCTGGTCTCGCGTATATATTCGAAGATCCATCCATACCATGCCAGCATGATCATGCCCGACACGATCACGGAAGGAGGCAAGGTGACCCCGCCAAATGTCACTGGATCGTACCCGAAGAAGAGAAAGAGCGGGTAGGACAGCAAACCTGCTCCGAGCATTGTCCATATCCAAAGAGCGCCCCTCTTGTTTGCGGGAAGTAGCAACACGCACAGTGCGGGTGTCGCCCAAGAAAAATACATCAGATGTGAGTGTGCGTGGCGGATGTTCTCCAGAGAGAGATTCGCTGTAGTTCCAGTGCCCATTCCGAATCGAAAAAACGCGCCTGAAAGCGCTGCCAGGATAAAACAGCCTAATGAAGCAGCTATCAGACGCCGGTCTGTTGTCGTCATCGAATGTTCAGAACGAGGGTCCAAATGAATCACATGCTGAGGTTTAGGGAGATTGTACACCCCGGTCCGGGCGGAGGCGAGCAAAAGGTACACCCTCGATGATCAAATGGTAACACCGCAATTCGGCCGTTTTTTGACGTTCCCATAGGTGGATGCGGCCTTTTTCCGAGGCGTTTCTCCGTCAAGGAGACCAGTCTTGGGATTTAGCCCGCTCCACGAAAAGACTGAAATTAATTATCGAGGGAGAGTATTTGATCAGAAGATCGGATGCTGATAATGAAATATGGCTATAATTCAACGCACCAAGTTTCAACTTGAAGACCGATGGGTTCCATTCGGAAGAGCCCGGCTCGAGAACGACCACATCCGCTTGTCAGGGCTGGGCTATCACCAAAAGGTCCAACTCTCCTCGATTCAGGAGATGTACTGGCATGATGACTTGATTGCATTGAAGTGTGATGGCGGTAAGGTCATCGAATTAATAATGCGTAGCGCCGCCCTCTGGCGATACGAACTACACTCGCTCTGTTCTTTCGTCGACGCAGAATCGAAAATGGGTATGTTCATGCGCTCTGTGCGCGAGGACATTTTTCAGGCTGAGATTGCTTCTGGAGACGGAATGATGCAGGAGCCTGTTCTTGCTTCTGGCGACGGAATGCTCATCGAGCCAGTACTGGCTTCAACAGATGGAATGGTGACTGGAGATGGCGCCGAAGAGCCGGTCGAAGTGAAGGTCAGCAAGACCAAAAAGCGCGCGAAGACCAAAAAGGGTCAAACAACACCCACGGCCTGATTCAGGCACTACTGTTGGATCAATCCTCGGAGGCCTGTTCAGCAGTCGTAACTTCTGGGTTTTCGACTCCCACCCGAGGAAGACCAACCCCTTTCGTCATCGCGTAAAAGCGAAGTCCACTGGTTGTGACAATAGCCACAATGATTTGGGTTAGTCGGCTCCACTCTAGAGCATCCGCCCCGAGTAACGCGGCGCCTCCCAACAACGCTGCCGTTGCATAAAAGCCATGTCGCAGAACTGCAGGTACCTCCCGGACCAGTAGATCCCGTACGACTCCTCCCCCAGTTGCCGTTAACGCGGCCATTATCATTACGCCAATCGGTCCAAGGTCGAATTCGAGTGCTTTCACGCCACCGATTGCAGCAAACACCCCGAGTCCGATCGCATCCATGATCATGACACGATTCCACTGAGTCGCAATGCGATCCGAGGCCAGGAATACCACCATGCCGCCCGCCAGACACACGCTTAAATAAAGCTCGCTCTGTATGGCAGCGACCGGCGTGGCCCCTATCAACATATCCCGAATCATGCCTCCGCCAACCCCGGTTGCAACGGCTAACACCATCACTCCCAGCAAGTCCAGCTGATGCCTTGTAGCGCGAAACGCTCCAGCGACCGCAAATACGAATGTCCCGGCGATATCCAGGTAGTCAACGATGTTCATTACCAGCCTTTTTTGAGGGCCCACGACCCAATTTGAGGGTCAAAATATAGCGCGGATCCACAATAGTTGCCTTACGGCGCCCAACAGCGTGGTTTTTCGGGGCGGCGGCGAATAAACCGGCAATTTGCTTGCACATCTCTGATATATTAGTGATATATTAGGCCCCTTGGAGATTTTCCGCGCAACCTCGCGACTTTCTTTCACCCCAGATACGAATTGACATGAGCATGGACTGGAAAGGCGTTTTCCCCGCCGTAACGACCAAATTTAAAGATGATTTTTCACTGGATTACGCTGGTACTCAAAAGGGTGTGAATGCCCAGATCGAGGCTGGCGTCCACGGAATTGTCACAACCGGAACGCTCGGTGAAGCCAGTACGCTCTCCTTTGAGGAGAAACAGGAAGTGCTACGCCTCGCGGTTGAAACCGCCGATGGCAGAGTCCCTGTATTGATGGGTGTCGCCCAAAACACGACCGCTGAGGCCTGCCGGGCTGTAGAAGATGGGCAAGTAAATGGCGCAGACGGATTTATGGTACTTCCCGCCATGCTCTACCATGCGGACCGTCGCGAAACACTCGCCCATTTCAGAACGGTAGCGCAGGCGTCGGGAAAACCGATCATGATCTACAACAATCCAATTGGATATAAGGTGGATTGCACGGTAGACATGCTGGAAGAATTGGCCGATGAAGACATGCTTGTCGCCGTCAAGGAATCATCGGACGACGTCCGACGAATCACGGATATTGTGAATCGTCTGGGCGATCGATATCAGCTCTTTACGGGGGTCGATAATCTGGCTATGGAAAGCCTTATGATGGGCGCCGTCGGCTGGGTTGCCGGGCTAGTCTGTGCATTTCCAGAAGAGACCGTTGCGATCTACAATCTCATACAAGCTGGCCGAATTGCAGAAGCAAGAGAAATCTATCGCTGGTTTAAACCGCTTCTGGACCTCGACGTGAATGTGAAACTCGTTCAGAATATTAAGCTGGCGGAAGTGGCCGTTGGGCTGGGAACGGAAACGACAAGGCCACCCAGGCTTCCGCTCGTGGGCGAAGAACGCCAGTTCGTTCAATCAGTCATCAGAACATCCCTGGACACGCGTCCAGATGTCTCTGATTACGTGTAATGGATAGAACAGGAAGCGACGATTTTCCCCTGAGTGATCGGGCCTACGACAAGGTAGAGGCCATGATCGTGTCTCTCGAACTCTCGCCGGGAACGATTTTTTCAGAGTCGGAACTGGCGGAACGAATCGGCATCGGCCGAACACCCCTTCGCGAGGCCTTGCAACGCCTCGCTTCGGAGAGACTTGTGACAGCGCTGCCGCGTCGCGGCATGCTCGTAGCAGAAATCAATGCCTCTGAATACCTGAATTTGCTTCAAACTCGTGCTTCGTTGGACAAGCTGATCGCCAAACAGGCAGCTCGCCGCGCGACACCCGAAGAGCGAGAAGCGCTCGTTGCCTGTTCCGTGGGAATGGGAGAAGCGGTGCAGGCCAACGATGATGCCGGATTCATGAGTTTGGATCGCACATTCGACAATATCTTGGAACGGGCCTGTCGTAATCCATACGCGTTTGAAGCCGTGAGCCCTTTGCACGCTCACTGTCGAAGGTTTTGGTCGGCCCATCGACACCATGGGGATCTGGCTCAGAGCGCAACGCTGCACGCACGAATAATGCAGGAAGTAGCTTCAGGAAATGCTCGCGAAGCTGGCAAAGCCTCGAAAGCATTGATAGCTTACATGGAATGGTTCGCCAGAACCGCTTTGGATCTCTAACAAGTACTGCTCTCATGGCTGTTCATCATTTCGACTGTATTGACTCCCACACCTGTGGCAATCCCGTTCGAGTCGTAAAAGAAGGTGGACCTAAGCTGGAAGGGTCGACCATGATTGAGCGCCGTAGTCATTTCATGAGGGAATACGATTGGATCCGTCGCGGGCTGATGTTCGAACCCCGTGGACACGACATTATGTCGGGAAGCATTCTGTACGAATCAACCCGAGATGACTGCGATATCGCGGTACTTTACATTGAGACGAGCGGATGTCTTCCCATGTGTGGACATGGTACCATCGGGACGGTTACGGTCATGATCCAGGAGGGCCTGGTGAGCCCTGCCGAACCAGGACTGGTTCGACTCGACACGCCTGCGGGAAGGGTTGACGCATTTTACACGATGGACGGCGATCGCGTTGCAAGCGTTCGGCTGGTTAATATTCCCTCCTTTCTTTACGTGGAAGGGCTCGAAGTAGAGTGCCCGGATCTGGGCCCGATCAAAGTTGATGTCGGATACGGCGGCAATTTTTACGCGATTGTAGACCGTCAGTCAAATTTCACTGACATCGCAGATTACACGGCGGCGGATCTTGTCCGTTGGAGCCCTGTCGTACGAAGGCGTATCAATGAGATCTACGACTTCGTTCACCCCGAAAACGATCAGATTCAGGGTATGAGCCATATGCTCTGGACTGGTGAACCCCTCGTTGAAGGATCGCATGCCAGAAACGCCGTGTTTTACGGAGATAAAGCCATCGATCGTTCTCCCTGCGGTACCGGTACTTCTAGTCGAATGGCACAGTGGGCAGCACACGGTAGACTCAAAAAGGGAGACGAGTTCGTCCATGAAAGTATTATCGGCAGTCAATTTGTAGGTCGCGTCGAAGAGACGACGCGCGTTGGCGAATTCGATGCCATCGTGCCGAGTATCGAGGGATGGGCTCGCATCATGGGATACAATCACATTCTGATTGACGACGATGATCCGTACGCACACGGATTTTCAGTCGTTTAAAGAACAAGGAAAGGAGCATGAACAGACACTTTGATGTCGTTGTGATTGGTGGAGGAATCGTGGGAATGTCCTGCGCGCATTATTTGCGCCGTAGAGGCGCATCGGTTTGCATTGTCGATCGTGGCCGGTACAGCGAGGGAGCATCCACCGGAAACGCAGGCATGATTGTGCCCAGCCACATCATTCCACTTTCCGCGCCGGGTGTGATTGCCAAGGGCATAAAATGGCTCATGAACCCTGAGAGTCCACTCTACATAAAGCCTAGCGCCAATCCTCAGTTCATGAAGTGGTTGTGGTTATTTCAAAAACACTGTACCGACGCTCACGTCCGTTATGCCGTCCCTGTTTTGAGAGACCTGAGTCTTGCCAGCAGGGATCTTCTGACCGAGATGTGCGATCTCCGTGGATTCGAAAGCGTCGGACTGGAGCACGATGGCCTGCTGATGCTGCATAATTCTGAGAAGGCCGCAAAAGACAACGCTGAACTGGCCGAGATCGCTAAGGATGCTGGCCTCGAAATTCAAAGCCTGGATCGCGACGCCACGCTCGCCCTCGAACCTGCACTCAAGACTGAAATAACCGGATCCGTCTTTTTTCAGCAGGATGCAAGTATTCATCCCGAGCAGTTACTTCGTGCGCTCGAAGAGCACTTAAAATCGAGTGGCCCAGAGCTGGGAGAAGAGACAGCGGGTGAGGTCGCATTTGTTGACGCCGAAGTAAAGTCCATCGCTCGTTCGGGCAAACAGATTGTTCACGTGAGCACAAATGGAGAAAAGATAACTGGTGACCATTTCGTGATTGCGGCTGGCTCCTGGACACCACATTTGACCAAAGGTCTTGGGCTCAATCTGGCAATTCAACCCGCAAAGGGGTACAGCGTGACGGTACCAGTTGAGGATTCCTCAATGCGCATTCCCTGTGTTGTGACCGACGATAAAGTGACGATTACACCGATGCCTGGCTGCATTCGATTTGGCGGGACTCTTGCGTTGCAGGGCTTCGATGCATCGATTGATGAAAGACGCGTGCGGCCAATACGGCGACAGGCTGAACTCTACTGTGATCCCGAATCTGTTGAAGCGGTTCAGACCTGGTCCGGCTTCCGCCCTGCTTCGCCTGATGGACTGCCCTATATCGGAGCAATTCCAAAGACTTCGAACGCTTTCGTTGCCTCCGGACATGGTATGATGGGCGTTACGCTGGGGCCAATCACGGGGAAGTTGATCTCGGAAATAATCCTGGATGAATCGACAAGCATGGATTCCAGTCCATTTCGTGCAGACCGCCATTAGCCCATGACACAAGCAATGCACGACAACACCGGCCGCCCCGACCTTTCTCTCGAAGAAGCTGAAAATCTTGCCAGAACGGCCTTCGGGCTAGATACCACAGCTAGCTACCTGCCCAGTTACGCGGACCAAAATTTCAAGCTGAAAACGACCGACGGAGCCAAATTCGTTCTGAAGGTCTTCAATTCGGTTGAGAATGATGAAAATCTGGATCTTCAAGCTCGGGCCATGGGCGCACTAGCCGAGAACGGTCTGCCTGTCGCGGCGGTTCTTGAACGGACTGTTGTCACGCGCGAGACAGGAGAACATCAGGTGAGATTGGTATCCTGGCTTGAGGGCATTCCGCTGGCATTGGTTAGGCCTGTCAGTACTCCGCTACTTCGAGATCTGGGTTCGATGCTGGCCCGAACCGACCTAATTTTGAAAGACGTCGATGGCACGGGTGGACTGGGGGATTTTCAATGGGATTTAGCCCATGTTCGTGAGGCGATTGACTCGAGCATAGGCGCCGTCCCTGAAGAAAAACAGGCTTTGGTTCGCTATTTCAGGGACCTTTACGTCGATACAGTCGCTCCGAATTGGGAATCGCTCCCTTCCCAATTGGTGCACAACGATGCGAACGATTATAACGTGCTCGTTAGCAGTGATAAGGGCGAAGAGAGAACATTGAGTGGCTTGCTCGACTTTGGAGATCTCGTCGTATCTGCTCGCATCGGAAATGTCGCTATTGCCGCGGCATATGTCGGGTATCACAGAGAGGATCCACTGGATGCAGTCTGTGCGGTCTTGTCTGCATATCACGAGGTAAATCCCGTCTCGGAAGCCGAGGTAGAGGTCGTCTTCTCATTGGTTGCCAGTCGCCTGATCGTGAGTGTGTGCATGTCGGCATACCAACAGATCAAGGAGCCTGAGAACGAATACCTTGCTGTTTCGGCGCAAGCCGGTTGGGACAGCCTGGCAGCGCTACGAACTATTCACCCCCGGCTCGCACACTACAGATTGCGCGCAGCTTTAGGATGGGAGCCCGTTCCTGGATCTATTGAGGTTGCTGAGTGGATTTCAAACAACACCGACACGTTCGCCCAGGTTGTGCTGGGACCCGATCCCGATGCCCTTCCGGTGGTGTTTGATTTCTCAGTAGCCAGCCTGGAATTCGATCCAGAAGCGCTTTGTGTGCCGGGCGTTGCTGCAAAGGAAATATGGAGGCGAACTGGTGACGCCGTCAGCTACGGGAGGTGGAACGAGCCGCGACTAGCCTATACGGGTGATGCTTATGCGACACTTTCGGGTGAGCGCCGCACCATTCATATCGGAGTGGATCTGTTCCGGCCAGCAGGGGCCCCGGTTCATGCACCGCTCGACGGGGTTGTGCACTCATGGTGCGTGCATGATGCTCAATATGATTACGGAGGATGTGTAATTCTCGAGCACACACCGCATGGTTGCCAGCCGTTTTGGACACTTTACGGTCATCTTAGCCACGAATCGGTCGGTAAGCTCTCCGAAGGTCAGAAAATTGCAAATGGAGAAGCGTTCGTTCGGCTTGGGCCGTTCGAAGAAAATGGCGGTTGGGTCCCTCATCTTCATTTTCAGATCGTTACAGACCTTCTGGATCTGAAAGGAACGTTTCCGGGAGTAGCCGAGCCTGCTTCGCTCTCGAGCTGGCATTCCCTTTCTCCGAGCCCTGGTGAACTTTTGGGCCTCGGAAGTCTCGTCGACACTCCCGATAGGCCATCGGTTGAAAGCCTGCTGGAGCGGCGTGAGGAACACATCGGCTCTGCCTTAAGTGTCTCGTATGAGAACAAATTGCATATCGTGCGCGGGTATATGCAGTATCTGTATGACGCCGAAGGACGGGCATTCCTGGATGCCGTGAACAATGTGCCACATGTAGGGCATTCGAATCCTCGTGTGGTTGCCGCATTGCATTCACAGATGCGGACGCTTACGACAAATACCAGATATTTACATGGCAACATTTTGCGCTATGCCCAGCGACTAACGGCAACACTACCCGCATCGCTCGACGTGTGCTATTTCGTCAATTCTGGTTCTGAAGCGAATGATCTTGCCTTGCGCCTGGCCCGAGCATACACGGGAAAAACAGATACCATCGTGCTTGAGGGCGCCTATCACGGAAATCTTACTTCGCTGATTGATATCAGTCCGTACAAATTTGGCGGGGCCGGTGGGCAGGGCAAACCCGCGACGACGCATGTAGTCCCGATGCCCGATTGCTACCGGGGCGAATTCAAGGGAATGACCCTGCAATCTGGCGAGGCGTATGCTGCTTTTGTGCGAGAGGCAGCAAAAGATGCGAACAGCGCCGCTTTTATTGCGGAATCTGTGCCCGGATGTGGAGGCCAGATCGTGCCGCCTCCAGGATACTTGTGCCGTGCGGCGCAGCACATACGCGACGCAGGGGGAGTTTTCATAGCCGACGAAGTTCAAGTTGGAATGGGAAGAGCCGGCAGTGCTTTTTGGGGATTCGAACTTAGTCAGAGCGAATCGGAGTCGGTGGTGCCAGACATTGTCGTTGTAGGAAAACCGATCGGAAACGGCCACCCGCTGGCCGCGGTCATTACTACTCGGGAAATTGCGGATGCCTTTGACAACGGCATGGAATACTTCAATACGTTCGGAGGAAATCCAGCATCGTGCGCTGTTGGCCTGGCTGTTCTAGATGAAATCGAGGACCAGAATCTTCAGGAAAATGCACGCATCGTTGGCGCAAAACTGCTGCAGGGATTGATCGAACTGAAGAGCCGACACTCGATTATCGGAGACGTACGAGGAGTCGGTCTCTTCCTGGGCGTTGAACTGGTTCGCAATCACGCTACGCTTCAACCAGCCGCGGCAGAAGCGACTTACATTTCTAATCGCATGCGGGACGACGGAATACTTATTTCAACAGATGGTCCGCTACACAATGTGTTGAAGATCAAACCTCCGATGGTTTTCACCGCACATAACGCCGAAGTGCTCTTGCGCACGCTCGACAAGATTCTGTCGGAGGATTTCGTCCAAGCTCGTCTGTCACTCGTATCTAAGTGAGGTAACCGGGTCGGCTAGCGCGACTTTTGCCGCTTGATACCCAACTGTAAGAAGAGCAATCGCCATGGCAGCCAATCCGGCAAGTCCGAATACCCACCACGCAATTTCAATCTTGTACGGAAACGGCTCCAACCACTTGCCCAATCCATAGATCGTCATCGGGATGGCGACAACCAGGCCAACCAGAACGAGCGCGGCGAATTCGCGCGACAACAAGCCGATGAGTGAAGACACATTGGCGCCGAGAATCTTTCTTATTCCGATCTCTTTGGTCCGCTGCTGGGCGGTGAATGCCGCCAGTCCAAATAGCCCGAGACATGCGATAAAGATGGCGAAAGTCGAGAATATCCCGAATACATTCATCAATCGCTCCTCGGCCTGGTATTGACGGTTGAAGTCATCATCCAGGAAAAACCCTTCAAAAGGAAAGGCGGGAAATAGCGCCGCCCACTCGGCGCCCACTGCTTCCATCGTGCGAGCAGCATCCGCCCCCGCAACATTCAGAGAAATGAAATTGTTGACCCGCTCCGTGGGAAAAAACATGGTCGGCTGAATCTCTGTTTTGAGCGAAGTGTGGTGGTAGTCACCAATCACTCCGATGACCGTGCGTTCTCTCCCACCCATGGGAAATGATTTTCCAAGTGCTTCTTCTGGACTGCTGTAACCCACGTATCCGACTAGATTCTCGTTGATGACCATCGATTCAGCCATATCCGCTGGAAAGTCTCTAGAAAATGTTCGGCCGGCGATTATCGGAATTTGATAGTTCTCGAAATAGTCGTAACCCACGTTAATAACCGCTCCGCTACGCATATCGTCTTCCGCTAAATCTTCCGTTCGAAATAGAAGCCGGCCTGAAGCTCGACCTGGAATATTTCCTGAAAAACTAGCCTGCTGGACCGAAGAAATGGACTCAAATTTATCAAGCACTGTTTGCACCCTGGCCTGCATTTCATTCCTGGGAACCGTCTGTGCGTCTACAATCAGCATTTGGTCCTTTTCGAATCCTAGATCTTGATCTCTCATGAAGGAGAGCTGTTGAGAAACGACGATGGTACCGGCAATCAGTCCAATTGATATCGCGAACTGCGTCGCAACCAGCCCTTTCCGCACAAATGCGCCAGATTTTGACGAATGGTTAGAGCCCTTGAGGACTTCAACCGGCTTGAACCCGGAAAGCATCAACGCTGGATAGAGCGCGCCGAGCAGACCACTCAGAAGAGCAGATGCAAGCAAGATGCCTAAGATATCACCTGAAAACAGCATGCCCTGCGAAAGGTCTTTTGCTGCGATGTCATTTAGAAAACCAAGGCCAACACTCGCGAGAATCAGACCAATAACCAATGCCATGATCGACATCACACTAGATTCTCCTAGAAACTGAAAAACGAGAGCGCCCCTCGATGAGCCAATTGCTTTTCGGACACCGACCTCTCGTGCGCGCTCCATGGAGCGCGCAGTAGCCAGATTCGTAAAATTGATACCCGCCAAGAGCAAAATGAAGATGGCAACTGCCGAGAAGACCCAGACCTGTGTCATGTCACCGGTAGCGGCGATTTGTGCACCTATTTTTGATTTTAAATAGATGTCTGCCAACGGCTCCATGTCAAGCTGTGCGCCAAAGCCATATTGTGCGAGCTGCTCTCCAAACTTCTCGTTGGGAAGACCTTGTATTCTGGCTTCGAGGACAGCTAGGTCCACTGCGGGTTCTACCTTGAAATAGGTATACATACCCAAGTTCAACCACGCTTCATTTTCAGGAATTCGCTCAAGACGCGTGGCGTAAGAGATGAAAAAGTCACCTTCAAAATGAGAAGCGGCCGGCACGTCTTCCACCACAGCAGTGATTTCGTAGTGAAGCGAGTCATTCAGCGTTAAGCTTCTTCCAATCGGCGATCCATCCGGGAAATACTTGGTGGCCATTTGCTCGGTGATCACCATTGTGTTGGGTCGCTCGAGTTGACCCTCGCGACTGCCCTCAACGATGGGCATCGAAAAAACATCGAATAGCTCGGGCTCCGCATACCAGAATCTGTCACCGAAAAAATAGGTCCCATTCTGTACGACCGTGGCGCTGGTTTCGGCAATCCTCAGTACGGATTCGACACCCGGCACCTCTTCTCGTATAGTCCTCCCTACCGGAGCGCTGACAACCGCAAAATAGTCCGGGTCCGAATTCGGTGGATGCCCCACAAACGTCACTCGATACACACGATCGACATCCGCGTGATGTTTGTCGTAGCTCAACTCATCACGCACAAACAGGGAGATGAGGGCAAAACACGCGAGACCAATCGCCAACCCAAAAATATTAATAAATGAGTATCCCGGGCGTTTTACGAGCGCGCGAAAGCCGATTCTGAGATTTCTAATAAACATGCGTTAGGACGAGCCAGTGACAAAAATAATTGTAAACATTACTAACGAGACGATCAACGGAATATTGTGTTGCCAGTCGCTACTAAAGTCATTACTTGCAACTTTGTAAAAGTAATGGGCGTACGTATATCACTCATCAAAAAGGCTGAAATGGATCAATTAGGAACACTGGAAGAACTGATTTTGCTCACGGTGTGTTCGCTGGGCGAAGATGCGTACGGCGTTAGCGTGCATCAGAAACTTGGAGAGCACACGGGGCGGCCCTTAACACTGGGCGCCGTTCACACTACGCTGTATCGGTTGCAGGACAAGGGGTTCGTTGACTCCACAATGGGGGGCGCAACGAACACACGAGGCGGACGTCGGAAACGATATTTCCGGGCGACTGGATCCGGTATTGCTGCTTTGCGCTCGTCCCGAGATGTCCGAAAGAGCTTCTGGAAGACAATTCCTGCGATGGACTCTGCGGTTGCTCTTCGATGACTACGGGTCCTGAACATACCCGGCTTCCGGCACTGGTATTGTGGCTGCTAAATCGTTTTTGCAGCTCCGAGCACTACGAAGAATTCCGGGGTGACCTTGAAGAGATCCATGAACTGCGCCTGCAATCAGGGAGCGGTTCGGGCGCAAGATTGCTCATAGGCCTCGACGCGATATCCATGCTTCGCGTGCGATTTAGACGACAGCGTGAGTCACCACACACTTTATTCCCAATTGGCATGTTTCGCAATTACCTCTTAGTAGCCCTTCGCTCTTTGAAGCGTCACGTTGCTTTTGCTTCGATCAACATCATCGGTTTGTCGGTTAGCATGGCCGTTTGTCTGATCTTGATTCTGTTTATCAGGCAGAATGCAACTCAAGATGAGTTTCACGAAAATGCAGACCGTCTGGTGCGCGTCTATTCCGATTTCAAAGCCAGTTTCAACAGAGATAATGCGTTGTACGGCACGAGTCCGGCTGCGCTTTCAGAACTGATGGCCCAGGAGATTCCCGGCGTCGTGGCATCGGCTAATATTCGTGATGGATTTCGAGGAACGCTGGAGTACGAGGGCGTGGGGCTTCCGTTAAACGGGATATATGCTACACCGTCATTTTTCGACCTGTTCTCCTTCAAGCTGAAATCTGGTGATCCGGCAACCGCCCTGATTAGTCCGGGCTCGCTCATCTTGACCCCAACAGAAGTTCAGAAGTTTTTCGGGGAGGAAGACCCCATGGGAAAAGTGATGAGCATCTCGGGTGGTCGAGAGTACACCGTCACTGGCGTTCTGGATCGCGACGATTATGATACGATCATTCCGCTCAGCGCCATCGCTTCGTATTCGACGCTCCAGGCGGAAGAGAATACCCAGGACATGCTCGAGACGTGGTTTCAATCCATCTATCGCTCATACACCTTCGTACACTTGAGCGAAAACGCTTCAATTGATGACATTCAGGAACGCGTCCGCGCACTCATTCCGGTTTATTTCGCAGAGCAGAACGACAATAAACTGCACGATCTGATCGTACAGCCGATGTCTGATATCAGCCTCGGCAAGGCGATGGGCAACGAAATTGGTGTCTCGATTCCAGGAGCTGCTGCGTGGTTTCTTGCCTCACTAGCCCTGATGGTCTTGCTAACCGCCTGCTTCAACTATGTGGGACTCACAGTGAGCCGCTCTCTTAAGCGTTCGCGCGAAGTCGGCGTTCGTAAGGTATTCGGAGCGTCGCGAAGCCACATCACGACCCAATTCATCTTTGAAACCATTGTTGTTTCGAGCCTGAGCGTCCTGCTTGCCGTCTTCCTCATGCAGTGGCTCGAGCCGGCATTCAACAGTATGTCATTTGTATCTCAGACGGGTATCACACTGTCTATAGATTACTTCAAAGATGGCGGTCTGTATCTGGTGCTGGTCATGTTCGTTCTGAGTGTGGCTCTGATTGCAGGGTTTTATCCGGCGCTTTTTCTCTCGCGATTTCAGCCCGCCGATGCCGTGAAAGGCGTCAGTGACATGTCCGGGCGTGGCGGATCACGCCTGCGCAAATCGCTGGTAGTCATTCAGTTTTCCGTTTCGCTCATATTCTTGATTGTGACGGTATCCATGGTTCGACAGGCGAAACACATGGAAAGTGCGGACTACGGATTCGCTCAGAAAAACATCGTGAATGTGCGCATGTTCGATGTTCCATTCACCCGCTTCAAGGATCAAGTCTCGAGGAGTGCCAACATCGAAATGGTTTCCGGAATATCGATCATTCCTGCCATGGGCTCCCGCTCCGATCTCTGGTTTTCAATGCCCGGAATGACGGAAGAAGAGGCAACCAAAGGATATCAGTTTTCAGTCGACGAGAACTTCGTGGAAAACCTTGAATTGGTGCTTCTTGCGGGTACGAATCTGACCCCAGCAATGGAATTTGATACCGCCCGTAAAGCATTGGTAAACGAGACCGCCTTACGGGTTCTCGGGTTGGGAGGACCTGCAGAATCAGTTGGCGAGACGTTTATTGCCGGCGATTCCACACGGGTCGAAATCGCGGGAGTGATAAAAGACTTCCGCTCCGATGCTCTGACGAATGCAATACCCGCTAACATGTTTGCTTATCGAGCCGACAGGCTCGCATGGGCCAATGTAAAAATAGTACCAGGCCGACTTGACGAGGGTATCGAAGACATCCGAGCTGCATGGACTGCCATGGGGCATTCGCGCAACGTAAATCTGGCAGTATTCGAAACCCAACTCAAAGAGAGTTTCACGATGCTGATGGTTCAGGACATGTACCGTCTCATCGGTTTCATCGCCATGCTTGCTGTACTTATTGCGTGCCTTGGCCTCCTCGGAATTGCTTCGTTCAATGTTGAACGGCGAACCAAAGAAATCAGTATCCGAAAAGTGCTCGGCGCGGATGTTCAGAGCGTCGTCAAACTACTCTCTCGCGAGTTTATCATTCTGATCGGGATTTCAACGCTCGTGTCTGTCCCGATTGCCTGGTTCATAGCAAACGCCTGGCTACAAGAATTCGAGTATCGCATCGATCTGGGTGTCGGAACGATTGCCTTCGGACTACTGGCTGTCCTTGTGATCGCGTTTTCGGCCATCGGGTCGCAGACAATCAAGGCAGCTCTGGCCAATCCGGTTGATAATCTGCACGATGATTGAGCTTCTAGACCTCCTTCACACCGGCAAACGCCACACCTGAGAGTAGTGCCATATCGCGACTCCACGTCGTAAGATCATTCTGATTGAATCCACTCAATGAGTCGTGTCCACATGCGCGGGCGAGGACCGTCATTAGCTCCGTAGTTGCCTCGAACCAGTTTCTCAGACGCGCAGCAGAAGCTTGCACGACGAGTCGCGAGCGCAAGTTTGGCTTCTGAGTAGCAATTCCGACAGGGCAATTGTTCGTGTGACAGGCACGCATTCCCAGACAGCCAATTGCTTGAAGCGCGGAATTGGATACAGCGACAGCATCCGCGCCGAGTGCCAGTGCCTTGACGAAGTCTGCCTCGGTTCTCAATCCTCCCGTGATAATGAGGGAGATGTCCCCGGCGCCGCGCCCGTCCAGATGTTTGCGAGCTCGGGCAAGAGCCGCGATAGTAGGTACGGAAATATTGTTTTTAAATATGTCGGGCGCGGCGCCCGTTCCGCCACCCCGTCCATCCAAAATGATATAGTCTGCCGATGCTTCGAGCGCAAAGTCGATGTCGGCCTCAATGTGCTGCGCACTCAGCTTGAATCCGATCGGGATGCCACCGCTGGCAGCACGAACTTCATCCGCGAGCGAGCGAAAATCTTGTGTCGTGACCAGATTAGGAAACCGGCCAGGGCTTACGGCCGGAGTACCCGGTTCTAAGCCGCGAACTTCAGCAATTTTCCCGACAACCTTTTCTCCCGGAAGGTGCCCTCCTGTTCCGGTTTTTGCCCCTTGGCCTCCTTTAAAATGAAAGGCCTGGCACGAAGCAGCTTTTTCCAGAGCCCACCCAAATCGCCCCGAAGCCAGTTCGTAGAAGTAACGTGAGTTTGCCTCTTTCTCCTCTGGAAGCATTCCGCCTTCACCAGAACATATCCCCGTTCCGGCCATTTCCGCTCCGATCGACAGAGATACCTTCGCCTCCTCACTTAACGCTCCATAACTCATGTCTGACACAAACAGCGGAATGGTCAACTTCAGCGGTTTTTTGGCCCTTGGTCCGATAACTACGGACGTATCTACATCCGCATGGTCGTCTAGTGGCTTCGTTGCCATCTGAGCCGTCAAGATCTGGATGTCATCCCATCGGGGCAGCTCGGTCAGCGCAATTCCCATCGCTGAGACCGTTCCATGATGGCCGACTTTGCTCAGGCCGTCTCTGGCTAGGGTCTGGATATGGCTGTTGAACGGTTCGTCCGTCGTGCCATGGGTGTCTTGATACAATCCCAGATAGGCATCGCGATCATATGGCTGCGGGTAGATCTCATTCCAAGCCGCAATTTCGGCCTCATCAACCAGAACAGAATCGCTCGCAACGTCTACTGTCGCCGAGAATTTCTTCAGGACCTCGTTATTTGCATATTCGCTGACCCCCGTATCGTATCGGTAGTCCCAATTATGAAGTCCGCAAATCAAATTTTGCCCGTCGATGTGTCCATCGGAAAGAAGGGCTCCTCGATGAAGACATCGCCCATAGAGTACAGAAACTTCGCCATCGTAGCGAACGATGACGAGATCTACGCCTGAAACGAGGGCGTATGTAGGCTGGCGATCCTGGAGCTCAGACCATTTCGCGACGGCGTGAGAAAGCGGCATAGTTGCTGGAATAAGATGGTGGCGTGATTAAAATCGTTAGTAATCGATCATGCGTGTTTGTTTCAGCCCTTGTTTCTTGAGCGAGCGAAGCGAGCGCCCCACATCGCGACGAGGCCGGGAAGAATGCCCATCATTGCCGCTAACGGCCACAGGTTTCCGGGACCGCTCGGGCTGAATACGACTCCCATTATGGGAATAAACAGAAGCGTCGAACCTCCGAACGTAAGCGCCCCCATGCGGGACTGCTCCTTTGTCACATCCTGCCATCCGATATAGATTCCTTGCCCCACACAGACCACAAAAAATGCTGGGACACCGCCGATCACTGGCAAATACATGAATACGGATGTGAACAACGCAGCCAGAACTGCCGTTGTGATCCACTGTTTATCGTCTTTGTTGTCGCCTTGCATGTTTTTTTGGGACTATTCAGAAAAGGCTGCATCAAATGCAATATCGGAGGGCGCAAAGTCGACCGAGCGAACAAAATCGCATGCTTCTTCCGCTCCATGTTCGCGATCCATGCCAATATCTTCCCATTCAACGGACAACGGGCCGGCATATCCAGCACGATTGAGCGCGCGAAGAATTTCTTCAAAATCGATGTTTCCGCGACCCGGAGATCTGAATTCCCAGTGCCTTCTGGCATCTCCAAATTCCGTGTGACCTCCAAAAACGCCAGCTTCGGTTGCCTTGTTTGACCACCACACGTCTTTCATATGAACATGACAGATTCGATCCGCGAATCGGTTTATAAACTCGACATAATCGACGCCTTGATATCCAAAATGGCTTGGATCGTAATTGAAGCAAAACGCTTCTCGACCACCAATCGCATCGATCGCACGCTGTGCAGATGCTATGTCGAACGCTATCTCTGCCGGGTGCACCTCAAGCGCGAAACGTACTCCCACCTCATCAAAAACATCTAGGATTGGATTCCACCGTACAGCAAAATCGGCGAATCCTGCATCAATCATGGCTGGAGCAGCAGGCGGGAAGGGATAAAGAAGATGCCAGATTGAGCTGCCCGTAAAGCCGTTCACCACGCTCACTCCCAATCGGGCAGCAGCTCGCGCTGTGTCCTTCATTTCTTCAGCGGCGCGAGCTTGAACACCCGAGCCATCACCATCTCCCCAGACGTGCGGTGGGAGTATGGCCTTGTGGCGACCGTCGACATTGTCGCATACTGCCTGCCCGACGAGATGCGTGCTGATGGCATGCACGCTCAATCCGTGGCGTTCGAGGAGCTTTCTCTGTCCATCGCAATAGTCTGCTTCATTCAGTGCGCGTTGCACGTCAAAATGATCACCCCAGCAAGCGAGCTCGAGGCCATCATAACCCCAGGAAGCAGCTTTCTCGGCGAGTACCTCAAGAGGAAGGTCGGCCCACTGGCCGGTGAATAACGTAACAGGTCGTGACATGGGATGTGAGTCTATTGGGGTGGTGAATAAGATGCGTCTACCCAGGAGCGGGTTTCGCTACTATGGATGGCGGTGTGAATGAAATGTATGCCACGCGCGCCGTCTTGAACTGACGGATAGTCGAACTCTGACGCCGAACCATCCTTCCCTTCGATTTGAGCGCGCATCGCGCGAGCCGCATGTTTGTATACGTTTGCAAATGCATCGATAAAGCCCTCAGGATGCCCGGCCGGAATGCGGCTCGCGTCAGCAGCAGCCTCAGTCACGTAGTCATTTCCTCTCTTGTAAATCTGTTCTGGGCCATCGGGGTGCTTGACGTGCAACCAGTTTGGGTGTTCCTGCTTCCAATGAAGCGCTGCTTCGCTACCATATACCCGTATCGTGAGGTTATTTTCTTCCCCGACGCTGATCTGGGAGCAATACAAAATTCCGCGGGCGCCTCCTTTGTAGCGAATCAAGATCGATGCATCGTCTTCGAGCGCTCGTCCTTCCACCATCGTGCCCAAATCGGCTATCATCTCCTCCATCTCCAAACCGGTCACGTAGTGGACCAGGTTTTCACAATGCGTTCCGATATCCCCAAGAGCAGACGATGCACCCGCCTTGGCCGGGTCGCTTCTCCAGGAAGCTTGCTTTTGCCCTGTGGCCTCAACGAGCGTGGACAGCCATCCCTGTGGGTACTCGACAACTACCTTTCGAAGCTCGCCCAGCGTGCCGTCTTCGATCAACTTGCGCGCTTGTTTCACCATCGGGTATCCGGTGTAATTGTGTGTTAGCGCGAACACATTGCCGGTAGTCTTGACGAGGCGACAAAGATGTTCTGCCTCTTCGACTGTCATAGTCATCGGCTTGTCACACACGACCGAAAATCCAGCCTCAAGGGCTTTTTTTGCAACCGGATAATGCAAGAAGTTGGGGGTGACGATGCTTACAAAATCGATTCTGTCTTCACGGCGCGAAGCCTCTGCCTCTATCATCTCCTGCCAGGAGCCATAAACTCGAGCCGGATCCAGGTGCAGTTCATTGCCCGTTTCGGCAGACTTTTCGGCATCCGAAGAAAACGCACCCGCGACAATCTCCATCTGGCCATCAAGGCCTGCTGCCATACGATGAACAGCACCGATGAAGGCTCCGGGGCCACCACCGACCATGGCGTATCGAAGTTTTCTATTCATGTAGTCTCCCACTCCAGATTGCTTTTTTGGTCCAGATTATTAATGATTTGATAAAATACAGGATTCACATCCGCCGTACCTTCTCTTCCTGTCCTTTCCTCGGTCTTTCCAACATCTGATTATGACGGCCAGCCGGTCAACCAGACAAAACCCGCTCATTCTCATCGTAGACGATGAGGAGGATATTCTGGACCTGGTAGAGTATAACCTCAAAAAGGAGAATCTCGACACACTTCGTGCTCAAAACGGAGAGGAAGCTCTTGAGGTAGCCGAGTCCGAACGGCCTGATGTCATCATTCTCGACATCATGATGCCAAAAATGGATGGGATCGAAGCCTGCCGTCGTCTCCGAGAACACTCCATCTTGCGAACGATACCCATCTTAATGTTGACTGCGAGAAGTGAAGAAGATGATCAGGTGTCTGGTCTGGATTCTGGGGCAGACATCTATCTGACCAAACCAATTTCGATACCGGTGTTGCTTTCGCAGGTGAAGGCTCTCGTTCGGGGAGCAAAACGCTATGACATGCCGCTCGATATTTTGCGTATCGCAGATATTGAAATCGATCGTGAGCGATTCGAGGTGCGCAAACAGAGCGTCCCTTACCCGATCCATTTGGCCCGAAAAGAATTCGAACTGCTCTATTTTCTGGCATCTAGAGCTGGGAAAGTCTTCTCCCGTCAAGACCTACTCGACCGTGTGTGGGGTCTGGATGTGTATGTGGTTGACCGAACAGTTGATGTGCATGTTCGAAAGATCAGAGAGAAAATCGGGGATCATTATATTGAAACCATCAAAGGCGTCGGCTACCGATTCACCGACAGATAGGGTTTTGGATTTTTCTGTGCGTTACCCTCACACCGACCATGAACCATTCTCCATCTTCGACTCCGAGTGACGGTTTTCCAGCGCCGGCCAAGTTCTGGAGGTACCGACTGGCAGCAAAAATCGGCGCAATTTCAGCTGGTGTAACGACGATTACCTGCCTCCTGATCGGCATACTCGTCCCCTCATTCTCGTGGTGGATGGGAGGGCTACTCATCCTCGTCTCATTCTGTGGCACGTATGTAGCGACCGTTCTGAATGCATCTCGAAGACTCGAGTTGGCACGTGGTATCCTGAAAAATCTTCGAAAGCATCAATTCGAGACATTGGACCTTGCTCAGGTTGAACGTGGAGATGAAATCAATGACATCATCCGACAGGTGTATCGCACCGGGCGTGTATTGGAGCGAGAATTTGAGGAGTTGAAGAAGGTCGAGAATTACAGGCAAGAATTCCTCGGAAATATCTCCCACGAGCTTAAAACGCCGATATTTTCGATACGCGGATTCGCTGAGACTCTACATGAAGGTGCGCTAGAAGACTCTTCGGTGAATCGCTCTTTTGTAGAGAAAATTATTCGCAACGCGGACAGGTTGAACAATCTGGCGACCGACCTCGGCGAAATAGCGAGACTAGAAAAGGGAGAGCTTGAACTGAAGATGACGCCTTTCAGCATCAAGCGTCTAGTGAAGGATGTGGTCGAGTCTGTCGAGCCGCAGGCGAAAGAAAGGCAGATTGAACTTGCTGCGTCGTTCGGGAGGAAAATGCCAGACGTATTTGGAGATGCCTCCCAGATACGACAGGTCGTGGTCAACCTTGTGGACAATGCCATTAAATATTCGAATGACGGTGGACATGTTGGAATAAAAGTAAGCCGACGGGGCTCCGAAGCTGTCCGGTGTGAAATCCGAGATGACGGAGTCGGCATTGCCAAAGATGATATCGAACGGTTGACCGAGCGATTTTTCAGGGTCGACAAAAGCCGGTCAAGAACGGCTGGAGGAACAGGCCTTGGGCTCTCCATCGTCAAACATATTCTGGCGGCTCACGCTATCGAACTCTCTGTACGAAGCAAGCCGGGCAAGGGATCGACTTTTCACTTCGACCTCGCTATCGCGACCGCACTTCAGAACGAGATCGCACCGAACGAGTAATCGGGACGAACACGCCGTGGGTGAAGATGCTAAACAACGGCGGGATCGGGGTCTATTTTGCAATCGGCTACTTCATCCACTAACCTCAGGCACCGATTCGCCTCTAACGTTTCGCCCTCACACATTTCGCCCACCCAGAATAAGAAATGAAGAGCCCTTACCAGCTTTCGCGACCACAGAAACTCTACGTAGTCTGCGCGGCAATATTCATTACGGCCCTTGTAGTCGCAGAGGCCACAGCGGGCAAATTATTCACCGTCGTAAATCTTCCATTTACGCTGAATATTTTAGGAGAGTCCTTCGACCGGGTGATCATGACCGCGGGTGTGATAGCATTTCCCATCACGTTTATCATTACAGATCTGCTGAACGAGTATTACGGTAAAGACGGTATTCGCTTCGTCACCTACATCGGGATGGTGATGATCATGTTTGAATTCGGCCTGATTCAGGTGGCCATGGCTGTACCCGCAGACTCTATTTCCCCCGTGCCCGGCGCAGCGTTCGACACGGTTTTTGGCGCATCGGGAAGGATCATAATCGGAAGCCTGGTCGCGTATGGAATCGGTCAACTTGCCGATATTTCACTTTTTCACTGGATCAGGGGCCTCACAAAGGGAAAACATCTCTGGTTGCGCGCAACGGGTTCGACATTTGGATCCCAGTTTCTGGATACGTTTATCGTCCTGTTTATCGCTTTTTACGGCCCGATGTCGCTTCAGACCATCATTGCCATCACCCTGTTTAATTACGCTTACAAGTTCATTGTAGCCATTATTATCACCCCACTCATCTACGGAGCACACTGGCTGATGGATAAATACCTGGGACATGAGACCGCCGACGAGCTAATTCATGCGGCTGAAACAGATAATGTGGATTTATCGACTTAAAAACCGGCATCTTCAGGCGTTGTTTTTTACCTTTTCATGCTGCGCTCGTTGTGCTAATTAGCGCGGTATCTAGCTACGCTCGTAAACATTCAAATCTCAGCATCCACCTACAGGTATGAGGATATTTTCAGCGATTATTGCTCTCGGCTATTTTTTAGTTCCGATCGCAGTACACGCACAGGCAGTCACCCAGCCTTTTACATTTAACATCGTCTTCCAGGAACTTCCAACCGTTCACAACGGAAGTGTGAGCTGGGGAGATATCGATGGCGACGGTGATCTGGACGCCTATGTTGGTGGGGAACGATCCGAGTCGATCATATCTGCCGTTTATATAAACGAAGGCGAAGGAGCAGACGGCATCAAGCAGTTTAGCCTCGCAACTTCCGATCTCAACAAGCTTGCATACTCCACTTCATCCTTCGCCGACATTGACGGAGATGGAGATCTAGACCTGTTAATAAGTGGCAGCAAGACGCTCGACTATCCGTACGCGTCCGCGACGAGCCTCTACAGAAACGACGGAGGTGCATTTGTAGAAATATCCTCTTCAGGCCTTCACGATCTGCACAGCAGTTCGGCTTCCTGGGGAGACTTAGATTCAGACGGCGATCTCGATCTTGTTATGACCGGCGTGACGAGTTCGGATGATCTCCGCACGGTCATCTCATTGAACAGTGGTGATGGGACATTTTCCTCTGATAGCGATCTCCTTGTGGGTATCGGTTACGGAGATTCTGACCTGGGAGACATCGATGGCGACCTAGACCTGGACATCGTCCTTTCGGGTGCCTCAGCAGACGGATTTATAACCAGCGTGCTTCGAAATGATGGTGGTTCGTTTTCAACAATAAATTCAGGCTTTTCTGGCTATGCGTTTTCATCCGTCGATCTGGGAGATTATGACAATGATGGAGATCTTGACCTCGTAATCTCAGGCGGTCAGGTTTCTCCACTTATCCTGGATGGCGGAGCTGAGATCTGGGAAAATAGCGGTGGCTCATTTACCCGCGTGGAAACAGACTTCAAGGGTATTCTTGCAGGTGACGTGACGTGGGGAGATTATGACAATGATGGTGACCTAGATCTGCTTACGCTGGGTGCGGAACAGGCTATAGGAAGAAGAAGCGCCCGAATCTTTAGAAATAGTGGAGATGGAACACTAGTAAACTCATCCCTTCTTGTGGGTACGATCTTCGGAGATGCTGACTGGGGAGACTTTGATGGAGACGGAGACCTTGATTTGCTCACCACAGGACGGACCACCATGGGTCCTTCGATAACCAACCTGTACGAAAACCAACGGCAGATCATTCCACCGATTCCGGCCGCACCGTCAAGCCTGATATCTGAAGTTGTCGAAAACCAAGTTCAGCTTTCCTGGCTAAGCCCCGGCGAGCTTATTGAAGCCAATAGTTCGCTGACGTACAATGTTAGGGTAGGTCTGACGCCGGGAGGATCGGAAATCGTGACTGCCATGGCGCATCCCGAAACGGGCCAACTTCTTTTGGCGCACCCGGGCAATGCTGCTGCTTCTCAAGAACTTGTACTCGACGGACTGCAGAACGGTACGTACTACTGGACGGTCCAGAGTGTGAATCACGCGTTTCTTTCTTCTAGCTTCGCGTCTGAAGGGACTTTCTCGATCAATGGAGCTCATTCCGTAGACAGCGAGGATGATTCCTTCCTTCCTCAGCAGTTCGCAGTTTACAGTAACTACCCCAACCCGTTTTCGAGTCGGACCACCGTAAGATTCGATCTTCCAACATCTTCGAATGTTGAATTTCGCGTCTACAGCTTGCTCGGGCAGGAAGTAACCCGCATCGTTCGCGGCACGCTTTCTCCGGGCCAACATCAGGTGGATTGGGACGGCCGTAGTTCAACCGGATCACAATTGGGTTCTGGAATTTATTTTTATGAACTGAGGGCAGATGATCGCCTCGAAACTGGCACCATGACATTGGTGCGCTAGTTGTGCCACTCATCGAATCGTCTATCCTGTACATTTTCTCTTATCGCTCTAGCCATTGTTCATGAAATCTAATCTCCATTTCGATCACGCAAAGACGTTCCGCACACTTTGTGTTTCGCTTCTTCTCGGCCTTCTGGTTCAGTCTTCTTTCGCACAGAGGCAGATCGTGGGTGTCCAGGGAATGCCCCCGGTACGATATGGCGCGCTGGACGGTGGCGATTTCGACGGAGATGGTGACGAAGATGTATTCCTCACCGGCGAACTACTCGATGGAACGATTCACTCAGCCCTCTATCGGTACTCGGAGCGCCGGGTTACTCCAGTCCCAAACCAGAGCCCGATTGTCACTGCAATTTACCAGCGTGTTTCGTTTCCGTTAAGACCGGTTCGTGGCGGATCGGTTGTATGGAAAGACCTGAATGGGGATGGAGCGCTGGATATACTGGTAACGGGAGAAGCGGAAGATGAAGTCACTACGACCAGCAGGGTACTACGCCCGTTTACAGACATTTATATAAACGGAAATGGGACGTTTTTCGTGAATGGAACGTCAGGCTTACCGGGTGTTCACAACAGTAAGGCAGATGCAGCTGATTTCAATGGAGACGGACTCGTGGACATCGTTCTCGGTGGTAACACAGAGACTGGTAACATCTTCGGTGTGTGGCTCAATACTGGAGAAGGAAGCTATACCCCGAGTCCCACATCGTTCGAGGGAATGATGGTAACCTCTCTGGATATCGAGGACATGGATTCAGACGGCGATCAGGATTTTATTGTCGGTGGTTTCCTCGCTTCTGGACGGCCGGTCGTCAAGTTGTATAAGAACGATGGCTCAGCGAATTTCACGGAAGTAGATGCCGGTCTCCCTGAAGTATATTTCGCAAGTGCATCTTTCGGTGATGTCGATTTCGACGATGACCCGGACCTTCTCGTCAGCGGGGGTAAACTGGCTCCCACAATTTTAAGAGGTGAGACGACGCTCTTTCGAAACGACGGTGTGGGAAATTTTACTGGTGACACGACTACCCTTGCAGGTCTTTTTGGAGGCGGTTCAATTTTTCAGGATATGGATGGAGATGAGGATCTGGATTTTGTAACCTGGGGTCAGGAAGACCTCAGCGACCCAGAAAGTCAGAAGCTCTTTGTTTATGAAAACATCGACCTCAGCTTTTTGAGAATTGCCACACTTAGAGGTGTTCTGTACGGCGCGCTCAACTGGTTCGATTCAGACGGCAATGGCCGACTGGATATCCTCATTACGGGGCAGCAGGAAGAAAACCTGACCATCACCCTCTTCGAATTTTAACAAAGGGCGAGGTTTAGCGAAGGTCGCGTTCCGCCAAGGGTTGCCTAGACTGCTTCGCCGACCGGAACGTGTGTTAGCCAGCCGTGAGGATCGTTTCCGCGATGAACGATGTCGAAAAACGCATCCTGTAGTCTGCCCGTAATCTCGCCGCGTCTGCCTGCGCCGACAACGTGATGATCGATCGAGCGCACAGGAGTTACCTCCGCGGCCGTGCCCGTGAAGAAGACCTCATCAGCGATGTAGAGCGCCTCGCGTGGAATGGAGGCCTCAACGATTGAAAGTCCCATCTCACGCGCCAACGTCATTATACTGTCGCGCGTTATTCCGGGAAGAATGGACATCGTTACAGGAGCTGTATGAAGCACACCGTTCTTGACGACAAAAAGATTTTCCCCGGAACCTTCAGCCAGATGGCCATCCGTACTCAACATAATACCTTCAGAAAACCCACTCAGGACGGCGTCCATCTTCACCAGCCCAGCATTCAGGTAGTTGCCACCTGCCTTGGCCAATGACGGAAAGGTATTGGGCGCCATGCGATTCCATGAAGCAACGTGAACGTCAACACCATATTCGAGTGCTTCTGGTCCCAGGTATGCTCCCCACTCCCACACAGCAATCATAGTCGAAACCGGGTTGTTGTATGGATTGACCCCCATTGCTCCCATTCCGCGATACG
>Ga0315336_1001159_pt1 | contig 55742 bp, 48 predicted proteins | sample ASW5metaG_FD_204512 | JGI IMG/M metagenome (GOLD analysis project Ga0315336, IMG submission 204512) | Ammonia-oxidizing marine archaeal communities from Monterey Bay, California, United States - ASW #5 | ecosystem: Environmental > Aquatic > Marine > Intertidal zone | place: USA: California...
TAGCGAGAAGGCTGCACCCGATCCCATCCCGAACTCGGAAGTGAAAATTCTCAGCGCCGATGGTACTGCATCTTAAGGTGTGGGAGAGTAGGTCGCTGCCAGGTCTGCAAAACCCGGAACATTACGATGGTCTCGTGATCTCTTCGAACATATTCATAATGACAAAGAGCGTCTAACGCGGCAGTCCGACATTACGGTCGCCGCGTTTTTTAGTTGGCGCGGGGTGGAGCAGCCCGGTAGCTCGTCAGGCTCATAACCTGAAGGTCGCAGGTTCAAATCCTGCCCCCGCAACCAACAAACAACCCAGCCCAGTGGCTGGGTTTTTTGTTGGCGGTTAGCCGGTAAGATTATTGCCCCCAACAGTCAAATTGGTCACCGAAAAATATACATCGGGCTCGACCAGGCAAAATGCCCGTCTTCGAATGTGATGCGGACATAGAGGGCGTTGTCGCGGTCGTTGAGCAGCTTGATGTGGCGTTCGATGGACACTTTGGTGTGGGGGTTTTGGTCCGGCAGGCGGAATATTCTGACGCGTCGGTCGATGCCGCCGTTGGCGAACATCATCTCGTCGCGACCGATATCGCTGACGTTGATTTCTTCTTTTATGAGCGCGGTATCGATCTTGAGCGTGCCCGCTTGGGGGTCACTCAGAACGGCGTCAAAGCCGGCGAAACCGCCGGTCGTCAGCGATTGCCATTCAATTTTTTCCGGTGTCGTTTGTTCGAAGCGCTTGTCGATATTGTAGCGGTTGATGGGATCAAGGCTTGCAAAGGAATTGCCGGTTAGTTCTGCGCTGCCATCCCAGATCGTTTCCCGGCCACGCCCGCGATATTCTGATCCCTCCCAGATCACCCGAATGCGCGATTCGAGGTCGGCATCATCGTAAGGGCGATAGACTTCGAGAGTTTCAAGGCCATTGCGGATATCGATCCGCTCGACCGGTGACGGGCCATGTACATTGATCACAAATGTTACTTCATCGTCCACCGATTTTAGAATATCGCCCATCATGGCGGATCCGGTGGGCGTGGTTGTTGCCTCTTCCAGGTTCGGATCCTCAGAATACAGCGTTGCCGGATTGTCAAAATCAACGCGCGTGTCGAGCACGACGCGGCTTCCCGTGGTGCCGTAATGATGGCGTTTTCTCAAACCATCCATAATGCCGGCGCGGGTAAAGGCGGGGGCCAGCACGCAGGTCAGGCCGCCGTATGAGCCAAATTTTGTCGAGCCTGGATGCGACGCGCCGGGCCTTCCCTTGTGTCCGTCCGAATTGGAGACGATGCCGACGCGATAGCCCTGCTTGAAAGCGTCATCGATCAGCCATTCAAACGTGCCCCAGGCAGAATGCACTTCGACGGATCGCTCGATACGAATGTCGTGGCCGTTGGTAATGTCGGCATAGCGGCCACCGATGTGGGCAAAGACCGTACAGTCCTCACCCTGCAGTTTCTCGAACAGGTCTTTGGCCGAATTGGCGTCCGTGTCGACGTCCGACAGATCGTCAACCAGGGCATGGGAAGATCGATGTATTTGTCGCCCTTCCTGCATGTAGAGCACATTTCTGTCACCGCCGAGCCCGGTGTTGCCCGACCATTCGTAGCCGGGAAATACGATGAACTCGCCGTCTTTGGTGAATTCCCGGGACAGCACGTTCAGTTCCTCCCAGAATTCCGAAGTGATCTGGAAATCGTTGCCCTGGTGGACGCAGATGTCGAGGAAAGCCTTGTCCCGGCCAAATTCATAAAAATCGTGGGCTGAATTGGTGCCGATGGTTTCTTCAGACTGGCCGTGCAAATCTCCCCAATAGGGCAATAACGCCAATCCTCTGGAGACCCGGCAAGGATTGGATCGAGCGACGACATCACCATTGCCATCCAGCAACTCGATGGTCAAATCGCCTTCGCCGGGAACGGAAAGACCTTCCACAACACAGGCGAAGTCGCCGGTCTTGAAGGTTACGTCGGACGGCAGACCATCGACGTCGATGCTGGACCTGAGCGCGAAAGTCTGGTCGCAGAGGTCGGAGGGATTGCCCCATTTATCCTCGCCTTTCATTCGTAACCTGAAAGGATCACCGGCGTTCAGTTCCGTTGGAATGACAGCCTTGAACAGGGCAGGGCCGCCGGGCACGATGGCGATGGTCGGTTGTTCAGGTAATTCGACATAGTTGTACGTCGCGATGGCGTCGACGATGACGCGAAATTCAAAGGTTTCCTCGCAGAACGTTTGCAGGCGAATGCCGGGCGAGCCCTGGCGGCGGTCCCCAAAGCGGACAATCAGCTCGTCGTCTTCCCGCAAAAAGCCGCGAATAACCTTGATGTAGAGGGTTTTGTCCCACGGGCGGATGTTCTGTTTCATGTCATAATCGACCGACAGGACGGCACCGTTTGAAGCCTCGACCGTTGTGTAGTTTGGCCCGGACGGGTCATCAGATTGTGGCCGTCCCATATCCGAGGCAAAGCGGTGCACAATCTTGATCGAGCCGGTGTCGTCAATACCGAAATATCCGGCCTTGTACGTCACGATAAATTCCTGCCACGAGCCCGCCTCAAACCGACCCTGCGGCGAAACACTGGCCGATCCCATTTTTTCAGGAAGATAGGTTGAATGAGGCATGCCGTTCAATCTCCGATTTATGGATCTTCGTCATTGATAATGGCCAGGAAGGCGGTGGCAAATTTTTTGAGTTTGGCGGCACCTACGCCATGGATGTCGGCGAAGTCGCTCTCATTGCGCGGAAGCTGGCGCGCCATTTCGATGAGCGAGCGGTCGGAGAAGATGACATAGGCCGGCACCCGGCGTTTGCGCGCCAGTTCGCCGCGCTTTTCCTTCAGACGATCCAGCAACGTCGCCTGATCTGTGCTCAAGTCCTCGATGGCAGCCTTCTTCGTCCCGCGCGACTTTGGCGCACGCGACTGTTTGATGACGTCCTTGCGGTACCGGAAGTCCTGTTCGCCGTCCATCAGGGCCTGGCCCTTGGTCGTGAGAGACAAGCCGCCATGTCCGGCGACATCAATGCGCAAACATCCCGCCGCAACCATCTGGCGCACGATGGATCGCCACTCGTCCTTGCTAATTTGGGCACCGGCGCCGTGGCTCGGCAAATCATTGTGTCGATTGGCCCGGATCTTTTCAGTATCTGCGCCCCGGACGACATCAATCAGATGTGCCTGGCCAAACACTTGCCCCGTTTGCATCGCTGCAGACAGCAACATTTTTGCAGCGTCGGTGCCATCCACCATCTCCGGCGGTTCAAGGCAGATATCACAGTTGCCGCAGCCCTCGTCGCCAGCCTGAATGTCGCCGAAATAGGCCAGCAAGGCCCGGCGGCGGCATTCCGGCGATTCGCAATACGAAATCAGGGCGTCGAGGCGTTTGTGCTCGCGGCGTTTGTGATCGGCGTCACCATCATCCTGTTCGATGAACATGCGGCGCATGCGCAGATCATCGAGACCATAGAACATGTAGGCCGCCGCCGGATCGCCATCGCGTCCGGCCCTGCCGATCTCCTGGTAATAGGCCTCGACGCTGCCCGGCATATCGGTGTGGCAAACAAAGCGCACATCCGGTTTGTCGATACCCATGCCAAAAGCAATCGTCGCGACCATGACGATGCCACCGGGCTCCAGCATGAAGCTGTCCTGGTTCCGGGATCGTGATGCCGCATCCATGCCGGCGTGATAGGGCAGGGCGCGAAACCCATTATCGTTGAGCAGCGCTGCCATCTTTTCCGTCTTCGCCCGAGACAGGCAATAGACAATGCCGCTTTCGCCCGGGTGCGCCTTGACGACATCAAGCAACTGACGTTTGGCGTCACCGCGCATGCCAACGCGAAGCTGGATATTCGGGCGATCGAAACTCGAGACAAAGCGCCGCCCGTTACCGCCGAACAACTTGTCAGCGATATCATTTTGCGTTGTTTGATCCGCGGTCGCCGTCAGGGCGGCGATGGGGATGCCGGGGAAGACGTCCTTCAGCCGGGTCAGGGCTTCGTAATCGGGGCGGAACGACGGCCCCCAGCGTGACAGACAGTGTGCCTCATCGACGGCGATGAATTTGACCAGCAGGTTTGACAGGGCGCTCAGCATGCGATCCGTCATCAGGCGTTCGGGGGATAGATAGAGCAATCGCGTCTCACCCGCCGCCGCCCGCTTCCAGGCCAGAACATTCACTTCACGGTCATGTGAAGAATTGATGGTGTCAGCGGCGACACCTGCCAGCTTTAAGGCCGCGACCTGGTCTTCCATCAGGGCAACCAGCGGGGAGACAACGATAGTGAGCCCGCCTTTCAGCAGGGCCGGGATCTGGAAACAAAGTGATTTGCCCGACCCCGTCGGCATCACGACCAACGCGTTTTCTCCAGCCAGCAAGCTGTCGACGACGTCGGCCTGGCCGGTTCGGAAGCTGTCATAACCAAATACGGATTTGAGAATTTGTTCAGGCATCGTGATTTCTGGTGGTCGGGCGATCAATACTGAGGATAACGGCGATCCGATAACAGATCAGCCCGATGAGACCACCAAACCCGACAACGATCAACGCCAGATTATAGCCGCCGATTTCCCAAAGGAGTGAGCCGAGAAATGGCGATACGGCGACAGCGATGAGGTACGGTGATGCCATGGCACCGTTGATCGCCCCGAAGTTCTTTTCGCCCAGCAATTCGCGAATAATGACCGGCTTCATAATGCTGATCACGCCAAAGCCGCTGCCTTGCAGAAGGACGAATGCGGCAATGAAGGACGAATTGAAGGCCGAAACATAGAGACTTGCCGTCGCCAGCGTCACGGCGACAAAACAGGCGGTGGTGATGGCATGACTGGAAACCCGGCGCTCGGCTGCCATCATGGCCAGCCTGCCGGCGACTTGCATGGGCCCGATCATCGAGGCGGCAAACACCGCCATATCAGATGAGACGCCGCGATCCTTGAAAATTGGCAGCAGATGGTTGAGCACCACACCGTGGTTGAGCGCCAGTAACGAAAATCCCAACGCCAGAAACCAGAACGCCGGTCGGCGAATAATGTCCGTTGCCGCCAGTGCCGTTGCTGATCCGCCAATTGTGTTTGTTTCAGGTGCCGTTCTTGCCGATGCCTTGAACCCGCTTTCCAGTGCATTTGCACCGAGCCAGATCAGGGGCGCGCCGCAGGTCACCATCAGGATGGCGAACGTCGTGGTCGCTGCTTGCCAACCATAAGCTTCGGCAATGACATGGTTAAGCGGGAACGACAGGGTGCCGGCGAAACCTGCGACCAGTGAAACAAAGGTGATGGCGCGACGGGCCTCGTGACCGCGGGTCCGGGTGATCAGGGCGAAACACGGCTCATACAGGCAGGCACTTGTTGCGGCGCCGATAAAGAGCCAGATGCCGACAAAGGCCCAGATCGTCTCGGCGAAGGGCAGCAGGGCAATAAGGCCGGAGCCAAAAATCGCAGCGCCCGTCATCAGGCCTGGGCCGTGGCCGCGATCGATCAGCCGTCCGACAAAAGGCGCACAGATTGCCGAAACAACGATGGCCCCGGACAAAGCCGCTGTCAGCGTGGTTTTGGACCAGCCTTCGGCTGCTTCCCAACGCAGCAGCAGTGCCGGGAATATATAAAACATACCCGCCCACAGAATTGTCTGGCCCAATGCCAGGCAGAGAATAGCGCGGGAGGTTTTCATCCGGTTCGGGAGTGCTCCGCGCTACAGCACAGCAGCGAGGCGGCCACGGATAATGTCTTCGGCTTTGGTCATGATGCCGCTGATCAGTTCTTCGCAACTCGGCACATCATTGATCAGGCCGGCAACCATGCCGCAACTCCATGCACCGGCTTCCATGTCACCGTCGCCCATGACCTTGGGGTAGACACCGCCAACCAGGTCGCGGATGTCCTCGATATCCAGATCGGCCCCTTTTTCGCGTTCCAGTTCGATGATTTTGGTTACCGCCGAATTGTTGATCACACGTTCCGTATTGCGCATCGGGCGCATGATCAGGCTGGTGTCGAGCTCTGAGGCTGCGACGATGGCGTCCTTGACGTTCTGGTGGACCGGGGCCTCGGTCGTGGCGATGAAACGCGTCCCCATGTTGATGCCATCGGCACCGAGCGCCAAGGCGGCGACCAGTTGTTCAGCGTTGCCGATACCACCGGACGCGACAAAGGGCACCGTCAATTCCTCGGCGGCGCGCGGCAACAGGATCATGTTGGGAATATCGTCTTCACCCGGATGACCGCCACATTCAAAACCATCGACACTGACGGCATCACAGCCGATTTTCTCGGCCTTCAGCGAATGGCGCACGGAGGTACATTTGTGGATCACTTTGATGCCCGCGTCTTTCAGGACTGGCAGATACTGTTCGGGATTGCGGCCCGCCGTCTCAACGACCTTGATGCCACCCTTGATGATGACGTCAATGTATTCGGCATAGGGCGGCGCGACGAAGCTTGGCAGAAAAGTCAGGTTCACGCCGAACGGTTTGTCGGTCATGTCGTGACAACGGGCGATTTCATTGGCTAGATCTGCTGGTGTCTTTTGCGTCAGGCCGGTGATAATGCCGAGCCCGCCGGCGTTGGAGACCGCAGCCGCCAGTTCGGCAAAGCCGACATAATGCATGCCACCCTGAATAATCGGGTGCTGGATGCCAAAGAGTTCCGTAATACGGGTCTGCATGAAGATATCTCCGTCTTTAAAATGAGGGCCGCCGGGAAGGGTGGGCAAAGCTCCATCAATATTTGTGGTATTTCGGCCCTGCTGGCAAGATTTCTTTGTGGGACCGGGAATGTCCCGGGCTGTAGTATTGATTAGCATTTGGATGAAGAAGGTGAGGCAATGAACCGTCAGGAAATGATTACTCTTGTGGAGCGCTATTTTGCCGGTGTCGACGGCGAAGATTTTGCCGCCATCCAATCGACGCTGACGGAGGACTGTGTGTTCACCGTCGAAACGCATGGTGTCGAGCTGATCGGCCTGGAGCAAATATCGGGCATGTTTGATCGCCTGTGGTCCCGGCATGCCGCCGTTCGCCATGAGGCATTTGTCTACGTGCCCTCACCGGAAGATGGCCGGATCGCGGTGCGCTTTGCAGTTGCAAATATCCATCACGACGGAGCCGTGACGCACAAATCAAATTGTAATTTTTTTGAAGTCCAGGGTGATCGTTTTAGTCGGGTTGCAGTCTACATGGCGGGTGAAAATACCCTGGAAGCGATAAACCGGAACTAGTTTCTTACAGAAATCACCGTCCTGTTAACATCGAGAAACAATACATGAATATGCATAAATTGTCCTCCAGCTCCATGATTTGAACGCCGGGGCGTCAACGATCCAATCGTTAAAATTCAATAATATCAAATACTTGTAGATGGCCACTGGATTGAGGACGTCATCATTTATCGGTGCTGAGTACATTTCAATTCGTCCAGAAATGAAATGTTCCCATGTTGCCATAGAGCCAAAACGATGCATCTTTCCGGCAGCAATTGTCATGGAAAGAAAGCCCAAATGAGTAGTTTTAGTATACTTGTAGTTGATGATGACCAGGATATGGCGGACAGCCTCGTCGACATTTTTGATGAATTTGAATACCAGGCTTCTGCTGTTTACAACGGCGCGGACGCTGTAGCGGCCTACAAACGGTCGCCTGCCGATATTGTTTTTCTCGATGTAAAAATGCAGGGCATGGATGGCGTTGCATGTTTGTCGCAAATCAGGGCCTTTGATCCGAATGCCAAAATCATCATGATCACGGGCTACGGCCTGGAAGAGGTCATGGCACAAGCGGTCGAAGGCGGTGCGGTGTCGGTCATGCGCAAACCCGTCGACATCGAACGTATGTTAAAGGAAGTCGAGCAGGTACTGCCCAACGGCATTGTTCTGGTAGCGGACGACGATCCTGATTTTGTCGAATCAATGCGGGCCTTGTTGACCGACAACGATTATGCGGTACATCTGGCCTCGACGGGTGAAGACGCGCTGCACCAGGTGCTTTCCGGTTCCGTTGACATTCTGATGCTCGATCTGAAATTACCGGTCATGAGTGGCCTGGAAGTTTATCTCGAAATCAAAAATCGGCAGCCACCACCCCCGACGATTATTGTCACGGGCTACGCCGACGAACTGAAATCCGATGTCGATCTCCTGCGCTCTCTGGACGTTGCAGGAATATTATCCAAACCGTTTGACCCGGACGTCTTGATCGACATCACACGCCGGTTGACAGCCTGACGAGTCAGCCGGGAATCTTCCAAAAGGACATTCCCGAGCCGGAAGAATTTCGATCTCGTTAACAGCCTGCAACAAATTGGCCTGGGCTCGAATTTTGGCATTCCAGTCGCTGGTTGGGTCCCTGGCGAAATATAATTTATTCAATTAAATCAAACACCTGACGGCAAATTTCGATTTGAAAATTGAGGTTTGTGCCGCCTGAACAATCCAGATAACCGACCAGGTGGAGCCGCCGCCTTGTTGCCAAACAGATCGAGCGGAATAGTTCATTTCTTGATGCTGAGCCCGTTGAAATCAATCACAGCGTTCTCCAGAAAAGAAGTGAAAAATGAAGATCACCACACATATTCGGTTTTTCGGAATGCTGCTCGGCGCGAGCGTTTGTCTGTCGGGAATAATCGTTGCAAATCAGGTTCAGGCCGGCACGCCGAGGGCGCTCCATATCGGTGTGGGGAACTTTCCGCCCTTTTTCATCAAGGAAAATCAAACCGGTGTTTTCTGGGATCTGGTGAAAGAAGTATTTGAGCAATTGCCTCAGTACACGATCACTTATCAGTCGATGTCCAACAAACGTCTGGTCGCCGAGATCAGTGAACGCAAACTGGATGGCGCGGCCAATATCACCAATGGCACTGAAACCGGGGGCTACGCGTCGATACCGATATTTCGCTACCTTTCCTTTGCGACGACAAAAAATCTAGGGCGATCAAAAATCTGGAAGAATTGAAGAACCGCTCGATAGTGACCTGGCAAGGCGCACACTCCGCTTACGGGCGGACTTTTGAGGATTTGGTGCTTGAGCACAAAAATTACCGCGAACTGCCAAACGTTTCCGGATGTGTCGATATGGTGGCCGCCGACCGCGCCGATGCCTGCATTCTTGATCGCTATCTGTATTTACATTTACTGAAAAAAAGTCCGCTGAAGGTTTCGCCTGGCGAGTTCGCCTGGTTCCCGATGCCAAATTCCAGCGGTAACAAGGCAGGCGTGGTCTTCCTGGACAAGACCGTCAGCGACGATTTCAATCGCATCATCGCAAGGATGCAATCGAACGGCAGGCTCGACAGATTTTACGACCAGTATCTTGTCAAAATGGCCGAAGACTGATGGCAATTCCCCTGCGTCACTCCATCGCAGGACAATTGCTGCGGTACGTGTTCGGACTCTATTTCCTGATTGCGCTGGCTGTAACAGGGGTGCAACTGATTCTTGAATACCGCGATATCAAGGAGGATGTTCGTAAAGAACTTGAAAAGTCTGAACAGATTTTTGGTCCGGGCATCACGGAGTCATTGTGGACTTTTAACGGTGTGTTGCTTCAATCAATCATGCGCGGCATGAACGAAAATCATGCCGTTGTCGGTGTGAAAGTCGAGGCGACAATGGGGTCGTCCAGTCAATCCATTGGCATTGTTGAGAACAACACGGATGGCGCGCTCAGGTTCGGCGGCCTGATCAAGTATGAATTTCCCTCGATTTTCGTGGACCAGGCGGGCAGGCCACGACACATGGGGTCGGTAATCGTTTATTCCAGTCAGGATATAGTCCTCGCGGCTGTGAAAGATTCCCTCGTTCTGATCATGGTGAATGCTGCCATCAAGACGGCGGCCCTGTGGATTATCCTGTTTTATTTCATTCGGCGTATTCTGGCTCGTCCGCTAGAGGAAATGTCGAACGAGATCGTCGGCGTGCGTTTGGACAGCCTGAAAAATATCGACGTCGCGAGCGACCGGCAAAACGAGTTATCAAAACTTGTTGATGCTTTCAACCGCATGATTGACGGACTGAAAGAAGCGAGGTCCCAACTCCAAGGGGCCAACGAAAAACTGGAATTCCGGGTCGCTGAGCGGACTTATGAGCTCGAGACCGCCGAGCAACGCTATCTGGCGGTTGTCAACAACATGGAAGAGGGTTTGATGATCCTGGAGGACAGTGTCATCGCCTATGGCAATCCGGCACTAGGCAGGTTACTGGGCAGACCTGCGGAATCCCTGATCGGGCTGCCATTTACCAGAACCATTGCACCGGCTGACGCGAAGATGGCGTTTGACCGGCATCTTCGTCGAATGAATGGCGAAAATGTCCCGGCTGCCTACGAGGTTCGAATGTTAAACGCCGAGACCGGCGAGGCAGTACCGACCTGGGCCTCAATCAGCCGTGTCGAAACCAGGAACGGGCGCGTTCTCACGATTGGAACACTCACGGATCTTACCGGGCAAAAAGAGATCGAACTCAAACTGGAAGACGCGAACAAGGAATTGCTTCAGCGCGAAAGACTGGCAACACTTGGGCAGCTAACCGCAACCGTTACACATGAATTGCGCAATCCCCTCGGCGCAATGATTACGTCCGCCTCGTTGCTACAAAAAAGACTGGCCGGGTCAGACATCAAGGTAGACAACGCGGTCAGCCGGATTCGCCGGAACGTCATGCGCTGCGACAGGATTATTGACGAACTGCTGGATTTCAGCCGGGATCGTACTTTGCAACTGGAGCCGACAAACATAGAAGCCCGGGTTGAGGACGTTCTGGACGAACAAAAAATTCCTGCAAGCATTGATGTCATACTGGAATTCAACACGGCTGATGAAATTTGCCTGGTTGATCCCGACTCCTTGCGCCGGGCTTTCATCAATCTCTTTGAAAATGCCTGTCATGCGATGACCGATATCGACGGCGTCGACCAAACTGATGAAATGACGCTTGTTATTCGAACCAGGCTTGATGGAGATTTCCTTGAAATCGAGATTCAGGACAGTGGAGCAGGGTTTTCGCCTGATATTCAGGATCGATTGTTCGAGCCGATGTTCAGTACCCGGGGCTTTGGCGTTGGCCTGGGTCTCGCTGCCGTTCGCAAGATCGCCGACAAACATGATGGATCAGTTGAGTTGGTAAACAACGAGGGACGGGGAGCGAGTGCCCGGTTCCGGCTTCCGAGACACAACCAGGAGCGAGGTGTTGCATGACCGGCATTAACATACTGGTTGTCGATGATGACCATGACATGGCGGATGGCCTGGTCGACATATTCGATGAATTTGGTTTTGGCTCTACCGGCGTCTACAACGGAAATGACGCGTTTGATGCGTACACAAAAACTCAATTCGATATCGTGTTCATGGACATCAAGATGCCGGGGATGAACGGCGTCGAATGCCTTGCCAAAATCAGGGCGCATGATCCGAACGCAAAAGTTGTCATGATGACCGGCTACAGCATGGAAACTGTGTTGTCTCAGGCGATAGATGAAGGTGCAATTTCCGTTTTGCGAAAGCCCGTCGAAGTCGAAAGGGTTCTATCGGAGATAAAGCGGATTCTTCCGCACGGCATTATCTTGCTGGCTGATGATGACCCTGATTTTATTCAGGCGACGCGGCATTTACTGGCGGACAGCGGATATGCCGTTCACCATGCGACGAGCGGGGCGAGCGCTGTAGAGGAAGTAATCGGCGGCCAGGTCGACATATTGATCCTCGATCTGAAAATGCCGGCCATGAGCGGACTGGAAGTTTACCTTGAGATCAAACGCAGCAAGCCACCCCCGCCGACTATTATTGTGACCGCCTACGTCGATGAATTGAACCCGGACATTGACCATTTGCGCTCGATGGATGTCGCAGGGTTTCTCGCCAAACCGTTTGACCCGGAGGAATTGATCGAGATCACCCGCCGGTTGGCTGCGGATGGAAGCAAATAAGCGAACCTAGTCTTCTGAAACTGTCTCGGAAGCACGCGCACGCACGACGATCTGGCTGGTGCCTTCGTCCACTTCTGCCAGACTGCGCAGCCGGCCAATTAATTGAGAAGTCAGTAACTGGCCACGCTCGATAATCAACTCACCGGTCGAGGTGAAAAGGTCTTGCCCCAATATGGCGCCTTCGTTCACCGCCGTTACGTTGTGAATTGCCAACTGGTTGCCATCTTCGTCGATCAAGGAATCAGGCATGTTGATATTTTCCTGGGCTGTCAGCGCGTTGGGGCCCGTAATGATCTCGGTCGAGATGGCGTCGTAATCGGCCGGCGCCCGGACCACCCGGTCACTCGTGACGATCTTTGACAGGCGGTCCTTGATAGTCACAGCCGAAGCAGGTTTGGTGACAAAAAAATCGACGTCGAGCATGAAGGCCACGGAACAAATGTGTTTTTCCGGCTGGCCAGTCAAAATTGCAAATATTGTGTCCCGGTTGATCCCAGTCGTGCCCATGCGGATTTCCTTGAGCAATTCAAGGCCATCCATTTCGGGCATGCGGTAATCAGATATCACCACGTCAAACGAGCGGCTGGAATTGCGCATGACGCTCAGGGCTTCAAAGCCGTCTCTGGCGGTTCGAACTTCCTTCGCGCCGAGATTGGTCATCGCTTCCTTGAACAGGGTTCGACTGAACTGTTCATCGTCGATAACGAGAATTCTCAGTTTCTCAAAATCAAGACTGCCGGTGCGGGACAATCTAATCATACTTCGCTCCCCAATGCGTCGATCGCCACCAATACGTTTTTTGCTTTTTCAAGAACACGATTATGAATTTCCGGTATTACTTTGTCATCTTCATTCGCGGCTGACAATTCAAGCTCCTTCAGGGACGATGACAGCGGGGCGGCACCGATATTGGCGGCGGCGCCTGCGCCGGCATGGGCAACCTCCCTCAAGGCCGCAAGATCGCCTGCTGTCATGGCATTATCGATATCGACCTGTATTTTCAGATAGGCCTCCTGAAACATCAACAACATCCTGAGATGAGCCGCCGGATCGTCACTGGCGATAGCACTGGCCAGTACTTTCATGTCAATTGGCACATCGACAGATGCCGCAGTTTCCTTCAGCTTCGACGTCGTCGGGATCGATGTCGGCGGCACCGACCACGGGGAGGGACCCAAACCTTCGATGACGCCGGGTGCCAGCCAGCGCGCGGCCATTTCGGCGATGCGCTCCAGCGTTACCGGTTTGGCCATGTAATCATCCATTCCCGCCGCAATACAGCGCTCGGCATCGCCGACCGTCGCATTGGCAGTCATGGCGACGACGGGAGTATGCCGTTCTCGCCCGATATCCCGTTCCATCAGCCTGAACCGTTCGGTGAATTCAAAGCCGTCCATCACGGGCATCGAGCAGTCGACGATGATCATGCCGTATTCGGTGAAAGTCGCCTTGTACAATCCACGTTCCCCGTTTTCAGCGGTTTCGTATTTCAAACCAAGTCTCTCGATCTGGCGGCTGGCGATAATCCGGTTCATTTCCAGATCGTCGATCAACAACACCGGTAGCTCACGCAATGCCGGGTCGATTTCGGCAATCAAGTCATCAACATTCGCGTCAATAATACGACCGCTCAAATCGCTTTCCATCGATCCCAGGCTGGCCGACAGGATGTAATCATCCAGACCCTTCAGCGCATTCTCATGGGATACAAGGTGGGTGTAGCCGGTCCGAAAAGCCAGTTGACGGTTCCGGAAACCGGCGTCATCGCAGATCAGAAAGCGGATTGCCGGTGTTTCTTCCGTGAAAGAACGCCCAATCGTGCAGGCGTGTTCAATGGAACCGGTTGAAATCAGCAAGACTTCGATATCATTCCGCGAACAGGCGAAAACGTCATCCAGTTCAGCAATCTCTGTGATCTTGAGGCCATCGAGCCCCATTTCATCTTTCAGGCTATTGCCATTCGCGGCAGCGGGCCGATCCTGCCATGCGGCGACGCGGGCATCTATATTTCGCCGCTGTTTGGCAGGCGTGCCAACTGCTCCGTTGGCGGGCAGGGTGAACCAGAACTCGGCACCGTTCCCTTCTTCACCATAATTGCCGATCCGGCCACCCATCAGTTCGACCAGTCGCTTCGATATCGCCAGCCCGAGACCGGTTCCACCGAACCGGCGTGTGGTGCTGCTTTCAGCCTGTGCAAACTCTTCAAACACCGCTTTCGATTTTCCCGCATCAAAACCAACGCCGGTGTCAGTCACGCAAAACCGTACACCGGCGTCCGGATCGTCATCCGTATCCGGTTCGACCGTGATATTAATGATGCCATCCTGGGTAAATTTGATCGAATTGCCGGTGATGTTCATCAGGACCTGTTTCAGGCGCAGGGCATCTGTCCGGATCAGTCGAGATACGCCGGGTGCGACCTGAACGGAGAGCCGGTTGCCCTGTTCCGTAGCCCGCGGCGACAACAGGGAGACAATTTCCAGTACCGTATGCATGACGGAGACGTCGCTGAGATAGGTGTCGAAGTATCCGGCTTCGATTTTTGAGAAATCGAGAACGTCGCCAATGATTTCCACCAGGGCACCGGCGGCTATGGAGGCGCGCTTGACGTACTGGCGCTGCTGATCTTCAAGCGGGCTGAGTTCAAGCAACTCGAGAAAGCCGGATATGCCGCTGAGCGGGGTGCGGATCTCGTGGCTCATGTTGGCGAGGAACTGGCTTTTAACCCGGTTGGCCGCTTCAGCTTCATCCCGGGCCTGGCGAATTTCGATTTCGGCTTCCTTGCGCCTGGATATATCTGTCAGGGTGACAACCGCACCACCGTCGTCGAGCGAAACCTTGCGTATATGAATGGTCCGGCCACCGGGCGTGTTGATTTCTGACTCGACATAATCGGTATTGCTCAACTGTGCCAGTCTGGACTCAGTCAACTCCTCCGGGTCACCAGGGCCATATCCGCCGCGCCTGGCTGTTTCCAGAACAAGGTCTCTGATCGGTACATCGATGTCGATCAGCTGACGGTCTATCTCGACCAGTTCATTGTATCGATCATTGAACATGACGTATTTCATGTCTGTATCGACGGCGTAAATGCCATCCGACATGTTGTCGAGAACGGTTTTGAGCAAGGCTTCTTTTTCCGCGACGACGGCCTCGATCTTCTTTTTTTCGGTGACATCAGTGGAAGTTACGACAAACCCGCCGCCCGGAATGGGGTTGCTCATGATGTCGAGATAGCGCCCTGTCGGGCGCATGAATTCGCGGCGCCAGACTTCGGTCATGCGTTTTTGATCTCGCACGACCTGCATGCGCTTTTCCAATTCTTCCTCGCCATAGTCGAGGCGCATGGTCGTGCCGACAACATCGTCAAAGGTGGCGTCGTCGTTCAACACACCGTCCGGCAAATCAAAATGTTCCTGATACCGCGAATTGAATGCTCTCAAATTCCAGTCGTTATCAAACACTGTCAGGCCCTGGCCCATATTCTCCAGCGTGAGCTGAAGAATTTCGTGGCGGGCGATGGCGTCATTCTCGGCAACTTTTTGATCGGTCACGTCCTGGAATGTGCGGATTTCATACCCCGAGGCGATCGATTGCAGTGACACTCTGAGCCACTTGCCGTCCGGAGCCTGTCGCAGGTAGGAAAGCTTGCCGGTAAAACCCTTGATCTTCCGGCGCTGAACCCAGTCGTCAATCAGCTTCTGGATTTCGGGATCGATTTTCCCGGTGACACCTGACGCATCCTGTGAAACCTGAATCTCTTCTGCTGACGCGTTTGCAGCATAGAGCCCGGTTCCAACGCCGGTGAGTTCACTGAGCGTGTCGTTGAACAAAATGATGTTGTCGTCACTGTCGCGGACAATGATGCCCTGGTCGATGGTATCGAGCGTCAGCTCGAGAAGGCGCTGGCGGTCTTCAAGACCCTTTGCGACTTCTCCGGTCACTCCGTGCCTCGCGATCAAGAGGCGAGACGAATAATAAAGAATTATGCCGACGAGAAGAGGTGCCAGATCAACCACATACAGAACGTTGCTTTCGCTGTGTATACGCGCAATTGAGGCAGCAGCAAGGGGATATCCGCGATCAGTCATTTCGACAATCCAGGCGATCAGGGGCAAGGCACAGCCTGCAAGTGCCCCGCCAATCGAATATTTGACTGACGTTTCGGAAGTTTCCGTCGAGCTCATCAATTTGTCACCCTGTCGGACTGCGTATCACAAAACATCTTACCCAAGATTGCCGGGGGACGCTGGTATCCGTCAAGCCCCGTTGAGCGGCCGCAGGCACAGATAATTTTCATGGTTATTTATGGTCAAGGTCGGTGACGCCATCCCAGTCATCAGCGGGCGGCGCGGCCTGCAAATCACGTGCGCGTTTCGCCATCAATCGTGCCGGGCCATCGCCAGCGCCAGCGCCAGCGATCAGATCAAAGGCCTCGATTGCAGCGTCGAAATCCTGTCGGCAATAGGCTGCAAACGCTTGTTCGTAGGTTGCCTTATTAGCCGCAACTTCGGCGGAAACAGAGTCACGCAAGCCCAAAGGTTCCATCATGACAACGGGCTGCGATTTGCCGACGACGCGGACGCGATCCACCTCGCGAAAGATGATTGAACTGTCACAGGCGTCGGCGGTTTCAGCGCTCACCATGATCGCCGTCCCGTAGGCCTTGTTGATGCTCTCCAGACGCGCCGCCAGATTTACCGTATCGCCCATCACCGTGTAATTAAACCGGCGTTGGGAGCCGATATTGCCAACGAGGGAAACGCCTGTGTTCAACCCGATGCGTGCGGTGACGCTGATGTCGTCTGGCAAGTCGAATTCAGACCGCATGTCGACAAGTCGGTCACGGCACATCAGGGAAGCTTGCACTGCGTTTTGGGCGTGCCCTGGGTCTTCCAGCGGCGCGCCAAAAACCGCAACGATGGCATCGCCAATATATTTGTCGACGAAACCGCCCTGACTTTCGATGATGTCTGTCATGGCCGACAGATAGACGTTCATGAAGCTTACAAGTTCGCCCGGCGTCAGGCGTTCCGAAATCGAGGTAAAACCAGCGACATCCGAGAACAAAATGGTCACTTCGCGGCTTTCACCACCAAGCGACGGCGGCGTTTCCGAATTGACCATGCGCTCGATCACCGAAGGGGCGAGATAATAAGCGAACGCCTTGCGCAAAAATCGTTTGTCACGATCAGCGATCAGGAACCGAAATCCCAGCATGGCGAAATAGGCAGCGATGGAGGCCGCCACCGGATCGAGCAGGGGAATCACCTGGGCCTGGTTGAAGGCTGAGACCGCTGCAGCGATCCAGATCACCACAGCAAAAGCCAGGCCGCCGCCGCCGTAAACAGGCCGTCCTGCCAAGGCAAGAAACGCGCCCAGCAGCGCCAGTGGAAGCGTCATGAATAAATAACTCCCGCCGCCCGGTTCCGTCAGGGCGTCGCCGCGCAGGATGTTGTTGACGGCGGTCGCATGAATATAGACGCCGGGCAAGCTGTCTCTGACGATGGTCTTCGTGGGTTTTCCCGGACCCAGGCATCTCGGGGGCTGATGAGATGAAAAGCCCGACGTGGCGAGGCGGGCGGACGTCAGTTTGCGATCCTCAACGTCGAGCACGACACCAACCAGGACCGGCCGATTGGCAAAATGTCGGGAGAAATATTCCGCATTGCCTGATTTGGCGCAAGCGTGAAGATCGGCCAGCGAATAAGTCGGGATCGCGCCGTCAGCGGTGTCGAAGTTCAGGCTGAGGGAATCTTTATTACCGGCTGTCGAGACGGCAGGTTGTCTGGAAGTTCGAACTGCGAGTTCGACGGAGAGCGAAGTCTCGAGGCGGGTCGACCCGTCGGTGTTGAGCGCCGTGACGAACCGGGGTACACGTCGAATAATTCCGTCGCCGTCTTCAACAACATTTACGGCACGAATATTCCGGCCATGACCAACGGCATAGCTTTGCCCGGGGTGAGGCGCGATCGGCTTGTCGCTGTGTTGAACCTTGCCGAGGACAACACCTTTTTTGCGCGATGCGCCGCGAAGGGCGAGCAGGAATTTCCGGTCAAAGCCTCGAACAAATTTTTCCATCGACGTCGGGAAAATCAGGTCAAACCCGACAACGGCGGCTCCTCCCCTGGTCACTGCAGTTAAAACCTCGGCAATTTCCGGCGTCCACATGACTTTGGGTGCATCGGCAAAAGGTTTGGTGCGATAGGTCTCTTCGTCAATAGCGATCACGACTGCACTGTTGTCGCTGACTTTGGCCGGCGCCGGCAAGAACTCCGCACGCAGATAGTGAAGAATATCAATCGACAGGCCTTCCAGACGGTCGGCCAGTGGCAGTGCCAGAAAAAGCGACGCGACAATCGCGACAACACTCGCCGTCAGCGCGTCGCGAAACTTCATCTAGAGACGAACCAGCCGGGACAAAAGGGGTTCAGGCCCGGGGCGGGCATAACGGTCTACCCGAAAAACAATGTTCCGTTTGCCGACGGCGGCACGATATATGCCACCTCTGACAAGTTTTTGTTTTGCCGCCGCGAGATCTGCCACACCGCCGTTCAGTTTGATCTGGATTTTGCTGCCATCGCGGTCGAGACGCTGAACGATGGCCATCCCTTCAGCACCTGCCGCAAGGATCATGGGGCTCGCGCCGTAAACTGTGAGCGTGGGCTTTGATTCTCCGGCGGCACCGCTGCCTTCGCCGGCCCGCATGACCAGAACACCACTTTTGCCCTTTTGTTCGGACGTCAGTTGCAATCCGCCGCCGTCACACTCGACAGTTTCGCGTTTGATTGTGCCGCCGGTGACCGTGCTGCCTTTGAAGCCGATGGTTACGCGGCCACCAGTGATTTCCTCGCGATTACATCCCGACAGATACCCCAGTACCAGCCGGCCGTTGCTGCCGAGTTCAACAACACGTCCGGCCTCGACAAAATCGAAGAGGGCGACGTTTTGAACGTCATCGCTGGCGTCTTCAATCACGGCCACAGGCGCGCCGGCAAATACAGAGGTCGAATATGAAATATATAGTCCGACCGTGACCAGCGCCAAAGTCGGCATAAAAAGCGATCTGAACATGGATCAAACCTGACTGAAATCAATAGAACTCAATACCTGTGCAGGTTAGTCGAACTTCGCAAATTTTGCCAATGGCACGACAGCCAGGTGGAATACTAATTGCGGGTTACGATAATATCTCCGCTGCAGCCGCTTTCTCCGCCACCTTCCCAGCTACCGGTCCACTTGCCGTCTTTAAGAATGACCTCATACGTAGCGAGACCATCTGCATTCCAGGCGGTACCACGTATTTTGGTGGGGCTGACGACATTGCCATTCATTTGCAGATTGCCGTGGCCATAGCCGGAAACCTTTCCATTCTTGACCTCGATTTCCAGCGTCCCGCCGTTAAATTCGTTGCAATCGGTGACGAGAATCTCACCGATATAGGAGCCATTATGGTCACTGACCAGGATGGCCCTGGGCGCAGCAGGCGCGCTGGGCGCAACAGCTGCTACCTTTGTGCCAGCCAATTGCTTGATACGAATTTGCGCCAGCAAGGTGAAGGCACCCGTGGGATATTCTGTCATATAGGCCTGAAAATCGCCGGCATTCTTGCTGTCCTTGATCGAATTCCAGAACGCGAGTTCGACAGCGGGATTTGAGGCTGGTGCGGCCTGCACCGGCGCGGCGCCTTTTTGATCGACCGAAATGCCCCGGTTGGTGGCATCTACCTGATTATCTTGTCTGGTTGCACTGGCTACCTGGGCCGCCGAGGCCCGGACAAACAAAAAATCACCGCCGTCGTGACCGGAACGGCGAATATCTGAATACTGGGGTGTCTGATCGGACTCGAGTGCGACCGGGCGGCCAACAGCGGCGAACAGACGTTGACCATCCAGCACGCCGGTATTTTCCCGCAAAGTATCCATAAATGCCTTGGCGAAAACAGAATGTTTGGCACCGCCACCGGAATCAATGACGGGTTCCAGTCCGCCGGACACCAGCGCCGTGCGTGAACGTTTGGAATTCATGCGTTCGATCCAGGCACTGCGGGCTTGGGCTGTTTCCAGTTTGGCAGACGCTGCACGTACAAGGGTGCCGGAGAAACAGGAATCGGAGACGACCATGACATGTTTTGCCCGGATCGCCCGTACCATGTTGGTGATGTCGCCGTTGGAGATCCAGTTGGTGGGGTCGTCTTTTTTGGCATTGACCGGAAGCCAGTAGCCTTCCTCGGCATATTCATCGAGAACACCGTGACCGGCGTAATAGATCAGCAGATTGTCGTTTGTCGAAAGTTTGGCCCGGATTTTGGACAGTGCGCCAATAACGTCTTCCCGTCGGGCATCGATCAACAGACGAACCTTGAAGCCATACTGGCTTTTGAGCAACTGGGCGACGGCTTTTGCATCGTCACTTGCCGACTTGAGATCAGCGAGTTCGTCGTAGTTGTTATTGCCAATAACGATGGCATGATAGTCGCCAAAGTTCTGAACCGCTGCGCTGGCAGGCGCTACCAGGAACAGAGCCAGGAACAATCCAGTGACAAACGTTCGCATGATATCCCCCATAAACCATCAAGCCAGACCGCATTTGCAGCGACAAGTATAGCCGAAATCCATGGTTTTCGCCATTTCCGGCTTTCAAGGACGTGAATTATCTTTAACAAGGTCATTCGGGATCGGTATGCGACAGATAACCACTTGAGGCCTCAGAATAAAACCGCTCTACTCAACCGGCAAAAAATCCTGAATTCGACCGTGGAGCAAACCGGTATGCGCGTGATTCTTATTGCATTTGCCTTCTCCGGTTTTGCCATCGACAACTGAGGATACGCAATGTCTCAAACTGAATTCATGCGCCGTGCGATCGAGCTCTCACGTCAGGGCATGGAGAAGGGCAGTGGTGGACCGTTTGGCGCCGTCGTCGTCAAAGACGGTGTCATCGTTGGCGAAGGCCACAACATGGTGCTGGAGACCAACGACCCGACGGCACACGCCGAAGTTACCGCCATCCGAAACGCGGCAAAAGCGCTCGGACATTTTTCGCTTGAAGGCTGCGAGATGTATTGCATCGGCCTGTCCTGCCCGATGTGTCTTGCCAGTATTTTCTGGTCGCGCATCGACAGGCTTTATTACGTATTGCCGCCGGAAGAGGCCGAAGACATCGGCTTTGACGACAAATATTTCTACGACCAGTTCTCCATCCCCATGGAGCAGCGCGACTTTCCCACCGTGCAAATGGCCGACCTCTACGCCGAGGCCCGGGAAGTTTATCAAATGTGGAAGACCAAAGCCGACAAAACGCCTTATTGAGGCCTGGCCGTGGCGCTTGCCGTAGGCTGACAAACGCGGTCTAATTCCGCGTCGCGTCCTTTCAGGGAGGAAGCCTGTGCGTTTTGTCCTGATCCTTGTTGCCGCCGCCTGGTTCGCCGGTGCCGGTCTGAACCATTCGGCCCGCGCCGCCGATGATAAAACCATAGTCGATCTCGAACTGGTGTTGATGGCGGATGCCTCAGGGTCCATCGATCACGACGAAATCCTGTTTCAGCGTCAGGGCTATGCCTCCGCGATCACGCACCGCGACGTCCTGGCGGCGATTGGCAGCAGTTATTACAAACGCATCGCCATCACCTATGTCGAATGGGGCGACGAGACGTCACAGGAAGTCGTGGTGCCGTGGACGATTATTGATGGCGAGGAGACCGCCAAAGCCTTCGCCAAAAAACTGATGGCGCAGCCCCGTCTCGCCTACGGACCCAATGCCATCGGCGAGGCACTGGCGTTTGGCCATGCCCTGATTGAGCGTAGTGACATCAAGGGTCCGCGCAAGGTGATCGATTTTTCCGGCGACAGTGCCAACAACTGGGGCGGCATTCCCATTGAATTCGCCCGTGCGGCGGCGCTGGCCGACGGTATTGTCATCAATGGTCTGGCCATCCTGTGCCGGACCTGCAACGGCAGGCCTATAGATTACGATCTTGAAGCGGCCTTTCACGCGCTGATCACTGGCGGTCCCGGCAGCTTCGTGGTGACCGCAGACAACCGGCCCAGTTTCGCCAAGGCTGTACGCAAGAAACTAATTCTCGAAATTGCCGCTGTACCGGCGCTTGGCAATCCCTACAGTGTTGCTTCGGCAGACCCGTCCGCCAGAGCAGACAGCAACGTCGGCGAGCCCTGAACGGCACTCCGCTGCATGTAGAAACGCAATCCGCGCAAGCCGCCGAGTTCCTCACCACCGCCCGCACGACCGGGACCACCGTGGACACATTGCGGCATGACGATGCTATGGCCGGTGGAGTTCTTGCCGACTTCCTCATCTACCACCAGCACGCGGCCATGATAAGGCGCGACAGATTTCGCTGTCTGCGCCGCCCAGGCTGTGTCGTTGGTGAAAACGCTGACAGCCAGCGAGCCGCCACCGCAAGCGGCAAGGGATGCGCCGCCGTCAGAGCCTTCATACGGCATGATCGTCGAGACCGGACCAAAAACTTCGGTTTCGTGTACAGCGTAGGCTGCGCTGGGATCGGCGCAGGACAACAGGGTAGGTGCAACAAATGCTCCGCGTTCTGCGTCACCGCCATCCAGAGCGTCGGGCGCACCGCCGCCGGTGACGACCGAGGTCTCGCTACTCAAGGCGGCCAGACCATCGAAGGCGGCTTGTTGCTGGGCCTTGTTGATCAGAGGACCCATGCGCACGCTTTCATTCGCCGGATCACCCACTGACATGCCACCGACTTTGGCCGCGATGGCATCGCTGACGCCGGAAAGCTGATCAGCGGGCACAAAAATGCGGCGAATGTTGGTGCAAAGTTGCCCGGCCTTGACGCTAAGGGCCTTGACTGCTTCACGCACCAGCAGATCGTAGACCGGATCGCCCGGTTTCGCGTCGGGGCCGAGGATTGTCGCATTGACGCTGTCGGCCTCGATGTTGAGGCGAGGGGCGCGCCCGAGAATATTGCCATTGTTGCGCAGCATGAGCGCGGTATCGGCAGAACCGGTAAAAGCGAGCTGGTCAAAGGGCCCGAGCGCATCCAGCAGGCCCTCGCCGCTGCCGCAAATCAGGGATAAAACGCCCTCAGGCACGACACCGGCAGCGATGACGTCCCGCATCATCTGATGCGAAAGCCAGGCTGTTGCGCTGGCGGGTTTGGCCACGGCGGGCACGCCGGCCAGCAATGAACAGGCGACTTTCTCCCACATGCCCCAGGAAGGGAAATTGAAGGCGTTGATATGCACGCCGACGCCGGGCCGCGAAGTCCAGATGTGACCGGCGCGGAAGACATCCTCGCGGGCCAGTTGGTCCGTGCCGGCCTCCATGATCGTCGTCGCGTCGCCGAGCTTTTTGCCGTGCCCGGCGTAAACCTTCAGCGTGCCGATACCACCATCAATATCAATCGAGGCATCGATCGCCGTGTTGCCGGAGTTGAGCCTGGCGATTTCAACATAGGCATCGCGATTGGCGGCCAGGGCATCAGCAATCCCGCGCAGTAACCCGCCACGTTCGGCAAACGTCATGGCCTGCAAGGTGGCGAGGCCTGCGCTTCGGGCGTGTCCCATCGCGGCGGCACAATCGACGCCTGTGGCATCAACCCGGCCAAGTTCTTCTCCGGTGGTCGGATTGACCAGGGGCCGACCTTCCGCGCTGCCCGCCTGCCAGCGACCCTCAACATAACTTTCCAGTTTTCCAGCGCTCATGATCGTCTCCATCAAAGTTTTATGTCAGGCAATGTCGGTCGCCAGATGCAGCAGGCAGTCGCCACGTTCGGCGCGGCCGGGGATGCGTTTGCAAATCACCATACCGTCGTTTTCGAAATGGCATATGGTTGGCGGCAGCCACGGCGTTTCCGGGTGGTGAATGGCACCGGCTTCCTGTCCTGCCTTAACCTCGTCGAGCAAATCGACGTAGGGCTCGAACAGGCCTTCGTCGCGAGCGTAGACAAAATATTGCGGGCCGAGCAATTCCATCATGCGACCACCACGCGCCGCATCGGGTTCGTACCCCGGCAGCATGCCGAGATGATGCAGGAAGCGACGCACACCACGCTCGGCTACAGCCAGAACTTCGGCCGATACCGTACCGGCCCCGCCCATTTCAGTGCCAATGCCATACGCGCCCTGGCGTGCCGCAGCGGCATTGGAGACACTTTCGCCGGTCGACTCTCCGCCTTGAAAGACAAATCCATAGGGGGCATCAAAAGCCACCTGCATGGCTTCGAGGGTCTTGTCGCGCGCATTATCGCCGGTCCGGACGTAAAGGGCGGTCGGCGGATAGAGCAGGGACGAGCCGCCTGCATGCATATCCAGCACATAATCGGTCAACGCCATGATCGTGCCCTCGACGTAGTGGGCGATGGCTTTGGTCGGGGTGCCGTCGGGCTCGCCGGGGAAGGAGCGGTTGAGGTTGCCGTCATCAATGGGTGACGTGCGCAATCCGGCATGAGCAGCCGGATAATTTGCCATCGGCAGAACGATCAGTCGGCCCTGGATGTCGTCAGGTTCAAGGGCCTGAACCAGCTTGGTCAGGGCGACCTGGCCTTCATATTCGTCGCCGTGATTGCCGGCCATCAGCAAGGCCGTTGGCCCGTCGCCGTTCTTGATCTGCACAATCGGGATCGGGATCCAGCCATAAGCACTGCGGTGGACGGAATGCGGCAGTCTCAGAAATCCGTCCTGGCGACCTTCTTCTTCGTAGTCGATTTCGCTGTGAATGCGGCTTGGGCGGTTGGTCATGTTGGTTCCCATATTGTTGCGTCGTGCCGTTCATGTTAACCAGATATGCAACAGAGTTCGCGCACAAATCTCTTGAGGACGTATATTCATGTTTATAAACGGCGACTGGTCGGCAACGCTGGCTGACGGTGATTTTGATGTCCTGAACCCGGCGACAGGCGATGTCGTTGGCCAGGCCCCCAACGGTGATCAGGCGGCAGCGTCGGCAGCGATTGACGCGGCGCACAATGCGTTCCCGGCGTGGTCGGCGACAACGGCCTATGAACGTTCGGCCATCCTCGCAAAAGCATACCGGATCATGCTCGAGCGCAAGGAGGACCTCGCGCAAACCATGACACTGGAGCAGGGCAAACCCCTGCGCGCCGCGCGCACCGAGGTTCAGTATGGCGCGGATTTCCTGCTCTGGTTTTCCGAGGAAGCCAAACGCATCTACGGCGAGACCATTCCCTCCGCCAGGGCCGATCAGCGTTTCATCGTCGCTCATCAGCCCGTCGGTGTGGTCGCGGCGATTACGCCGTGGAACTATCCGGTCTCAATGATTACCCGCAAGGTAGGACCGGCCCTTGCCGCCGGCTGCACGGTGGTGCTCAAACCGGCGGAAGCTACGCCCTTGTGTGCCATCAAGGTGTTTGAAATTCTGGCCGAAGCCGGTGTGCCGGATGGTGTGATCAATCTGGTCACGGCGCAGGACCCCAAACCCGTGGGCGAGGAATTCGTCTCCAACCCCAAGGTGCGCAAGCTGACATTCACCGGCTCAACCGCGATCGGCAAAATGCTCGCGGGCAAGGCCGCTGCCAACATGAAACGCGTGTCCTGTGAACTCGGCGGCCATGCGCCATTCCTGGTGTTTGACGACGCCGATCCGGTCCACGCTGCCAAGGGTGTGCAACTGGTCAAGTTCCTCAATACCGGGCAGGCCTGCATCAGCCCGAACCGCATCTTTGTTCACGCCTCCAAAGTTGATGAATTTGTTGCGACACTGACGGAGCGCGTCGGCAAGATGAAAGCCGGCAGCGGATTGGAAGACGGTGTCACCATCGGCCCGCTGGTCGATGGCCGGGCGGTCGACAAGGTCGAAAACCAGGTCAACGACGCTGTGGCATCAGGCGCCGAAATCGTGTGTGGCGGCGCCCGCCTGACGGAAGGCGGCCTCGACAAGGGGCACTTTTTTGCGCCAACCGTCCTGCGCGGTGTAACGCCGGATATGCTGATCTATCGGGAAGAAACCTTTGGGCCGGTCGCACCGGTCATCGCCTTCGACGATGATCAGGAAGCGCTCAAGATGGCCAACGATACGCACTATGGCCTGGCGGCCTACGTCTACACGCGAGATATCGGCCGGGCCATGCGCATGTTCGAAGGCTTGCAGTTTGGCATCATCGGCATCAACGACATCAACCCGAGTTCCGCCGCCGCACCTTTTGGCGGCATGAAAGACAGCGGTCTCGGTCGTGAAGGCAGCCGCGAAGGCATCATGGAATACCTTGAAACCAAACTCGGCGGCTTTGCGATCTAGGCGTAGGGCCTGGTTTGGCTCGGGATTTATTCAATTAAGGGAGGTGAGCCTGTGACACGCGAAGTAACGATGGCACTTTTGGATGAAATTCAGGACGGTTTCAACCGCCAGGATGTGGAAGCGATCCTGTCGCATTTCGTCGAAAATTGCGAATGGGTGATGGCACGCGGACCGACCGCACCCGAGGGCAGGCGCTGTCACGGCAAGCAGGAAATCGGCGACGTGCTTCGCAGCCGCTATGCAGAAATCCCCGATATGCGCTGGGAGGAGATGCAGCACTGGATCGTTGATCAGACCAAGGCGATTTCGGAGTGGGTCGTCAGAGGCACACCCAACGACGGCGAACCCTTCGAAATGGTCGGCTGCGACCTCTGGGAATTTCGAGACGGTTACGTCACCAAAAAAGATACCTATTGGAAGTACATCACTTGACGACCAGTCGAAAGCCAAACTCCGCTGACATTAACAGAGAGGTATTTTTGTGCGCCTGATCCTTGCCATGATGCAACACGAGACCAATACGTTTTCACCGGTGCCGACACCGCTCGAACGTTTCGCGCGGGGCAATACCGAACCGATCCCGTTCGAAGGCCGCGAAGCATACGACGCTTTCACAAACACAGGCACGGCGCTCGGCGGATTTATTGATGTCGCCGAGGCCGAGGGGGCCGAGATGATCTTCCCCATCGCCGCCAGCGCCTGGCCAAGCGGCGTGGTCGAGGACGCGGCCTACGACTACATGACCAACAAGATCTGTGACGCCGTCGCCGAGGGCTGTGACGGTATCTTGTTGCACTTGCACGGTGCCATGGTGACGGAAAGCCTGGTCGACGGTGAAGGACCGTTGATCAAACGACTGCGGGAAATGGCACCCGACACCCCCATCGGGGTGGCGCTCGACATGCATACTAATTTTTATCCTGATATGGCGGCCTATTCAGACGTCATCGCCGGGTATCAAACTTATCCGCATATCGACATTTATGAGACCGGCGTGCGCGCCGCCAAGCCGGTCATCGCCATGATCAGGGACGGCATCCGCCCGACCATGGCCTGGGGCAACAGACCGATGCTGCCGCACGTCATGAAGCAGGGATCAGGCGATTTCCCCAACGAGGAACTGCAAGCCATGGCGCAGCGCATGGAGGCGGACGGTGCCTTGTCGGCGAGTTTCTTCACCGGATTTCCCCACGCCGATATCGAGCTGGCGGGCTCGAGTGCCGTCGTCGTCACCAACAACGATATGGCCCTGGCCGAGAGGTTGCGCGACGAACTGCTCGATTTCGCCTGGGACAATCGCAGCGACTTCATATACGAAATTGAACCGCTGGAAACATCATTAAACCGGGCTCGTGGTATGGGCGAGGAAGTGGACGCTGACGGCCCTGTCGTTTTGCTCGATCACTATGACAACGCGGCGTCAGGTGGTTCGATGGATACCATGAAAGTGCTGGAAGGCATTCTCGAGGCCGGGCTGGAAGACGTCGCCTTTTTTGCCGTCTGCGATCCCGAAGCTGTTGATCAACTGATTGCAGCGGGGATTGGCGCTGAACTCACAATCGCACTCGGCGGCAAAACCGATCTCGACGCCATCAGTCACAAGGGTACGCCGCTTGATGTCACAGGGCGGGTAAAATTGATTTCGGATGGCCGTTTCGTCAATCGCGGCCCGATGTCGGCGGGCATGCGCATGGATATGGGGCCGACCGTGGTGTTCGATACCGGTCGTGCCGAGATCATCATCATTTCTAGCCATCTCGAGCCACATGACGAAGCGAGCTTCCTGACGCTCGGCATTGATCCTGCCCGCAAGAAATTCCTCGGCCTTAAAAGCCGGGTGCACTGGCGCGCCGGTTTCAAACACATCGCTCGCGCCACCATCGACTGCGCCGGCATTGGCGTTTGTACCTCGGACTACGACATGCTCGACTTCAAACACGTCCGCCGCCCGATCTACCCGCTCGATCAGGTCAACGATCCGAGGGCGACGAACGAGGGGTAGGCGCTACGGCACCAGCCTCTTTGTCTCACTGAAATTCATCAAATTCGCGGTTCTGTCGCCAGATGCGGAGCTGGGTCTCGCCGGCGTCGCAGGGCTGGCGGATACGTTCGGCGGCAAGGTGGAAGAGGGAGGTTTTTGGAGAAGCGCGTCCGGCGATTTCGAGGATCATTTTGCGGCGGATAGCGCGGGCAAAATCCTTAAAGCCGTTGGCGACGATCACGAAGGCGCCCTGGCCGCCGATAACGCAATCTTCGTAGTATAAATCGAGATTGGGCATGGGTGTGAAACCGTAGGGCCCGAGGCGGTCGTTAATAATCGGCAAGCCATTTATGATGATGCCTTTCGATACCGCTCGGTCCCGGGCATCGGGTACGTAGAGGCCACTGTTGTTGGGGCCATCACCCGAGATATCAATAATCCGGCGACGGGCGGTGAAGCCACTGTTCTCGAAAACGGCAGACGCGTATTCGATGACATTGCTGATGGACGTCCAGTAAGCCGTGCGTACCGGTAACTTCTCGAGTGCATCGGCAAAGGCATTGGCGCTGCGGGCATCGGATATCTCGCGCCAGTCGACCAGCGTATTCTGGGTTTGAAAACCCGCCCATTCAACGTAGGTCAAGGCGATGCGCCCGAGACGACCGCGAGTTATGGTGGCGATCACATCAGGGTGCCTCAGGGCACTGACAAAACCGATGCGTTGCAGGGTGGCTTCTTCCTGATCCATGCTGCCGGATATGTCGGCCGCCAGCACCAGTTCCAGGTCAACAACGCGTTCTGTTGCACGTGCACCGTTTTGTGCCGGCCAGACAATGGCCAGACAGAACAGAAACGCCTGAAAGGCCTTCACATTCGCATTATCGCTGATCATGACCGCAGTTTTCCACGGAAGCACCCGGAATACTTATTCTCCAACATACCACATCATTCGACTCTTGATCAAAACTGGCACATCGATTGCTGGTTTTTCATAAAGACCAATAAAATATTCAAAGCTCGCGAAGTTTTGTTTCGTTCTGAACCATTTGAGTTCGGCTGTTTGCAATTGTTGTGTCAATTGTGGACGACCAGTGCCGGGTTGCGATGAGAGCGAATTCTGAATTTATGCAACGGGGACGAACAAATGAGCGAAGAACTGGACTGGCGGAAATTACGCATCCTGTGTGTTGATGAAGACAAAGGGTATGGCCGCTTGCTGGACCGGGTGCTGAGAAGTCTGGGTGTCCGCGACATCATGTTGGCCTCCAATATCGAAGAGGCACGTGCCCAGTTCGATGAAAAGGCGTTCGATTTTGTCCTCATCAGTCGCTCGCCCGACAGCGAACTCGGCACGTCACTCACCGAGATGTTGAGAAACAAGGCAGACACCCCTGCACCCAATGTGCCGATTATCTGGATGGTTGATGATGGCAAGCTCGAAGTCATTACAAAGGCCATCAGTTGTGGTGCCGATCATGTTCTGGTCAAACCGATTTCACTGGGCGATGTCGAATCGACCTTAAAAAATCTTTCAGCCAATCCGACTTTGAAAACTGATGTGCAAAATTATATCGGGCCGTGCCGCAGGCGTTTGCCGTCCAGGGTTTATGGTCCGTTTTCAGGTCAGGATCGACGCCAGACGGAACCTCAGGTCGCCACGGCCTAACGCTTCCAGAGCAACAGTGACAGGCCCACTGTCACTGTCAGAATTCCACTCCATTCGACCAGGCTGAGTGTTTCACCCAGCACGGGTATCGCCAACAGGGCGGCAACCGTCGGCACGCTGGCGGCAAAGCCGGTCGTCAATGTCGGTCCCAGAGTGTGGACGGCATGTGTCATCAGGAATATCGCAAAGAAGCTCGGGCCCAGTCCCTGAAACAGCGCCTGGAAGGCGATGTCACTGAAGTCCGCTGTGCCGAGCGTCGAGGGCAGGAAAAAATACCAGATGGGTATAAAAATGACCGAGTTCGGCAGGTTGATGATCGCCAGTGTCTGCTTCGGCGTCAAATTCCAGCGACGAACAGCGATGACGTAGACTGATACCAGAACAGACCCGGCGATGAAAAAGATGACGCCGTTGATGGAATGCGGGGCGTCGGACGTCAGGCTCTTGATTGCGACAATCCAGCCGCCGACAAAGATGACGGCGATAGCGAAAAATGACAGCTTGCTCAATCGCTCGCCAAGAAAGAAGAAGGCAATGAGTGCGGTGAAGATCGGCATGGTGCCGTTGGCGAAGACGCCGGCGTAGGCGGCCGGCGACAGCTCAAGGCCGAGGTACATGATTAGCGAATAGACAACGCCGGGCCCGAACACAGCGATGAACAGAACCTTGTTGAACGCGACCTGCCGCGGCCAGTGCCAGATCACAAACGGTATGGTGATGAAGCCGCCGACCAGGAAGCGCAGCGCGGTAATGTCATAGGCTGTGAGCCCACTGGTGACCCCGAGGCGGGAGGCGACAATAAATCCGGACCAGATGGCGACGACACTGAGCGCACTTCCGTAGCCCAGCCAAAGCCTCGCCGGTCGTGCACTATCCATCGTCAGCCCGGAAACTTTGCCTGCAGGTCACGAACCTGATCGTCATTGAGGAAGTTTGTTTTTTGTCCCTTGAGCAGCAGGAAAAGTTTGGCGGTTTCTTCCAACTCTTCCGTGGCGTAGACAGCATCTTCCAATGATTTGCCGGCGACCACAGGCCCGTGATTGGCCAGCAGAACGGCATGATGATCAGACGCCATCTCGCGCACGGCTTGCGCCAGATCGACATCACCCGGCGGAAAATAAGGAACCAGGGGCAGAGTGCCGATCTTCATCACATAATAGGCCGTGATCGGTGGCAGGACGTTCGCCGGGTCTATATCGGCGAGGCAACTTACCGCGACTGAATGGGTTGAATGCAGATGCACGACCGCGCCAGTGTCGGGGCGTTCCTCGTACATCGCGGCATGTAAAAAATTTTCCTTGGTCGGCTTGTCACCGGAGACGTGTTGGCCCGTGTCATCAAGTTTCGAGATGCGCGCCGGATCAAGATTGCCCATGGTCGAGCCGGTCGGCGTCATCAGCCAGCCATCGTCGAGGCGCACGCTGATATTGCCCGAGGAGCCATACGTCAGGCCGCGATCAAATATTGATTTGGCCAGTCGGGTAATGTCGTCGCGCAGTTTGTTTTCACTCATCAGTTCAACATATCCTCAGTCCAGCATGTCGAGGGCATCGGCAAAAAAGGTGACGCCACCGAAGTTGCCGGATTTCAGGGCCAATGCCAACGGCTGCCCGGACATGCTCTCGGTCCATGGTACGCCGGGCTCGATCTCCGGGCCGATTCGCAAGGCCCGAACGCCCAGGGCATTAACCACGGCACCGGATGTCTCGCCCCCGGCGACGACCAGTTTACCGACGCCGCGCGCGACCAGACCGACGGCGATTTCACCCATGGCATCCTCGATCAGGGCACCGGCGTCTTCACGACCGAGTTCAGCCTGCACAGCCTTGATGTCAGCGGGATCAGCCGAGGAATAGATCAGAAACGGTGTGTCGCCAATATGGTTCTCCGCCCAGGCAAGCGCCTCGTCCACGACCTTTTCTCCCGCCGCCAGCGCACCGGGATCGATGTTGAAAGCAGGCCGTGTCGCTTTCATTTCCGCCACCTGTTCCAGGGTCCGCACAGAACAACTACCGGCGAGGACGGCGGGACTGCCGTTAACCCGGGGCAGGGCGGGTGGTTGTGCGGCGGCCAGTTGGCCGGATTGACGAAAGTTTTCCGGCAAGCCCAGGGCCACACCCGAACCGCCGGTGATCAGGTCAAGATCGGCACAGGCGATACCAATCGTCATCAGATCACTGTCATCGACGGCGTCAACAATCGCGTGCCGACGACCACTTGCTTTCAGGGCGCTGAAGGCGTCGCGCACGGCGTCCGGTCCGGCGGCGATGGTCTCGCGCTGCACAAGACCGACCTTGTGCTCTGTCTGACGCCCCAGCACGCGCACCAGATTGGCATCAGTCATCGGGTTAAGCGGGTGATTGCGCATGCCGGAATCAGATAGCAATTCATCACCGACAAACAAATGGCCACGAAAGATTGTCCGGCCATTGGTCGGGAAGGCCGGGCAGGCGATGGTAAAGTCACTGTCCATGGCATCGAGAAGCGCATCAGCGACAGGGCCGATATTGCCCTTGTCGGTCGAATCAAAAGTTGAGCAGTACTTGAAGAAAAATTGCTGCGCGCCTTGTGCTTTCAGCCAGTTCCAGGCCTTGATCGAGTCCGTGATGGCTTCGTCGGCTGGATTGGTGCGTGACTTCAGGGCAACGATAACCGCATCGATTTCAGACAAATCAATGTCGCCCTCAGGCACGCCAATAAACTGGACGGCCCGCATTCCCTGATTGACCAGCGTGTTGGCCAAATCGGTTGCACCCGTCGAATCATCGGCGATGCAACCCAGCAACAATGTCATAAATATTCCCCTGATAATCCGGTCGTGATCATTCTGTTATTTCAGATATTCAACAAGTATCTGCGTAATGTCGTCGGTCCCGTGATCGCCACCAAATTCCTTCGGACGCAGATTGTTGTCGGCAAATCCCTGATTGACGGCGTCGTCAATGCGACGACCGGCTTCCGTCAAGCTGGCGTTCTCGAAGCGATCCCCCAGCCAGTCGAGCATCAGACCGGCGGACAGGATGGTCGCCAGCGGATTGGCAATGCCCTGGCCAGTGATATCGGGGGCGCTGCCGTGGGCCGGCTGGAACAAGCCGTGATCGTCACCGATTTCAGCGCAGGACGCCATGCCCATGCCACCGACCAGACCGCCTGCCAGATCGGAAAGGATATCGCCGAACATGTTTTCGGTGACCAGAACGTCGAATTCCCAGGGCTTGCGGATAAGATCGAGCGCCTGGGCGTCGACGTAATTGTAGGCTTTCTCGATGTCCGGGAAACCGGCAGCGCGTTCGTCAAAAATTTTGCGAAAAAAGGCGAAGGCACGAAAGACGTTTGCCTTGTCGACGCAAGTTACTTTTCCGATGCCGCCCCTGGCTTTTCGTTTGGTCGCCAGACGGAAGGCAAAATCAAACAGTTTTTCACTTGTCGCCCGGGTGATGCGCATGGTCTCGAACGCTTCCTTGTCATCGATCACTTCACCCCGGCCATGCGTGTAGAACAAACCCTCTGTCGATTCGCGCAATATGATCAAATCGATCCCGGCCGCGCGCTCGTCCGCCAGGCGCTGCGGGGCATTCGGATAGGCCTTGATAGGGCGCACGCCACCATAAAGGCCGAGTTCATCACGAATGCGTAAATGTGGTGCGATCTCGGTTCCATCCTTATGGCGCACTTCGGGCAGGCCAATCGCACCGAGCAAGACGGCATCGGCCGCCTTGACCTTGTCGAGGGTCGAGGCAGGCATGTCTTCACCGGTATCCCGATAACATCCGGCACCGGCGGGCAGTTCCTCCAGATTGAGACTAAATCCACCGACGGTGGCCTCGACGGCGCGAAGGACGCTGGTCGCCGAGGCAATCACGTCTACACCAATGCCGTCTCCCGGCAGGACGGCAACATTAACATTTGTGTTCATTCGAAATACCCGGCGTTGACGCAGTTGCGCAAATTCTGCTCTGTCAAATAGTCCGCTGCCGTGCGCGCGGCGTCGCGTCGAATGTCATCGAACGTTGTCGTCGAATACCATGATGAATGCGGTGTCAGGCACAGGCGGCCCTTGATCCAGTCTTCGTCGTTTGACCAGGCCGTGATCATGCTATGAGCCATGGGTGGTTCGGGATCAAAAGCATCGAGCGCCGCGCCGGCGATAATGCCGTCGCGAATGCCGCTTTCTATGGCATCGAGATCGACCAGTCTGCCACGCGCACAGTTGACGACGATCATACCGGGCTTCATTTGTTTGACCGTTGATGCGTTGATCATGCTGTCCGTCTCGGCGTTCAAGGGCGTATGGATGCTGGTGACATCGGCCCAGGCCAGCAGGTCGGCCAGGCTGTCAAAACGATTGAGGTCGAGCGACATCTCATGGCCCACCGGCAGGTAGGGATCAAAATACCCGGCTTCCATGCCCATCGCCTTTGCCCGTGTCAGCACGGCCGTGCCGATGCGCCCGCAGCCGATGACGCCGAAGCGCTGCCCGCGCACCCGGCGGAGCGCTGGTGGCCCATCCCACGCCCAGCCCTTTTGCATGTCGGCTTTCAGAGCCTCGTGGTAGCTCAGCAATCCACGCATCAGGACGATGACCATGCCGATGGTCGAATTGACGACATCGGTCATGTCATAGGTCGGCACGTTGCTGACACGAATGCCGGCCTTGCCACAGGCGTCGGTGTCAATGCGGTCATAGCCGATGCCGAGGCGAACGATGTGCTTGCAGTTGTTCAGTTTGGGGACCACTTCAGGCGTGATATCGACGATATGCCAGAGCAGGATCGCATCACAGCTGGCCCAGATATCGTCCGGAATTTCATCAGCGTGACGGGCGCGATGGACGATGATTTCAACGCCCGGCAGTTGAGATTGTTCAACTGTCGGCTCACCTTCAAACTGGGCGTCGGGGACCAGTATGCGCATACGATAAAGTACTCTTCAAAAATTGAGACAAATCCGGGTGCCAGCCATATCATAGTCGGGAATTGCTCCAAACAGGGAAGTGCAGTGTATGAGTGAAAAAATTGCTTTCATCGGCCTGGGTGCCATGGGCGGACCACTGGCCCGTCATCTGGCGCGCTCGGGCGCCGACCTCACGGTCTTCGATCTGAATGCGGACAGCGTCAAGGCGGTTACGGCCGAGGGTGCCAAAGCCGCGACTTCGCTGGTTGAGGCCGTGAAGGATTGTGATGTCGTCTTCACTTGCCTGCCGGCGTCGAAAGAAGTCCGGGCCGTCGTGCTGGGCGAGGCCGGGATCCTAGCCAACGTCAAAAAAGGCACGTTGATCGTTGATACCAGCACGGTTGATCCTGAAACCACCGACGATGTGGCTGCTGCCGCGCTGGAGGCCGGGTGCGCCTTTGCCGATGCCCCGATTGGCCGCACGGTTGATCTGGCCGAGCAGGGCCAGGCGCTTTTTATGGTTGGCGCAACGTCGAACGATTTTGGCCGTCTCAAACCGTCACTCGAAGCCATGGGCTCGACCATTCATCATTGCGGCGGTCCGGGCACGGGCATCCGGACCAAGCTGGTCAACAATTTCCTCGCAATTGCTTCGGCGCAATTGACCGCCGAGGCGTTGGCGCTCGGTGCCGGGCTCGGGCTCGATGTGGATCGCGCGATGAATGTTGTGCTCGATACCACGGCGACCAATGGTCATCTCGCTCGGCTCTGGCCTGCCAAGGTTCTGGCTGGCGACATTGAACCGGGCTTCACCATTGAACTTGCCTTCAAGGACATGTGTCTGGTGACGGATGCGGCTCGACAGGCGGGGGTACCCGTGGTGATGGGCGGTGCGGCCCGCGAAAGCCTTAATCTGGCGCGCAAGCTGGATGATTTCGGGTCGAAGGATTTTTCGGCCTTGCTTGATGTCGCCTGCGCCCATGCCGGTCTCGGGACAATTCGTTCAAAAGCCTGACGGATTGTTCTTGAAGCGGGTGAAACCTTGGCGTTGAATGCGGGCAAGGTATAAGGAGAGCGATCTTGCATGATCTGGTGATACGCGGCGCAACAATCGTTGATGGTACGGGCGAGCCCCAATTCAGGGCCGACGTCGCCGTCGATGACGGCGTATTCTCGGCGGTTGGCAAGGACGTTGGCCCGGGGGCGCGGGAAATTGATGCCGAAGGTCTGCTGCTGACGCCGGGCTGGGTCGACATTCATACGCATTACGATGGTCAGGCGACGTGGGACCCGTTCCTGACGCCATCATCGTGGCACGGCGTGACGACGGCTGTGTTTGGCAATTGCAGCGTCGGCTTTGCCCCGGTTCGGCCGGGCACGGAGCCGTTCCTGATCAATCTGATGGAAGGCGTTGAAGACATCCCCGAAACCGTACTGGCCGAAGGGATCGATTTCCGCTGGGAGAGTTTTTCCGATTATTTGAGCGTGCTGGAAGAAACACCGCGCATCATGGATATTGGCGCTCAGGTCCCGCATGGTGCCTTGCGGTTTTATGTCATGGGCGATCGCGGGGCCGATCATCGCGAGGCGCCGACGGGTGAGGAAATCACCGAAATGGGAAAACTGCTCGAGGAAGCCCTCGACGACGGTGCTCTCGGTTTCACCACGGCACGAACGACCAAACACAAGGCAGCAGACGGACGATATACGCCCGGCCTGACGGCGATGGAACCCGAATTGGCCGGACTGGCCGAAGCGATGAAGCGCGCCGGAAAAGGCGTGATCGAAGTGAACTCGGATCTCGGGGAGGGCGAGTTTGCCCTGCTGCGTCAGGCCGGGGAAATCGCCGAGCGGCCTGTATCTTTCTTGCTGGTGCAAACGGACAGTGAACCCGGTCGCTGGCGCGAGACACTGGACAATGTCGCCGCCGCGGTTGACGACGGGCTCGAATTCACGGCCCAGGCCAGCGTCCGTGCCATCGGTGTGTTGATGAGCCTGAACGGCACTGTGCATCCGTTCTTCAACCACCCGGACTGGCCGATGCTGGAGGCGCTGTCGCCCCGGGCACGAATCGAGCGCATCAAGACCGGCGACGACCTGCGCCGCCGCCTGGTCGAGGAAATTCCCGACGACAAGCACACGGCATGGGTTCGTGAAGCGCTGCAACGCACCTTTGAAATTGAATACCCCGTTAATTACGAGCCTGATGCCACGACAAGCATTGCGGCGCGTGCGGAGGCGATGGGCAAGGACGCGATTGAACTGGCGCTGGAATTAATGCTCGAAGGCGATGAAGGGTCGTTGCTGTTGCACCCGTTTGAAAACTACAACGGCGGTGATCTTGAAGTCGTGCGCGAGATGCTGACGGATGCCAACACGGTCTGCGGCGTCGCCGATGCCGGGGCCCATGTCGGCCTGATCTGCGATGCCGGTGCGCCGACGTACCTGATTACTCACTGGGCGCGGGACCGTACGCGCGGCGACAAGCTGCCGCTTGAATTTCTGGTGCGCAAGCAAACCAGCGACACTGCCAGGACCTATGGCCTGCTCGACCGGGGTGTTGTGGCCGAAGGCTACAAGGCGGATTTCAACCTGATCGATTTTGACGGCCTCAACGTGCACAAACCTGAAATGGTGTACGACCTGCCGGCGGGTGGCAGGCGCATCATTCAGAAAGCCGACGGTTATCGCCACACCTTTGTCTCGGGCGTCGAAGTAATGCGCGATGGTGAGGCAACCGGCGCCTTGCCCGGGCGTCTGGTGCGGGGGGCGCAAGACCTGCCGCGCGCCCTTGCCGCTGAATAGGAAATCCCCCACATTGGAAAACGAAGACATAAAGATCGACGACGTCTACGTCCCGGCCAAACGACGCAAAACGCTGGTTCAGGAAACCGTCGACAGCCTGGCCGAGGACATTCTCGAAAACGGCATGCAGCATCCCATTCTCGTGCGCTGGGACGGTAAACGCTTTGTCCTTGTTGAAGGTTTCCACCGCCTCGAAGCATGCCGGACCCTGGGTGAGGAGACCATCGTCGGCCTGCGAGTGCAGGCGCGATTACGGTAAATTTGCACCATGACGATTACGATGAAAGCGGCGGTCTGCCGCAATTTTGGCGCGCCGCTGGAAATTGAAACCGTTGAACTCGCATCGCCGGGTGAAGGCGAGTTGCGGGTCAAGATGGTGGCCTGCGCCATTTGCCACAGCGACCTGATGTACATGGATGGATTGTGGGGCGGCACCCTGCCGGCGATCTATGGTCACGAGGCTGCGGGCGTCGTCGAAAGCACAGGCGCCGGGATCACAAACGTCGCGGCAGGTGATCACGTCGTCGTCACCTTGATCCGGTCCTGTGGTGAATGCCATCTCTGTCAATGCGGTAAACCTTCCCTCTGCACGGGCTCGTTGCCGCTCGATACTTCGGTACCTTTGCGCAGCCCATCGGGCGAAGAATATGTCCAGGGACTGCGCACGGCAGCCTTCGCCGAATACGTCACAGTGCATCAGTCCCAGGTCGTCGTCATCGACAAATCCGTGCCGCTTGATCGCGCGTCGTTGCTGGCCTGCGGTGTCATCACCGGTCTGGGTGCGGTAACAAATTCGGCTGATATTCCAGCGGGCAGCCATGTTGTCGTCATCGGTACGGGCGGCGTTGGGCTCAACAGTGTGCAGGGTGCCGCCTTGCGTGAGGCCAAAACCGTGATCGCGCTCGATACCGAACCCGGCAAGCTTGAGACGGCAAAGGAATTTGGGGCGACACACGGTGTCGATGTGCGGGCAGGTGATGCGGCGATGAAAGTTCGCAAAATCACCGATGGTCATGGCGCCGATTACGTCTTTGTTACGGTCGGCTCGACGGCGGCAGTGGATCAGAGCTTTGCCATGCTGGCCAGTGGCGGTGCGCTTGTCATCGTCGGTATGCCGCCGACCGGGGCCATGTCAACGTTTGAGCCCGGTGATATCGCCGGGGCCGGACAGCAGATCATCGGTAGCAAGATGGGCTCATCCCGCCCGGAAGCTGATATCCCCAAGCTCGTCGATCTCTATCTGGCGCAGCGCCTGAAACTGGATGAACTGATCACCAACCGTTTTCCCTTCAGCGATATCAATGCCGCCATTGCCTCGTGTCGCAAGGGCACGGATTTGCGTAATGTTATCATGTTCGATAGCGACTAGAGTCTCACCATGAAGATTACGGATTTCAAAACCTGGGTTGTTGGCAATCCGCCGCCGTCGTTTGGCGGGCGTTATTTTGTCTTCCTCAAACTGACAACCGACAGCGGTATCTCCGGCTACGGCGAATGTTATGGCGCGACCTTCGGCGGCCACACAATGGCCCGCATGATCGAGGACGTCTGTGCCCGCGATGTCGTCGGGGCCAATCCGTTCAACACCGAGAAACTCTGGCGCGATATCTACAGCCGGGGCTTCAGCCAGCGCCCGGATATCTCGCTCGCCGGTGTGCTCAGCGCCATTGAAATGGCGTGTTGGGACATCGTCGGCAAGGAACTCGGCCGCCCGGTCTATGATCTGCTGGGCGGGCAGGTCAACGAACGCCTGCGCAGCTATACGTATCTTTATCCGCAGGACGGCGATGCCACGGACGTTTACCGCGATCCGGACCTCGGCGCGGAACGCGCATTGCAGGCGGTGGCCGATGGCTTTACCGCCGTGAAGTTTGATCCCGCCGATAAATACTCGGTGCTCGATCCGCGCCAGCCTTCGCTGCCTGAACTCGACCGCATCGAAACCTTTGTCGCCAAAGTGCGCGAAGCGGTGGGCTCAAAGGCCGACATCCTCGTCGGCACGCATGGCCAGTTCACGGTATCCGGCGCAAACCGTGTGGCCCAGCGTATTGAGCCTTATGAACCGTTGTGGTTTGAAGAACCGGTACCGCCGGACATGCCAGAGAACATGGCCGAAGTCGCCGCCAAAACCTCGATCCCCATTGCCACAGGCGAGCGCCTCGCCACCAAGTACGAATTTGCCCGTGTACTGCAAACCGGCGCGGCGTCCGTATTACAAATGGATCTCGGTCGAGTCGGCGGCATCATGGAAGCCAAAAAGATCGCCGGCATGGCCGAGACGTATCACGCCCAGATCGCCCCGCACCTCTATTGCGGCCCCATCGCCGGTGCCGCCAACATCCAGATCGCGACCTGCAGCCCCAATTTCCTGATCCTGGAGAGCATCGGCAAATGGGACGGCTTTTACGCCGACCTGCTGACGTCACCCGTGACCTGGGAAGACGGCTACGTCATCCCCAGCCGGGAACCCGGCCTCGGCGTCGAACTCAACGAAGCGGTTGCCGATGCCCATCCGTACCCGCAAGACGACGACGGCCTGCACCTTGAAATGGCCAGCGAGCTGCCGCCGCTGGATTGAACCAGGCAGTCATTCCTGGCAACCCAAACCGTCATTCCCGCGAAGACGGGAATCCATACTGATTCGGATTGCGAACCAACAATAGCTCTATGGATTCCTGCCTTCGCGGGAATGACGTTGGTGGTATGCGGCAAGTTTACTCAAACCAGCCCGGCGAACAAGTCCGGCGGGTCGGCTTCCTTGCCGGGGCCGAGTTCGTTTACGCCGATGCCGATCAGGCGGAAGGGGCGGCCGTCGGCTTCGCGTTTGATGAGTTGTTCGGCGGTCTCGTACAGCACGCTGGCGCGCTGGGTCGGGTGGGCCAATTTCTGATTGCGGGTGATGGTCTGGAAGTCGCCGGTCTTCAGCTTGAGCACCACGGTTCCACCGGCCAATTCGGCCCGCACCAGGCGCTGGGCCACGCGCTCGCACATCGGTTTGACGGCATCGTATAAATCCTGCGCCTGTCGGGTATCGCGCCGGAAAGTCGTCTCGGCAGAAACGCTTTTGGATTCGCGGTGGCTGGAGACCTTGCGGCTGCCTTCGCCTTGGGCATACTGGGCGAGGCGGCGGCCGAATTTGCCGTATTGGGTGACCAGTTGCATGTCGGAAAGCGCCTGCAAATCGCCGATCAGGGTGACGCCGTTTTCTTCCATGCGTTTGGCGGTTGCCGCCCCGACGCCGTTGATCTTGCGCACGGGCAGGGGTTTGAGAAATTCCTTCACACCAGCGCGCGGGATCACCGAAAATCCACGCGGCTTGTCGAGGTCCGAGGCCATTTTGGCGAGGAACTTGTTATAGCTCAGGCCGACCGAAACCGTGATGCCGACTTCCTTCTCAACCCGCAGCGCGATGTTGGCCAGCGCCACGCAGGCGGGTTGTTCGTCAAGGCGGGTATCGACCGTCAGATCAAGATAGGCCTCGTCGAGGGACAGCGGTTCAATCGTCGGCGTGGCATCGCGAAAAATCTCGCGGACTTGCATGCCTGCCTCCTTGTATTTCGCCATGTTGGGTGAAATGACGACGGCGTCGGGGCAGAGTTCCAACGCCTTGAACATCGGCATGGCGGAGCGCGGACCAAACTTGCGGGCGATATAGCAGGCCGTCGTGACAACACCACGTCCGCTGGGATGACCGACGATCAGCGGTTTGTCATTCAGGCTCGGGTCGTCGCGTTTTTCGACCGAGGCATAGAAGGCGTCGCAATCGATATGGGCGATGTCGAGATCGGGTAATTCGTCATGCGCGACAATGCGTTCCTCGCCGCATCGGGCACAGTTATCCCCCGTGTCATCAGTGAAATTGAGGCAATCGCGGCAGAGGATGTAGCTCATGCGCCTATCATAAACCGCCCGCCGTTCAGGGTCACAAAAATTAGCTGCACGGACGGTCCGGATCGGCGAATATCGCTGGCAACAAACAATAGAGGGAGATCAGCGTGTTTGAGGACTGGCTCGGGAACGAGGTGACGGCGGAAAGTGCTGCGACCGTGCAGGCCATCGATGATTTTGTGCACGGGTTTGTCGCCTATGAGACCAAGGCCGTCAACATTCTGCCCGCAGCCGATGCCGATCCCGACTGCGCGCTGGCCAACGCTTACGCGGCGATGCTCTACATGTTCCTTGAATCGCGTGAGGCCCCGGCGCTGGCCCGGCCTTATCTGGAACGAGCGGAGGCGACCGTGGCCAACGCGACGCCGCGTGAACAGATGGCAACCGCTGCCGTCCGTGCCTGGGTCGACAACGACATCCCGCAGGCGGTCCGGCTTTGCGACGAGACGGCAGCGCAGCACCCCCGTGAACTGGCGACGGTCAAGGCCGGGCAATACCATCAGTTTAATCTCGGTAATGCGGCGGGCATGCTGCGGCTCGGCCAGGCGATCATGGATGCCAATCAGGATCTGGCCTACGCCCATGGCGTGCTGGCGTTCGGCCAGGAGCAGTGCCATTTACTGGATGAGGCCGAAACATCGGCGCGCCGGGCCATTGAATTGGAGCGCAAGGAGCCGTGGGCCCATCACGCTCTGGCGCATGTCATGTTGACTCAAGGCCGGCTTGAAGAAGGTCGCGAATTCATGGCGGAGATGCAGCCGACCTGGACCGATCTCAATTCGTTCATGTCGACGCACAACTGGTGGCACACCGCGCTGTTTGATATCGCGCTCGGCGATCACGCGAAGGCACTGTCGATCTATGACGATCACTGCTGGGGTCTGGAGATGGATTATTCCCAGGATCAGATCGGCGCGGTGTCGTTGCTGGCACGGCTCGAGCTGGTCGGCGTCGATGTCGGTGAGCGCTGGGCTGAGGTGGCGAATTACCTGAAACCCCGGATCAATGATCACGTCCAGCCGTTCCTGACAATGCAGTATGTTTATGGTCTGGCCCGTGCCGGTCTTGATGAAGCGGATCAGATGGTTTCAGGCGTCACAGAATTCGCCCGAACCGCACCCGAATTCCAGCGCACCGCCTGGCGTGACGTCTGCGTGCCCGCCTGCCGCGCGTTGCGCGCTCACGCCATCGGTGATTTCGCCACGGCGGTCAGCGATCTCGGCAGCATCAGCCACCGCCTCGAGGAAATCGGCGGCTCCCACGCCCAGCGGGATCTGTTTGTCCAGATATTGGCGGACGCCCGACGAAAAGCATCCTAAACAATCGTAATATCAATCTCGCCGATGCCTTCAATTTCGCCGTGCAATTTGTCGCCCTTGACGACAGCAGCAACACCGGAAGGCGTGCCGGTGTAGATTAAATCACCGGGAGCCAGGGTGAACAGGGTGGAGAGGTAGGCGATGCTCTCCTGGACGTTCCATATGAGCTGATTAAGGTCGCCGTCCTGGCGCAGTTCGCCATTGACGTCGAGGTGAATGCGACCGCTGGCCGGTTGGCCGATCTCGGAGGCCGGAACCAGTTCGGAGCAGGGTGCCGAGTTTTCGAACGCCTTGCCGACTTCCCACGGGCGACCGGCTTTTTTGGCGGCACCCTGTAGATCACGACGTGTCATGTCGAGGCCGGCGGCATAACCGAAGACGCAATCTAGCGCTTTCTCCTCGGCGATGTTGTCGCCGCCTGACGATAGCGCGACGACGAGCTCCATTTCATGGTGCAGGTCCGATGTCTGGCTCGGGTAAGGGAAGTCTCCGCCGCCGATCAGCAGGTTGTCCGGGTTCTTCTGGAAAAAGAACGGGGCCTCGCGATCCGGGTCGTGGCCCATCTCACGGGCGTGGGCTGCGTAGTTCCGACCGACGCAATAAATGCGGTGGATGGGGAATTCATCTTCGCTGCCGCGCACGGGCAGGCATACAACGGCAGGGGCGGGGATGACGTAGCTCATGATCTGTTTTCTTACTCGATTTCCGGGTCGCTTGCAATTAGGCCCGTGTTGTATGGCGCAGAAGAACTTAGTGCAAGTTCCGGCTGACTATGTGTTAGAACCCCCGGATGGTTTTCTCCCCCGAGCGCAAAAAGTATATGGCTGTGATGAGTATGATCGGTGCCGGTCATACCATGAGCCATTTCTACCTGCTGGCGCTGCCACCGCTGTTCTCGATCTATTGGCTGACGGAATTCAACGTCAATTACGCCGAACTCGGATTGATCGTCTCGGTGATGAATGTCGCCGCCGGATTGAGCCAGTTGCCCGCAGGCATGCTGGTCGACCGCTTTGGCCCGCGGCCCATGCTGGTCGGCGGCTTATTGGCGATGGGTGGCGGTATTGCACTGATGGGATTTGCCCCGTCCTACGGTGTTATCCTTGTGCTATCGGCCCTGTCCGGCATGGGCAACAGCGTCTTTCACCCGGCGGATTATTCTGTACTCGGACATGCCATCAAGCCGGACCGCGTCGGGCGGGCTTTTGCCATTCATACCTTTTGCGGCAACGTCGGCTTCATGATCGCCCCCGCCAGCATCCTTTTGATGTCGTCGTTCTGGGGCTGGCGTGGTGCGCTGATATGTGCAGGCTCCATATCGCTCCTTGTTGCACTCGCGATATTGCGCTGGGGGCGAATGCTTGAGGTGCCGAAAGATCAATCCCGCCAAACTCACGCGGCCGGCACAGCAACAAGTGCCACAAGTATTCGACCGCTTCTCACCGCCAGCGTGCTGACGATGTTCATGTTCTTTGTCGTCACCGCAATGATCACCAGCGGCTTTCACGCCTTTGCCGTCACACTGTTGGACAAATTGCATGATCAAAGTGCGGCGGTGGCCGGTACCTTGTTCACAGCATTTCTGGTCGCCGGATCGGTTGGCGTGTTGATCGGCGGGGCCATTGCTGACAAAACCAGTCGCCACGGCCTGTTCACCGGTGCTGCCATGGCCGTTGGCGCTGTTGGCCTGTTTATTATGGGCCAGCCCGGTTTGTCGTTCATCGTGTTGTTCATCATTCTGGTCGTCGTCGGTGGAACGCAAGGCATGATCCGGCCGTCCCGCGATATCATTGTCAGTTCAATCACGCCTCCCGGTGCAACGGGGCGGGTCTTTGCCTTCGTCAGCATCGGCCTGAATGTTGGATCTGCCATCACGCCGGTAGTCTTTGGCTACATGATCGACATTGGCCGGGTGCAGGAAGTGTTCTATGCCATGGCCGTCATCCTGTTCCTCGGCATTTCCACGGTTGCGATCACGCGCTGGAAGTCGGCGGGCGCGCTGGCGGAAAACCGAACCGGAGCTGCTGGTTGATCCAGGATATTCCACCACCAATTTTTGGTTTGATTGCCGGTATGTTGTTTGCGACGGGCGCACAAATGCAGAATCTCGGCCTCGCCTATATGGATTCGCGCGGCGGTACCCTGATAACGATCTGCGTCTCGGCGCTGGCGCTATGGTTGCTGGCACCGTTCTACATGAAGCTCGAATACTGGTTTCACCCGGCCATTCTGATCTTCGCTTTCATCGGCATCATCCGCCCATCGCTCTCGACCAACCTGTCGGTCTCCGGCATGCGCATGCTCGGGCCCACACTGTCCAGCACGCTGGCTTCGGTCTCGCCGGTATTCGGCGTGACGCTGGGTGTGCTCTGGCTCGGTGAAAGTCTGTCGTGGTCGTCGGCCTTCGGCACGCTTGGCGTGGTGCTGGCCGTCGTGCTGCTGGCCAAAAAGGGCAAAGCCGTTGAGCGAAGCTGGCCTGTCTGGGCGCTTGCCTTCCCGATTGGCGCTGCCCTGATCCGGTCTTCCAGCCATGTTTTTACCAAGGTGGGCATGGAATCGATCCCTGATCCGCTGTTTGCGGCCTTGATCGGATTTACGGTCTCATCGGTTATTACGCTGGTGGTGCATAAGGTGCATCGCGCGTCAAAACCAATTCCCTGGAACACACGAGGTCCGTTCTGGTTTGCCGCTGGCGGTTTGACGATGACAGTCGCCGTGATGTCCCTGAATACCGGATTACTGTACGGAAAAGTCGTTCACGTCCTGCCTGCCGTCGCGGTGACGCCTGTCTTCACCATGCTGCTGACGATTTTCGTTTTCCGGCGCGAGGTTCTGACAACACGTGTCGTACTGTCGGTCTTCCTCGTCGTGCCCTCGATCATCTTTATTACGTTAAACCGTTAAACCGCCTGGCCGCTATACTGGATCGAAATAGTGCACCTCTAGCAGCAGGCAGCCGCCCTCTGACTTGAACGGGCCGTGGTGGGCACCGGGCGGTCGGCAGGCATAGGTGTTGGGCTGAAACGATTCACCGCCGTCACCGTTTTCGTCATTGCCTACCGTCAGATCGCCCGAGATCAGATAAACCTCTTCCCAGTATTCGTGCACGAAGGGAACGGTCGAAAAAATGCCGGGCTGGAAGCGCAGCAACCTCGTCCGGCTGCCGGTTTTGGCCTCTTCGTCGAGCCCGCCCGCCAGTATTTTTTGCTCCATACCTTCGGGGTATCCCTCCGGAACCTGCCAGCCCGCGTCCATATCAAGGCTGTGAAATTCGTCATGTAATTTGTTTATCGGCATTTATCGTTCCAGTTCATCTTCCAGAGAATAGCTGTCGAGGAAGCCGTCGACCAGATCGGTCGTGCGGTCCCAGTCGAAGGTTCGAAAGCTGTGATTTTTTGTCACAAAAGTCGCGCCCGCGTAAAACATTTCATATTGCTGATGGCGCGAGGCGAATTCAGAACCAACGGCGTCCCAGGCCAGTTTGAAAAACTTGACGCGTCCCTCCGAATCGCTGGCCGGGGATTTTTGCGTTTTGTTGATCATGGCGTTGAGTTCGGGGTTGGCAAAATCCTGAACCGAGGACGGCAGCATGATCAGCCCACCACCCGCCAGGTCGCGGATCGTCGTCAGAACCTTCGTATACATCTGCTGCGTCAGCACTTGCGCCGAATAAAGTGTGTGCGGGTCGGGCACAAAATACTCACCGCGCTGCGATCCTTTCACTTCCATGGCATGGACCAGGCTATCAACGATGATAGTCTCGGCCGCCAGATTGCCAAGTGTTTCACGAACCTGCGGGAAATTGGTCACGCCGTTGGTGTCGGCGACCTTGCGGGCGATGCCCATCATGAAGCGCATTTTGACCATCAAACGGATTTGCGCCTGGTAGTTTTGATAGACATGCGCCGGCGTGGCGTGGAACTGCTTTTGACACATCACGGTGTCCTGATTGATGAAGACCCGCTCCCACGGCACCTTGACGTCATCGAAATATAGCACCGCATCGTTTTCATCGAACTGATGGGCCAGCGGGTTGTCATAGCGGCTCGGCGCGTGTTGTTCGTAGGACTTGCGCGACAAGATCTTCAAGCCCTTGATGTCCATCGGCACAGCGAAGGACAGCGCGTATTTTTTATCGGCTTCCTGCAGCGGCTGGATGCAAGTGACAAAAACCTCGTTGGCCATGATGCCACCGGTCGCCAGCATCTTGGCACCGCGGATTGTCAGGCCTTCGGCATCCTGATCAACCACGCCGGCCGTCAGATATTCATCGTCCTGTTCGTGGGCGGCCTTCGAGCGATCGGCCTGCGGATTGATGATGACGTATGTCAGATACAGTTCGTTATCGCGAGCAAAGCGGTAATAGTCCGCCAGCGCGCCGGCGCGTTCCCTGTCGTATTCTTCAAAGACCTCGCGGCCCATGTACATGCCGGAGATACACGATGCCACGTGATCCGGTGCGCGACCGAGGAAACCGGCGTGAATTTCGGTCCACGCTTCCAGCCCCTTGCGACGCTGCACCAGCTCGTCATAACTGGCTGGTAGTTGCCAGATCCGGTTAGCCCTGTCTTCACTGTCCGGAATCTCATACGTCATCAAATCGAGGTTCTGTGGCGCGCTTTGGAAGTCATAAAGCTTCGCCACCGATCCGACGACATTCCTGAAGGCCTGGTGCGTCGTGACATCGCCGACTACTTCGCCATTCAGGTAGACCTGACGGTCATCCTGAAGTGATCTGGTGTGCTGTTCTCCGGTCTTGATCATTATGCTCTCCGTGAAGTCCGTCTCAAACGTCTACAGAGCACCATCTGGTGAGTCAAATACCCAGATGGTGGATTCCACTTGCCTTTTTGTCGCTGCACTCGCAGGCTTGCGACCTTCTGATCAACATCACAATACACGGGTGAGGCAAAATGCGACTTGAAGGAAAAGTAGCGGTCATTACGGGCGCGGCATCGGGTTTCGGCGAAGGTATGGCCAGACTGTTTGCCTCGGAAGGGGCGAAAATTGTTATCGCGGATATCAGCGATGACGCCGGCGAAAAGGTTGCAGCCGACCTCGGCGACGCCGCTGTCTACGTTCATGCCGATGTCAGCAAGGGCCCCGAAGTTGAAGGCATGGTGGCCAAGGCGGTCGAGGCTTTCGGCAAGCTCGATATTCTGGTTAATAACGCCGGCTTCACTCACGTCAACAAGCCTGTCATGGAAGTCACCGAAGACGAGTTCGACCAGATCATGGCGGTAAACGTCAAAGGCATTTTCCACGGTGCCCGGGCGGCGGTGCCGCAGTTTCGCAAACAAGGCGATGGTGGTGTCATCCTGAACATCGCCTCAACCGCGGGTGTGCGCCCGCGCCCCGGCCTGGTCTGGTATAACACCTCGAAGTCGGCAGCGATTGGTGCGACCAAAAGCCTGGCCATTGAACTGGGTGCCGAGCAAATCCGCGTCGTTGCGATTAACCCGGTGGCCGGGGATACACCCTTGCTGGCCAAATTCATGGGTGAGGACACGCCGGAGAAACGCGAAGCTTTCCGTGCTTCGGTGCCGCTTGGGCGTCTGTCGACGGCGAAGGACATCGCCAACACGGCATTGTATCTGGTGTCCGACGAGGCAAATTTCCTGACAGGCGTCTGCATGGAAGTCGATGGCGGACGCTGTATCTAGAGGGACCGATCCATGCGTGACGTTTACATTGTTGGCAGTTTCAGCACGCCGTTTGGCAAAAAACCGGAGACGTCCTTCAAGGCGTTAACCCGTGAGACCTACCTCGGCGCGTTGGCCGATGCCGGTCTTGAGACCGGGGAAGATATCGAGAATGCCTGGTTCGGCAACTGCGGCATGGCGAGTTTCGGCCAGGACTGCATTCGCGGCCAGGTCTGTTTTACGCCGCTCGTCAAGGAAGGATTGTTCCCCGAACGCGTTGCCATGATCAATGTTGAAGGCGGTTGTGCCACTGCGTCAATGGCGCTGAACGGTGCGTGGAAAGATGTCTTGTCCGGCCAGGCGGAGGTCTCTCTGGCTATCGGCGTCGAAAAAACATACATCGAAGGTGATCGTGAAGCGACGATGAAGCTCTTTTCCGGCGGCATTGATCAAATGGACCCTGACGAATGGCGGCAATATTACAAAGTTGCCGGTGAGCGTTCAGGCAAGGGATTTGATCCGGATGCCAATGACGCCACTCTGTTCATGGACACCTACGCCATGCAGGCAGCCTTTCATATGGCGAAATACGGTACAACCCAGCGCCAGATTGCCGAGGGTGCCTCAAAAAATCATCATCACGGCAGCCTTAATCCCAAATCCCAGTACCGCTTCGAAGTCTCGGTCGATGAGGTGCTGGAAGATCGGGCGATCAGTCATCCGCTAACGCGTTCTATGTGCGCGCCCATCGGTGACGGCGGGGCCGCCGCAATTTTGTGCTCGGCCGACTACCTCAAGGCTCAGCCTGGCGACGTGCAGGCCCGTGCCATCAAAGTCCGCGCCAGCGCCATGTCCGGCGGCAAGTATCGCGACCCCGATGAGCCGGGCCTCAGTCGCGTTGCTGCACAGAAAGCCTACAGGATTGCCGATCTGGCACCCGATGACGTTGATGTCGCCGAAGTTCACGACGCGACGTCCTTTTGCGAAATCTACCAAAGTGAGATGCTGGGATTTTGCGAAGAAGGCGAGGGCGGCAATTACATATCATCGGGGGCGACGTCGCTCGGTGGGGCCCGCCCGATCAATCTGTCCGGTGGGCTGGTTTCCAAGGGCCACCCCGTTGGTGCGACCGGCCTGTCGATGATCGACGAACTGGTCCTGCAACTTCGGGGTGAAGCCGGAGAGCGACAAACGCAGGCACCGAGAATCGGTCTGGCGGAAAACGGCGGCGGTGTTATCGGATTTGATGAGGCAGCCTGTGCCGTAACTATCCTCGAAGCACCGTCAAACCAGTAAGAAATTGTTCAGGAGCGTGTGGTGAGTGACCTTTTAGTCCGTCAAAAATTCAATCTGCCTGTCTCAGCGGAGGCCGTCGCCGAAGATTGGCAGGCGCGTGGATATTCCTTTGGCCGATTTGTCGACCCGCCGGGCCAAGAATGGAATAATTTCGTCCACGATGTCAATGAACTCGTTATGGTTGAAGTCGGGCGGTTCGAAATGTCGGTTGGAGATCAAAGCTTTATCGTCGAAGAGGGTGATGAAGTGTACATTCCGAAGGGCGCGGTCCATTCACTGAAAAACATTCATGAGGGCGTTTCACAGTGGCTTTACGGCTACGACTGAACATTGACCGCCAGTGCTCGTAAGATGATGTAATAAAGCGCTTTGTTGACACCGCGCCGCTCGCCTCTTAGCCTTTTCCTGGTGTTTCGTTGATATACAAAATGTACCGGCGAAAGCGGGCAAAAACCGCTTCGAAATGGTATGTTCAAGATCGGTACAAAGTGAGGGGGACGATAAATGCGTGCGATTGGATTCCTGTTAAAGGCCAAGCTGGCTGTGGCCGGCTTGCTGACATTTATATTTGCGGGTCTCGGGACAGTATCAGCGCCCCCGGCGAGCGCCGAACCCTATGCCCAGGGCAATAAGGTTTGCCTTGAATGTCATAAGGCAGAGCACGAAGTCTGGGCGGCGTCCAAACACTTCAAATCCTATCGCAAGGTACACAAGAACAAGAAAGCCAAGAAGATCGTCAAGTCGATCGGCGGCAGAAGCATGAAAAAGACGGATGCCTGCAAGCTCTGTCACTACACACAAATCCGGAAAGCTGCTGGCAAGAAAGCTTCTGTCAAATCGGGACCGAGTTGTGAAAGCTGCCACGGCGCATCATCGGACTGGATAAATGTACATAATGATTATGGCGGCCCAAGTGCCAAAATGGCGGACGAGGATGCGGCTCACAAGGCATCCCGCATCGAGAAAGCAGCTGCGGCCGGTATGATATGGGCCAGCAACCGTTATGGTGTGGCCGAAAATTGTATGTCCTGCCATGGCCTGAACAACGCCAGTCTCGACGGCAAAACCCTGTCGGCCATGTTGAACGCAGATCATCCGTTAAATCCGGATTTCGAACTGGTGCGTTATTCACAAGGTTCTGTGCGTCACCGCTTCTACGCACCCAATGCAACGGAAAACGCTGAAATGTCGGCAGCTGAATTGTCGGTTTTGTTTGTTGAGGGACAAGCGGCCAAACTGGTGTCCGCAACGGATGCCTTGTCGAAGTCGGATGATGCCAGGTATCAGGCTGCGCAGAAAAAACGTCTTGCGGGCGCGACTGCGGCCCTGGCCGCCGTCAAGAGCGTACCGGAAGCGGCGGCACTGCTTTCCGCACCGACTGCGGATAATGCCCGCAAGCTGGTCGCGGCAATTGCCGGCAAAGATCTTTCTGGCGAAGTCGGCGCAATGTTGCCGAAAAAGGCAGATTATAAATAGTAAGGCTTGAAATCTGCCTCCCCCGGTGGGATGGCGGATTGAAGCTACCTTTGGGGAGGCTTGGTTTCGTTGGCTGTTGCACAATTATCAAGACCGCAACGATGGGATTCACCATTTGATCCCGAGATGGGCGAGCGCGACGTCGAGATGCTGCGCGCCCGGCCGGAAATTGCGGCCATTGACGATGATGCGTTCCCGGATAACACGCCCCTGGAAGGAATTATTCGCAACGATACGCGAATTGTGCGCTATCGACCGGGCGATATCGTTGTCCGCGAAGGTGATTACGGCAATTCAGCCTTTCTGGTGTTGAGCGGGAAACTACGCGTCTTTACCGGCGATTATCCCGATGATTTGCTGGGCCGGGGCAGTGTTGAGAAAAAGGGCCTTTTTGCCGCGCTGGCCCAGATCTGGCAGAACAGTATTATTCCGGAAGTCAGGGATAAATCCCAGTTCAGCACTCAGGCCTTGCGTCAGGAATCTTCGAAGGGTAGTCGGGCGCGACGGCGCGAATCGACGGCGCGGGTTTTTGTTCAGGACATTCCGGTCGTACTTAACGAATTCAAGACAGCGCAAATGGTGGAAGGGGCACTGTTTGGCGAATTGGCGGCTCTTGGCCGTATCCCAAGGACGACAACTATTTTCGCCGAAACCAGTGCAACGCTGCTCGAGATCAGATGGCAGGGCTTGCGCGAAATTCGCCGCTTTGACGAGGGCTTCAGACGTATTATCGACACGCGTTATCGCGAGAATGCCCTGCGCATTCACCTTCGGGAGACAGCGCTTTTTTCCGGCCTTGATGAAGATTCTCTGAGCAAGGTTGTCGACGCAACACTGTTCGAAACTTATGGCGCATTCGATTGGCATGTGAGCTACCAGCGCATGCGCTCAAGCGGGCAAACAGGTGCCCAGAATGAACCACCGATCGCACGCCAGGGCGAATATGCCGACGGCATATTGATGATCCGGGCCGGATTTGCCCGCGTGGCGCGGGAGTATGGCAGCGGTCAAAGGACATTGACCTATCTGGGTGCCGGTGACTCTTACGGGCTGGAAGAACTGTATGCCGGCTGGAAGACGGGGAAATCGGTAAATCTTGGTACCTCGCTCACCGCATTGGGTTACGTCGATGCGCTACGCGTACCCGCCCAGGTTCTGGAAAAATATGTTTTCCCCAATCTGGAAATTCCGCCGGGGCCGGTTGTCGACGGGATCGACCGGACACTGGCAGAAGATGCCTTGCTGGAGTGGGCCGTTGAGGAGCGCTTTATCAACGCAACTCAGGCCATGCTCATCGATCTGAACAAATGTGTCCGCTGCGATGATTGCGTGCGGGCTTGCGGCTCGACCCACGGCGGCAATCCACGCTTTATCCGTCACGGCAAAACATTCGACCACTGGATGGTCGCAAATGCCTGTATGCATTGCGCTGATCCGGTCTGCATGATCGGTTGTCCGACAGGTGCCATTCATCGCAGCCAGGTCGGCGGTTCGGTTGTCATCAACGATGACACCTGTATCGGCTGCGCAACCTGCGCTTCATCCTGTCCCTATAGCAACATTCGTATGGCCGAGATTAATGACCGGCGGGGCGTGGCCCTGATCGATTCTGAAAGTGGTCGCCCGATCCTCAAGGCCACCAAATGCGATCTTTGCAGTACCAACCCGGGCGGTCCGGCCTGTGTTCGCGCCTGTCCGCACGATGCGCTCAGCCGTGTTGATTTCCACCACGATACGCTGGGTGATCTCTGATGGATTTTGCGCGCGCCCGGACGATGATGGTGTGGCTGGCTGCCGGGATCATATTCGATCTGCTACTGGTTGAGAGTAATTCAGTTCAGATTTTGTTGGGAAATTCTGCAGAACTTACCGGTTACTGGCTGTTCGGCATTATGGTCTTCCTTGCCCTGTTTAACTTGCGCAAGAAACTTTCGATGCTGCCGCTTGGCAATGCGTCGACCTGGCTTTTGCTGCATGCAGTTGGCGGCATTCTCGCACTGGCGACATACTGGTTGCACACTCAGTCGATCTGGCCCAACGGCATTTATGAACGCGCACTGGCCGTGTTGTTTTATTTGACCGTACTGAGCGGCATCGCCGGTTATGTCGTGCAACGCGTTTACCCCTCCAAGCTTACGCAAACCGGTGTTGAAGTGATTTATGATCGAATTCCCGGGCATATCGCCGAGCTGCGGGCGAATGCCGAAGCGCTGGTTCTGAAATGCTGCGATGAAACGCGGGTCGATACGCTTGGTCAGCATTATCTCGACACCATGGAATGGTTTTTCCGGCGTCCGAGGTTTGGCTTCAGTCATGTTGCCGGCAGCCAGCGCTCGCGGCAATGGATTCGACAGCAGGATGCCAATGTCCGGCGCTACCTGAATGACGAGGAAAAAACATACCTCGACGAGTTGACAAATCTGGCGATCCGGAAAAATCGCATTGATGTTCACTACGCCTTGCAGAGCGTTTTGAAGCGCTGGCTGGTATTTCACATCCCCGTCACGGTTGCGCTGATGACGTTGTCGGTCTGGCACCTGATGGTCGTTAATGTGTATGCGCTATGACTGATTCGTTTGATTTCAGATTTGATCGAAGCAATTACGAGCGCCCGACGAACAAATTTGTCTGCGGTCGGGCGACCGAGTGGAATACGCCGTGTCGCGGCGGGCCGACGGTTGACGGTAAATGCGGCGGTGTCGCTGAATGTGCGCCGTTCGATAACAAGGGCAGATGGCAATGCCGCCGCCCGACTGCTGCAGGCGGTCCCTGTGAAGCGGGTCCAGGACCGGATGGCACGTGCGGTTGTTCGATCCCGCCCTGTATTCCCAGGCGGACACAGCGCCAGCATCGCTGGCGCCTGTCGATCGCGGCGCTGGGGTTGGTTATCGCGGTCGTCGCGACTTTCACGCATTTGTCGAACGACAATGAGATTTTTGCTGAAACATTGCGGATCGGGGCCCTCGATGCCGGTCCGCTAACCTCGGATCACGCCGGCTTCACCGGATCGCAAGGCTGCAAGACCTGCCATTCGAATCACGATGCCGGACCGGTAAAATGGCTGAGCGCAATTTTCGTCAAACATGATATGACCGGTGATTGTGTTCAGTGCCATACCTTTGGCGGGCCGTCACAAACGCCGCACAACGCGATTTTCGAGCCGACAAAAAAAGTTCGAAAAACCGAATGCGTGATGTGCCACACAGAACATCAGGGCGAGGACGCCGATATATCCGGGCTCAAGGACGAGCAATGCGCGGCGTGTCACGAAAAGTCATTCACGACCTTTGACAAGGGGCATCCCGGATTTACCACGATGTTCCCGCATTTCCGGCGTACATCGGTGAAATTCGATCACGCGACCCATCTGGGCAGACATTTCACTAACAAACTTGTCGCCGACAAGGCGCCGGCGAGCTGCGTGTCCTGCCATCAGGCGACGTCGGACCAGCGCACCGTTGAGCCCGTTGGCTTCGATCAGGCCTGCGCCAGTTGTCACGCTGACCAGATCGGTAAACGCAACCTTGTCGTTCTGACGCTGCCGGAATTTGAGGAATCGTCGCTCGACAAGGAAGAAGTCGCCGAAGTCTGTGGCCCACCTTCCGAAGAGGCCGATGAAGACGACGAATACGAAAGCGTCTCCGGAGAAGAAATGAGCGCTGTTGCGGCATATCTGATGGGCGTCACAGCAGACGATCAAGATGAATATGGCGAGGCCTTTCAGGAACTGGTCATGGGCATGGCCGATGACGGTACCGAATCGCTTGGTGAAATGGTCAAGGGGAGCGGTACCGGCGTAGATGCCGGGCAGCTATTCGCCGGGTTAAATCCCGAAGCTGCCAGACAACTGGCTTGCGCCTGGGCCTCCAACGAAGAATACGAACTGCCAGCAGATGCGGCTTTCGGCGGCTGGTATGGCGATTTACTGGAATTGATGTACCGGCCTTCCGGGCATGCTGATCCCGTGATCAAGGCCTGGCTCGAATTCGCGGTCAAAGCGAACGGCACGGATGACGCAGCACAGGATCGCGCTGAACAGCTACGCGATACCTTGCTGTCCGCCAAGGACGGTCCTGGTGCCTGCATCAAATGTCATGCGGTCAGCCAGGACAAGGTAGACGGGCCCCTGCAGATCGAATGGCGGTATTACAAGGACGAGGCGCAAAGTTATCGAACCTATTCCCATAGTCGCCATCTCAGTCTGGTCAATCCGCAAGGTGTTAAACTGGCCGATCCCAACCAGGGCTGTGCGACCTGCCACAAGCTCAATCCGAAAGCCGAATTCAAGGCCGGTTTTGACGACCTGAATCCGCATACATTCGCCAGTAACTTTAACTCGATGAAAAAAGAAACCTGTGTGCAATGCCACACCGAAAGCCGTGTTCGACAGGATTGCCAGCTTTGCCACAATTATCACAAGGAACCCGGATTTACGGAACGGGTAACGCGAAATGAGAAATAGATTGATGAATTTGAGAGCCTTGAGAATTTCCCCGGTGATCTTCCTGTGCGCCGTTCTTTTGGGATCGTTGCCTGTTTTGGCGGCTGATGAGAAGACGGCAGCGGGGGCGCATGCGGATGTGTTTTCGGAGAGTTCTTATCCGTCGGCGAACGAATGCGCCAA
>Ga0315336_1001160_pt1 | contig 55679 bp, 46 predicted proteins | sample ASW5metaG_FD_204512 | JGI IMG/M metagenome (GOLD analysis project Ga0315336, IMG submission 204512) | Ammonia-oxidizing marine archaeal communities from Monterey Bay, California, United States - ASW #5 | ecosystem: Environmental > Aquatic > Marine > Intertidal zone | place: USA: California...
AACCGACACCCATTTCCACGATATTGGAAAATATGAACCGTGGGATGGAGGGGGGTGGGAAGCCCTAGCTCCGAAAGCTGTTGTTCTCACCGGCCATCATCTCGAGAACTGGATTGTCGCGTGGTTGACGCCTCGTCATGGCAGCGCCTGTTCTATCTTGGCCTCCGACATAGGCCCAAACTCGCGTGAAGCACAAAATTGTTGCTAGTATTGTCTTACGATGTCAGAGCACAATCCCGAAAATCACTTATCTCCGTTTAGCAATGTGAAGTTATTGTTGGGCGATCATCCGATTCGGATGGTGGATGGGCGTAAACGCCGGTCCATCTTAAAGGGCATAGAAGGCTGGGATGATGATTTGGGAACGGAAATAATCGTCGTCGGGGTGCGGTTGTCTCCGGTGCGCGAGATATTTTCGATGGTGGTGGGTATTGCGGGGTGGAAACCTCGTTTTTATGGCGGATTGAACTTCTTTCAGAAAAGAGCAGCGAAGTCCGGCTGGGAAGTGGAAGAGTCGGTCGCGGCATTCCCAAATCTTGAATCTGACCGGTTTTGCTTTCCAGTTTCGGATCGGGATTCTCATCGCTTTTTAATCAATCAGGTCTTGTACGCACGACGGTATTCACTAAATCGCCGTATGCGGACTCTATTAAATGTATATCGATTTTTACTCTTTATTTTTCCTAATCCGGGCTTTCTTTACCAGTCCATGTTTGTAAGGTTGCGTAGAGCATGAGGGCATTCATCGAACGAGCATCGGAATCTCTTGGACAGATGTTTGATCCGGACCGCGTATTGGTGGTGGGTAATGCGCAGAAGAAGAGATCGGTGTATTTGTATGGTCTTTCGGGATGCCAGCCGTCGGTGGTTGCACGTCTGGCCGGTAATCATGTTATAGAAAAACAATGTGGAGCCGAACACGAAATATTTCGCACATTTTCCGATTTGCGTGTTCCCGATGTCATTGTTCCACGAGCCCTGGGAGAAATGGATCACCAAGGGATCACATGTTACTTCCAGGAAGTGGTGACGAGCAATCAATGGCAGAACCGTATTCCGCTGCGCGGGAAGCATCCGAAGAAAAGAGAGTTCGAGTTGGCGACTCGTTATTTGGTGAAGATTCACAAGGCCACGCGACGTGAGGATGACGACGGTCGGACGCGTTGTTTTCAGCACGGTGATTATTGGATAGGCAATCTTGGCCAGCGAGGTTCTTCGTTGGTCATGTACGATTTGGAATACGGCAAATCCGGAGGCGATCCGTTGTATGACTTGTTTCATTTTTCCGTTTACTACCGAGTAGCCATGCGTAATCGCGGATTGGTAGGAGGGGAAATGGCAACGGGAACGTACGACCGCAGTGACGAAAAACGCTCCTTTTTGGTCAGGAAAGAAGACATCGAAACCGTTTTTATCAATGAGGGACCATATCGAAATTTGGTCGCGGCTTGTATAAAACGCTATTGTGACGCGTGTATGATCTCTTCCGAGACTGCTGCCGGTTTGCTGAAGCATTTCGTGGAGCATCAATTGGAAAATAATCATGGTATTCAAGGGTTTCCGTCGGGTTGGGAACAGGCTGTGACGGGAAATCGATAGATGAGTTTGAGAAACGCGACACCGGAGCAGACGAAAGCTTCCTGGAAAGGCTACTATTCGGACCTGGCCGCTCAGCAGGGGCAGGACGGGTTTCAGAAAGTCTTCGAAGAATTCACCTATGTGCACACGTGGTATAACTCCATTCGTATGATTGAGAAATGCACGAAAATGCACAACGGCGCACGTGTCCTGGACGCTGGCTGTGGTTGGGGCCGCATGTTGTTGGGCGTCCTCGAACGGCACAACAAGTTGGATGTAACTGCGGTGGATTTGCAGGACGACGCGCTTAACATCGGTCGAAATTTAATCGGTGAGACCAACAACGACAACAAGATCTCCTGGCAACAAGGTGACATTACCAAGGTGGACCAGCCGGATGAGGAATTCGATATCGTTTATTCCGCGCGGGTGTTTCAACACCTCGACGATCATGCCGCTGGCGTAACCGAGTTATTGCGAATGCTAAAACCCGGCGGGCGATTTCTCATCTTTCTCCAGAACAGTATTTGTCCTTTGAACAAAGATTACTATGCGCGCATGTACGGGCCCGCCGATGTGCAAGGTTGGTTCAAAGATTCGCCCACTACGAAATTGACTGTTTCGTCGATGGACTTTTATCCCGGAAAATTGAGCGGCTTTTTACCGCTCCCGCTCCGTATGGGGATTGAAGCCGCTATCGGGACGATTCCGGTTGTGAATCAATATGGTGGGAAAGTTGCAGCCTGGGGCGTGAAGTAATTCTAGTTACTCGAGCGACTTCACTCTAATTTTTTCCGCGACACATTCCACAACCAGCGGTCCTCCGAGTGATTGTTTAAATTTGTTGCGTTCTCCGTTGATGTGGACCTTCAACTCGGGGAAAAGTGATTTTTGAATGATGACTGTGGGGTTGGCGTCTTCGGACGAGAGTTCACGATGTTCTTGGATGGTTTCCTGAAGTGCATTTGACGCCGTGGATAATTCTTTCGCTTTGCCGAGTAGTTCAATGACTTCGCTCTTCTGCTGAGGAGCAAGGGACTTGATGTAGGGTAAGACGGGCTTCAGCTTCGCTGCAATTTCTTCCTCTTCCGCCTGGATAGTTTTCAATTGTGCGAGCTTGTCTTCCACGATCGCCTGGAGTTCATAATCGACACCGGGAACCATCTCTGTCTCAACACAAGCGTCACTTCCAGCTTCCCCTACATCGATACCGCCGAGTGCGATAATCCGGCCACCCACGACTCGACCTTGGGGGATTCGAACGGCACCTTGGCTCTTAATTGTGGAATGAACGATTTCACTTTCGACGATGACATCGCCGCCACATTCCACTTCGCATTCCAAAATGAATTTCGCATGAATTTCACCCGTGACTTTGATGCGGGTCCCTTCTTTGCCGCAAATTCCTCCTCGCACATGGAGGTTCCCATCAGCCGTAACCGTTGCACGTTCGATCATACCTTGGATGTCAATATTTCCGGTGACTTCGACTACCGAATCTTCTGAAACATCCTGTTGGATTTGCAGTGACCCAGGGTGATCGATATTACCGCTTTCGAGACCTACACTCCCTGAAATGACAAATATGTCGGACACGGAAAGTCGATCTCCAACCAATTCAACCCGGCCGCTTTCCGTAGCAAAAAACTGGATTTCCTTTCTGAGTTCGACGTTCTTGCCAACGGTCATTTTTGCCGGGACGGGTTTTTCGACTTGAATCGGCTCTCCAAACACATCTTTTCCATTTTTTCCAGGCACGCCGGCCACGATGGTGGCTAAAAGCTCGTTTTTCGCGACAGAGGAACGTCCGGTGCGTTGGCGGTAATCCACTGAGCCTGTTTTGGGATCCACCTTAAATCCGCTGCTGAAAAAATCGTCGGCCCATTCAATTGAACCATCGACGGGCAATTCCGGTGCGCGTCCTTCCAGCAAGATGCTGTTCTGGACATACCCGGTATCCGTGGAATTTTTTTGAAACCAATTCTTGATGTACTCAACGGAGAGAGGTGGGGACGTATTCAGACGTTTCGATTCCATTTGAATGGTTTCTACGATCGCATTGAGATCGTCAATGGAGCCATCGACCGAAACCGCTATCGTGAGCTTATCATCAGACACAATAAGCTGAATTGGGTTCGGTATTTCGTCTTCCGAAATCTTCGAACGCTGCGAAGTACCCATTCGATTCTCCTATTTCCGTCCATGGATCCCTTAGGAAGAATGCAATAGAAACGGCATTAGACCTATGGTCGTGTTGTTTCTATGTAAACAGTATACCACAAAGCGCAGTAAAGCGATTTGACGAATTTTCCAATTCATCTTATAATCTGTTCATAAACCAATGGTGATTCAAGACTTCCGAACATAATTTGGAGTGATTTTTACCGATGCGTAGATTTATCGTACCTATTTTTGTGCTGGTTTCTGGTCTCGCATTTTCCTATTGGACCTTCACGCGTTTCAATGCGGCGGAACACGACCGCGCCGTCGCAGAATTCGAACGTCGAGCCGATAACATTTCATCCGTACTGACAAACGGGATCAAGGGATATTCGTCGGCCATGGAAACGCTCAAGAATATCACTTCGCTTAATCTTCAATTCGTTAGTAATTTCGCCGACGAACAACCCATGGATTTCCCGGAGATTAAAGAATCCTGGGACGAGCGGAAGATCTATTTCAACCAGATGGCCAAAGACGCCGGGGCCAGTTATCCCGGCATTCGCGGACTCGGATGGGTGGCACCCATTTCATATGATGAAGTGAACGATCTTGAGGGTTTCGCCAAGTTTCTGGTGACCCCTGATTATCAAGTTCGCGAGTTTACGAGTGACGGCGGATTGGGCCCGGTGACGGAACGAGATGTTCATTTTCCAGTCTTTTACGTTGAGCCCATGGAAGAAAACAAAATCGCTTTAGGATTGGATTTGGCCTCCGCCGGAGTCAGTCGAAACGCGATTATCGAGGCTAGGGATTCGGGAAGTACGATTTCGACCGTGCCCAGTAATTGGATCAAGACGCAGACCGGCCAGCTGGGGTTTTTAGTGTTTGATCCCGTTTACCTACCTGGCCAACCTATAGACACCGTTGAGGAAAAACGGGAGAGTCTTTTTGCCGTTTCTTTCAGTATCATTTTGATCGATGATATGTTGAATAATTCCTTGCGAGGTCTGGACGAGGAAGGCGTCGAGTTTTTCGTTTTTTCGGACAACGACACTGAGGCCATCGAATTGGGGAAAGTAGCACCCGTTTATTCTTCGAACCATCGACCCGATACCTTCGGTGTTCTACACCAGGATTCGGTTGCGTCGGGAATCGTCTGGAACTCCCCCGTTAATGTCTTGGGCCGTGATTGGGTCTTTTATGGCTATCCTCATGAAAAATTTCTGGAATCGTATCGAACTTCAGGCCCTCTCCTGGTCCTGTTTTTGGGAGCGTTTATCACGTTCGCTCTCTCAGGGTATTTGTTCCAATCAGCTGGCGACACGCTTCGTATCACTGAATTAGTGGACAAGCGCACCGCGCAATTGACGGCGAGCTACAAAAACCTGGAACAGGAAACTGCCAGCCGTATATCGTCGGACGAACACCGAAAAGAACTTCAATTTCAACTCACTCAAACCCAAAAAATGGATTCGATAGGGCAATTGGCTGGCGGAGTGGCCCATGACTTCAATAATTTATTGGTGGCCATCCTCGGGTATGGAGAGATGGCCATGGATAAAGTGCCACACGGATCACCCGCCTACGAAGATATTGAACAGATTACCGAAGCGGGAGAGCGGGCGAAAACGTTGGTTCGACAATTGTTGGCCTTTAGTCGCCAACAGGTATTGGAATTGACCGATATGAATCTGGACGAGGTGATTGCCGAGCTCATCAAATTGATTCAACGTATTATTGGCGAACATATTTCTCTCGATTTTAAATCTCATCTTGACTTGAAGATGATTCGAGCGGACCGAGGCCAGATTGAACAAATCTTGATGAACCTATGCGTAAACGCCAGAGATGCCATGGGCGATGGCGGCATCCTTACCATCGAAACCTCCAATGTCGAATTGGACCAGGAATTCTGTTCGCTCAATGAATGGGCGACTCCCGGAAACTACGTTCAACTCAGTGTGACAGATAATGGATGCGGAATGGATGAAGATACTCAGGAACGAATTTTCGAGCCCTTTTTCACAACGAAAGATCCCGAAGCAGGGACCGGCCTGGGTCTGTCGACTGTATTCGGAATTGTACGCCAACATGAAGGAATGGTAGACGTGTCCAGCGAGGTCGAAAAAGGGACGGTCATCAAAGTCTACCTACCATCGATAGACTCTCCCATTCAGGAGGACGTGAAAGCGAAGCCCGAAATGGCCAAAGGTGGGTCGGAAACAATCCTTCTGGCCGATGATGATGAAGCCGTTTTGGGCGTAACGAAAGCAATGTTAGAGAACGCCGGCTACACCGTCTTACTTGCCCGTGACGGCGAAGAAGCATTAAGGGTATTCAATGCAGACCATACGCGAATCGATCTGGCCGTCCTCGACGTCGTGATGCCCAAGCTGGGAGGCAAGGCAGTGGTAGACCAGATCCATGAGAATAACCCGGAATTCCCCGTCCTTTTCTCAAGCGGTTACAGCCGGGACGCCATTCACACCAATTTCGTTTTGGATGCGGGTATGCACCTGATGCAGAAGCCTTTCAACCGGAACGACCTGTTGCACAAAATTCGCGACCTTTTGTAGCGGGCAATCTTGACGGCCGTCGCGCAGAAATCTATAATTAATATCGATGTTGTAGTTGATTGAACGAATACTCGGGGGCTTTTCAAAGGATTGATAAATGATTCGTAAATTCGTTGTACCTTTGATAGTGTTGCTCGCGGGAACTCTACTTTCGTATCTCGCTTATGATCATTTCTACGAGCTGGATATGACTCGGGGATCAGACGAGTTTGTTCGCCGCTCCGAAAATGTCGCATCGATTCTCACCGAAGGCGTGCAAGGGTATTCCGGTGCCGTCGACAGTCTCAAAAACCTCACGAGTCTTTCTACTGGAGACAAAACCGATAATCCGATGACGAATATCGGTGATACGGAGAACGCACGGCGCGAATGGAGGAATATCAAAGCGATCGTCAGTCGATGGGCAGATGACACCATCGCAAGTTTTCCAGGGTATCGGGGATTGGGGTGGGCGGTTTACAGCCCCAATGAAGATCTGCCGGCCTTGGAAGCGGCTGGAAAAGTGTTGATTGCCCCAGACTTTGAGATCAAGCAAGTATTGGAAGGCGATGCGCTGGGTGAAGTTCCTGTGCGTGACTCGCATTTCCCGGTCTTTTACATGGAACCCCTGGACCTAAACAGAGGGGGGTTGGGACTCGACATGGCAGGCGCAGTCGAGACACGCGAGGCGATCGTAGAAGCACGGGATACCGGCAATATTATATCGACGGCCCCAGTCGAATGGCTCAACCGACAGTTGGGACAACCGGGATTCTTCGTTTATCGTTCAGTGTATTTTAATGAAGAGTCGATCGAGACGATTGAAGATCGGGTAGAAAACCTGTACGCCGTAGCCTTCGGCGTTATCATGATTGAAGACATGTTGAACTACGCGATACGCGGGTTGGACGAGGAAGGGGTCGATTTTTTCGTCTTTCCTCACCACAATGACGAAGCCATATTTTCGGGGAACGAAGAACCTGTATTCGCATGGAACGATAATGACGATTCTTTTATGGAGCGGAAGGCAATCTCGGAAAAATACGGAGCGGAGCATAAGGCTGTGTTCGGCGTGGTCGGGCGGAACTGGTCGGTGTATTGTTTTCCCAGTGATGACTTTTTTCCGGGCTTTTTGTCGACCAATGCGCGCAATGCGGCGATAGTCGGAATGTTACTGACATTTCTACTCGCGTCTTATTTGTATCAATCAGCGAATCGCACACACCAGATCCAGGCGTTGGTCCACAAACGTACCGAGGAACTTTCCAAGACGAATGACGATTTAGAACAGGAAATGGTGAGTCGAATAAAGGCGGATGAACACCGCCAGGAATTGGAATCCCAATTACTTCAATCCCAGAAAATGGAATCAATTGGCCAACTTGCCGGCGGTATCGCTCATGACTTCAATAATCTGCTGGTGGCCATACTCGGATACAGCGAACTTACCTTGAGTAATCTCGACAAGGATTCCATCAATTACGAAAACGTGGAACAGATTATGGGGGCCGGAGAACGGGCCAAAGTTCTCGTTCGGCAGCTATTAGCGTTCAGTCGCCAGCAAGTGTTGGAACTGACCGATTTAAACGTGAATACGGTACTTGCCGATCTCGGTCTGATGATCGAACGGGTCATTGGAGAACACATTACGCTTCGAGTCATCGAAAATGCTGAATTGCAGACTATCCGCGCGGACCGTGGCCAGCTTGAGCAGATTATTTTGAATTTGTGCGTAAACTCCCGAGACGCGATGGGCGACGGCGGAACGCTCACCATCGAAATGGAAAACCAGGAAATCGACGCGGAGTTCTGCGAGACCTACACGTGGGCCAGTCCCGGCAGTTTTGTCAAATTGAGCGTGACCGACAATGGATGCGGGATGGATTCGGAAACCCAGGACCGGATTTTCGATCCGTTTTTCACCACGAAAAAAATGGGCGAGGGTACGGGATTGGGATTGTCGACAGTCTTCGGTCTTGTGAGTCAGCATAACGGCCTGATCAATGTGTACAGCGAAGTGAACATCGGCACCACGTTCAAGATTTATTTCCCGGCAGTTTCGGTCGAAGAATCTCGCGAACAACGGACCCCCATTGATTTCCTTCACGCCGGCGCCGGCACCGTTCTATTTGCGGATGACGATGAACTCGTTCGCGGAGTCACCGATCGAATTTTGTCTAATTCCGGCTATACCGTCATCATGGCAAGAGATGGTGTCGAAGCCATCGAATTATTCGAGCAATATAAAAGTGAGATTGATTTCGTGTTACTGGACGTCGTTATGCCAAAATTGGGCGGACGCGCCGTGGCCGAGCATATCGATAAAGAACATCCAGAACTGCCCATTCTCTTTTGCAGTGGATACAGCAGCGACGCGATCCACACCAATTTCGTTTTGGAAAAAGGAATGCAGCTCATTCAAAAACCCTACCATCGCGAAGACCTGCTCACTAAAATACGTGAACTCATGAAAAAACGAACATCGTGAATAAAATCTTCAACCCGACGGTATTGGTCTCATGACATCCATTATCGAAGTCGAAGACCTCTCGAAGAATTACGCTTCTACCGTCGCCGTTGACGGTGTTTCTTTTGAGGTCCTTGAAGGAGAGATTTTCGGCCTGTTGGGGCCCAATGGTGCGGGTAAAACCACGACCATGGAATGCGTCGAGGGCATCCGCAAACCCGACGGCGGCCACATTTTCATCTTCGGTCTCAATCCGGTTACAAACGCGAATTCGCTCCATGAACGTTTGGGTGTTCAGCTACAGGAAGCACAACTACAAAAACGAATCAAAGTGGGGGAGGCCGTCGCACTTTGGGCCACCTTGTACTCAAATCCTGTAGATATTGAACATCTGCTCGAGCAGTTGGGATTGGCCGAAAAACGCAACACCTGGTTCATGAATCTGTCCGGCGGACAAAAACAACGGCTCTCCATCGCGTTGGCATTGATTCACGACCCCGATGTCGTTTTTCTCGACGAACTGACGACCGGTCTCGACCCTCAGGCCCGTCGAACCATCTGGAAGTTAGTGTCCGATATCAAGACGCGTGGCAAAACCGTCTTCTTGACCACACATCTCATGGAAGAAGCGGAACACCTCTGCGATCGGGTCGCCATCATTGAACACGGCAAAATCATCGCGCTGGACACCCCCGCGAATCTGGTGCACGACCATTGTCCGGAACAGAGCGTCGTGTTCTCAGTGAAAGGCCCGGCGGATACGACGCCTTTCGAATCAATCGTGACTAAAATTACTCAAAACGGGTCCGCCGGTGAAATCAGGCTTCACGGGATCGGCGAGGATTTCGTTTCCAATGTGATTCACACCGTGGCGGCGCAAAATTTGAGCGTATTGAATTTCAGAACCGTTACGCCTACGTTGGAAGACGCGTACCTGAAGTTAACCGGCCACTCGATTCGAGACTAAAAGGGGGAGCATACACGTGAAAGGGTTTCTGGCACTCTCGTGGATCGAGTTCAAGATCTTCATGCGGGAGCCGATGGGTTCCGTAAGCGCGCTGGTTTTTCCCGTGATTATTTTCGTGGTCTTATCCTCCGGCGGCGACGAATCGGGGAGTCGATTTGAGAGCCTACTGGTGCCGTTGCCCATTTTTGCAGTCGTCCTCATCGGGATGAGTAACGCCACATCCCTGATCGCCATCATCTCAATCTATCGAGAGGGAGGCATACTCAAGCGCCTTCGCTCCACGCCGCTCCAGCCCTATACAATCCTTTCTGCCCACGTACTTGTGAAACTCATCATGACAGCCCTCAGCCTTTCGCTGCTCGTCCTGGTCGGCAAAAACTTCGGATCCTGGAACCCAGACGTGAACGCCCTCAGTTTTGGAATTGCCATTGTATTCAGCTTCATCAGCCTGATGTCCATCGGTTTCGTCATTGCCAGTTTCGTTCCCACTGCCCGATTCGCACAACCATTGGCCACGTTCATCTTCATGCCATTAATGATCATGTCGCCGCTTTTCGTGCCCATCAATGAATTCAGCGATACATGGATAGCGAAACTATTCTATCTGTCGCCATTTACCCACGTGACAAATCTTCTCGCAGGGATCTGGAGTGGCGGGGGCTGGGGAGATCAGTGGATCGCCATCATCGGGCTCACGACCATTTTCATGGTGTGCGTCACAGTATCTACGAAAGTCTTTCGATGGGAATAAATAATCGGCGACACCCCGATTCCGGTTTACGGTAGGTTTAAGATTAGGTGCGTAGCCTTTTGATGTAAGAAATTGCCATGTCGGCTTCCGCCTCCTCGCAATGACACAATCTGTTAGTCAGTATCGTAGATCGAAGAGCAGAGTTAGGTACACCGGACTATGTCATTGCGAGGACCATCGGGACGTGGCAATTTTTTGCGCACCAAACTCGGGACACGAGAAATTCTGAGATACTCCGCGTCGAATGTACCTACATTAATCGACCAGCATGTACCGATGCCCCAGATCCGCGACGGTCCGCGTCGCGGGGAACGTGCGACCGTATTTAATCTTTTGTATGTCGCCGTCCAAGTAAAGGACTTGAATGGTCGTGGAGCCAGTACTCATATCAGAAAGCGAAGTAGAAAGGTAATCCCACATGGAGGGATGCGCTTCACCTGAATAAAGGCAATCATGTTCCATTCGTACCAAATAAGAAGTGTTATCGGCGTCATCTGTAGCGATGAGGCGTCCGTCGGACGTGAACTCCAGGTTCTCGGTTCGTTCTGGATTCAACAATGTGTGCCAATAGGCTCGGAATTCTTCGTCGGTGTGTACGTGAAACACGAGTTCCGTAATGATTGAATCCTGTTTTCCCGTATCGATGATCTTGCGATATTTTTCCCGGGCATGGTTGCGCAAATTCGCGGCATTCCACTCCGGGCTCCCCTCGACTAACCCGGCAATCTGTTCCTGGTGCATTCCCTCCGCCGCGGCCGTCTGTTTGGCCGCCCGAAACGCCTTCGAAAGCGCCTGTGAAGACAACGCCATCAATACGCCGATGATGGCAACGCAGATAAGGAGTTCCAACAGGCTGAAGCCGCCCCTTCGTGAATCCAGGGCGGTGTGCCGGAGTAGGTCGTTAGCCTGTGAAGCGCGTCGAATATTCATTTGATTTACCCTCAAACGTACAAAATCAGTGCCCAACTGCTGATAGGTTCTTCATCATGATAGAGCGGATCGTCCCGCCGTTCAAGAGCGAATTATCGAATCCCCGCCATACAAACGGCGGTCAAAATCCCCGCCATCAAGAAAACCACGTATCCGGCGTTAGCCGTCAGCCAAACGAAGCGGACGTTTAGCCATGAATATGGTTCATGCTGCGCATCTCTTCATAGGATATCGCGATAAGCTTTCCCAGAACATCGAGATCGACGTTTTCGAGTTTGGTAATGTAGAGGCAGGACTTACTGATTTTGTGTTTACCAAGTTTTTTGAGGAGCGGGCCGAATTTCTCGAAGCCGGTCATGATGTAGATGGTCAAGTTCGCTTTGCGAGGCGAGAGACCCGTCAAGATCCAATCGCCTTCCTGACCTGTTGGGTATTTGTAGTGATAGCTCCCGAAGCCAATCATACTGTCGCCCCACATCACCGCTTTTTCGCCGGTGATTTCTTCCATCATTATTGAAATCGTACGGGCATCTTCAGCTCGTTGCACGTTCTCGACGCTTTCGATAAATTTTTGAACACTTTTCTTATTTGGCTTTGTTTTCAGTTCAGGCATGTAACCGATCCCGTGGATTTATCGCCGGGTTAATTCTTGTCCATAACTTGAAGATAGTTCAACAAAATCCACGATCTTACTGATTTTAAAGGTGTTTAATTGGCAAAAATGGGTTTTCGGGGTATAATTGATAAACATGTTGACCAAAGGGGGCACGTTTCTGCGGGGAAACGAGCGGTTGGTCGGCCAGAAACACGAATAAGTAATGGCTTTAGGGGGAATGTATTATGAATTTAGCAATTGGGCTGCTGTATATAGTAAGTAGTGTCTTCGGGGCGCCGAATCTGAGCAATGAGACGGGCGTACCCACCATCGAACAAATCGTCGAGAATGTGAATGCGCGTGACGTAGGTGTACAAGCGTCGAACACCATTCGCATGACTCTTACGGATAAAAAAGGCAAAGAATTGGTGCGCGAATCCGTTGGATTCCGTAAATACTTCGGCGAAGAAAAACGCTCGCTCAACTTTTGTTCCAAACCAGCCAAGCTTCGTAACTTTGGTCTTCTTACGTTCGATTATGAAGGCGAAGAAAAATCTGATGATTCTTGGGCCTATCTGCCCGACATGCGCAAAGTACGCCGCATTTCCACAGACGATCGGGGCGCCACTGTATTGGGCACCGATTTCACCGTCCAGGACATGAAAAACGAGTCCAAAATTTCTACTGTGGACTACGATTATTCCGCGGCCGGAATCGAAACCGTTGAAGACCACGTGTGTCACGTGTTGGAAGCCCTTCCGGTCAGCGATGCCATTGCAAAAGAATTGGGTTACGGCAAATTACATATTTTTGTCGATGCCGACATCTGGATCCTTCGTAAAGTGGAATTTTGGGATGTGGAAGGTACACATCTGAAGACCATCACGATGCATGATGTTGAAGAAGTCGATGGCATCTGGACAGCGCGTCGCGTGTTTGCAAAAAATCATCAAAACGATCATTCAACGCTCATAGAGTTGTTGGAAATCGACTATACAACAGAAATTGACGACGATACGTTCACAGAACGTGCATTACGTCGCGGCATTCGCGGCAAATAAAGGACCACAATGCGGAAGGTATTAGGTTTACTGGGGGTGGGGGTGCTATGTGTCCTCACGACGTTGAGTTCGGCTGAAGAAGTCGAAGAGAATGAAGAATTATCGGTACGGTTGTTTGATCGCTTGAAAGAACGCGTATTCGTCACCGGGGCCGTTAAATTCGAAACGGCCATCGAGACGGACGGCGACGCACAGAAGTTCGAGTTCATCGTACAGCCTGAAATCGAAATTAACGTGAACGACGACACCAATATCGTGTTTGTCCCAAGAATGCGTTTCGACGCGTTGGACGAACTCGAACCGGGCCGTCCCGATCAGGACGAAATAGCCGGTCCTTCCAGACGCTGGCTCATCGGCGATCCGTTGGAATTGGAAGTCCGTGAACTCTTCGTGGAAACCATTGTCGGCGATACGTACCTTACTGTTGGGAAACAAACTGTGGTCTGGGGTGAATCCGACGGATTAAAAGTACTCGATGTCGTCAATCCGACAGACTTGCGCGAATTTGGCCTGGCAGATTTCGAAGATTCCCGAATTCCACTCTGGACGGTCAACGCGGAAATCCCGATCAAAGAAGCGACGCTTCAATTATTGTGGATACCCGATACATCCAAACACAATATCCCTGAAATGGGTTCTACATTCGATCTCGTGAATATCGATTTGCCGGATTCCATCAACCTGAACATCGAAAACTATGCCCGTCCACGCGACGGCTTCAAAGATTCAGATTTCGGGGCTCGCCTGTCAGGGTTCTGGAAGGGGTGGAATCTTTCGCTAAACTACTTCTATCACTACGACGATACTCCTGTCGTTTATCTCGCATTGGCGGCTGGCGATGACGGTGTAACCGTGACGGTGTCACCCGAATACGAACGCACCCATTTAATCGGGGGTACGTTTAGTAAAGCCTTTGGCGATTTAACGTTGCGGGGCGAACTCGGGTATTCCACGAAAAAGTATTTTGATGCATCGATCCTTTTCGATCCGGATGGCGTCCACGAAACCGGTGAATTCGGTTATGTGATCGGCCTGGATTGGTTTGGTATCCGAGACACGATGATTAGTTTTCAACTGTTCCAGAGTATTCTCGACCACGATGCTCCAGGCTTAGGCCGGGACAGAGTGGATAACACGATTACGTTTTTGGTTCGACGAAGCCTGAAGAATGATACGTTGAGCGTCTACAATATTCTCGTTCACAACCTCAATCACGGGGATGGGTACGTTCGACCCAAAATATCCTATCAAGTGAACGATGAGATGTCCATTTGGACCGGCTTCGACATTTTCTACGGCGGCGATTCGGGATTGTTCGGGCAATTCGACGACAAAGACCGCCTTGTCATGGGAATGGAATGGTCCTTCTAACAGACGGGGTTATTGCCGTTCTTTTTCTTCCCTTCGATATAAGACTTCTCGATCATTTGGTAAAGAATGTCGACGTCTATATTTTCTAACCGAGTAATGTATAGACACGCCTTGCTAAGTTTGTGTTTTCCGAGTTTTTTCAGCAGCGTCTTGTCGGTTTTTATATAGAAACTCAGGCTCGCTTTCCGTGGAGAAAATCCGACAAGGGGCACTTTTCCTTTTCGGCCGCTTTCGTACTCGTAGTGATACGTGCCGAATCCAATAATGCTGGGTCCCCACATCGTGGGTTTCAGGCCGGTGATTTCTTTCATCATATTGATGACGACTTTGGCATCTTCAACCCGCGTTTTATTCTCGACGCTTTTCAAAAATTGGGCGACGCTCTTTTTGGTCGGTTGGGTCTTGTTTTCGACGGCCATAGAATTGCTCCTATCTGTCACGAGAAATATAGCATGCTTCGTTAGTCGTTCGGAATTAAACCAAGCAGGCGGTCACGTATTTCAGGGTTGTCAGCTTCAATGTTCCGAATCGGGTCAACAGATTCACTGATATCAAACAGTTCGATTTTTTCCAGTTCCGACTTCTTTCGATTGGCCACCAATCGGTAACGGTCCGTACGTATCGAAGTGGCTTTACCCCAGTGGCTAATCGAGTATTCCTGGATCGAATCTTGGGTACCGTCCAGTAGAGCCCGCATACTCTTACCATTCAGCGGATACTCCGTTTTCTGAAACGTGGGTTGACATAAGTCGACGAGCGTGGGGTACAAGTCCACCGTCTGCACAATCGCGTCGCTGACCGAACCCGGCTTCGTTATTCCCGGCACCCGAATCATCAGCGTACTGTTCAAGGCGCGTTCGTGGGCAATGTGCTTCGCCCATAGTTGTCCATCGCCAAGGTTCCAGCCGTGGTCACCCCAGACCACGACGATGGTGTTCTCGCGCATTCCAAGGTCGTCCAGCGCGTCTAACACCTTACCGACTTGTCGGTCCGCATAACGGACACACGCCCAATACGCACGACGCGCTTGCATTCGCCCTTCTTTTTCGAGAGGAAAGGTTTTCGGGAAGGGCATGTCGTACCGGAAAAATTCGTTGCTGTTGTGCCAATAGGGGGAGTTAGGTTTGTCGGTATACGGTGCATCCGGCGCATCGATGTCCTGAACCGCTTCCCAATCCTCACGGGGCGCGACAAACGGTAAGTGGGGTTTGTAAAAACCCAAGCCCATGAAAAATGGTTTTTGGGAACCTTTAAGTTCTTTCAGTTTTGCGATTGCGGTTTCGGCGTTCAGCCCGTCCGGTAAATCCGTATCCTTTTCCACGACGAATTCCATTAAGTCCTGATGCTTGTTTCCGTCCTCGCGATGAACGCCATTAGCGTAGGCAAAGAACACGCCCCAACCACGATTCCATTGGCCGAAGGGAGTGGCCAAATCGTCCCACGCGTGCGGCATTTCTGGCCGACCATCACCAGTGCCGTCGTAAGCAAAAACCCGTCCATCGGCGGTGTGGGATATCTTCCCGATGTTGACCGTGTGGTAGCCGCTTCTGCGAAAAAGCTCGGGAAGGGTTTGTGCTCCCGGAGTTAGGGTTTGATCCAAGGCTGTTTTTCCATTGTAGAAGTGATTATTGCCCCGTGTCGCTCCGGTGAACTGAGGAAGGCGTCCGGTCAACAGCGAATAACGCGATGCCCCGCACGTAGGCACCTGAACGAAATGACGGTTGAACAACATGCCTTCAGACGCGAGACGATCCAGATTCGGGGAGGGCACATGGGCTTGACCGTAACAACCCAGTTCCGTCCGGAGATCATCAATCGCGATGAAGAGAACGTTGTATCGATTGGTTTCCGATTCGGCGTGAGTCCATAAGGGAAAGGCCAAGAGAACGCAGAGGGCGAGTGATTGGAATGTCACATGGATTCGTTTCATCAGTTTCCTTTTGGAACGTCGCTCACCGGCCCCATTTTTCCTGAAGTTCATTATATAGCTCGCCCAGGAGTTTTCCAATGAGCGGGTTGTGTATCGGCTTGAAGTGGAAGCCGTCTGGTGCGAAATGAGATTCGTCGATACCGAATTCCTCGGGGGTCACGAATTTTATTTGAGTATAGTCCGGTTCGTCGAAGCCTTCCAGGATCGTTTCCATAGCCTTTTTACTATCCGTAAAACGCGGGCGGCGATTGACCAATTCCTCCGCCTCCGGACTGGTCGGCATCCACACCAACACGATCTTGCAACGTTCAGGGAGTAAATCGCGTAACTCACGCAGTGCTTCTATTTGCACTGGCGATGTGTTCGTTTCTGGAAAATATAAATACGTCATTAGGTTTACGAGAGAATCCCGTTTTGCGGCGCCGCTGATTCGATCCGCCAATCGGGCTCGATTTTTTACTTCGGTGACATCGTATTCTTTTAACGCATCTAAGATTTCGTCGTCACTTGCAGAGATTCTGCCAAAGCCCTGCAGCCATTCCGGCGGAGCCTGAGAGCGGGACCACGCCGGAATCACGGGATCGAGCAGACCCGTAGCACGGTCGAAATAGTTCTTCATACTCATTTTCTGGCGGAACGAACCAAGCCGATGGAAGTAAGGCCCTCCTTCAGAAAAATTCGCATTCACCATTACTTGATACGGCAGGATATCGATCAGGACGGCGTCCATATTCTCAAAGAATGCCGGATTTTTTCGGACCAGCCCGTTGATAAAAAAGAAGTCAGCAGAAGGACGAGAAAAGTTGATCACATCTTCCGGATTTAATCCCGCTGCATGTGCGAAGCCATTGGCCGGAATATGCATCATGCGCGACGTGCCGAAAAGAGCCACCTTGGGCAGGGTCTCGGTCCGTTGTCTCATCTTCCATTCGTTGACTGCCGCTATACGCAAATGAATCGAATCGCCCTCGGTAAATACAACGTCAGGAAATAAATGGACACCTATGCTCATGGCGCCAAACACGATCATCGTGATCCAACCCGCCGCTGACGGGCCGAGAGCGAATTTCGAAGATGTCCCCTCTGATGATGTCATGGCGTCCCGGCGATCCCAGCTTTGTCTCGGTTCTTATAAATGGTACCGAACTCCTCAGTGACAAGAGAAGTGCCTTTGGGTTCGAAATGAAGTCCGTCGTGCACATAATCGTCTTGGCTCAAATCGAGGTCCTCCGGATGGGGATACCAATACTGACCAAAATCGGAGGATGGCAATTCGGACATCGCTTTTTCGAGTGCTTCATTACTCTCCCTCAAAACCGGGTTCTCGTCGATGAAGGCATGAATATTCGCATCCATCGGAAGGGATACCAATGCGATTTCGCACGAATCCGGCAATAGTGCTCTGATTTCATGCAATGAACTTATTTGGGAGTAAGAAATAATCGAACGAGTAAAAATGATATAGGCCATGTGATGCATGATTCGGCCTTCGCGACGAGACTTACTGATCTCGTCTTGCAAAGATTTCCGATTGGCGATATCGCGCAAAGGTCTCGATTCGATCGATTCCCTAGTTTCGCCATCCGACATGCCCAGTCGTTCAATCCCCATTTTCCAAAGAAACGGATGCTGGCTTTTCGACCAGGCCGGAACGATGAGATCCAATATCGCTTTCAGACGATATCGAGAGGTTCTCGCGTGCAGTTTCTGATCGAGTGACGCATTCCGAAGAAAATAGGCGCCGCTTTCGGTGAAGTTCTCTCCGACCATTATTTGGTACGGAAGAATATCGATTAATATCATGTCGAGTTCGCTGAACCACTCCGGGTTTCGTTCAATCACCGCTTTAATGAAAAAAAAATCATTCCCGGGGCGAGAAAGGTTGACCACTTCCTTTTCGGTCAGACCACTAGCGGTCGCCAACGCGTCCGTTTGAACCTCCACTGAACGCGACGAACCGAATAGAGCCAGTTTGGGCGGTGAATCTTTTTTCTCTAGAATTTCCAGTTCGCGCAGCATGGTGTATCGGAGATGTACCGAGTCGCCCTCAGGAAAAATTCGCTCTGGCATGAGTCGAACGCACGCGGTTGCAGCGACGAAAATCAGGACCGCGTACATCGCAGGTCGCGTCGGGTTTGATAAAAATTGTGCTCCGTTAGAATTGGAAGTAGATGAAGGTTCCACTGGAAACCCCTCGTACGTACGCGAGGATAGTGAGGCCCAGGCCATACGCCACGCCACGTAGCCACCACGGATGTTTCTCCTGGAAAGGCAGTTCGTTGTCGTTGCGCCAGATGAGTAGATCCAAAATCAAAACGATGGCCCCGTAAAAGATCGTCTGAATCAGAATGCCATTGGGCAATGGATTTTCGGTTGCTACCCAACTCGCTTCCTTCAACAACGTGATGACGTAGGTCTGAAGGATGTCCCAGGAAGGAGCGCGAAACGGAATCCAAGCGAGACATACGAGGTGAAAAGTCACCAACGTTCCAAGGAATCGCATAATCCATGATCCGTCTTGAAACCCTTTGACTTCTTGACCGAGGATACGTTCTTTGATAAGTCGATACACAGCCAGGTACATTCCGTGCAGGCCACCCCACAAGACGAACGTCCATGCGGCTCCGTGCCAAAGACCGCCCAGGAGCATCGTAATCATCAGGTTGCGATATTGTTTGAAATCGCCCAATCGATTCCCACCGAGTGGAATGTATAAATAGTCGCGTAACCAATTGGAGAGGGAGATATGCCAACGCCGCCAAAAGTGAACGATGTTGCTGGAAAGATAAGGTGCTCTGAAATTCTCGATTAATTCGATGCCCAACAACCGGCTTGTGCCTCGGGCAATATCAGAATACCCCGAGAAATCGCAATAAATTTGGAGTGCAAAGGCATACATGGCCAGCCACAGGAACGCGCCATGGTGGGCGGCCGGGTCTTCGAAAGCGCGATCGACCAAAGGCGCCAACGTGTCGGCGATGGCGACTTTCTTCAGAAAGCCCCAGAGGAGTAACTGGACACCACTATTTCGTTTTTCAACCGTCATCGTGCGTTCGGACTGAATCTGTGGCATCAACCGTTTCGCACGCTCAATGGGACCGGCGACCAATTGTGGGAAGTAGCAGACGTAGACGGCATAGGCGACAAAGTCGTTGGTGGCTTTTTGTTCACGACGATATACATCTATCGTGTAGGCCAGTGTCTGGAACGTATAGAAACTGATGCCCACGGGAAGAATGACACTCAACGCCGGTAAATTGGCTTCCAAACCGGCGTTCTCCAATAGGACGGCCGCGGAATCCACGAAGAAATTGAAATATTTGAATGTGGCCAACAACCCCAGATTTACAAAACAGCTCAGCCAGAGCCACTTTTTACGTGTCCGCGGATCTTCAGAATTTTCGAGGAATTGGGCTACGTTGTAGTCGACCAACGTCGAAAAAGCCAATAGAAACGTGAACCGCCAATCCCAATACCCGTAGAAAAAATAACTGGCAAGAAGGAGGAATTGATTCTGGCGACGGTGGGGGATGTTCCAGTACAAGACGAGGACGGCCAGGAAAAAGGCGACAAACACCCATGAATTAAAGAGCAACGACTTTCTCCTGATACCCAGCCAAAATTAGGATGATTCTAACGGGATTCCATAGATAAACTCAATAGAGCGCAAATTGCACCATTTACGGAAATCGACTAGAATGGAACCCACAAGGGGCTTTCGTTTTAAACTAAATGAATTAGGGTATTTTGATTTTGAAGAACCAGAGAAACCGTTTGAGAGCCTCTTCGTCACTCATCGCAGTCGCAGTATTTTTGTGTGTTCCACAATTTCACATTGCGGCGGAAAAAAACGGTCCCGTTTTCACCAAGGACATCCTGCCGATCCTCCAGGAAAAGTGCCAAGCCTGCCATCGGCCCGGCCAGATCGCGCCGATGTCTTTGTTGTCCTACAAAGAAGTTCGGCCTTGGGTGAAATCCATTCAGAAGGAAGTCGCGGCGAAAAATATGCCGCCGTTCCATGCCAAGAGCCCCATCGGATACTTCAAAGATGACCCTCGCCTCTCCGATTCGGAGATACAATCTATCGTGGATTGGGTCAGCAAAGGAGCGCCGGAAGGTAATAGGGCGTTGGCTCCCAAACCAATAAATTGGGAGGCAAAGGGGTGGTCCATGGGGAAACCGGATCAGGTGTTGACCTTTCCAAAATTCACAACCGAGACGGAAAATCCGGATGATTTCGTGCTGGTATATAGCGATCACGTTTTTTCCGAAGATACCTGGATTCAGGCCATCGAGTTTAAGACGTCCGACTACAAAATTGTCCACCACGCAGGCGTCTTCGCCGTTAATTCCAAATTCGCCGTGCCGGATAATTTCATGCTACTGAATACCGAGGGCGGAAAAACAGATCGCGTGGTCAACAAAAGTGTGGGCCTTCTAAAACAGAATTTTCTCTATACCTGGTTGCCGGGACAAAAAATCGAATACCGGGACCAAGGCCAGGGGTACTTGATTCACAAAGGCGAACGCTTCGTGTTGCAGGTCCATATGGCTCCCTATGAAGGTGCCGGCGAGTGCGAATTACAGCTGGGCCTAAAAATGGTGAATGGCGAAATAACGGAGCAGAACATCTCGTTGCCGTCAATCATGAAAACCCTTGAGGTTCCGCCCAACGACCCCTCCTACAACGTGAATCAAAGCGCACGGTTTGTACAAGACGTCGTCGTACGCGCCTACATGGTTCATATGCACCTGCGTGGCAAGTCATCCAAATTTCTTTTTCATTATCCGGATGGCACAACAGAAACGGCCTTCGATGTCCCCGAATTCAGTTTCGATTGGCAACGGGTATATCACCTCGCCGAACCAAAAAAAGTGCCCCGCGGAACGCAAGTCGTCTTTTACGGCGAGTGGGACAATAGCGCCGGAAACCCAATCAATCCCAATCCAAATGTTTCAGCGAAGTGGGGAATGAACACGGCCGATGAAATGTACGGCGGTACCGTTTTTTACACAGTAAAATTAGATAAGCCTTTTACCGTTAAGAATGGTCACAAGGTAAACTAAGGTTTCGTCTTGATCTCGTCAGATATCGCCATAAGTCTTCGATCCTATATCCTCTACCGGGCTTTAAGTGGATGTAAATTGAACCGATTTCATGGATGAATTAAAATGAATCCTACGTCGAAAAAGTATTCTACGAGAACGAAGTGAGAGCATTCATCATTATGAGCGACCCATTTAAATATTGGATAACCGCCGTATTCTTTCTCGCTGTGACGACGAATTCTTCTCAATCTCACGCCGCCGACGCCATTGCCAACCCTGTGTTCACGAAAGACATCTTGCCCATTCTGCAGGAGAATTGCCAAGTCTGTCATCGCCCGGGCCAAGTGGCACCGATGTCATTACTGACATACGCCGAAGTGCGTCCGTGGGCGAAATCAATCGCGAAGGAAGTATTGGCGAAAAACATGCCTCCTTTTCACGCTAGCAGTCCCAAGAATCATTTCAAAAATGATCCGCGGCTCTCCAACGACGAAATTCAACTCATCACAGATTGGGTGAGCATAGGCGCGCCCCAGGGGAATCCAGCACTGGCGCCGAATCCGATTGAATGGGGAGACGCCTGGTTTATGGAGAAGCCGGATCAAATCCTTGATTTTCCGAAAGTCGATTTGAAGGGTAAAGGCGTGGACGATTACGTACTGTTTTTCAGCGACCATGTGTTTCCGGAAGACACCTGGGTTCAGGCTATGGAATTCAGACCATCGGATTTTGAGCGCGTCCATCACGCCGGTATCTTTGCCGTGAATTCCGACTTTGACGTTCCCGATCAGATGCTTCTTCTCGATGACAACGAAACCGAAACGGGCTTGGTTCGAAAAGAACTGATGGAATTGGTCAAACACAATCACTTGTTCACGTGGGTGCCGGGAATCGGAGCCGTGTACCGCGGTGAGGGGCAGGGGTATTTGGTCAAAAAAGGAGAACGATTCGTCATTCAGGCACACTTCGCGCCATCGGACACGACGGCGCCAATCGAAATGAGTGTGGGGCTTCAATTCGTCGATGGAAAAATCACCGCGAAAAGCAAAAACTGGAACTCGGCCCTAAACAAGTTCACCATACCGGCCTTTGAATCGTCGTATGTTCTTCGAGACAAAAGAACGTTGGCGAAAGGGATTGTCGTTGAGGGGTTTCGGGTGCACATGCATTTGCGCGGCAAATCATCGAAAATCAATTTTGTTTATCCGGACGGTACGGTCGAAACCGCATTTGACGTCCCCCGATATAGTTTCGATTGGCAGAGGGAATACCATTTGGCCGAGTCCTACACGCTGCCCAAAGGGACTCAGGTGGAATTTGTTGCGGAATGGGATAACAGTACTGGTAATCCATTCAACCCAGATCCGAGTCAAGCCGTCGTCCGTGGTGGGAAGACCACACAGGAAATGTACGGCGGAACCATTTTCTACACCGTAAAATTGGATACGCCCATAACGGTCGAGAACGGCCGCGTTGTTGAATGAAATGAATAGCCGTATGCCCGGTTCGTTGATTCGTATTGGCACTTTGGCGTACTGTTTGAATCAAATGTGTTCGAAGGAGTCTCTACAGATGTGTCGCGCAATCGAAAATCACAAGGGCATAATTTCGTCCTGGATTGTCGTGATATTTGTCGCCATGTCTCCGTTCGCTCAAGCGCAAAGTTCGTCCCCTGTTTTTACCAAAGATATTCTGCCGATACTTCAGGAACATTGCCAGGGGTGTCACCGTCCAGGTCAAATAGCGCCCATGTCGTTATTGACTTATAAGGAAGTGCGTCCTTGGGCAAAATCCATTTCAAAAGAAGTGTCGAACCGCAACATGCCTCCCTTTCACGCGGAAAGTCCTTTAGGATATTTTGAAGACGATCCTCGATTGACCGACGAGCAGGTGAACTCGATTGTTCAATGGGTAGCCGATGGAGCTCCGCAAGGCAATCCCAAACTGGCACCCCCCCCTCTTGAGTGGCCGGGTGAATATTGGCACATCGGGAAACCGGATCAGATTTTCGAGTTTACGGACTACACCATAAATCATGAGCTTCGCGACGGCGATTTCGCGTTACTATTCAGCGATTACGTGTTTCCCGAGGATACGTGGGTAAAAGCCATCGAATTCAAACCGTCTGATTATTCACTCGTCCATCACGCGGGAGTGTTGACCGTCGACGATCGGTACAAGGTTCCCGAAAATAACATTCTTCTCAATACTACGGAAGAAGGGACTGGCCAGGTTCAGAAGAAAAACGTGAAACTACTCAAACAAAATTTCATGTTTACATGGCTTCCCGGATTAGATGTTTCATATCGAGGTGATGGCCAGGGTTATTTGATTAAAAAAGGGGATCGACTGGTCCTTCAAGTTCATTACGCGACCGTCGATGAAGCCACCAATTGCGACATTCAAGTCGGAATCAAATTTGTTCATGGTGAAATCAATTTTGAACATAAAGCGATTGGGATGATCATGAATAAGATGAAAATCCCCCCACATGACCCTTCGTATGTGATAAAACGGGTCGTGGCGTTTCCCCAGGATAGTGAAATTCAGGCGTTCCTCGTACATATGCATTTGCGTGGAAAGTCTACTAAATTCGTGTTCACCTATCCGGATGGTCGCGTTGAAACCGCCTTTCATGTTCCTAAATATAATTTTGATTGGCAGCGAACCTACCACCTGAAAGAGCCCTACACCGTACCGAAGGGAACCCAAGTAGAAATCATCGCCGAGTGGGATAACAGCGCAGGCAATCCTCTAAATCCGGATCCCAGTCTTGAAATCGGTTGGGGGTGGAAAACGAATGACGAAATGTACGGCGGGAGCATATACCACACAGTGAAATTGGACGAGCCTATCATGGTCTACCGTGGCCGGGAGCTCAAATGAAATTTATCGACAAGATAGGAGTTGTTTTGAAAAAATCTATAGGTCTATTTGTTTTAAGTGTGATGGTTTCGTTTACGTTTTCATCTTATGGAGAAGGTTCGTTCAAAGCGGGTTTTGCACAGGTGGATATTACGCCAAGCGAAGCAACACCCATGTGGGGATATGGCGATCGCCATGCCCTCTTGTCCCAAGGCGCACGCGACCCGCTCTATGCGAAAGCACTGGTACTTGAAACCGAATCGGGGCGTTTGGCTTTGGTGGGGCTGGATTTGGGGCGGTCACCTGGCGATCCGGAATTTCACAATATTCGCGCCGCCGTCGAGAAAAAGCTCGGTGGCGATGTATTCATTTTAATGAGCGGTTCCCACACCCACCATGGGCCGGTCCTGGAATTGAAAAACGAAGACGGCAAAGGAAAAGGTAAGTACGATTACGCCATCGCGTATCGCAAAGAACTGGAAGACAAACTGGTGAAGGTGATCGTCGAAGCCGGAAAAGATGCAGCGGATGCGCAGATTGGCTGGTCTTCCAAGCATCTTGATATGAACCGCAATCGGCACACTAAACTGGAGCCGAAACCGAGAGATACCGAACTGTCGGTGATCCGTGTTGACAACATTTCTGGAAAACCGATTGCCATTATGGCAAATTTTACGGCGCACCCGACCATGCTGAACGGTTCGGACTTGAGATTCTCCGCTGAATACCCAGGTGCGCTGATGAATGCCGTCGAAGCTGAAATGGATACGCCGTGCTTTTTCATGCAGGGCGCTTCCGGCGATTTGTCGGTCAAGAGCAACGACTCGGACAAGATCGATCCGAATGACCCCGCGTTAATGGAAAAGAATCTGCCGAAGGAGTATCGGGAGTTCTTGAAAGGCGAATTGGAAATCGATGATGAGAAGGCGTTAAAGCTTCAGCAAGACATGGTCGGAAGCGAAGCGCGTATGGTGAATTTTGGAAATCGATTGGGCCAGGAAGTAATCGCCTTGGCTAAAGCCACCGAAACGAAGGTTCCTGAATCACCGAGCGTCCAGGGCATGTACAAGGACTACGCCTTCGTGTCTCGCGTAAACTTCAAAAGTAAATTCGTGCTCGGAATGTTCAGGGCCGCTTTCTTCCCCGAACTCGCCAACGCGTCGATCGACGACGTTGCCGACAACCTCATTAAATCCAGATTGAGTGTCGCCCTTCTCAATGGCGAACTTGCCCTCGTCGGTGGTTCCGGCGAATTCTTCTGCGACCATGCCATAGGCCTCAAAGAACGTTCCCTCGCCCCCAAAACGCTCTTCTTCGGCTACTGCAATGGCCACCAAATGTATTTCCCCACCATCAAAGGAGCCTCCCAAGGCGGCTATGGCGCCAGCCCCGAAGTTTCCTGGGTCGAAGTCGGTGCCGGCGAACAAATGATCAACGACGCACTCGTCACCCTCTACGATTTCATGGGTAAATGGAAAGGCGAACCACTGGGCGGAGTGGCGAAGTAAATAGTTTTGGATTGTAACTTGATGAGAAGGACAACATTGAATGTTTTACAAAACTACAATATTACTGGGCCTTGGAATCATGACCATGGGGTGCGAAATGAATAGCGAAACGAATGCAGCGAATCCGAATCCTCCAATAGCTTCCATAGAAGCAAAAGAACTGGAAATCCACGGGGACGTGCGTGTCGACAATTACTATTGGCTCCGAGAACGCGAGAATCCGGAAGTCATCGATTATCTCAATCAGGAAAACGACTATACCGAAGCCATGATGGCCCATACGGAAGGATTGCGCGACACTCTGTTCGAGGAAATCAAAGGGCGGATCAAGCAGACCGATATGTCGGTGCCTTATCGTAGGCAGGATTATTACTATTTCTCTCGCTCGGAAGACGGAAAAGAATATTCCGTGTATTGTCGGAAACCCGGTTCACTTGATGCCGAAGAAGAAGTCATGATCGACGTCAATACATTGGCGACCGGTCACGAGTTTTTCTCTCTGGGAAACCTGAGTGTCAGTACCAATCAGAATCTGCTTGCGTACGCGCAAGACACAGTCGGACGACGCATATACACCACCTATTTTAAAGACTTAACCACGGGTAAGTTGTTGGACGACGTGCTCGAAGACGTGACCCCCAATATGGCGTGGGCCAACGACAACAAAACCCTGTTCTACACCAAACAGGATCCAGAGACGCTACGTTCCTATCGAATTTACAAGCACGTCCTCGGGACCGACCCAGCGAACGACGAACTCATCTTTGAAGAAAAGGACGACACCTTCAGCTGTTACATCTACAAAACGAAATCGCGCAAATATTTGATGATCGGCTCATCCCAGACCTTAAGCGAAGAATACCGGTATTTAGATGCCGACACACCGGACGGGGAATTCAAAATCTTCCTGGAGAGGGAACGGGATCACGAGTACAGCGTCGACCACCACGGCGACCATTTCTACATTCGGACGAATAAAGACGCCAAGAACTTTCGCATCATGCGCACGCCTGTGGACAGGATTGACCTGGAACGCTGGGAAGACGTAATTGCCCATCGGGACGATACCTTAATTCGGGGTTTCGATTTGTTCAACGACCATATGGTGGTGGAAGAACGGCGGGATGCCTTAGTCCACATTCATATTATCCCCTGGAAAGGCGAAGGCGAACACTACCTCGAGTTCGACGAACCGGCCTATACTGCATACGTTGGCATCAATCCGGAGATGGATACTCAGACCCTGCGTTTTGGATACACGTCGCTCAGAACGCCCAGCTCGGTCTATGACTATGATATGGTCAAGCGTGAAAAGACGTTGATGAAACAGGAAGAAGTACTTGGCGACTTCGATATCGCGAATTACGTCACGGAACGTGTTATTGTCGATGCCAGAGACGGCGCGAAAATTCCGGTGTCGCTCGTATATCGAAAAGGAATCGAAAAGAACGGGAAAAATCCGCTGCTGCTCTACGCGTACGGTTCTTACGGGGCCAGTACAGATGCCAGTTTCTCGTCACCGCGCTTGAGCTTGATCGACCGTGGTTTCGTCTATGCTATCGCCCATATTCGAGGCGGTCAGGAACGAGGACGGTCCTGGTACGAAGATGGCAAACTCTTCAAGAAAATGAACACCTTCACGGACTTCGTTGACGTCGGACGTGCACTCGTCGAGCAAGGCTACACCAGCCCCGATCGACTTCAGGCAAGCGGCGGTAGTGCCGGGGGACTCCTTATGGGGACCGTGATTAACCTGGCGCCTGAATTGTTCCACGGCATTGTCACACGCGTTCCCTTCGTCGACGTCGTAACTACCATGCTCGACGAAGACATTCCGTTAACGACAGGCGAGTACGACGAGTGGGGGAACCCGAACGAAAAAGACTACTACGATTACATGCTCGCCTATTCCCCCTACGACAACGTCGAAGCCAAAGACTATCCCCACATGCTCGTCACGACCGGCCTCCACGACTCCCAAGTGCAGTACTGGGAACCCGCCAAATGGATCGCCAAACTTCGCGCCCTCAAAACCGACGACAACCGTCTCCTGCTAAAAACCAACATGGATGCCGGCCACGGCGGCGCATCCGGCCGCTACAAACAATACGAAGAAACCGCCTATAACTACGCCTTTATGCTGGATTTGGCAGGCGTCACTGAATAAAGAAGAAACGGTTTCGGAGTCAGGTTCATGGATGAAAAGCACAAGGCGAATCCTTCCAAGGAAACCCAGGACGGAATCTCACGTAGAGAAGCATTAAAACTGGGTGGCGCAGCGGCATTGGCGATGGCGGTACCGTCGAAGGTCGTTCATGCGGCGGATAAGAAAATACGAATAGGCATTGTTGGCGGACGATTCGGAGCCAGCTTTCAGTTTCATGAACACCCGGATTGTATTGTCCAAGCCGTAAGCGATTTGCGTCCGGAACGACGGACGCATCTGATGAAGACGTATCAGTGCTCCAAATCGTATCCCAGTCTGGAAGAACTGGTGCTCGACACGGACATCGATGCCGTGGGATTGTTTACGGATGCCCCTCTTCACGTAGACCACGCGATATTGGCGATGCGCAACGGAAAGCATGTGCTTTCGGCCGTCCCGGCTTGCGTCGGTTCGATTGAAGATGCGGAACGGCTTCTGGCGTGTGTGAAGGAAACGGGCCTCACGTACATGATGGCCGAAACCAGCTACTACCAACAGACGACGATTTCCGCGCGCAAGTTTTACGAAGAGGGAAAGTTTGGCGACCTCTACTATTGTCAGGCTTATTACCAGCACCCTGGACTGGAATCCCTCTATTTCGAGAACGGCAAAAAGACCTGGCGCCATGGATTCACGCCCATGCATTACCCAACTCACTCGACGGGATTATTGGTCGGGGTGACCGGCGAGCGTTTGACGGAAGTATCCTGTCAGGGGTGGGGAGACGACGATCCGATTCTAAAGGACAATCAATACAACAATCCGTTTTGGAATGAGACGGCACAGTTTACGACAGACCGCGGAAACGCGTTTCATTGTTACGTCTGGTGGAAAGGCGCGCATCGAGGCATCGAGCGGGCAGAGTGGGTAGGTACGGACATGAGTCTGTACGGAACCCATCAAAATGGGACGCCACCAACGATTGTACGGAACGGCAACGGACTTCAGGAAAAAGACGATGCCGGATTCGTTCGCAATTTGTCGCCATTCGAACGATACGATCAACCGGAATGGTGGAAGACCGACATGCTTCCCGAGCCGCTCCGCCACAACAGCGGTCACGAAGGGTCGCATACGTTTTTGACCCATGAGTTCATCGATGCTCTGATGCAGGATCGAAAACCGGCAGTAGACATTTACGAGGCGTTGGCGTATACGGTGCCGGGCATTGTGGCACATGAATCGGCGCTGCAAGGCGGGAAACGGCTGAAGATTCCGCAGTTCGATCCGGCGTAGGAGCTTCGGAATGCCGACCGATTTTATGGATGCAAAGGGATGCTTTTAGGGAATGGTGTTATTTTTTTGCTTTCTTCTAAGTAGCTTATTCATATAGGTTTACGGATAGATTGAGGCCGAAACCTCGTCACGTTTTCCGGACAAATCATTGCTTGTCCCGGGAATCGTTGAGTAAAATAATTGCCTTCCAAATTCGGTGCTGCACCCCCATTATGTTCAATTCTACAGTTATTTCTATCTGCGGATTTCTTTCGGCTGCTTTGTTGGTCGTGATATTGGCGACGTTTCCGGTTCTTTCGGTGGCGCGCGACGTGATCGTTTCGCAGTTCGAGGATACCGAATCTATTTACGAGATTCCTGAGCCGGTACGGCCAGCTAATGGCGAAATTAATCGTTGGCGGGCGTCGCCTTTTCCACCAACGGATTAAGCTCCTACTATCTGGTTCGTTCATTTTATTTGGACGATGAACCATTTTCTTGAAGCTGGTTTTGGGGGCTTGACGAGCCGTCTGTCGAAGTGGTGCTTCTGGAATTGGTGCCGTCGGTGAATAGGAAGAATGCGACGGCGGCGATGATGGCGGCGATGATCACAACGCCGATTTGAGCCAATCGTTGTTTTTGGGGGGAGATATGCTGTTCATCGGGAAGAATGCTGGGTACCCTGAACATCTCGTTGCAAAACTTGCATGACGCGGTCTGGCCGGCGTGTTCTTCGGGGATTTGCAAGGCAGCCTGACAATGTGGACAGTTGATTTGCGGCACTTCACTACTCCTTTGGAATTGAGGAGGCATTCCTCAAATATCACACACTAACCCTACCAGATGCGAGGCTTGGTTTCACCGTTTGGCGTCACGTGTTTTCTGCGACAAGGATTTGTGGATTGCTTTGAGCAGTGAATTTTTTCCGGTTGAATCCTGGCCGATTTCCCAGATCATGATGCCGGCCAATTGCTGCTGGCGGGCAAAATCGACTTTTCGGCGAATGGTCGTCGGGCCATTGAAATAGAACCGGTCGACCTCGTCCGTATCGGGCGTAAGGTCGTGTTGGGTGACCAGTGAATTGTAGGTGATAGATTTGTTGCGTTCGTCGATGTTGCGGCCATAAAATGGGACGCCGAAGTACAACTTCTTTTTTGGGATATTAAGTGATAGAAAGGTCCTAACCGCGTTGGTGGAATCGTCGAATGTCGAGTGCTTTTGGGGAAAATCGTAGGCCATGAGGTGGACGCGATCGAGGGCTTTGTAGGCTTTGGGATTTAATTTTTGCCAGGGGGATAGGGCGGCGCTGAGCACGAGATCGTGTTGCGCGAAGGCGGCTTTGGTTTCTACCAGGAGTGTGGCGTAGTCTTCGTATTGGGATTTTCCTTCGGGAAATTCCCAATCCAGATCGATTCCTTCGAACCCGTGACGTTGGCATAACGCAATCATGTTGTTGATAAATCGGGCTCGCGAATCGGCGGTTGCTGCGACTTCTGCGAAATGTGTCGACCGTCCCCAGCCGCCTACGGCCAGATAGATACGGATGCCATGGTTCTGGGCCATTGCCTTAGTGGCGGCCAAGCCTTCTGGAGTCAACCGCTCGGTAGCCAATGTGCCGTCAGGGTTGGGCTCAATCGAAAAATAGATGAGGTCGGTGATATAGGTTGCTGCGTGTTGTTGCACGATTTCTGACGCTGGATTCATCGAATATCCGATGACCTTAAAATCGTTCGCGGCAACGGCTGATGCGAAGAGGAGGAGACTCGCGATGGATCCCAGGTATTTTAACTTGATCAAATCCCGGTCCTTTCTTTGAGCTTGGCGTAGTCAATACCTTGTACTGATTGATCATTCTCGATGGCCAATCCTGCTGCTGCGGCGGCTGCTTCGCCCAGCCCCATAAATACGGGTTCCATACGAATCGACCCGTGCGCGACGTGCGAGGCTGAGAGGCAAACCGGGACCAAGAGATTCTCGCATTCTTCGGCTTTGGGAACGATAGAGCGATACGAAACGCCGTAGGGGGATGGAGGAACCTGCCAAATAACTCCGTCACGCCTCACGAATCCCCGTTCGTTTACAAAATACTGGACAACGTGGGAATCCATTCCAAATACCGCGAGCGTAACGGGATCCTCCGCGATGGTTTTGTGTTCGCAATTTGCTTGCGTCATCACGTAGTCGCTGATCATTCGTCTGGCTTCGCGAATATAAATCATGTAAGGCCAATGATCATTATCCGTGAACTCGTCTTTTGGAAGTCCCCACTTTGCTGCATAGGTTCGTATTTTTTCCGGAATGCGGGGGTTATTGCCGAGGGTCCAAAGAAATCCACGAGTGTATTCCTTATGGGCTTCTTCGATTTCACGCCGGCGCTGGTAAGTGGCTTCCGGATAGTCCCAGTTGGCCCCGCCGAAGTCATTCCCGATGGCATGCATGCTGTTCCAATCCACTTTGTCGTCGCGTCCACCCAGATTCTCGATGAGCGCAGGAAACCGGTCGTCACCCGCTTCAAAATTTCGAATGAGCAGTTCATGGTCGATGGCGCGATAGGTGGCCGGTTTCTCGATCGGTATCCGGTTGTCAGGGTTCGATGTGAGACACATGCGGTAGTTGTAGGCCTGGATTTTGTGGTCGCCGGTACCGTTTACCAGATTCAAATCCTGGACGAGAGGGAGGAGGCCGCTCTCAGGATCGCCCGCCACGACATACGGGTCGACGTCAACAACAAAGTGGTCTTTGTCTTTTTGCGTGTAATGGATGCGCGGGGACGTGTCGCCCCGGCGCACGCCCGCGATCGATTCTCCGTATTGAGATTTTGATTCCCGACCGACGGTGTAAGAGACGCCCGCGGCTGCCATCAGGTCACCCACGTAGGTGGCGTCGATGAACATTTTTGCGCGGTAGGTTTTTCCACTAAGCGTCGTAATGGAGAGAATTCTGTTTCCATCCATGGTTACGCCGTTTTCGCGGTCGAGAAATTCGTTGTAGTGGACCTCGATTCCGGCTTCCTCGGTCATCCTGCGGAAGACTTGCTGTCCCACGTGTGGTTCGAAACTTCGGATGAAGTCCCTACCGTACTGGCTAGCGACACCTTTATAAAATTCAGAAGCGATCCCGCGCACGATGTTCAGGTTCGCCCCACCAAAATCGGTCGCACCCAACCCGCTCGCGCTCATGCCGCCAAGAAATCGGGTCGGATTCACCAGTACGACATCCCGCCCGTCACGTTTCGCCGAAATGGCCGCCGTAACCGCGGCAGAAGAGTCGCCGTACACCACGATATCGTAGTCGCCTGGAGCGGATTGTGCAGTCAAAGGCTCGAGGCATAGGATTATGCATATGAAAATTCGCACCATCGTTGGTGAATGGTCAGTCCTTCGCACTATTCTTTTCAAACCACGCCGATAATTCGTCTTCACTTATTTCTCCTCCGGCGACTTTTTCAAACGTAATCGCAGCATCTACTTCTTCTGCTCGGAATTTGAAACCGTTTAATTCTAGAAAAACAACACCTGTAGCGAAAGCCGTTCGTTTGTTGCCGTCAACGAATGGGTGGTTATTGGCGATTCCATAGCTGTACGCTGCGGCCAACAAGAAGATGGAGGCGTTTTCGTCGTAGGACCATTTTTGTTTAGGACGGGAGAGTGCCGAGGATAGAAGGTCTTTTTCGCGAACCCCTTCCGGCCCGCCGTGTTCTACCAATAAACGGGAGTGAACGGCCTGGACGACTTTGTCCAGAACCCATATCGGCTCCTTCATTTTCCAAGCCTTCGGAGGGTATTGCGATAGCGTTTCATTACGTCTTCGGCGACACCCATTTGCTGGTCGAAATCGTCGTCGTAGGGAGTGAGCGTATATCCGTCGGGAGTTTCAACGAGGCACAAAGAATCGCCCTTGGTCACATTCATTTTTGCCAAGGCTTCTTTTGGTAAAACGATGCCGGTAGAATTTCCGATTTGCGAAAGTTTGACCTTTTTCATGGGCGATTTCCTGTTATAACGTTTGTTATTACTTATTTTATACCATTTTCCAAAATCCTGCAAAAATTAAGGAATATAGTGTGTTTTGTGCTTGGTTGTTTAAACGATCTTTGGCGGTTTATGCCAGAATCTCATGTACTACGTTTCCATGCACATCGGTGAGCCGGAAATCGCGACCCGCATAACGGTAGGTGAATTCTTCGTGGTTGAAGCCAAGGAGGTGGAGCATGGTGGCGTGGAGGTCGTGGACGTGGACGCGGTCTTCCACGGCCTGAAATCCGAATTCGTCGGTCGCGCCGTGGATGTGGCCGCCTTTGACGCCTCCGCCGGCGAGGACTGCGGTGAATCCGTAGTGATTGTGATCGCGGCCGTTGATTTTGCCTGAGTTGGCACCGGCTTGGGGGAGCTCGACGGTTGGGGTGCGTCCGAATTCACCGACGAGAAGGACGAGCGTGTCCTTCAGCATGTCACGGTCTTTCAGGTCTTGCAGAAGGGCCGCAATACCGGAATCACATTGGCCCGCCAGTTTCCGGTGGTTGTCCTCCAGGTCATCGTGAGCGTCCCACGGTTGTCCGTGCCCGTGCCAGCATTGGATGAAGCGTACGCCTCGTTCAAGAAGACGTCGTGCAATTAACAATTGCTTGGATTGAACGGCCGTTCCATATCGTTCCCGCGTTTCCTTCGATTCTTTGGAAATGTCAAAGGCGTCGGTGGCTTCCATCTGCATCCGATAGGCCAACTCGAAGGAGTGAATCCGCGCATCCATCTGAGCATCGTTGGCGCGCGCTTTTTGGTATTTCAGGTTCAGCTGTTCGAGAAGGTCCAGTTGCTTTCGTTGGTCTTTCCGTGAGGTATATTGATTCTTGATGTTCTCGATCAACTTTTCAACTTCAGTATTGCGCGTATTAATATACGTGCCTTGATGTACGCCGGGAAGAAAACCCGATTGCCAGTTCTGACTCTCCTGAATGGGATACCCATCGGGGCACATCGAAATAAACCCGGGTAAACTCTGATTTTCCGTTCCCAAGCCATACGTCACCCACGAACCAAAGCTGGGCCGAATCAAACGCGCCTCACCCGTATTCATTAATAGCAAAGAGGGTTCATGATTCGGCACATCGGCATGCATCGAACGAATAACACACAGGTCGTCGGCGTGCGCGGCGGTTTTCTCAAAGAGTTCACTGATAGGCATGCCACTTTCGCCGTATTGCTTGAATTCAAACGGGGACCGGAACGCGCCTCCAGTCGGACGTTCGGTCCTTAAATTTTCGGTGGGCAGACTTTTGCCGTGATACTTATCCAGAATTGGCTTCGGATCGAAACTGTCCAGATGGGACAACCCGCCGTTGAAGAAAATATGGATGACGCGCTTAGCTTTTCCCGGGAAGTGGGGGGCTCGGGGGGCCATAGGTGATACGCCCGATGCCGCCGACGCGTCTCCGCCAAGAAGACCGGCCAAACCCATCGTACCAAACCCCAACCCCGTGCGCTGTAGGAAATCACGACGCGTGAGTGCGAAATCATCATTATCGAATTGGTGATGGTCCATATTTATTTCCGTGCCTTTTTAATCAACATGCATAAATTCGAAAAACTTCAATCAACATACATAAATTCGTTCGTCATGAGCAACACCTGCGCAACTTGTTCCCACGGCGTCAGCGGATCCGGCGCGGCCGGTAGAGGCCCAGCGAAATCCGCTCGGGAGTCCCAGCTTAGACGGACACTCTCACCCTCGGTGCCTTCAGGTTGGTCCATCAACACTTTTGGAATCCACGAGTAGCTGTCGTAACCATTGTTGGTGTCGGGAGAGACTACGAAATCGATGGTGTCACCTTTGGATACCGCGACATTCTCAATGGCCGTGTCGTCGAACCCGTTGAAGGCCGCGTAGTCACCCAACAACCCCGATCGACTCGACACGACATATCCCAGAACCCCGTCGCCGTTCTCGTTGGAATGGCGCAAGCGTCCCTTGATTTCGATTGTACCGTCCCTCGGTGCGACCCAACGATGGATAGCGGCGTGTTGCACGTCCAAGCCCGGGTGGCCGCCGCTGGAATTGATCGTAATGTGGCCGAGTTCTTTACTCGGGTATTCGTCATGCGTTTGCCACCGTTTTTTCTTATATTTTGTGAAGGCGGTGAAAGATTCGACCTGTTCAGTTTCAATATTGTAATACCCATATCCATACTGCCATTCCGACGGGTCAGGTTGCGGCGGGCCTTTATCAAATGGGGTTTCGGTCAAAAATCGCGTGATGTTCTGTTTTTCGATCGAATCCGGTTTTCGCTGAAGAATCCTCTGGTACAGCTGGTCGATCTTCACCGACGTGTCGGAACCCTCGACGCATTCCAGTGATTCGGACAATGCACGCGCCTGTTTTAACGAAAAGGGACTATTCATCAGGTAGAGGGCCTGCTGCGGGACCACCGTCTCTGCCCGTCTAGGGCTGTGCAAATCCGGCGAGGCGAAATCGAAGGTCTTGATAAACCCGGCCATGTTTTGCCGTATCACTGTTCCGTAAATCGTACGCCGCATCGTCGGATTTTTTCCGCTCAATGATTGTGGTTTTCCACCAATCGTCGGATCCAATTTTCCGGATGCAAACAAAAGGGAATCACGCATCGCCTCAAAGTTAAGCCTCTTACGATTTTGTCGCCACAGGAATTTGTTCTCGATGTCCAAATCTTCGAAATCAGCATTACCCATGCTGGATTGCTGATACGTCGATGACATCAATATTCGTTTGGTCAGTTTTTTCACTGACCATCCATCTTCCATGAATGTTGCTGCGAGATAATCCAAAAGTTCAGGGTGGGTGGGGCCGTCACTCCGCAATCCGAAATCACTAGGCGTTCCGACAAGGGGCGATCCCATGAGACGCATCCAAACCCGATTCACGAACACGCGCGCGGTAAGAGGGTTGTTGTCGCTCGCGATGGCCTGCGCGAGTTCCAATCTGCCGGAACCGTTCTCAAAAGGCTTCGGCGGTCCATCCGACAAAACCTGTAGAAATTGCCGGGGGACGGTATCCCCTCGATTCGACTGCTTTCCGCGCAGGTAAATATACGGCTCGTATAGGGCGTCCGCGTCGACAAATCCCATCGCCCGGTCCGGCCGTCCTTCATGGGATCCTTCATGGCGCGCGATGGCTCGGCGATAAGTCCGTACCTGTCCCTGTTCAGGCGTATCGCTGATGCGGAAAACGTCTCCCGCTGCGATATTGGATGGGGAGCCCGAAGCGAAAATAGCTTGGCGAATAGATTCGGCCGCTGGATCCGCTAAAGAATCCGGTAAGGAGAGTTCAGCCTCCGGCTGCTGAACGGCGATTTGTGCGGCCGTTGCCAACTGAGCCTTCCACGCCGAGTCGATTTCGTTAAAAACGTTGACGTAGATCTGAACGACTTCGTCCATCGATGCCGGAGGTTCATTCTTGAAGGCGTTTTGAATACGCCGATTGATTGGGGTTTCCGTTCCCGCTTCAAGAATTCGCGTCGTGACCCGATGCGACATCAATGTAAACGAATTCTCAGGCAGGGCATGAAACCAGGCCAACGGAGTGAATAACGCGTCGGGATTCGCAATCTTTTCCGACAGGTATGTTCTCCACGGAGTCAGAATCTGCGGACGAAGTTCCCGTTCTTTGGCCAGTTTCTTGAAAGAAACTTCATCATCCATCGTTATACCATCGTAGGCACCTTTGAAGTACTGCAACGTTTTCTGCTGGGTCTCCAGAAGCAATTCACGATGAATCTTCACTTCGTACGCTTCTAGTTTGTCTTTTCTCTCGCCGAGAATGCGAATGAATTCCTGATATTCCGGATCGTCTACATCGGGTTCCTCAATCAGTGGATATTCGGAGGGTACGCGAGAACTTCTGAATACTCCGAATAGAGAATAGTAATCCGCCGATGGGATCGGGTCGAATTTGTGGTCGTGGCAACGGGCACAACTCACCGTCAAACCCATCATGCCGCGAGTCACCACGTCGATACGGTCATCAGTGATGTCATTTAGTACATTCAAAAACCGCCGACCTAGCGTGAGAAAACCGAGGGCCGCCAAAGGTCGTTTGTCTTCGCCCAATTCCAGACGGTCCGCGGCGATTTGTTCGATGATAAATTGATTGAATGGCAAGTCCTCGTTGAAAGAACGTACTACGTAATCGCGATAGGTATAGGAATAAGGATACAGCGCGTCTTCTTGAAATACGTACCCCTTCGTATCCGCATACCGCGCTACATCGAGCCAATGCCGGGCCCAACGTTCTCCGTAATGGGGGGACGCCAGTAGTCGGTCTACTAAATCTTCGAATGCGTCCGGCGAAATGTCATTTTTGTAGGCTTGGACTTCTTCGTGCGTAGGTGGAAGACCCGTCAAGTCGTAGGACAGGCGCCGGATCAACGTTCGCTTGTCAGCCCTTGCCGCTGGTTTCAGCCCATTCGTATTCAAGGCTTCCAGAATCAAAGCATCAATCGGGGAAGCCGACGGGATTTCGGGTTTGGTGACCGGCTGAAAAGCCCAATGGGTATCCCGCGCCTGCCTGATGGTTTCGGCGATATCGACTGGTGCTTCACCCGGTTCCGATGGAGCTTCTTCGCCCGGCCATGGTGTCCCCATCAGTACCCATCGTCGAATCGCGTCAATTTCGTGATCATCAAGACGCATATCCGGAGGCATCTTGATTTCGCTACGGTATTCGACATGCTCAATCATGAGGCTGGCAGCGAGATTGTCGCGGTTCACAGGCGAGCCCGAAAGCCCGCCCTGATTGATGGCTGCCAGAGAATCAAGACGAAGTTCATTTTCCTGTTTTTTGGAGCCATGGCATTCGTAACAGGTTTCAGCAAGGAGCGGGCGAATGGAGGTCTCGAAAAACTCGACGGTTTCCGGCTCGATATCTTCCGAATACGCCGGTAAAAAGGAGAATGCCGCCGCAGCAACGATTACCGGCAGCACAGCTCCTTTTCTCATATCAAACAAGCCCATTTCATTCCTCGTGAAGAACAAAATTCATTATAACAAAGGGGAATACGAATACATATTGTAAACTTTGTCATATTTCGGGCATCATTCTCATTCGCTCAAACTAGAATTAGGAAAAATATCGTGGAAAAATCGTTAGACTCAAAGCTCAAGCAACTGAAAGAGGACCCCTCTGCAGACGTGTTTATTATCGCTGACGCAAAAGATGCGGACATGGCATTTGGATTGGCCGCCACCGGACCAGCGGTGGACGGACAGCACCCGTCGCTCCAGCAATACCGGGATAATATCAAGACTGTCGTGGAACAGGGCGTGGTGGATCTGGTGTTGATGTCTGCTTCCAATAACGAAGCCCTGGCGCTGAAAGATCGCATCTTCGAAAATACCGCGATTACCCCGGTTGCACGCGCCAACGACACGACCGATATCTGGTCCGCAGTTGATAGTCAGTACAATCAGCAACCATCGCTTCCATTTCGTTCAGCCTCGCTCCAACATATCCAGTTTGGAGATGCGGTGCGTCACGACGACGTTTTCGAAAGCCGAACAGACATGGGATTGTACTCAATCACGTTCAATAACGACACTGAACTCGACGCCTGGGCCAGCGAGGCTTACAAGGAATTCAGGGCGGAAGCGGAAGCTCAACGATTCCGTCACTTGCTCGAAGTATTCGCGCCGAATGTAGAAGGAGCGGTTCCCGCCGAATCGGTCGGCCGATACATGAACGACATGATTGTGCGCACATTGGCCGGCGTGACCGAAGTCCAGCGACCCGAGTTCCTGAAAATTCCTTACACTGGAGCGAAAAATCTCGAAGACCTGGTGCATTACGATCCGAAGATGATCGTTGGAATTTTAGGCGGGGCTTCAGGGACCACAATGGATGCGTTTACGTTGATTGCAAAATCGAAAGAGCATGGCGCCCGTGCGGCTCTCTTCGGCAGGAAAATCAACAACGCTGAAGATCAGTTGTTGTTTATTGATTATCTTCGTAAGATCGTCGACGGCGACATTTCTGCGGAAGACGCGGTCAAGGCGTACCACGCGGATTTGAGCGCCAACGGAATTCAGCCGACTCGGGAACTAGCAGCCGATCTGGAAATTACGGAAAACGTATTACTCGACTAAATGTGCCATTGTCCACGACCGGCGCTACCCAGCAGCCGATTCGCCGATTCATCGTTCAATATTCGTTCGTTCTTTCCGTCCCATTCGAGCGGCCTCTGTAAGCGGTAGGACAGATTAGCCAGGATGCACATGGTGGCTACTTTATGGCCAGCCGCAATATCCATGATCGGTTTTTCGCGCGACTTGATGCAATCGAACCAATCCTGGTGATGGCCTTTGCTACGGTACGCGTGATAGCCGTCGGAAGGCGGCGTGTAGTTCATCGCTTTTTCCTCGGCGTAACAACCGCCGTCGCCCCCTTTGAGGGCTACTTGACCTTTGTCACCGTAGTAGGCGGCTCCGAAATCGTGATCGGCCGCTCGTTTTCCAGGTTGGTCCCATACGATCGTTAGATCAGGATTTTTGTATTCGTAAGTAACCTTCAGATCGGGAGGGCAATTCCACAGACCCGTCGCCGGAGCATTTCCAGTCGCAGTTACTTTGACCGGACTTTTATCATCCAGATCGAGGCACCAAGAAGCGACGCTCAACACGTGGGCTCCACGGTCTCGGATTTGTCCGCCACCGAAGTCCAACATCCAACGGAAATTAAAGTGTACGCGGTCCGGATTGTAAGGCACCCATTGAGCAGGTCCGAGCCACATGTCCCAATCCAGATGTTTGGGGGCCGGTCCGTTTTTCGATGGATCACCGCCGACAGGATTTTCGTAATGCCAACATTCAACGCGATTCACGGTTCCAATTTGCCCGTTCCGAATATAGTCGCACGTCGCTCGCGCATCGGGAGTCGACCGACCCTGGGAACCCACCTGCATGACGCGTTTGTGATGACGCGCAGCATTGAGCATAGCCTGACCTTCTTCAATCGTCTTGCTGGAAGGCTTCTCGACATACACATCTTTGCCCGCGTCACACGCCTGTACTGCCATAATGCCGTGCCAGTGATCGGGAGCCACAATGACGACCGCGTCCAAATCTTTCCGATCGAGAACGGCGCGAAAATCGCCGTACGCTTTCGCAGAACCGTTGGTCATATCCATGGCCTGACCGAGATGGGTCTGGTCGACATCGCAGACCGCGGCAACCGCCACGTCATCGCGTCCGGTAAGAAACCGGAGATGACTTTTACCCTGACCACCGCAGCCAATTACACCTACCACCAACTTATCATTAGCTCCGGTCTTACCCACCTGGGCTAAAACGCCACTGGGAAGAATCATAGGTGCAACCGCGGCGGCTGATGCTGCAAGAAATTTCCTGCGGCTTACGGGCAAAGGCGTTAACTTTGGCATGATGTTCTTCTCCGTCCAAGGGCGAACGGTTACCATACGGCATTAAAAGCTTGTGGGTCAATTTCTCAAGCGAGTAACTCATGGACGACTTCACCGTGCACATCGGTCAAGCGAAAATCCCGTCCCTGAAAACGATACGTCAGCTGAGTATGGTCAAAACCCAGGAGTTGGAGTATGGTCGCCTGAATGTCGTGAACGTGGATAGGGTGTTCAGTAATCTGCATGCCGAGGTCGTCGGTTTGACCGATCGTTTGGCCCGGCTTGATGCCCCCGCCAGCCATCCACATAGAGAACGCCTGCGGATGGTGGTCGCGTCCGCGGCTTCGTCCGAGGGCCGCGCTCGATTCAACCATAGGCGTACGTCCAAATTCGCCGCCCCAAATGACGAGGGTATCGTCCAGCAAGCCGCGCTGTTTCAAGTCGGTGACCAACGCAGCGCACGCCTGATCCGTTTCCTTACATTTTCCTTTAATACCGCCCTCAACATCGCTATGGTGGTCCCAGCTTCCGTGATAACAATTCACGAAACGCACACCGCGCTCAATCATTCGCCGCGCGAGTAGACAATTATTCGCGAAGGAGGACTCGCCGGGTTTCGCACCGTACATTTCGAGCGTCTTCGGGTCTTCCTTGGAAAGGTCGACGGCTTCCGGCGCGCTCGATTGCATACGATACGCCAGTTCATACGCTTCGATACGGGCCGCGATATCGGGATCACCAACCTGTTCATGGCGGTGCGAGTTGAGTTGGTTCAACACGTCCAGTGATTTTCGTTGCAGGGCTGAATCGATCCCTTTGGGATTCGATAGGTTAAGGATGGGGTCGCCTTTTCCGCGAAACGGCACGCCTTGGTAGCTCGTCGGCATGAAGCCGCAACTCCAATTGGCTACTCCGCCGCTCGTTCCGTTGCCGGAATTCAACACGACGAACCCGGGTAAGTTATCCGCCTCGCTGCCCAGTCCATACGTGACCCACGACCCCATACTCGGACGTCCCGGCAACGGGCCACCGGTGTTAAAGAAAATCTGAGCCGGTGCGTGATTGAATTGATCCGTGTGAACCGATTTTATAATCGCGATATCGTCCACGACGTTGGAAAGATGGGGGAGCATTTCGGATAATTCAGCACCGGACTCACCGTGTTTCGCGAATGAGAACGGTGAAGCCATCATCGACGCAGTATTATTGATGAACGCATACCGTTGATCCTTGATGATGGATTCCGGTACGGGTGTTCCGTCGTACTTCGTTAAAATGGGTTTGTGATCAAATAGATCCAACTGGCTCGGCGCGCCGGCCATAAATAAATGAATCACGCGCTTGGCTTTCGGGGCAAAATGCGGCGCTTTGACGGCCATGGGATTCGTCTGCGCCCAGGATGTTCCCTGGCACAGTAGCGACGCCAATGCGATTTTACCGACACCAATCCCGCAATCCTTGAAAAAATGACGTCGTGTAATATCGTTCTGCATCTGGTCAGCCCCGCACAATCATTTCGTCTAAATTCAATACAATTCGACTTACGGCCACCCACGCGGCCAACTCCGGCAATTCGTCCGTACTGGTCAGGGCGCCAAGTGCGCCGGAAAGGTTTCGGGCCACGTCCGAATTTTTTTTGAACTCTTTTCTCTGCTGTTTGAAGAATTCTTGAATTGCTTTTCGTTCTACTTTGTCGGGTGGCCTGCTCAACGCAGCGAGAAAAAGATAATCGATTTTATCGCTGACCGACCCTTGCTGATTTAAGACGCGCTTTCCGAGAGCCTGTGCAATTTCGGTGAAAACCGTGTCGTTCATCAACGTCAACGCTTGGAGCGGCGTGTTGGATCGTTGACGGCGTACACACGTTTCTTCACGGGACGGCACGTCGAATGTGGTTCCGCCTGCATAGGGAGAGGTGCGTTTCCAGTAGGTGTACATCGTCCTGCGGTGGCGGGCGTCTCCTTCGCTCGTCGGCCAGTTACTCTTGCTATAGGCGAGACGATCCACCCCGGCCGGCTCCGGCGGATACACGCTTGGACCACCAACAGTCGCGCTCAATAGGCCCGCGGCCTGCAACGCTGCATCCCGAATCGACTCGGCCGTCAACCGGAATCGGGGACCGCGCGAGAGCAGAATGTTGTTCGGGTCCTGTTCCAATTGCTCGGGTGTAGTCGCGCTTGAGCGTTTAAAGGCATCGGATGAAACCATGAGTTTATGCATGGCCTGCATGTCCCATCCCGAATCAATGAGTTCCACCGCGAGCCAGTCGAGGAGTTCCGGATGGGAGGGGGGAGAGCCGCGTACACCAAAGTCTTCGGAGGTTTCGACGATGCCTCGACCGAATACTTGTTGCCACAACTGATTAGCTAGGACGCGCGCTGTAAGTGGATTTTCGGGCGATGTGAGCCAATCTGACAGAGCGATCCGGTCTTGCGGTTGATCGGGGTCCATGTCGTGGAGCACGGCCGGAACATCGGCTTTCACCTTCTGTCGCGGACTCAAAAATTCACCGCGATTGTACATCCGCGTTTCGCGTGCAGGGGTTCGAGGTGACATCGTCAATGTCTTGGCCAGTTTCGGACGCGCTTTCCGCTGCGCCTCTCTTTTTTCTCGAAGCTCATTATATTCCGAAGCGACTTCCCGAAAATAGAACTCGCGCAGGGTCGTTAGGTCACCTTCAGACCTTTCGACCGTGGGCATGCTCAAAATGCGTTCGATGTCGTGCGGATAGGGAAACGCGGGCATCGATAGGGGAACGAGGTTTCCCGGATTGTCGGAAGCGGTTGCGTAAGAAACACGAAATCTTCCCAAGGTATGTTGATGGATGTAGTCCTGCCTCAGGACTACACGATACACATTTTTGTCGGACTTCGTTGCCTCGCTGAAAACAAATACGGCGCGATGTGCGTTCCCTGTACCCCCCTTAATCGACCAACCCGTATCGTCCAGCCCGTCCAGCGCCTGTAGCGCACTCCGGTTCTTCGTCGTGTAACTGGCAGAGGCTGTTGCCAAGGGGATCGAATACTGCATGTCAAAGGCGTCGCGGTTGTACATTTCGAAGCTGGTTAACAGAAAGTCGCCTTCGGCCAATATCGTTCCGCGTCCTGGTCCGCCGCCCGGCAGCGATTCGTGGGGGAGTACTTCTAGTCTGATAGCGATGAGTGGCGATCCTAGTGTTTCGAATAATATCGAATACGTGTCGTCGTTCGGAATGTCCCCTGTCGCCAGAATCGATGAATCACTTAGTTTTACGAGCGTGGCACCTTTTAGTGAGGCTGCCTCCAATATCAAAGGAAACGACCATCGTACAGCTTTTTTCTCGAACTCATCCACCCACTTATCGAAGGCATTTTGAGTCTCTGAATCATCTTGAACACTATCGATGATCTCCTCATTGAGGGCCGCGACCATCGCATCTAGCTCCGACTGTTTTGAAATAACTTTTTCGTCCACAATTGGCAACACCGTTTCCTCTGTGTCATTGAAATACGCAAACAGCTGATAATATTCCTTACGCGAAATAGCGTCGTACTTGTGGTTGTGACATTGAGCACAGGCGACCGTCAAACCAAGGAGTGCAGTGCCAGTTGTATTCGTCCGATCGACTGTCCGCTTGAATCGATCTTCTGCCGCGTCGATTCCACCTTCCTCATTCAACATCGCATTTCGATGAAAACCTGTCGCGATTTTTTGCGATTCAGTGGCGTTCGGAAGTAGATCTCCTGCTAACTGTTCGGTGATGAACTGGTCGAAGGGCATGTTGTCATTGAAGGCGTTGATGACCCAATCGCGGTAGGGCCACATGGTACGGGGTCGGTCTTTTTCGTACCCGTTGGTATCGGCATATCGTGCGATGTCGAGCCATCGCACGGCCTGGTGTTCACCGTACCGGGGCGATGCCACCAGTTGAGTAAGTAATCGTTCGTAGGCGTCGTCCGAACGATCGTTTACGAAATCCGCGATTTCTTCCAGAGATGGGGGGATGCCGATCATCTCGAGGTAGGTGCGTCGTACTAAAGTGTGTTTATCGGCAGTCTCGGTTGGTTCGAGATTCGAAATTTTTAGCTTTTCCGATATGAAATAGTCGATTGGATTCTTTTGGGTGTTGCTCTGAAGGAAGTCTTTTTTCTTGGGGATTTTGTAGGCCCAATGTTCGCTTGAGTTGGTGTTTTGGGGCCATGGCGAACCGACGTCGATCCATTGTTTAAGGAGTTCGATTTCGGCTGGGTCGAGTGCTTTGCGGGCCATCGGCATGCGGACCAAGGGATCGGTAGAGGTAATCTTTCGGATAATGAGACTACCCGCGGAATCGCCCGAGAGAATGGCAGGAGTTTTGGAATTCCCGCCTTTCAGGATGGCGTCGCGAGAATCAAGTCGTAGTCCACTTTGCTGCGTGCGCGGACCGTGGCATTCCCAACAATTTTGTTTCAGGACCAGCGCGGCGCGGTCGGCGAGGTCAGAGTCTTGTGCCAATAAAAAAGGGCTCCAAACGAAGCAACAGCTTAATGTGAAAGCCCTAATGAATTGCATTTTTTTGTAACTGATCGTGCTACCGCTCATCATTTTTCCAGTGTATCACGATCGCGTCACGGATTCTTCCCTCAAGGTTACTTCAATTCCTTAATCTCGATATCCTTAAACCACACCCGCATATCTTCCCCAACATGAAGCTGCAACGCGATGACGCCTTCTTTGGCACCCTCCGGATCGTCGAAATCCAGTGTCGTTTTTCCGTTGAGTACGATTTTTATATGATCGCCTTTACAGGTGATCTCAAACTGGTTCCAATCCCCTTGTTTTCCGGTCGCGTGAATGGCCGCCTGTTCTTCCTTGCTCAACGCCTTCCAATATTCCATAATTCCGCGTTTCTTTTCTTCGTATAGCATCCCGAAATAGGTTTTTTCCGCTAAATCGGCTTGGTATCCGGCGACCACGAAATTTCTACGCTGTTCGCTGCGGAACTGGATTCCGCTGTTGCCGTTTTCGAGTTTGGTTTTGACCCGGAGCACAAAATCTTTATAGGTTTTCTTTGTGGATAAAAACGTATTACTCGTGATCTTGTTTCCGTGAGTCGAGCCCAGAATCGCACCGTCGTCGACGCTCCATAACTTCTCATCGCCGTCCCATCCTTTTAGACCCTTGCCATTAAACAACGGCTTGAATCCTTTTTCAGCATGGGCGAACGTGGGAACGACGAAGACGGCGACCAAAATGACGCTCGTCAATAATTTCGAATATGACATTAGAATAGTCCTTGATTAACGAAGTGGGGAATAGTCGGTGGGTTGCAAATAGATGGATTCGATATTTTTCACCAACGCGCCATCTGCTTTCGAGTTTTTGTACGCTTCGCGCCAAACAGGGTCGCTACCGAAACCTTTCCAGTTAGCCTTGGCAGCTTCCATGCTTTCATGCCCAATCAAATAGGTAAGTGTGTTGCCATCACCGTCGACCGGCGTCCAGTATCCCACCAATGACATACCGTGCTTCACGAACAAGTGGTTTGTGTGGTCGCTGAACCGAGCATGAAGATCGTCCAGCTTGCCGTCGTTCGTATAATAAGTACGCAGTTCATATACACGCGCTTTTTCCGCCGGAGCCGAATACGCAGTTTGCGAGGATTGTCCAACAATAATGCCAATTCCGAATACCATCGTAATGAGAACGATGGATGCGAGAGTCTTTTTGATAGTCATGAAATGTCTCCTTAAGTGAGTTGTCTGATTAGACCATACCGACTCAAAGGCAAACAAGCCCTTTTTCTGTTGTCTACCTACCCATCTCGCTCCCCTTGGTGTCATTGCGAGCGAAGCGCGGCAATCTGGTTATCATGATGACGGCCACCAAGTGCGATCGTCGTTTGTTCAAGGAAATTTTCACATGACAGTGTGACCTTAAATTTCATTATTGGTTTGACCAATTGACAAATCCCCGATACTGAACGTAGACTGCATTCCCTGAACGCAAAAGAGAGAAAGATATTTATGGAACGAAACGGGCTAGCAGGAATCGGATCCTGGATCATGGATCACGTCCGAATGATCGATACATGGCCGGAGGAACAAACCCTGGCCAACGTCCACGGAGAGGAATTCTCCGGCGGTGGACTGGCGCACAATCTAATCGTGGACGTCGCGAAGTTCGATTTGGATATTCCGTTGGAAGCGGTAGGCTTCGTGGGGAACGATGACGACGGAAGGCGGATTCTCGGCCTATGTCAGGAATTGGGTGCCGATACTAGCCACCTCGTGGTCGACGACACACAGCCCACGTCGTATACGGAAGTCATGACCGTCGAGTCGACGGGAAACCGCACATTCTTCCATTCGCGTGGCGCCAACAACCTCATCACCTCCGACACCATCCCCTATACCGAGTTAGTCTCGAAAATCGCGCACGTAGGTTACCTGTTATTGAGTGACGGGATGGACGCCGAAAATGAAGACTATGGCAGTGAAGCCGCAGAAATTCTACACAACCTCCAGCAAGTGGGAATCAAGACGTCTATCGATACCGTGAGTGAGAACTCAGACCGCTTTCTCAAGTTGATTCCACCGGCTCTCAAATACACCGACTATGTCATTCTCAATGAGTTCGAAGCGGGGCACACCACCGGACATACAATCATCAAAGACGATGCCCTCGACGCGGTTGCGTTGAAAGAGTCGGCCAAACAATTGATGGGCCTCGGTGAATCCGAACTGGTCGTCATACACATGGCCATAGGCGCTTATGCAATAACGAAAGACGGAAAAGAACTGTTTCAACCCTCCCTGGATATCCCATCTGATTACATCCAAGGCGGAGCCGGGGCAGGGGATGCATTTTGCGCCGGCGTATTGGTCGGCCTCCACGAAGGGTGGGACCTGGAAGATGGTCTGCGTTTCGGGACGGCCGCTGCCACAGCATGTATGAGCAGCGCCACGTGTACGGATGGTGTACTCAGTCATCCTGATTGCATGGAACTATTTAATCGATTCGAATTTCGTCCATCACCAATGTAAAAAAAGGCGCTGAAGCGTCCGGGCCTCAACGCCTCTATCGTTACATCGATTTGGCTTTGGACTTCGCGTCAGTTTCAACGGCCGCTTGCGGCTCTTCCCCGGGCGCTTCCATATAAGGCATCGCAGGAGTCAATCCAAGCAAGCGCGAATAAATCGTCAACGCCCCACGGTGATGAGCCGTGTGTTCGACAATCGACGGAAACGCTACGAACTTTGGCGTGTTGGCAAATACCGGGCTGTCTTCCGGCATCGGAACGGCCAAATCTTCTATCGATGATGTAGAGGCAATGCCCATGGCTTTGGCGTAACTGACATTGACCCAGTCTCTGGCCTCTGCCATCGTCGTAACTTTCCTGACATCATTCAGATGTTCTTCAAAATTCATGTCGAAGCCTTCACCAACAATCCCTTCCATGAACCAGTCAATCGTCTGGCCGACATGGGCAATTTGCTGACACGTTGTCATGACATCTGGACTGGGTGCGAAATGGGCATGTTTTTCGGTCAAACAACTCGTCGAGCGGGTAAAAAATTCGAGGCTGGCTTTCAATTCGTTTACGAACGTCTGCGTATCCATCGTATTTCCTCCTGTAGAGAAATCTTTTGATTACCCTATATTTTATCATTGCGACCCGAAACTGTCATTGATTTTCTGGCCGTTCCTCCCAGATTTCGGCAAATGGATCTTGACTGGAATCAGTCTCTCTTTGGTATTCGGTATATACGGCTAGTTTTTCGGCAATTTCTTTTCCAAATTCACGTTCGATTACCGCCAGCGCCATGTCCGTACCGGCGGTTACGCCCGAGGAGGTTACGCGGTCACCGTCGTCGACCCAACGCGCCTTCTTAATCCACTCGACCTTATCACTCTGTTCCGTGGCCCAGTTGAATGAAAACTTATTCGAAGTAGCCTTTCGGCCATCCAGCAATCCCGCTTTCGCTAACAGCCCGGAACCCGTGCACACCGACATCACCAATTGTGCAGAGGCCGCGAGTTGCTGGAGTCCCGTAAGGAAACCTTCGTCGCGAACCAGTGCGCGGGTACCCTGGCCTCCCGGTACGAGCAGCCAATCGAAATGCGGATGCTCATCGAAACTGAAGGGGGCGTCAACGTTCGTCTTTTGAGCCGATTCGACCAAACCTGCCTGCGGCGCCACCATATGCATATCAATCTGTTCCCGTAGATTCCCAAACATTTCGGCGGGACCCATCACGTCCAATAGCTCGAAACCGGGAAAGAGTACAATGCCTAATGTGATTCTAGATTCACTCACGGGATGATTTTCCTTCTTTGCGTTGTTACTATTAGGAATTGGCGTCCATATTTATCTAAACTAATGCGTATGCCTACGACAAACAAAAGTATACAGGGGTAACCATGACCGACGAAAAGAAGAAAATAAACTGGGGCCCAGCCTGGGGCGAAGCAAAAACCATTATCTGGGATCACAGATTTCGCTTGTCGTTTGGAATATTTTTCCTGTTAATTAATCGCGCCGCCGCATTCATGCTTCCATGGGCCGCCAAGGAATTCATCACGAATATTACTGCCGAAGATGTGCAACGCATTCAGGTAATTACAAAATACGTAATCATCGCAACAATTATTCAGTCAATTACATCCTTTCTATTGTCGCGAATTCTGAGTGTGTCGGCACAACATGCGATTATGGAAATGAGGAAGAGTGTCCAGCACCATATCACCCGTCTTCCAACGAGTTATTTTGACTCCACAAAATCTGGCGTGCTCATTTCCCGGATCATGACCGATCCCGAGGGAGTCCGTAATCTCGTTGGGACCGGAGTCACGCAACTCTTAGGCGGCTTCGTGACGATCATCCCGGCATTCATTTGGCTTTTTACCATCAACTGGAAACTCACACTGGTGATTCTTGTGGTGTTGGGTCTGTTCGCTGCTATCATGTCCGTAGCCTTTTCAAGGTTACGGCCACTATTTCGGGTGCGTGGGGAAATCACTGCCGACGTGACTGGGCGCCTTACCGAAAGCCTCGGTGGGGTACGAGTGGTGAAAGCCTACACGGCAGAAAAACGCGAGGACGAAATATTTTCTGGAAATGTAAACCGACTTTTCGAGAATATCGCGTCCGGTTTAACCGGTGTAGCGGCCGTGACGGCCGTTTCTACATTGGTGATTGGGGCACTTTTTACGGTCGTTATGGTAGTCGGTGGCAACTCAATCGCAGACGGAACGATGGAACTTGGAGATCTGATTCTTTACATTGGTCTCACAGCAATGATGGCCTCTCCCATGATTAATATGGCCAATATCGGCACCCAGATTACCGACGCTTTTGCCGGGCTCGATCGCATCCGCGAGATCAAGCAAATGGCGACCGAGGGCGAAGCCACAGCCGGTTTTGACCCTCTCGAAAATCTCGAAGGAAACATAGAATTCGAAGACGTTACTTTTGAATATGAAGAAGGATCGCCCGTCATCAATGGAATATCCTTTAAAGCCGAAGCCGGTTCAACGACGGCTCTCGTCGGCTCCAGCGGATCCGGAAAAAGCACCTTGATCGGTCTTGTCATGGCGTTCCACTATCCAAAAACCGGTCATATACGTATCGACGGGCGTGATTTGACCGAAATACCGCTAAACGATTATCGCTCCAATCTCGGCGTCGTGATGCAGGATAATTTTCTCTTTGAAGGCACGATTACGGAAAACGTTCGGTACTCCAAACCCGACGCGTCAATGGATGAAATCTTGCGCGTATGCGAAATTGCCCACGTAGACGAATTCGTTTCCCAATTTCCGGACAAATACGAAACCATCGTTGGCGAACGAGGAGTGAAGCTGTCCGGAGGTCAACGTCAACGCGTCGCCATAGCCCGCGCCATATTGGCCGAACCCAAAATCCTCATCCTCGACGAAGCCACCGCCAGTCTCGACAGCGAAAGCGAAGCCAAGATCCAAGATGGCCTCGAAAAGCTTCGTAAAGGCCGCACTTCTTTCGTCATTGCCCACCGTCTATCCACAATCCAAAGCGCCGATCAGATTCTGGTCATCGAAGAAGGCGAGATATACGAAGCCGGAACTCACTCCGAACTCCTCGAACTGGACGGTCGATACAAACAACTCTACGACAAACAATACAAATTCGAAATGAACCGCTTCATCAACCCCGGCGAAGAAATGGAAAGCTCCGAAGACTAGGGGCATCACGGATACCTTTTGGAGCCACTTTGTGGCGGCATAGCCTGGTAGCACGAAAATTGTGTCCTGCCTCGCTACGTGGAGTTTTGCAGAAACTCCCAAAGTGTTGCAGGGACTGCAACACACGTCATTGCGAGGAGTGGAACGACGTGGCAATCTGGTTCTCGCGATGACTTTCACCAAGTACCAGGAGTTAATCGCCGAACGTTCGCAATGAAACAACCCGCGAGGTTCGGTTAGAATGGTCGCCAATGTTTGATTCCCTAAACAAAAGGAACCTACCATGCGTTTGCGTGCGTTAACCCTATTTTTCATTCTTTGTACCACCATCCCTGCCACCGCCGAACTCCAAGCCGGAGCAGCAAAAATAAGCATCGTCCCGCCGTTCCCGACGACCATGGGCGGCTTCTTCGACCGCGTCGCCAAATTCGAAGGCGTCAGCACACCCATCCACGCCCGCGCCGTCATTTTCGACAACGGAGACAACCAAGTCGGCGTAATCGCCGTTGATCTCGTCTACGTATCTCGCCTGCTCGTCGATGCCGCCCGCGCCAACATCGAAGAAGCTACAGGCATCCCCGGTGAAAACATCCTCATCAGCGCCACCCATAGTCATTCAGGACCATCCGGCTTTATTGGTGCGCGATTTCTGGGACGTAAAGAAAACCCCGAACTATCTAAATTTTTAGTCAAGCAAATTACCCAAGCCGGTATCGAAGCCCATAAGAACCTCCAAGCCGCAGCCATCGGGTTCGCCAACGGTCACCTCGATTCACTCACCCGCAACCGCCAACAAAACAACAACGAAGTAATCGATCCCGACGTCGGTGTGTTGAAGGTCCAGAAAAAAGACTCACGCGAAACCATCGCCACGTTGGCCAATTTTACCGGCCACCCTGTTATCCTGGGTGGCAATAACTTGCTTGTCTCTTGCGAATTTCCCGGTGTGGCCTCTTCCACAGTCGATAGTCTCCTCGGCGGTGTAACGATTTTCACGCAGGGCGCGTGTGGCGACGTCACCATGCATCGAAGCGGCGACCCCTTCGACGAAGTAAATCGAATCGGCCGCATCATCGGAGCTGAAATCGTCAAAACATCCGAACAAATCAGAGTGGGAGAGAACGTTGCGTTATTCTCCCATTTTCAGGATCTGCAAATTGCGCCCAGGGATATTCCGACTCCTGAAGAAGCCAAGGCCAATCAGGCGTATCGAAAACAGGCCTATGCAGACGCCGAAAAACAAGGGAAACCCGACTACATCCTCAAAGATCTCCGCCGCGAAATTAACGCTAGCAACACGACCGCATCGGTCGCGAATCGCATCGCCGACAATCCAATCGTTCTCGAAAAAGCCCAGGAGTCGTGTCTTCAGGTCATGCAAATTGGGCCGCTGGTTCTGGTTGGGATTCCCGGAGAGATGTTCGTCGAGTACGCGCTCGAAATGAAGACGCGTGTCCTGCAGGACGTTAATCATCCAATGATGTTGGTAGGATATGCAAATGACTACGCCGGGTATATCATCACGCCGCGTGCGGACAGAACGGGCGGCTACGAGAAGGCTATTTCACGAGTGGCACCGTCAGCGGGGCGTCTAATGACGGAAACAGCCATGACCATCGTGAGAAAAAACGTACACTGACGCCGGTTATTTTTTCTCAGCAGTTTCCAAATACCCCAACCCGACCAGAAAATCGTCCAATACTTGGATCGTCAAACGAAAGTATTTCCCGTCTTTCTTGTTCAGATTGAAGAACGAGTGTTTTTCACCTTCGTAAGTATGGAGTGTGTAGTCATTACCGTGGGATTTCATGGTCTTCATGAAATAGACCGCATGTGAATAAGGCACAACGGTGTCGGCGTCGCCGTGGAATGCGATTCCCGGAGGCAGGTTCTTTTTGACATGATGTAAGGGCGATATCGAAAGCGCCTTTTTCGATGTCAGACCTAGGCGTGTTCCAAAATTCGACATGTCGGTTGCTGGGTTGAACAGGGCCAAGGCATTCGCGGCGGAACTTGTAGTCGTGTCTTCGCCAGGCTCGTCGTTATCTTCCAACAACGTCGTGGTCAATGCCAGATGGCCGCCGGCTGACCCACCGCCTACCAATAGTCTGTCCGGATCGACGCCGTAATCGTTTGCGTGAATTCGGACCCACCGTACGGCCGAACGCGCGTCCTGGACGCAAATGTCAGGCGTCACATCGTGTTTCGAACGAATTCGATATTCGGGCGTAAATACGACCATCCCTCTTTTCGCCAGATATTCCGCGTGATGTTTAAAGAGGCCGATTTGTCCGCCGCGCCATCCGCCGCCGAAAAAGAAAACGGCTGCCGCTCGTTTATCCGTTGCGACATGGTTGGCCGGCGTGTAAACGGCCATTTCCAACTGCACGTCGCCGATTTCTTTGTACGTGGTGGACACCCGTTCGAAACCGTCCGCATAAACTGCCGTGGATAAAAAAACAAGAGTGAGGGCAACCAGAATGTGTAGTTTCATGCGCTGATTCCTTGGAGAGATTACGCGACTATTTTTTCGGACGCAACTGCGGCCCGGCAAATTCGTACAAGATTCCATCATGATCATTCATGAACATGATGGTGGCCATTTTACCCAACGGAAACGGTTCAGTATGGATTTCGCCGCCGCGTTCCAAGAACAGTTCCCGCACATCCTCGACACTCCGAACCAGGTGCTGCACGAGGTTGAGGCCGATTCCTTCGAATGGCGAATGGCTATACGCGGTCAACTCATTGTCGAACGAGCGCATCTTCAATCGGGTATCGCCGCATTGGAAACTGATTTCCTTACTACCGTCTTTCAATGTGATAGTTTCGGAGGGCGCATACTGGAGCACTCGATTGATGAACTCTTCCGATTTCTCCAGACTCGAAACGGTCAACCCGATTTCAAATTGTTTATGGACCGCCGCGTACTCATCCGGACCCAGAAAACGAATCTCCACATGGTTATCGTCAAAATCACGCGTCGCGATCACGTCGCCCCGGGAATCGTTCGATTCAAGAATGGGATATCCGTTTTTCTTCAGCCCGTTTACGATCCCGATTTTTTTGTCGCCGGTTAGATTGTACGTCGTCCACCGAATCCCCAACGAGTTGTCGATTCCGCCGGGATGTTTTTGAAGGTCGTCGCCCGTCACGATGAATTTCACTTCCGTAGTACCGCCCAAATAGCGGATCATGTACATGTCACCGGGGAAGTTCAGGTCGGGAATACGTTTCAGTCCGAGGATGTCGCCGTAAAATTCAATGGTCTTGTCCGCATCCGATACCGAATGAACGATGTTCAAATGCTGACCGGCCATCGGGAGAGGGATGTCCGACTTGGCGGCTATCGCGTTCGGCGATACCATGGCGGCCATTGCCAAGAACAATAATGTAAGCTTCGTTTTCATGAGAGTACTCCTGTTAAGGGCATGTCTTATACGTTTAGACGATAGTATTTTTCAATCGCTTTTCGCAAGTAAGTCGCCGACCTATTCCGAAGCCGTAGCCAGGTTTTGCATGATTTCGCCCAACGATTCACCGGAATTCGCCGGATACGTTGGGTTCTCGAAATCCGTGATCGTATCCCAATTCGATTGTACGTCTTCGATAGAAGGACCGTTTTCACCTAGTGGAATCACAGCACCTTTAGCGCGCTGCCAACGCAGCTTCCCAAACCATCCAGCACCCACTTCGAACAGACCGCCGGTTTCTTTACAGTCGGAATGGCAAAGCCAAGCGACCAAAGGGCTCACATAGGAAGGATCCAATTTCGCCACCAATTCAGCCGGCATGACAGTTTCCGTCATACGCGAACCAGCCACCGGCGCGATGGCGTTCGAATGGATGTTTTTGCTTTGACCTTCATGAGCCAACGTGTAAGCAAATCCCGCCAGACCCAATTTCGCCATCGCGTAATTCGCTTGTCCAAAGTTGCCGTAAATGCCGGAAGAGGAAGCCGTCATGATGACCCGACCGTATTCCTGTTCGCGCATATGTGGCCATGCCGCATGGGTCACCTTGTACGAACCCAATACGTGAACCCGATACACCAAGTCCCAATCTTCGTCGGTCATTTTTTGAAAACTTTTGTCGCGAAGGATTCCGGCGTTATTGATAACGATGTCTACCCGCTTATATTCGTCGAGCGCGGTCTGAACGATGCCCTCGCCGTCTTCGACTGAATTGAAGTTGGCTACCGCTTCACCGCCTTCGGCTTTAATTTCATCCACGACATCCTGAGCGGGACCTTCGCTATTACCAGCACCATCAACGCCGCCGCCCAAGTCGTTCACGACCACGGCCGCGCCCCGGCTGGCCAGTAATTTTGCATGTGATTTTCCAAGGCCGTTTCCGGCACCCGTAACGATGGCCACTTGCCCATCATATCGATTGTCGCTAGACATAGAAGTACTCCTGTTGCACGTGTTGAAAGGGGCGACTATAGCACAGGGCGCGACGAACCGACTACTCGACGAGGCCCAGATCTTCGTAGATGGCCGAAGCTATATCGCGCGCCCGTCGGTGGTGGCGTCCTTCACCGGGGGTGCCGTTGAAACAAGCCTGTACCACGAGACCGTGTTCCGGATCGGCAAATGACGCGACGGTTTGGCGTCCCCCATGACCGAAGGTCTTCGAGCTGGAGTGGCGACCGTAACCATAGGGCCAGGATACGTTGCCGTGGTGGCGGGAATCGATGATGAAACCCAGGCCCCACACCATCGGGTATTGAAACGTCTGGTCAAAGGTATCGGGGCGATGGGGCGAGGTGAAGTAGTCGATGCTTTCCTGTTTCAAAATACGGGCACCGTCCAACTCACCACCGTTCAGTAGCATTTCATACAACCTGCCAAGCTCCCGTATCGGTCCGCGACCGTTGCTGTAAGGCATACAGGCACAGACCCGT